>LKMJ01002638.1_pt1 | contig 16549 bp, 17 predicted proteins | sample 643391 | NCBI WGS metagenome assembly LKMJ01 (sample SAMN04112250, study PRJNA286221) | soda lake metagenome | biome: soda lake; feature: Kulunda Steppe; material: water; isolation source: sample PL-Br10 brine of Picturesque Lake | place: Russia: Kulunda steppe | collected 2010-07
CGCCGAGACGTTCCGGGGCGCTCACTTCGTTCGCGTCCCGGGCTGCGACTCGTCTCGTTCAAATCCGCTTGCCGTTACTACTTGCTGCTCACGGTTTGTTCGCAGCAAAATAGTGGGCCGACGCGGATTTGAACCGCGGACCTCCCGGTTATCAGCCGAGCGCTCAACCTGACTGAGCTATCGGCCCATCAGAGCGCATCAGTCAGTATCCGGCAGGCACTGTTAAACGTTACTTTTCTCACCTGGAGTCGTTGACGTCCTCGAAATCCACGTCGCTGCTCGCCTCGAACCCACTATCGCCGGACTCGCGCTCTGACTGACCCGGTTCCGTAGAGTTGTTCCCGGGAAACCCGCCGATGTAGATGTTCCCGCTCGCGAGACCGCCCGTCTTCTTGTCGGCGTAGGGAACGATGACCCACTTCTTTAGCGCCACCCGAATCGGATACCGCGTCAGCGGCACCAGCAGCAAGAACCCAATTCCGTCTGTGACGAGGCCGGGTGTCAGCAGGAACGCACCAGCGACGAGGAGCAGTGCGCCATCCAGCAACTCGTTCGTCGGTGATTCGCCACGGGCTACCTTGCGCTGAATCTTCGCCAGCGTGTGTCGCCCTTCGAGCCGGGCGAGAAACAGCCCGAGCAGCGCCGTCAGCACGACCAGCAGGACGACGAGTTGCCAGCCGAGATAGGCTGTCAACACTACGAGAAACAGCGCATCGAGCAACGGAATCAGCAACAACAGCCCGATGAATTTGAGCATACCCTCTCTTTTCACCCCGCGCTCAAACGCTTTTCGAGAAGTTTTGCTCGTAGAAGTGGCTACTGGTACATGCCGAGCGGCTGGGCCTGCGTACTCTCGTCGTCGGCTTCGTCCATCTGCTTGGCAAGTTGTTCGCGCGCGTCGGCGATTTCTTCTGCCTGTTCGACCAGCGTCTCCGTCTCGACCTCGATACCTGCGATGCGTTCGATGGCGTCGGTAAGGAGGACGCGGGCGGCCTCGGGGTCGGGGAACTGCTTGTTCGCCTGAACAATCAACCCGATTGCGTCGAGACTGCGTTCACAGGCTTCGGCGAGTAACGCACCCGTCGGCCCCGTAATCAACCCCGCCTCACTGGGTGGCTCGATATCGTGTTCTTCGAGCAGCTCGGCCCCACGCCCGTTGCCGATGCCGTACATCTCCGGGAGCCCGTCTTTCTCCTCGGGCAGCCCGCTCAGGAAAATCGGTGTCACGTCGTTCTCGGCGAACCAGCCGGTCAGACAGGTCGCAAACTCGGGAGCCGACTCGGGCGAAACCGGCACGTCGCTCTGGAGGACGAGCAGATCGCGCTCCTCGTCGGCGTAGATGCGGACCGGCTGGCCCACGTTTCGGTCACCCTTGTTGTACACCGCAACGCGGGGGAGACCCTTGCAGTAACAGGTGGCATACTGTGTCATATCGAACGTTTCAACCAGATGGTCGGCCGTGATCTTGCCGACCAGTCCGACGCCGGGCATCCCCTCGACGAGTACCGGTTCGTCGAGTTCGAAATCATGATGGACGATGACTCGTGCCATGTCGGGACAGAGGAACGCCGGTGACTTAAGAAGCGGCGGTTATTACTCCGGGATTCGCTTCTCTCCCTGATACCGATTGATAGCGGCACACCCCATGTGGCTACAAATTTTGAACCAGTTCGGTTCGTATTAGAAACAGAGTTTGTTTAAATTGTAGAGCTATTCTATTTATAATATGAAGTTTATTACTTCAAAGCTCAAACTGCTGTGGGCAGCTAACAGTCCGAATCGTCTCACGGGGAGAACCACCGGCGCAGAACGGTCACCACACCGAGTCGCCACGGGACGAGAATGATGAGGCCGAAGACGACGTTGACGAGCATGAACGTCATCCCGGTGCCTCCGGGGAAAAACGCCGTTGCGCGGATGAGTCCACCAACGGACGAGATAGCGACCCAGCCGACGACCAGCAGTGCGAGCGTCCGGCGGTAGCTCCGGAGCGTTCGGCGGTGGTACAGACAGAACAGCGGCGCGAGCAGGAGCCACGCGATGAGAAACGGCGTGAGTGTCACGAGCGTGTGTTCAGGAATCTGCCACGCGTAGAGGTTGTGAGCGTACAGCCCCCAGACGACGAACAGGAGCAACCCGAGAACGTCCCCCAGAAACACGACGGCGGCCGACGGGTACAGGGGGAGCTGGGGACGAACATCGAACTCGCGTGCGTAGTGAATCATCGTCCTCGTTCGTCTCTCAGTAGTGGAGTCTTATGAGTGTCACTACGTAGATGTTCGGCCAGGAGCAGAGCGGAACTCGGACTCACCCACCGTAGCGCTCGTGGAACAGCCGGCCGAGGAGATATGCGTGGGCAAGTGCGCCCGAGAGTGCGAGAACGTGTCCACCCGAAACTGCCAGCGAATGCTGGACGAGCGCGCCGCCCAGTTCGACCACGAGCCCAGCGGTAATGAGGAAGATAACCGAAAGCGCGGTCCGGTCGTTCGCACCGAAGAACGTCCCGACTGCGGGCGGATAGAACTGGTAGCTCACGCCGACGATGACCAGTCCGAGGAAGCCGAGCAGGTTCAGCCGAGCGTGAACGAGAACGAGGTCACCCGTCGGCGTGTCGAACGCGAACACGAGACCGAGTGCGACAGCCACGACGCCCGCACCGACACCGGCGAGGACACCGTAAAAGCCCACGCGCTGACGGTCCGTCCGTCGGAACAACACTGCGATGACGAGTGCGAACCCGACGACAGCGAGTGCCTGGAGGAGTGCACCGACAGCGAGGAGCAAGCCCGCCGGGAGCCCAAACGCGAGCAGGAGCGGAGCGACAGCCCCGGCCGGGAGGACGACCCAGACGAGCGGCGCGGGCGGCGTTGCAGCCATGAACCGCGGGAGGAGGCGAAACCCGATAGCGAACACCAGCAGTGCGCCGGTCCCTGCTGCAAGCAGGTGAAACGCACGCGGGGCGTACCCGTCGGTCAATTCGGGGAGCAGTGTGGTGAGCGCGAGCAGTTCGTACGAGCCGACGGCGAGATACGCGAGGGCGACGGGGACGAACAGGTTCGATATCCTGTCGACACCGCGGCGGTCCTCGTTGACCGTCCCCGTGCCGGTCTCGCTGCCAGTTAGGTTGTTTCGTACTGTCCAGAACAGGGTGCCGAGAAACAGCCCGATACCGACAGCCCAGAGTACGCTTCCTGCGGTTCCAGCGCCTGAGAGGTCCAACTCCGCGTCGACAGCCAGTGCGAGGGTGCCCGCGAACGAGCAGGCGAGATGGACCGGCATCAGGCGGGTCGTGGCGAGTTCGCTGTCGAAGTACGAAGGGACGAGCGAGTAGGCCTTCCCGAATACCGTATGGAAAACGAAGCCGAGGAGACCGAGCACGACAGCAGTCCGGCGAGTGACCCCGAGAAGGATACCGGCCTGCCAGCAGACGAGCAAGAGTACACCGGCAAAAACGAACCGGCGGGACCAGCGAGAGGCGCGTTCAGGCGCTGTCATTGCCTGCGGTTCGACAGCCAGTGTGGTAATGATTGTGCCGAACGTATCCGTCTGGCGAGCAGCGAACCGGTCTCAGCGGCCGGGTCGAATTCTGCTGACGTACTGGTGAGGGACGACCTCCACGTCGGCGAGCAGTCGGTCGATTCGCTCCTCGACGGGCGGGTGTGTCGAGAGCCAACGGTCGCGCTGTTCGGTGCGCTCGTCGTGGACGTACAGTAGCGAGAGCAGACCGTGGTGGGGTATCGTGGCCCGGTGCAGTTTGGCGAGTGCTCGTGCGAGCGGGACAGGGTTGCCGGTCAGCTCTGCCGCCCGCCTGTCGGCTGCGAACTCCTGTTTTCGCGAGTACGCGAAAAACGCGACTGTGAACAGGAACAGAACTGCGGCGAGCCCAAAAAAGACTGCACGCTGGAGGTAACCGGCAAGACCAACGCGTGTTCGGCCCGGATTACCCGCAATCCACGCGCCAGCATGGTCGATACCGACGAGCAGAATGACGACAGGGAGCAGTACCACGAGCACCAGACCGACGAGCATTCGCCCGGCGGTGACTGCGAGGGTGTTCCAGAACGTGTCCGAGCGCTCCATGTGCGCCAGCTCGTGGGCGAGAATCCCCTCGAGTTCGTCGATGGTGAGCAACTTGAACAGCTGACGGTCGAAGACGACGAACCCGTTGCGAGGTCCGCCAATCGAGAGCGCGTTCGGCGCGCCGAGGTCGGCGATGAGCAGCTTCGGCTGGGTGACGCTGGACTGCAGACAGAGCCGTTCGAGCCTGCGATAGAGCGCTGGTGCCCGATGGGCGGGAATCTCGACAGCGTCGAGGCTCGCCACGAGACGGAGCGTCCCGAGACGGTATCCGACGTACCCCGCCACGGTGACGATGCCGACGAACGCAAGCAGAAGCGAGACGACACCCGGCGGGTTGGCGAACAGCCACTGGACTGCGACGAGCCAGCCGACGGCGAGGGTCGCGTAGACCAGCAACACCGAAAAGCCGACGAGAACCATGACACTCCGTGCGACTACGCCCATAGCAGGGGGTTCGACGAGGTTCCTCAAAACGTCTCGCATCGGACCAGTCAGCACCCATCATTATAGTGGGGGGCGTCCAACAGTCGGGGAGAGCCACTCCGGGCGTCACTACTACTATGTCCGACGAGTCCACCAACGAATCACTGTCTGCAGCAGGGGAAACGCAGACGATGGGGTCACACGAGCGCATACTGGAAACGCTCGGTGACCCCGTCTGTACGCTCGATATGGACGGCCAGTTCGGTTACGTCAACAGGGCGTTCGAGCGCCAGACTGGATATGACGCCGAGCAGGTGCGAGGGGAACCGCTGACGCTCGTGATGGACAGTGACGACGCCCAGGGGTTGCTGGCGACAGCGAAGGAGTTGCAGACGCGGCCCGAAGCCGCACGAGCAGTCGACGTGACGCTCCAGTCACAGGGGAACGACGAGGTTCCAGTCGAGTGCAACCTGATGATGCGCGACGACGGGTCCGAACCACAGATAGTCGTCGCCATCCGTGACATCAGCGCCCGAAAGGAGCGTGAAGAGCGCCTCTCGGAATTCGCCACCGTCGTCTCACACGACCTTCGCAATCCGCTCGACGTCGCACTCGGTCGAGCCGAAGTGCTCCCGGAGATAGCCGACGTGGGCGAGGAGACGGAGCAGCATCTCGACGAGATCTACAACTCGCTCAAACGCATGGAGCAGCTCATCCAGGACGTGCTGACACTGTCGCGACAGAACGAGCACCGGATCGAAACCGAGCCCGTCGACCTCGCGACCGTCGCGCGGGACGCCTGGGAAAACGTCGCGACCAGGGACGCCACGCTAAGGGTCGCTGGAACCGCCAGCGTGACCGCTCACCGCGACCGATTGCTCCGGCTCTTCGAGAACCTCTTCCGGAACTCAGTCGAGCACGGGGGGTCGGGAGTTGCGGTCGATGTCGGGACGCTGGAAGATGCTGCCGGTTTCTACGTCGCCGATGACGGTCCCGGTATCGACGAGAAAAACCGCGAACAGCTGTTCCAGGGAGGGTACAGCACGTCCGACGGCGGAACCGGACTCGGCCTGACGATTGTCCGCGAAATCGCCCACGTCCACGGCTGGACCGTTACAGCGACGGAGAACCGCGAGGCTGACTCAGGGGCACGGTTCGAAGTGACCGGTGTCATTACAACACCAACCGAGTGACAGGTCGCTATCCGTGACAGAGTCAGAACAACGGGTCGCTGTCCGTGACAGAGTCGAATCCTGCCGGTACCGGGCCGCTCTTATGGCTATTTCCGGTAGAGTCTACCGATGAGTACGCGTTTTCTCTCCTTCGATGAGCTGTGTTCCGAACTCGAGAGACGGTCGTTCGACCGTCCACCCGCGCTGGTCAGCAACGCACACGTGACAGGACTGGGCGTCGCTCGCGCGCTCGCTCGCCACGACGTCCCCGTTATCGCGCTCGACCGAACGCCGGACGGGGCCGCCCCCGGCTCCGAGGCGATCACGCTCGCCGGGGAGGTTACGTACCCGCTCGACGACCTCGACGGGTACCGCCGCGACCTCGAGCAAGTCGCCGACTGCCTCGACCACTCGCCCGTCGCCTTTGGCTGTATGGACGAGTGGGTCCACGCCCTCGCGGACGCCCGGCCAGAGGGTGTCACGCTCTCGTTCGCCCCCGGCAGCATCGACGGGGTGCTCGACAAGACCGCGCTATACACCCGGTGTGAAGCGCTGGGCGTCCCCTACCCGGAGAGCTACCGCATCGAGGAGACGGGAATCAACGGCGACGGGCCACCCGTCCGGACTGCCGAAGACGCCGCCAAGGAGCTCGGGTTTCCGCTGGTGCTCAAACCGGCACGAAAGCGCGAGTTCGAGGAGCTTGCAGGGACGAACGTCGTCGAGGTGAGCGACCGCGAGGAGTACCGGGACGTCGTCGACCTCGCCAGCGAGGAAGGCGTGCGACTGATGGCACAGGAGCGCGTCGACATCGCGACCGGCGAGGACTGCTCGTTCGCCTCGTACACGCCCGTCGAGGGTGAACCGCAGGGTATCGTCGGCAACGCCCGGGTTCGGTATCCGGCGAGTTACGGGACCAGTTGCGTCGTCGACAGGGTGAAAGAGCCGACCTTGCGTGAGAGGGCCAGTTCAGTGCTCGACGCCTCCGGTTATCACGGCATCAGCGAATCCGAGTTCGTCTACGACAACAGCCGCGAGGAGTTCGTCCTGCTGGACGTGAACACCCGCCCGTGGAAGTGGATCGGGCTCCCTGTCGCGACCGGCGTGAACCTCCCGATGGCCGCCTACAGCGAGGCGACCGGCGACGACGGCGAGCAGTTCCTCGACGACGACCCCCGAGACAAGCGGTGGGTCTACCTCGCAGACTACCTCAAGCGCCTCTCGAACGGCGGGTTGGACGTGCTCTCGAAGTCGGAGTGGCAGACGCTGCTTGCCGGAAACGTGGACGGCGACATCGTGCCCGGGGTGTACGATCCTGCGGACCCCGAGCCGGCCTACCAGTTGCTCCGGACGGAGTTCACCGACCGGGAGTACTACTGCGCCTGTTAGGCAGTGTTTCGGCACTCGCCACGGCAACGATTCGAAAGCTTGAGATGTGTAAGGGTTCGTACTCGTGTGTATGGAACTACGGGTTATCGACAAGGAGGAGAACGAACTCTCCATCGAGATTGCCGGCGAGGACCACACGTTCATGAACGTGCTCAAGGGCGCACTGCTGGAGACGGAAGGAATCGAAGCCGCGACGTACGACATGAATCCCGAGCAGTCCGGCGGGCAGACCGATCCCGTCCTGACCATCAAGACCAAGGATGGCGTCGACGCGCTCGACGCACTCGAAGCGGGGACCGAACAGGTCATCGAAAAGACGACCGAATTCCAGGCAGCCTACGACGCCGCAGTCTAGCGTTTCTCGGCGAAATCACGCTTACGCCAGCCATTGGAGCACTGCCCTTACGCCAGCTATTGCAACTCTGCTCTTATGCCAGCCCTGGGAGCCCCGGGCTCACGCGAATCATTATCAGGCGATACTCCCTAGTACCGCCATGGTCTGTCCACACCTGACGTATCGGCGCGAAGGGGGCGGCAACTCCTTCGACCACGAACGACCGTACTGTGAGATTACCGAGTCGTTCGTCCAGCCGATGCGTGCAGACATCTGTGCCAACCGGTACGACCTCGAACACGAACACCACTGCGAGATTTACCGCGAGGAACACGGGATGGACGAATGACGTATCAGGAGTATCTCGCAGGCGAGCCGGTGATTCTCACGGCGGCGCTCACCGGCGGCGTCCACGGCAAAGAGGTAAACCCCGCGATACCGGAGACGCCCGAGGAGATAGGGGAGGCTGCCGCGGCGGCAGTCGACGCCGGGGCCTCCGTCGTCCACGTCCACGCCAGGAAGGAGACGGGAGAGCGGAGTTTCTCGACCGAGCGCTTCCAGGCAATCGACAACGAAATTCGGCACCACGCCGGGGACGTTATCATCCAGCACTCGACCGGCGGCACCGGCGTACCGGACGCCGAGCGCCACCAGCCCCTGCGGACGGACCCGCCGCCGGAGATGGCCTCCCTCGATATGGGCCCGCTCAACCGGTACCAGCACCTCACGAGCGAGAACACCCGCGGCCTGGTCGACTCCCTCCACGAGGAGATGGTCGAGCGCGGCATCAAACCCGAACTCGAACTGTTCAACGACGGCCACATCAACGAGGCCGTCGCACTCTGTGAGCGCCGGGTGCTCGCCGACCCGGTATACGGGACGCTGATTTTCGGCCCGGGAACGCTCTCACCGCCGACGCCGCAGAACTTCCTCACGGCAATCGAACAGCTCCCCGAGGGCGCGCAGTTCAACACGCTGGCCTTTGGCCGCCACCAGCTTGCCTTCGCCACCATGGGCATCCTCTTCGGCGGTCACGTCCGGGTTGGGCTCGAGGACAACGTCTATTACGAACAGGGCGAACTCGCCGAGAGCAACGCACAGCTCGTCGAGCGAGTGGCAACTCTCGCAGAGACGCTCGGACGTGAGGTGGCGTCGCCGGACGAAGCTCGGGCGATTCTAAATCTCGATTGACCGCCGCTGAACCCATAGCCGTCCGTGTCTCAATTCGGAATCGACCGGGAGACCACTCCTGGACAGTTTCTCCCTGTTTTCGTAGCTTTATCAGGGCGTGGCGTCTCAACTGAGATATGAAACTGGTAGAGCTGTTCAACAGGACGCCGTTCGTCGAGCATCTCGGTATCGAGTTGACGGAAGCGGAGGATGGCTACGCTGAGGGCCGTCTGCCGTTCAGTGAGGAGATTCGGTCGAACAACTTCGGGTCGGTCGCCCACGGCGGCGCAACCTACGCGCTCGCGGACACCGTGGGCGGCGCCGCCGCTATCTCACTCGCCGGCGACGTGACCCCGACCGTCGACATGCGTATCGACTACCTCGCACCCGCAACCTCGGACCTCACGGCGACGGCCGAGGTCATCCGGTTCGGGTCGAGCCTCGCCATGGTGCAGGTTGATATCCACAACGCAGACGGCGAGCGCGTGGCGACCGCGCAGGGCACCTACAAAACCGGCGGACAGGGGACCGAGACGCCCTGGAAAGGAGACGAAGCGCCCTGGGAGGGACACGAGGAGGACGCGGAAGAAACGGACGAGTAGCCGCTGTCGAGGTGTCAGCTACGCCTCGCGCTGGTCGAGATAGTGCAGGACGCCCCGGACGTTCATCTGTTCCTCCTCCCGGGCGTGAGCGTCGCCCCAGACGTCTCTCGTCTCCGCTCGGTCCGCGAAGTACGCCGCGACTGCCTCATCGTCTTCGAGTTCCTCACGCTTGGCGGCGACGCGTTCGACCCACGCCTCCAGCATCTCGGCGTACTCCGCCAGCAGGTCGCCAGTCTCCCTGTCACCGAAGTGGGCATAGTAGAGCGCAGCGGGGCCGATACCCTGAAGCATCTCGACGTCGTCGAGACAGCCCTCCAGTCCGAACCCTGGCGGCGGCGTCGTGTGTCTGAGACCGCCGAGGCCCGGTGAGTTGATGCCTGCAGCGTCCGCGGTGAAGACGCCGTCGTTGGCAGGGTCGTAGAAGACCGCCTGGTGGAAGGCGTGACCCGGCGCGTGGTGAACTTCGAGCGCGTGGTCGCCGAGGTCGAGCGTCTCGCCGTCTTCGAGCTCGACGATTCGCTCCTCGGGAATCGGCTCGGGTTCGACGTAGTACTCGATTCGCTCGTCCATGACCTCCTTGGTCCCCTCCCAGATGGCGGTCGGGTCGATGAGAAACTGCGCGCCAGCCTCGTAGAGACAGACGTCGGCGTTCGGGCAGGCGTCGGCGAGCAGATGTGCACCGCCCGCGTGGTCGAGGTGAACGTGCGTGGGTGCGATGACTTCGAGGTCCTCCGGTGCGATGCCGACCGATTCCATCGCGTCGAGGACGGTCTCGTAGTTGTATCCGGTACCGGTGTCGATGAGCGCCGGTCGCTTCGCGTCGAGGATGTACACCAGTCCGTACTCGGACGTGTTGTACATCCCGACATCGACGTAGTAGAGGTCCGTCGTTCCCGCTGCCGTCGCCTCGTGAATGTCGCCAAGAGCCATACACTAGCCCGCCGCCGCCGCCACAATAACGTTTGCTTCCGAGGCCGCTCGGGTGAGGGTAACAGAGCGTGTCAGTTCCCCCGGGCAATCGACCGGTGTGTCTCCAGTAACTCGTCCAGGTCGTCGACCTCCGAGCGAAGCGTCGGCCCGAGGGCTTCGGCCCGGTTCTTGAGGCGCTGGAACTCCTCACTCTGGCTCCGTTCGGCGTGTGAGAGTTCGCTTTTCAACACGTCCAGCTTCGAGACTATCGAGAGAAACTCGGCAATTTCGTCGCCGCTGTCGTCCTGCGTCGGCTGGTCGAGGTGTTGAGAGAGCGTCTCGAGCAGTGTGTCGCGCTCGGCGGGTTTGCACAGATAATCGTCGAAGTCCATCTCGAGAATGTTCAGGTCAGGGTCGACTGCCGTCAGCATCACGACGATGCAATCGTACCCCCGCTCGCGTATCTCTTCGAGGACGTCGTCACCGTGGATATCGGGCATCCGCCGGTCGAGCAACACCGCATCGACGGAGTCGTCTATCGTCTCGAGCGCCTCTTCCCCACCGTAAGCAACGCGTGTCTCGTACTCACCGGTGAGTCGGAGTGCGTACGTATCCGCTACGTCCGGTTCGTCGTCGACGACGAGCACGAGTTCGTCCCCTTGATTCGAATCTGCCACACCCCCCTGTTTGAGTCGGGATTACAAGAATTGTTCCCAATCTGACTGGGAAGTTATACAACTTCCCGGGACTCCGTCTCGACCACTTCCTGGGCCTGAAGACACGGGAGTCGGCGAACGGTTCAACCGGGCTTTCGACGAATCCTGTCGAAGGTGGCTTCGATGTCGTCCAGTCCGTCCAGCGCCTCGTCGAGTTCCTCCCTGAGTTCCTCGGCCCGTGCCTGTAACTCGAGGAGTTCCTCGTTGTCTTCGGCTTCCTCGTCGGCGAGTTCGCTTTCGAGCACGGCTAGCTTCGATGTGAGTTCGAAGTACTGCGAGAGTTTCTCGTCGTGGCGAATGACCTCTAGCTGTTGGTTGATTACCTCGACGAGGTCCGATTTCTCGATTGGTTTGCACAGGTAATCGTCGAAGGGCATGTCGACGATGTCGATTCCGGGGTCGACCGCAGTCAGCATGATGACTCGACAGTCGTACCCCTTCTCCCGTATCTCGGCCAGTACGTCGTCACCGGAGATATCCGGCATCCGCCGGTCGAGTAACACGACATCGACGTCGACGTCCATCGTCTCCAGCGCGTCGCGGCCGCTGTATGCGACGCGCGTGTTGAACTGGTCTCGTAGCCGAAGTGCGTACACGTCGGCGACCTCTTGCTCGTCGTCGACAACTAACACCGTCGCAGTTTCACGCTCGTCTGACACAGTGTAAGGTGCGATTCCCGGGTATAATAAGTGTATGCCTCCGCCCGATTTCCGGAGTAGAGACCACCGCAGAGGGATGGCTTTTAATCGATGCTGCCCGACGCTCGAACATGGCACGGGAGCTATCCGAGCGCGAAGCAGACCAGACCGAACCCGGGCCGTTCCCGTTCCGGGCGTCGGTTGTTTACGGCGTCGTTGCAGGGCTCGGGACGTACCTTGCAGTCGTGCTCTTTCTCGGGTTGCACGTGCTGTCGCTGTCGGAGACAACTATCGGCGGGGTCGGGGCTCATACATTTCTACTTGGCACACTGGGCGACTTCTTCGGGTCACACGTCGGCGTCACCGATGGCGTCGTCCTCGGCGTCGCCGGCGTCGGTATCGTCCCGGCACCGGTGTACTACCTCGTTCCGCCGCTGTTGCTCGCCATCTGCGGGAGACTGTGTGCTTCCGGAACGACTGCGAGTACCAACCAGGAAGCCTTCCTTCAGGGCGCGGGTGTGACACTCGGCTACGGACTGGTGGTCGCTCTCCTGCTGGCGCTGTTGTTCCGTACCGTCGAGTTCGCACCCGTCGGTCTCGAGCCACTCAACGCGGCCCTGCTCGCAGGAGTTGTCTATCCCGTCGTGTTCGGGGGTCTCGGAGGGTACACGACGCGGTTGTGGTAGGCTGGACGAAGGTGAGCGACCATGGACCGCAATTGCGGCGTCCACTCGGGTCAGTCTTCGAGCCCTCGCGTCGCGGTCCCGTCGTGAACGAACACGAGGAGGTCGAAGTCCGCTCTCGGGTTCGACTCGGCGTAGTTCATCGGGTCGCCTTCGAACACGTGGTGGAGGCTGTGACGGGTCGGTTCGCTTTCGAGCCAGTCGGCAACCAGTCCAGTTGCTGGCAACGACGACAGGTCAAGAGCGAACAGGTCCTCGCCGGTGTCCGAGAGGACCGCTGGGAGAGACCCTGCCGGCGGTGGTGCTATCGGTGCCGAGACACACTGTTCGTCCGCAACCGAATGGATACGGAACTCGCCGCTGGCCACACTGAATCCGACCGGGACGTACTCGATAGCGGACTGCTGGTCGAGAAACTCCCCCATGGTCGGCGAACCCTCAGCTGGACCCCCTGGCTGCGCTCCGCGTTTGACATGCGAGTTATGTGCCCAGATTGCAATCTGGTCTTCGTTCTCGTACTCCAGCAACCACTGGATGTTCGCTGCCATTGCCCGGTCTCTGACAGCGCCGTGTTCAGCCGTACTCTCGTGGTACGCGACGAGCGACCGGTACTTTTGCGCGAGCTGTTCTGTCTGCCCCAGTGCGCGCTCGAAGGCCCGTTCGGAGCTGGCGTCGACGTACGCATCCCGGTTCGCAGTCAACCGCTCTTCGAGGATGCTGGCGACCTCCCCGTGTGCCTCGACGTATCTCTGCTGGTCGGACTCGTCGCCTTCGGTGTACAGAGAGGCATCGTCGATGGCACTCGCAATCGCGTCGATTTCGGAGAGCACCGACTCATCAACCTGCTGGATGTACGAGACGAGCCCGTCTTTCATCTCGTGTCCGGCTTGCATGTCGAAACCGTGGAACCGAATCTGGTCACTCCGCTCGCGTCCCTTATTGAACGACCGTATCCACTCGACGAGCGTCAGTACCGACTCGACTTTCCAGGGATGGACAATCGGATCAGCGAGCAACGCTTCCCGCGGATCACCTCGCCCCTCGGTCACGTACTCGTTGATCGGGCGTGTCGTCGTGAAATCCTCTTCGAGAGCGAACAGCCGATAGTCGAGTTCCTCGACAAGAAACCGGAACAGACGATGTTTGAAACGGAGGAATTCGCGTGTCCCGTGCGAGGCCTCACCCATCCCGACGACGGTCGCATCGCCAAGGGGTCCCCGGAGGGGTTCGAGGTCGTCGAGCGGACCCGCCGGGTCGACGGTCTCCAGTGGCGTCCCGGCGTCCTGGAGGCGCTGTGCTATCGACTCAAGCGCCTCGTTGTCGAACTGCATCGAGGAATCCGTCATGGAGCAACGAGTAGACAGACAGTTGAAAAATAGTTTTTGATACATCGAACCAGTATTACTCACAGCAGAGAGTATCGTGAACTCCCGTCTCTCGGGAGTTTCTTGCTGTTCTCATTGCTCCAGGCTTATTTGAACACTGCCTGCCGAGTCACCGCAGAGTCGAAACGGCCAAACGCAACCGCCTGCAAGAAAGGACAACGAGAGCGATGCTCACAAAACGAATCATTCCCTGTATCGACGTCGACGTCGACGAGGAGGGCAATCCGGCAGTGTATACGGGAGTTCACTTCGAGGATTTACAGTACACCGGCGACCCGGTGGAGATGGCGAAGCGCTACAACGAGGCCGGGGCAGACGAGTTCGTCTTCCTGGACATCACGGCTTCCGCCGAGGGGCGGGAGACGATGCTCGACACCGTTCGTGCGGTCGCCGACGAGGTGTTCATCCCCCTGACCGTTGGGGGCGGTATCCGTACCCGTGAAGACATCAAGGAGACCTTGCGTGCCGGCGCGGACAAAGTGTCGATAAACACCGGCGCGCTCGAGAGTCCCGACCTCATCGAGGAGGGTGCGACCGCGTTCGGGAGCCAGTGCATCGTCATCTCGGTCGACGCCCGCCGCCGGTTCGACGAGGAGGGCGAACACTACACACAGGTCGACGGCGAGTCCTGCTGGTTCGAGTGTACCGTCAAGGGAGGCCGCGAAGGGACAGGTATCGACGTCGTCGAGTGGGCCAGCGAGGCCGAGGCTCGCGGTGCTGGGGAGCTGTTCGTCAACTCCATCGATGCCGACGGGACCAAGGACGGCTACGATATTCCGTTGATGCGAGCCGTCTGTGACGCCGTCTCGACGCCTGTTATCGCTTCCTCAGGGTGTGGCGGACCGGAAGACGCCTACAAAGTGTTCACCGAGGCCGACGCCGACGCGGCGCTGGCTGCCTCGATCTTCCACTACGGCGAGTACTCGATTCGCGAAGTGAAGGAGTATCTCGACGAGCGCGGGATTCCGGTTCGACTGTAACATCTCAACGAACGCAGGATTCTGGTTCAGCTGTGACATCTCGACGAGCGTGAGTTCCGGTCCGACTGTAGCCCTCACACGGCATGTCGTGATGAAAAGTATCCGGTATTGTTTGCCTGTTTATAACACATATCTGATAGTGTATGGTAAACGTCCACAATATTTAATCGACCGGTAAGAGATTGTCTATCAAATGGCAACAGAAAGGGGCACACCGGAGTCTGCGTACGACGGACGGTTGTTCGAACTGTACACGAAATACGTCACCGAGCCAGAGTCGAAACAGGACGTCTACGGCTACACGCTGGTCGTCGTCGGGTACCTGCTGGCGATGGGCGGGTTGCTCTTCTATCTCGTCGCTCCCACAGGGTCCGACGTCGGCGATAGCACCCTGTTTCTGGTCCGGCAGATAGCAGCTGTTCCCTCGGCGACAGGGCTGGTGCTCTCCTTGCTGGGTATCGTGTTGTTGCTGCCTGTCGCGAGATGGAGTCTCCTCGTCTCCGTTCTCGGGGCACTCGTGGGGATGGCTGCTGTCGCCCTGTTCGTGAACTTCTACCCGTACAACTGGCACCAGGGGACGCCGAGTTACAGCAACATGATCATCGGTCTGTACACGGCAGGCATCGCTATCGTCGCCGGCGTCGTCATCATGGTCCCAGTCATCACAGGGGAACGAAGCTACTTCTCCGAGACGACCGAGGGGCCGCGCTACGAGCACCCCGACATCATGGTCGGCAAAGCCGACCGCGGCGGCCTGTTCGCACTGTTCAGACAGGGGACGGAGTGGACCTGGCGGTTCATCGACCAGAGCGCGGTCGCGGCGGCCAGCAACTCACACCTCTCTCGACTCGAAGCCGAGGAGCGCGTCGAGTCCGTCAAGGCACAGGTCGCAAGCGCGAGCCTGCTCGAAATCAAGCACGCTGCGTTCCGGCTCTACGAGAGCAGCGACGGCGACTGGCAGTGGCACCTGATGCGCGACGACGGGTCGGCCGTCGCAGACGGCGGCACCGAGTACGACACTCGCGACGGTGCCGAGAGCACCATCAACGCCCTGAAAGACCACAGCCCGGACGCCGAGGTGTTCGTCCTCGACGACGCCTTCTACGACCTCAGGCGCGAGGACGGTCGGTGGAAGTGGCGACTGGTCGACGCTAACAGGGACCCGCTGGCGACCGGCGTCGACGCACACACCGACCGCGACGGGGCAACGGACGCCCTCGACCAGTTCCGCGCCCTCTCGGCCGACGCGATGGAGCTGGTCATCGAGAGCTACGGTATCGAGCTCTACGAGGAAGACGACGGCTGGACCTGGCGTCTCAGGGACAGCGCCCACCGCCACCTCGCGACCAGCACGGCCACCTACGAATCGAAAGGTGTCGTCGAGGACAGCGTCTACGACCTGCTCGACAGACTGCGAGGGGCTGTGCAACTCGAGCGTGGAGAACCGACCTACGACGTCTACCAGTCGGGGTCGACCTGGCAGTGGCGGCTAGTCGACGGGGCGGGCGACTCGATTGCTGCGGGCCGCCACAGCGGAGAGGAGAATGAAGTTACTGACGCCGCAAAAGAGATGCGGACGCACGCCGGAGAGGCAGCCGTCGTCCGAATCGAGAACCTGGAGTTCGAAACCCACCGAGCGGGCGACGGCTGGGGCTGGCGGCTCGTCGACGCCGACCGGAACGTCCACGCCCGGAGCCCGGACACTTACGAGAGCGAGCAGGCCGCGAGCGCCGTCGTCGAGCGCGTCCGGACCGAGGCACCCGAGGCAGACCTCATCGAGTTCGAGAACGCCGCCTTCCAGGTCTACGAAGCCGAGGGTCAGGACGAGGGCGGCGCCTGGCGCTGGCGGCTCATCGACGAGGACGGCAACGAGCTCGCAGACAGCGGGCAGGGCGAGTACGACTCGAAAGACGACGCGATGGGCGCGATGATGACCCTCCAGAAGAACGCGCCGGACGCCGAACACCTCGAAATCGAGAACGCCGCCTTCGAGCTGTTCCAGGACGACGACGGCTGGGGCTGGCGGCTCGTCGACGACATCGGCGACACCATCGCCGACGGCGCGACCCGA
>LKMJ01002640.1_pt1:0-15000 | contig 16546 bp, 26 predicted proteins | sample 643391 | NCBI WGS metagenome assembly LKMJ01 (sample SAMN04112250, study PRJNA286221) | soda lake metagenome | biome: soda lake; feature: Kulunda Steppe; material: water; isolation source: sample PL-Br10 brine of Picturesque Lake | place: Russia: Kulunda steppe | collected 2010-07
CTTCCCCAGCCCCTGGCCCAGCTTCTGTTTTTGCCAGGTCAATTCGACGTTTTTTACGAAAAATTACAAATTAATCGCGTATTTTGGCGCTGTGAACCTCCCAGACCGGCGTTGTTTACATCCTTGAATGAATCACCAAAAAGTGAGTGCTTCAGTTGTTCCTCAGCCACAAATACAAGTAACTGACTAACCAACTACATTTTGACTGAAAGTCATCAGACTATGAATTGTTTTGACACTTATAATCAGCTCAAAAACCAGCGCTGCATTGCAGCAGCTCCCAAGCTGTACAACTCACGACCACCAAGCCATTGAGGCAGTCACAGCACCCAGGCCTGCAACAAAGCACCAGCACCCCAGCAACCACCGCGTCATCAAGGTGGAAACAAGCTCTGAGCTTGGCACTCCCCCACTCTGCCTGTATCATTAACTTTCCTGACGTGCACTCCTCTGCACCAGGTCAGCTGTCAGGGGTCCCACCCAATGCTCCTTCAGCGAATTCCACTGCTCACGCACGACGCCAGAGCGCTTGCTGATGGCTCGGCGCGCCCCAAAAAACGCAGCAGCACCAGTGTCATCGCGCTCCGAGCCATCCCACACAACCAGGACCCGCAGCGGCCTCTCGCACTGCAGCGCGACTAGGAGCGTAGCGACCAGGTCCACTGGAGGCTCCATGAGGTGCGCCAACTCCAGGCGGCGCAGCTTGGGCATCTTCTGGCAGGCAGTGAGCAGCCCGTGCTCGTTGTTGCACTGGGCATACGCGCTCCGGACGCTAAGGCTGGACAGCCCGCTCCCAAACAGGTCGCCCAAGGCGTCCATGCACATAGAGGGGTGCGGCCAGTCCAGGGTCAGGGAGCATGCCTGGGACAGGATGGGCTTCAAGGGCATCAGCTCATGCAGAAGCGCGGCATAGAACTCGGGCCCAGGATCGTCGTCGTCGAGATGGTGCTCAAAGCCGAGGAGCTGCAAATGTTTGGCGGCCACCGATGGGAATGTTTGCAGCCAAGACACGACCGACTGCGCAAGCCGCACAAGCTCTTCGTTGGCGGGCACGAATGGCAGCCCGGATTGCAGGTCAATGACGCTGAACGACAGTGCTTGCAGAGCAGGGAAGCGCGAGGCCTGGAGTATGCAGTGCGAACGGTTGACACTCTCAATGTCCAGGACATGAAGTGAGCTGGAGGCATACTGTGCTTCCAGCGGGGCATCCCCCCCCAGAGACAGCCGCCGCAGCGAGGTCGATCTGTCGAGCAGTGCACCAAGGCCAGCAGGATGGCATCGTGCGATGGACAGACTGTCCAGCTGCTGCAGGTCTGCTACAGACACCTCGTGCATGTCCCCATCTGGCGCGCAGCATAAGGCATCCAGAGTCAAGTGGCGGAGGGTGCTGATCCCCGCCAGGAGACCAAAGTCTGGCATGTCATCGCTGCTCATGTTACAATGGCTGATGACCAGCTCACGCAGCTGCACCCTTGGCGCCAGAGCGCTCAAGAACGCGTTGGAGATCTTGCAATCAAATAGCACTAGCTTGGCCTCCGCTTGGGGCCTGCCCAGGCAAGGGAAGAGGAGGGTCAGCGACGCCGCAGCGTCTGCCTCCTCAAGGACACAGCCCTGCAAGTCGAAGCACAGGCCACAAGCAATGCATTAGACAGATGAGGGTGAGCAACAGCCGGCACAAGCACAAATCAGGCGCAGGAGCTCCAACGCCCGCCCGCAAGGGGATGTAGCCACAATGCGCTCGTCACAAAGCCAGGCTTTCCTCATCACCAAATCACCATCAAATACACAACCAACCATTATGCTGAGGTTCGGGCTGGACTGAGAATTGGCCAGTCCATTCTCCGAGATCCTTCACCAGCCAGCTCATGCAGACCCTCATTTTAAGCGATGCAACAATCCAGCCTCCAGTCATTTTGAGACCCTCATTTTAAGCTATTCGTACTAAGCGATGCCACAATCCAGCCTCCCGTAGAACTGGATACAAGGCTGGCCTCCGATGCACACCTATCAGGCTTGCCGTGCAGGCATACACCTATCCACTGGCCTTTGCCTGCGCAGAGCCCATTATAATTGACTCCCTACATTGGCTTTGAAAAATCCCAGACAACTGGTAGGAGCAGACCCACACAACGCATGTTATCTTGGGCAGCTGCAAGCATGTGCCCTCACACCGCCTCCTCTGGAACAGCAAGGGATGCACGAGCAGCACCAAGAGAGCCAAGGGGCCTGATCGCCTTCATGCAGTTGTGCGCCACACAGCCTCGGATTCCATCTTCCAGGAGGCACGGATGCAAGGGCAAAGATGATGACTTGCCTCAGACAGCACCTGTGACTCTGGATCACAACAGAAAAAGGGTTGACCCACCTCAAGCTCCAAGTGCCTGACAGTGCTGCAGCGCTCAAGCAACGGTGCAATGGCTTCAGTGTCGTGCACGTTAAAGATGGTGCATAGGTTCAGGCCTGCACGGACAATAAGCGTCTGTAGCTGCCCGGGGAAGGCAGTGAGCATAGCCATGACTTCAACCGGAGATCCTGTCGCAACATCTTTCTGTATCCTCATATTGAGCGTCTGCATCCGCGAATTTATTGCGTGCGACCTGCACACAGCCATGGCATCACAGACAGCGTGTGATGTCAATGCACAACTGATGTACCTGCTAGCAGCTGCTACTGCTCAACAAGGATGCTCGCAATCCTGCTGCACATCCTTGCTCCTGCAGGTAGCTGACCCTCCCAGAGCAGCATGCATCAGGAGCAAGTAAACGCCCAAGGAACCTCATGCCTTGGCCACAGGGGGAGGGCACGCGTGTCCGTACCTGAACATGGCAGGGTGGGAGTGCCGGAAGGCTCTCCTGCCCTTTGCCTTGGGTAGTGCTTCATAAATTCTGCCGAGGACATCGTCTGGCAAGTCCACCAGTCCTGTTGGAGGCATTGCCTCTGCAATATGCAAAAAAAGAAGAGCAGATCAGCTTGTAAGTGAGCTCTCTTAAGAGCCCATGTGGTGGTGCACCATGGCTGCACATGCATGCTCAAAAGGCTGCAAAGAACAACCGTAAGGATGGCTGCCCCACATAAATTTTATCTTCCTACCTGTACTGATAGAGCTGGCCATAAAAATTAAATGGAGGGAGCACTACCAATGAAACGGCAAGATTAGATTATAAAATTGTTCCAAATCTTGGTCCGTGGAAAAGCGATAACAATTGCTCCGTTTCGAAAGTCTTTTGCTTCAGCTTTGTATTGTACTTGCGTATTGTACTTGTTTATGCCTAGGAATCAACTTATAAGCTGAGCTGGGTGAGGAAAAACACGCGTTGTACATGCCCCACATGTCACACTGAGAGACTGCTGCCTCCAAACCATACTCGCGGCATGGCCATAGCACTAACACTACTCGCTATGACGTTGTTGAACAGATAGGGTCTGTGGACTGGGTACGGACAGCGACAGTACTGTCACACTAGCGTTCGCCAAGCAGACGACAGGTTGCCCACGATGAGACTGTGGAGTCTCTGATACATTAATCCTTCCCTACACCTTCTCTCTCTCTCTCTCTCTCTCTCTCTCTCTCTCTCTCTTTCTCTCTCTCTGTTAAGCCTGCAGTCAGGCAAGGTCAGCGATGCATTTATTTTTATCATTCAGGAGCAAACAAGGTATAACTGCAAGTTTGTCTTTAACGCGCTCAATTACAGCTATAGCTTAACTTCCAACTTTTCTTTTCTAACTTACAACAGATCAGATACTCCACCAACTGACTCAACTTGAGTTGAACCCATCTCCGGGTCGCAATGCGGCGTTAATCTGGCACTGCACTAATCTGGAGTTCATCCATTTGGATGCTCTCTGCTTGCTTCTCATATGGCTGATGAGGCCATTCAGATAGCTACCTTGCCTCACCAAAACCACGCTAGATTTTGGAGCTTTGTGGTGCTCCATTATTGTTCCTTAGGCGGGGCACCTGCGATGGGAAGTCGATTATCCACCCTCGCAACCTGTGGGTTCGGGGTTCGAACCTCACTGGAGGCCACAACCGGCTAAGCTGCCCTCGGTCGGCGGGTACAGCCTTGAAACCTTACCTTACCTTATTGTTCCTTAGGAGTGTTTTCACTGCCTTCCTCACAATCTATTGGTTCGAGGTACGAACCTCGACGAAAGCTTACAGCCGGCAAAGCCGCCCTCATTTGGCAGACAACCTCGACCTTAAAACCTTCCCTTTCCTTCTTTCTTCAAGAAGTTCTTGCTTCTCCGACACACACCTTGCCTTCGCTAGTATGCATCGGTGCCTACCCACAAGTTCAGGTTCCATAAATCAGTCTCATAGAACAGGCCAACACTTTTGACAAAAGGGTCCGACCAACTCTGGTAGCAGATGCCACTTTGGCACCTTTCTACCCCCTTGAAGGAGCAGGGGGACTTGCACCACAATCCTTTTGGCCCCTCCGAGGGCCCCTCCGATGGGCCTCTCCGTCAGTCACGGCTGGTACCGGTGAGCTGTTGCAATCTTTTGTTGCAATGCTCACACCCTCACATTGCAAGCCTGGTACTGGCAGCCTAGTGATTCTCAACTAACCTGCCCTTGTATGGCAGGTATTCATGACAAAGGCTGTATAATGTTTGCCTCTTCATTGACCTGCCAAACTGTGCAGCTTAGATACGCAGATATAAAGAAAGGCAGGATTCGCCCTCAGAGTCAAGCCTTGAGGTATTCATCTAGGAAGGAGTACAGGAGTTTGGTGTGAAGGGCAGGAAGTACACACTCCGCTTGAAGTAGACAAGCGCCGCGCGTGTGCTACTGTCGATCTCCATCAAGCCGGTGGAGCAACAGCCCGTTCCGAGCAGTTGCATCTCGTGCCCACCTGATTGAGCAGGCACAGGAGGCAAAGGCGAGGTTGTTGCACGGCTTTTTTACTTAGGCGTCACGCCACACATTTAGATGGCGGCAGCGCTTCTCAGCGCTGATGCTCTGTCTGCTCTCAACGCCTGTGGACCTGCTCATGCCATGATGGCACATTCTGGAATGCCATGGCTCCAATGGTTCATAGGCTCTGGTATACATGCAACCTCACTCCCTGGCATGGCTAAGCACAAGATCCTGCTCCTTGGGCGCCAGCGCCCATTGGCAGCCAGAGAGTCGATTTGTGCGCCAGGCCAAAAGGCGGCCCTGAGATGACGCGGGCGCACGCGCGCTGGCTCTTATTGCCTGAGGCCTAAAGTTGTGGAGAGCCAACGGAGGCTGCAGCTGGGTAGGGTCTCAGGCAGGCAAGGCCTAGGATGCCCAGTTGGCTTTTGCTTGCTCGCTGGCATGTGGCCAGCAAATGCGTGCAAGCCAGCAAGCCAACAAGAGCCAGCAAGCCAACAGAAGGCAGCAAGCCAACAAGCCAACAAGCCAGCCAGAGAGCAGACAGGCTTGGATGGGGGCATGAACCAGAGGGCTATTCACCTTTAGGGCAAGTATACACACATGCACACACATGAAGACACACACATACATGCAAACGCGCGTGCGCGCGACCCCGACATGCACCTCCCTCCCCCCTCCCCACCCACACACACCTGCCCATGCGCGGCTCTTGGCCCATGGCGGCCACCAAAAACTTGCCCGACTTAGCCACGGCCAAGCCATTCACAAAGCCACGTGCAGGCAGGCCGCCCAAGAAGCGCAGCGAGCCCGCGCCACCCTGCGGGGGCGCCAGCATGCGTGAACAGAGAGAACGAGAGAGTTGGAGCGGGGAGTGGGAGGGCGCAGGAGGTGCGTGCATTGTCAGAAGAGGAGGCTCCTGCAGAGGGCTGACCTCAAGGCTGCATCGCAGAGCATCAGTGCTGCGCTTGTGCACGTCTGCAGCCGCAGTGTACCTGCGCACTGGGCTGTGCAGTGTGCCAACATGCTCACAGAGCCATCTCCCTTTGCTCAAAGGCTCCCTCCTAGATAGCATGCAACACGCGGCGCACCATACCTAGCATTGGTACGCCTGTGTGTAGCTGATGAGCTGAGGAACGCACCAATGCATTCAACGGCAGCGCTGGTCTGTGCCTCTGCAGACGCGCCCGCGCCCAGTGGGGTCGACCAGGGCTGCTCAGCAAGCACACAAGTGAACTCAGCAAACACACCTGTGCTCCGACCTCACTTTTGCAAAAGCATTTGCGACGTATGCATGTGCTTGGTGGCATCCGCTCCCCACAGCCACACCGCCCCACGTCACGCGCACAGCGCAGCCGTACCCCTCCCAGGGAGTGCACAAGCACGCACACGCGCACACACGCTCACACACGCACGCACATGCACACACATGCACACATGCACACACACACACACACACACACACACACACACACACACACACACACACGCGCGCGCGCTCACAACATAAGTGCACGTACGCGCTCGCACACAAACACGCACACATACACGCTCATCCTTCTCCTTCTTTCCCCCCCGCCCCCCACACATGGCGCCTGCAGCGTCCTGTGCCCCTCGCATGTGTTTACGCACCTGCTTGCTGGGCTCCACCCCCCACAGCCGCACCACGCCGTCGCCCGCGCCAGTGGCCACCAGGTCAGAGCCACGGCAGACTGCCACTGACTGAACCCAACCCGTGACGTCTGGTTGAGTAACCCCTGCCGTGGCGGCCGCATCCAGGCTGGACCCCTCCTGCTGCTGTGTGCCTTGCCGCTGCGCGCCCCTGGCCGCGGCGCCGTCACTCGCCCCGCCTGTCTGCAGCTGGGCCTCCCCAACGGCGCCCGCACTGCACGCAGCAGCAAAGCCCGCGGAAGGTGCGCTGGGCCCGTGGGCGTGGCGCACGACACACACTGGCCTCTTCTTCAGCTGCGTCCACAGCTGCGTGCACGCGGGGCAGGTAAACGCGCACACCGGCTGTGGGGACGCATGCCCATGCAGACGGCAAACTTGCCCGCATCGCACGCGGTGGGCGCGCAGGTGCATGGCGCAGTCAGGGCCAAGCAAGGGGCATGCTTGCACAGGAAAGGGGAGTGCGCATGACACAGGAGGGGCGAGGGTGCATGCTCAGCGTCGGCAGATATGCAGTTGCTGAGGGCAGAGGTGCATGCTAAGGGTTGGCAGATATGCAGTTGCTGAGGGTAGAGGTGCATGCTAAGGGTTGGCTGGTATGCAGTTGCTGAGGGTAGAGGTGCATGCTCAGCGTCGGCAGGTATGCAGTTGCTGAGGGCAGAGGTGCATGCTCAGCGTCGGCAGATATGCAGTTGCTGAGGGCAGAGGTGCATGCTCAGCGTCGGCAGGTATGCAGTTGCTGAGGGCAGAGGTGCATGCTAAGGGTTGGCAGGTATGCAGTTGCTGAGGGCAGAGGTGCATGCCCGGCCTGAGGGCACAATTCATCATCTGGGCGGGTGAGGTGGGTGTTGGAGGCGTGGGCTGCATGTCCTATTTGTCCAAGCACACCCGTGCACATGCACAAAGATATGCACGCGCACACTTGCGCAAGGCGCATGCACATGCACGCACGCACATAAACACACGTGTACACACACATTCACACTCACACACACGCATGCACAATCAGCCACACCCACGCACCGATGTACGCACGCACACATTTGGTGCATGCGCGCACCTGCACGCTGCCATCGCTGGAACCGCTCACCCACTCCACGCCCGTGACGTAACGGCAGGTGTCGATGGCTGCAGAGGAGCCGGGGCCGCCTGCATACCTGCGCCATCAAGTCAACAGGCAAGCAGGCAGTGTGGGACGCGCATGCACGGTTTAACAAAAAGCTCCTAAGGCCCTCCCCTCACGAGGAAGGGAGGTTGAGCTGGGGCCTCGCGCATCCAGCGCCTGCACAAGCGGCAGTGTGGAAATGTGGTGCCCACGCAAGGAAGGGGGAGCTGGTGACGGCTCCCTCGTCTGCAGGGAACTCCCAGGCAGCGCCTGCAGCACATGTGCTGGACGGCTCGCGTGTGCAGCCCTGGCAAAAGACGCCCAGGGGGGCCTGCGCAGCGCCCACAGTGCATGGGCTGTATGGGCTGTGAGGCTTCTGCTCCCCATCATAGATGGCTTTCTGCATGCACGCATACCAATTAATTACCCTGTCAGCTACCCACTGTTGATGGATTTGTGCATGCAGCACCTGCAGTGCATGTTGGGTGACTTGTGCGCACAGCGCCCAGTGTGTGCTTCTCCCGTATGGTCACCCCAGGGAATGGGATGGATGAAGGGCCCACACATTCGCACATGCTCACTCCACATCTCCAACATAGTAGACACATACATGCACACCCACACACCCCACATCACCAACATATTCAACACACACAATACGTAAGCAAGCGCACGCACACACTTACACGCGCATACGCACGCGCGCACACAGACACAAACACACACACACATTCACACACACACACATGCGCGCGCGCCCAAAACTGAGCCACCTGAGGGGCGCTATTGTCGCTCCTGTGCCCACCTGTAGAGCAGCTGGCTCTCCTCTGGAATCTTCCACACCCGGCATGCGCGGTCACCGCCCGAGCTTACCACACGCTCCGCGCGCAGCACGTCCAGCGCAAGCACCTGCGTGCCACACACGCGCGCGTGCTCGTGAGCGGGCATGGATTGATGGCAGTCTATGCACAAAAGCAGCACAGTCCAGCGCAAGCCACTTCTACCAACACGCATGCGCATGCACGTGCGCGCACATTTCAGCGATTAATATTTGCAAAGGCACCCACACAGCAACAGCGACCAGGATTAACCCAAAGGCATGAGTCCTGGTCGCCACCGGAAAGGGGCACGTGCGCAAGTGCGTTTGCAAGGCAAGCCGTGTGCTGCGCTTGGCTGCACGCTATGCTCATGTTCCTGTGCTCCTCAGCAATTGAGCGATACGTGCAAGCAAGTCTTGGTGCCTATTGTGCGTGCACGTGTGCCTAAACGTGTGTGCGTGTGCGTGTGCGTGTGTGTGTGTGTGTGTGCGTGTGTGTGTGTGTGTGTGCGTGTGTGTGTGTGTGTGTGTGTGTGTGTGCACGTGCCCCTCATGGTCCATGACCACGTGCCCAGAATATGGACAGCATATGGTGCACACCATCGGGCGCAAATGCGTGCGACACGCGTCATGCGTGCACACCCATGGCCTGCAGGCATGCACGTGATACATACGCTTCATGCGCGCTCACCTTGGCCTGGCGTCCAAACAGCGTGCGACCATGCATGCGCTCACCTCCGCCTGGTGCCCAAACAGCGTGTCCATATACGCGCGGTCGTCGAGGCTCCACAGCTTCACGGTGCGGTCCAACGAGCCGCTGAACAGCTGGTGGCTGCCCTCCTTGAACGCCAGGCACGTCACTGCATCCCTGCGCGGAGCAGGAGGCAGGGACTGCCTGATCTGAGCCGTATGTGCGTGTGTATGCACCCATCGCACCGCTGCGTGGTCTTCCTAGAAACCCAGGCATGCCGCTGCATCCCTGCAATGGACGGGAGGCAGGGATGCCAAGCTTGTGTCGTCGCCAATATCTTGCACGGCCTTCCGTGAGTGATTCAGTGCTGTCGCGCTTCGGCTCGCCCTTGCGTCGAGTGACGGGCTGCATCCATCCAAGTGACAGGCAGCATCCAACCAAAAGTGGTGCTGCATGTAGCGCCTGAAAGGCCCCAGGGTGAGGTCAGCACACACCGTGCTTGGTTGTAGGATGTGCGGGCATGCAAGCAGCGGGGCGCACGAGCATGTGCGCGTGTGCTGGCGTGCGCTGGGGTGGTGGGGGAGGGCTGGGCCCAACCTCCCCGAGGGCATGCAGGTGCATAATGTGTGGACGGGAAGCTGCAGGGGCATGTTGGCTTACATGCGGGGTTAGGGCAGGCCCCGCCTCCTAGGTGACATTTCCTGCAGGTTTGTGACCTGTGGCCAACGAGCAGGTGGCTGCGGACGGAGAGGACACGGGGCAGCACAGGGGCCATGGAGGTGGAGCAACTTCACGACCATGCCTGCGCCTGCCGCAGGCCAATCCGCCCCAAAGCCTTTTGCCCACAATCCACCCAAGCCACCAGCTACCTCATCCTCGAGGCACCCGCCTGTGGCCTAGGTGGGTCCTGGCCTATCACTGCCTTGACCTCGAGGCACCCGCCTGTGGCCTGAGAAAGCTCAGGCCTTTTGCAGCCTCACTCTGGAGGCATGCCCCGCCTGTGGCCTGGGGTGGACTGAGGGAAGCGCCTGTCGGGTGAGGCTGGAAGGACTGGGAGGCAGCTGGCGGGAAAGACTGGAGAGGCAGTGAGGCAGGTTGCTTAGGAGGGCTTCCTCAAGACACCTGCCTGTGGCCTGGGAAGGACTGGATGAAGGCACCCGTGCGGCCGTCAAATACGTGCACCTTTTTGTCCCCGCCGCCCACCGCCAAGAACGCCCCATCGCTGCTCACGGCCACCTGCGCAGCGGTGTGTGGGGGGGGAGGCAGGCGGCAGCAATTAGCCACACACAAGCTCTGTATCACGCCAGCGGACACCGACTTGATGCCCAGTGGGACAGCGCGGAGGCCTGCTGGCAGGTGGTTGGTAGGTGTATGCAAGCACGGACCCTCACGTGCACACATGCTGCGATTGCTGGTTGGTTTGGGCTTACATGTATGTCGTGCAAGCCCCGCCTGGGTGCAAGCCCCGCCTGGGTGCGCTTTGAATTTGGTGCTGCACTCCTCCCTGCCTGCACGCGCCCCTGCCGCGATGGAGAACCTGCACTAAATAGGCCGGCTCAGACGCACGCAATGGCCCTGACGCAAGGGTCTGGGCTCCGCGCTTGCATCCCTGGACCCACCCGCGTCACTGATCCCCGGTGCGAGAACAGGGACCCCCAGCATGCAGGCAGGTAGGCAGGCAGGCGAGCCGCCAATGTGGCACGTCACACAACTTCCACACACGAGCGCGAGCAGGGACACACGGCATGCATGCAAGCAGGCAGGCAAGCCAGGCACATACTGCTCACACAAGCGCATGCGCTCATGCACACAAGCACACACATGTGCGTGAAGACATATGTGCACGGCAGCAGTGCTGGGGTTGCAGGTGCTTGGCAGGCCCTCCAGACCGGCCATGTCCCAAGGAAGTGTGCACGCTTGCGGCTTCTGTGCTTAATGACGCGCGTGTGCGGTGGTGTGTAGGGCTGGTGGGTCCTGCCAAACCCCAAGAGCACACGCATGTCACGGGCTGCGCCCCCAAAGCATGTCACAAGGTTCCTCAGCACAGAAGCCCCCCCCAGGCCTACGCTTTGGCTTGCGAGCGCTGCTGCACGGGCCCAGCACTGGCCCTGCAAGCAGCCTTGGCTTGTCAGAGCTGCTGTATGCTGAGGAGATTGGAGACAACGAGCGAGGTCCGTGCACACACACACATACACACACGCGCGCGCACACACACAAACACACACATACCAGCAAATAGCGCCAGCAACAAGGCATTGCAGCTGCTGCTGCGCGTGCGCGCCGCCATCCATTAACCCCCATGGTGCCGCTCACTTCTTCTATCCTTATTCCCTTCCTCCCCCGTGCAGGCGCGTTCCCCCACAGCACCACTCCCTGCCAACACCACATGCGCGCACCGCGTGCAGCGCCAGCTGGCTAGTAGACCTCGCCTTCTGCCGCACCCAGTCCGCGCCGCCACCACCTCCCTCGTTGGCGGCATCCCCCCCATTGCTGGCCGCTAGCTGCTGTCCCATGGCTTTTGAATACTCCCCTGCGCACAGGGATGGACGTGCTCAGGTGGAGCCGGTGTCCTTGCGCGCAGTTCATCTCACACCCGCAGGCACATGGATCAATCGCGCACCCCCCAGCACCTTAAAAACAATACCTCCAAGTGCCATCTCACTGCCCCTCCCTGGCTGGAGCAGGCGCGTCCTGCGCTTAGTCTGCTGCTCCCACAGCACCTACCCCGCCTCCAACACTTTGTGCCAGTCGTTGCACTTGCCTGGCCCATGCATGCTTGCTTTGCACATATGGCCGGCAAAGCCCAGTGGCTCCTGTCCCCCAACCCTCTCGCGCTCCCCACACCACCCCCTGTGCCATCCCTGCGCACTCGCCTGGCCTGAACAGGCGTGTCTTCCGCATGGTCTGCAGGTCCCACATCAAAATGGTGCCGTCCTTAGACACGGTGTACGCGCGCTGCTCGTCGTCGCTCAGCGCCACCTGTGTGGAGAGGCCGAGGAGGTGGCAGGATTTCCTTGCGTGTGTGTGCGCGCATGTGCATGTGTGTGCGTGTGTACATGTGCATGTGTGCATGTGCGTATGTGTGTGCCACCATTGTAGGAGGCTCAGTCCTGGACCTAGGATGTCTTGGCACCATCCCTCCACAAAACGATCATTGCTTCAAGACAAAATGGGTCCACGCTCCCTTGGTGCATGCTGGTGTGATCTGTCCCGCACAGGATTTTTCAGGTTTGATTCGTTGCCAGCTAACGCACACATGTTCTACCCCCACTCTGCGTGCGTTCACACACACACAGCCCCCCTCAGCATACCTGCACCCTTTCACACACAGCACCGCGCCCCCCAGCATTGGCCCGCCTGCCCAAGTTGCCACCCTTGTGCTCCACTCACCGCTGTTGCAGCCAAGCGGTGGCCCCGCCTGCAGCTCCAGGCACATGCACCTTGGCCACTGAGGTCCGGCAAGCACAGGCTGGCCGCCAGGCGGCGCTGCATGCGGCCACTGGCCTGCAGGCACCCAATTATGTGCAAGTGCATGCAGTGATGGGTACGTGCGTGCCTGCGTGTGCGCGCGCGCGCATGTTTGTGTAATACTTGTGTGAGCGCGTGTGTACGTGTGTATGTATGAGTATGTGTGCGTGTGTATGCATGCATGTGTTTGTGTTTATGTATGCATGTGTGTATGTGCGTGTGTGTGCACATGAGTGTACAAGAAGCACTTGCCTCTTTAGACAAAAAATCCGCATGCGCACACTTGCAGTGTGGCATTTTGCATAGCTTGGTTTGAAGATAGGCATGAACGTGCCTACCTCTGCAGTTTCCCGCTTCAGACGCTCCCCCAACTTGTCCACACCCGCCCCCTCCTCCTCGTCGCTGCCCCCTGTGACGCCTCTCCGTGTCCCTTCGTCCTCCACCTCCACCTCCATGTGAGCTTGCATGTTCTGCAAGTACTCCTTGGCTGCACGCAAATAAATGTGCAACCCAACGTTTAAGGGCTTACAGTCACGCATCCCCTAATTTGCACCCGGGTGCACACACAGAGGCGATGAACCAACGCTCACAGGCAAGTGGTCACGTGGCGAGCAGCATTGGCCGGCCCAGGAGGCAAATCCTTCGCACTTGCGGGTGCGATGAAGCAGGAGGGAGACGACCAAATGAATGATCTGTGCAGTGCGCGTGAGATGAGGAGCGCATGACTGCTGGAGTCTGTGTGCGCACACAAGCCGCCAGGTCCTGTGTGCAGCTGCCATATGGGCATGAGCGGCACGCGCATCTTTCTTGGCCTTAAAATTCTAGAGCCTGAAGGCTATTTTGCAAATTAAGAGTGGTCATTGATAGTTGTTGCCTCCGCTAACGAACAAATATGCTGATTGTGCACTCATGTACAACGCATGCGCCATGTCTGAGCTAGAGAGAGGCTTTTGCATACAAGCCACCAAACATGATCACTTGCAAGATTGTAAAGGGCAGCTCAGTAAAAGTTTCGCCCAGGCCCGGGATGCATGCATCCAAGTGTCCTGTTATCATCAGCCGTCCCACAAACACCCCAGAACAATAATACACGGAAGTATATGTGTACTACTTACCAAGTCTTAGCCGCTTCTCCTCAGCAGTCTCCTGCGCCCCCTCCTCTTCGCTACCCTCCTCCGCTTGCTGACGCCGCTGCGGCCGCTCATCCTCGTCGTCTAAGAAATGTACTTGTTGTTGTTCGTCCGTCTGGGCAGCCTTCTTGCCCTTCTTGGCGCTCAGAGCAGCAGCTGCACGGGCAGGGGTCTGAGACGCGCTTCGTTTACCTCCCATATTATATGTTCTCTCTACGAGCAGTCAGATTTAAGTTTCAATTCTATATAGACCAGCATTCTGCTGAGGTAGATCAAAAGTCAGCAGCCGGTCTTGGGCAGCTCGGTAGGGCCCCAGACTGCAGCAGGAACAGGTGGTCTGAGGAATGTCTCAATCCTGGACTACCATCGAAAGTGAGTGTCCTGATCCCCTAACTGTCTTTTGCTTTTGGTCCAGGTCCTTGCATGTTTCTCAAAACCTGCTGTCATGCAAGATGTATAAGCCCTGGCACAATCACATTGCATGTAACAGGTGATCCGGGTGTGTTCACAGAGCTTATTTCAAAGATAGGCGTGCCCGGTGTCCAGGTGTGTTTTGCCGCCCAATAAGCGCCTGCTCTAAATGATTTGGATGCTCTTGTTGCCAGTCCTGATAGCCAGTTGTCAAAGAAGCTCACTTCAATTGGCCTTGCTTTCTACGGACCAGGTTGAAGAGTTGTGGAGTGTAGACAAGGAAGCCCTCAAGCCTCTTGAGTGAGTCACTGAGACCCTTCTGCCAGATTGCAGTGCACTCGGAAGTGGCTTGCAGTTACAAGTGTCAGGAGAACCTGCATCAGTGCGCCTGCGTCGGCAAACCGGCCTGTTCCTGTCCCTCCCTTGTCAGACCCATCTACGGGCTCATCTTTTTGTTCAAGTGGCGGAAAGAGACGGACTACCGCCCCATCGCAGACGACACCCTTGGCGATGTCTTCTTCGCTCGCCAGGCAAGCAAGAGTCTTACAGATTGGCATGCAGGAGTCCCAGCACGTCCACGCCGCCTTTCAACCCTGCATTGTTGTTGACGGGCTACACCTCAGCGCACTTGCCCCCAGGTTTTGCTGGGTGTCTCGGTTGGGGGACCTCAAAGCGTAGCTAGCGTAGAACATGGATGAGGGACCCATCACCGGAGCATGGCTGCCTTGCACAGGGCATATTCAGAGACGTTGATAGTGCAGCGCCGTTTTGTGTACCACGCAAAATGGCATGAATTACAATCGAGACGCATGCCACACATGTTCACACCCATGCATGTTCATGCTCTTGCTT
>LKMJ01002641.1_pt1 | contig 16544 bp, 19 predicted proteins | sample 643391 | NCBI WGS metagenome assembly LKMJ01 (sample SAMN04112250, study PRJNA286221) | soda lake metagenome | biome: soda lake; feature: Kulunda Steppe; material: water; isolation source: sample PL-Br10 brine of Picturesque Lake | place: Russia: Kulunda steppe | collected 2010-07
CGGATGGCATGGGGGCAAGCTCGTCTTCGACTATCAGATCGGCGTCAGCCCGGGGGGCAATTCGCGGTCCTGAGGGCTGCGCATCCAGCCCGGCAGACCCTCGACGAGGGGGGCGAGGTCGGGCTTGGCGAGCACGAGCCACAGCACCGCGAGCATGAGCGGGACCGCGAAGGCCAGCCCCAGAAGCGGCGGCGGCATGCGGTAGCTGCGCGGCCGCTCGCCGGTCTGCGAGATCAGATAACCCATCCAGGCATGCACCAGCACCATCCCCGCCACCGCGGCGAGCTTGGTGAGCATCCACGGCGTGACCAGTTCGAGCAGCAGGATCAGCACCGTGCCCGCCGCCACCGCGATGACCGCGGCCGGCGAGATGATGCGCGTGTAGCTGTAATGGCTCAGCCGGCGGAACCGCGCAAAGCCGTCCTGGCTCGCGACCGCCGCGCCGCGCCCGTGCAGATGCAGCAGCACCGGCAGCAGGAGCAGCCCCGCGCACCAGACCGCCAATGCGGCGATATGGGTCGCCTTGAGCGCGGCGATCATGCGGCCAGCCCGTCGCGCCAGCCCCGGCGCAGCAGGAGCGCGCCGATCAGCGCGAGCGGCAGCATCCCCGGCACCCACATGATCAGCCCGGCAAGCTGCTGATCGGCCATCATGGAAAGCCCGAACGCCTCGGCGCCGACCAGATGTTCGGGGTAGAGCGCGCGCGGTGCGAAGGTCAGTATGGCGCCGATCAGCCCCATCTGCCCTGCGAGCCCCGCAACCATGGTGGCCGAGGCGAACATCGCCATCGCGTCCCTGCGCGCGGCGAGCACCGCGCTCCAGAACACCCAGCCGGGCAGGATCAGCGCGGCCTGCATCGCCCAGTAGATCGCGGTGCTGTCCCACGCAGCCGCATAGACAGCAGGCACATGCCACCCCCACAGCGCCGCCGAGAGCGCGACGAACGCCGCCGCGCCCGGCGCCCCGCGCCAGGGCAGCGCCACGGCGAGCGCGGGCGCGATCACCCCAAGCAGCACCAGATGATGCAGCGAGCGCGCCGCAAAGAGCGCGACGGTCAGCGCGCAGAGCGGTGCGACGAAGGCGATCAGGGCCGCCAGCGCCGCCACGCCGAAGGCGCCTTCGCGCCGCCGCCCCGCCCGGACGCGGCGCAGAGCGACGGCTCCGGCCAGCATCGCGGCCGCGAGCAGCGCCAGCAGCGCCGGGTCGAGGTTCCAGCTTCCAAGCAGCTTCTCCGGCAGGGGAACCGGACCGCAATAGGGGGTCGTCGCATTCGTCATGGTCCTGTCCCTGCTCGGTTCGCGGCCGGCCCGCCCTGCGCGTCACTGGCGCGCGATTGCGCGGTCGGCTCTCGTCTTCCCCGCCGGAAACCGCCGCGCCCGCTGGCTCGCGGTGGTGGCCCACAAATGGCAGCGGCGCGCAGGGTGCCTTTCAGCATGCAGCATTCAGACAAATGCGCTCCGGCGCAACCCGCCGGACGGCCCGCCGTCCCTCGCGCAACCCGGCCCGTCCGCGGCACAGCGACCGGAAAGATGGCCCGATCCGCTCCGAGGCGGGCGCAGGGCGGTCAGCACCCCGCCGGCGCTCGGGTTCGTCCATGCGCGCACGGGGCCGATGCATGGCCGTGCCGGCAAGGGGCGGCGCAAGTGCCGCGGGCCGGGCCGGGCTCGCCGCCATCTTCCTGCCCGACCCGCCTGATCGCAGGCACCGCAACGCGACAAGGCCGGATAGGTTCCGTCCAAAGTCAGGACTCTTTTGCCGCTGGGCCATGGAACCCGACCGTGGCGGCGGCGTTGATCCGCCACGTCTCGCAAGTGAGGCGCGTCAAACTGAGGAAGCACGCGATGAAAAAAATTCTGCTGACCACCGCGATCATCGGCCTGATGGCGGTTCCCGGGTTCGCCGATTCGCATGACAATGACAACGGCGACGATGACATGGTCACCGAGAACGGTGACGCGACGGATACCGACGCCGAAGTCGAGGCTGAAGCCGATGCCGAGGCCGAAGCCGGTGCGGCCGTCGATGTCGCGGATCTCTCCGCCGACGATCTGATGGGCGCCGACGTGATGTCGTCCGATGACGAGCGGGTCGGCGATGTCGATGATGTCCTGCTCGATGGCGAGGGCACGATCGAGTCGATCCTCTTCGATGTCGGCGGCTTTCTCGGGATCGGGGCGCAGACCGTCGAGGTCGGCGTCGAGGATTTCGAGATCCTCGAGGTCGATGATGAACTGCAGGTGCAGCTGGATCTGAGCGAAGAGCAGATCGAGGAGCTGCCCGAATACGAGGAGTGACGCGCCGCGACACCCTCCTGTCAAGAGCCCGCGATCCGCGGGCTCTTTTCATGTCCGGCAGCGCCGGGCGGACTTGCCGGCCGATCCTGCGGCGCGGCGCGTCCCCGTCAGGATGGCATGCGCCACTGCACGGTTCAGCGGCGTGACGCCACGCCCGCCAGGAGCCTGTCGAGCCCGCCGCGCATTCCCGCGATGCGGTCGCGCTCCTCGTCGCTCAGATCGGTTGCCAGAACCGCGTCGAACGCCTCCATGACATGCCACTCGCCGTTTCTGACACGGTCGAGGATGCGCGCATCCACGGGATCGAAGAGCGCGCGAGCGCTCACGGCCGCCCTGTTGATGCGTGCCGTGATGCTGTCCGTGTGCTCGGGGTCAACGCCGCGTGCGGCCAGGATCGCGTCAAGCGCTGCGACATGCGCCATGTGAAGGCCGAGAAAGCGCTGCGCGATCGGCCGGAACTCCATCTCGGCATTGTCGAGCACCGCTTCGAACCCGGCGCGCGTATCGAGCGTTCGCCGCCGCAGCTCGCGGATCGCGGCGGTGCTGTCAGTTGGAGGTGCACCGCTCTGGTGGGCTTGCGGGCGGGGCATACTGGATCCTTTCCGGCGTGCAAGGTCCCACCGCACCAACGCGCGGGGCGCGGCCCAAGGGGCGGCGGCGCTGATGGCGGATGGGATGGGTTTCTTGGCGCTATGGGCGCATCGGCCGCGCCGACTGGACGCGCTGCCTGCAGGAGCTGAAATCGGTGTGCGGCGTATCGGTCTCGGCCCGTTCGTCCGGACCCGGCAGACACCGCCGCCGGCGCGCGGCGCTGCCTGCCCGGCAGCGGCGCACAGCGCGCCGATGCGTCTGTCCCCGGTCTCGATAAGGCGGTCCGGTCTCGTCCGAACGACAGCGCAGGAGCCGAAGCGCCCCTGCCAGCGCGGCCGCCCTTGGCGCGCTCACGGCGGGCCACGGCCCTGCAGCGCCCGCGCGACCAGCGCGAGCACGAACAGCGCGAGAAACAGCACGAACAGGATCTGCGCGATCCCGGCCGAGGCGGAGGCGATGCCGCCGAAGCCGAAGGCGGCGGCGATCAGCGCGATGATGAGAAACGTGACGGCCCATGAGAGCATGACGGATATCCTTCGTATTCGTGTTTCGCGACGCGGTCCTTTGCTTCGCGACGACACAACGCGCGACGCGCGCCGATGTTCCTGAAACTCGTCGCGTCGAGCGATCAGCCTTCCGCGGCGCCCCCGCGCGCGCCGCGAAACCGAAGCGCGACGCGGAAGGCGGGGCCGTCATCCGTCTCGATCGGACCCTGCTCGGCCTCGGTGTCGAGCTGCGTGCTGAAGGCGTGGATCAGCCGGTGGCCGAGCTGCCCGTCGGCGCCCTCGCCCGGCTCCACCGGGGCGGCGCAGGTGTTGACGATCTCGAGGACGACATCGCCCTCGGCCGTCTCGGTCAGTCGCACATCGATGCGCGCCGTGCCGCCCACCGGCTGCCCGACATATTTGAGCGCGTTGATCAGCGCCTCGGTCGCGAGCAGCGACAGCGGCACCACCTGGTCCGGGTCCAGCGTGACCGGATCGAACTTCGTTTCGACGGCGATGTCGCTGCCCGGCAGCGTGCTCATGGAGACGAGCTTGCTGACGATCCCGCCGAGGAGCTCGTCGGCGCGCAGGGCGGACAGCCGCTCGGACCGGTAGAGGCTCTCATGGATCGTGGCGAGCGTCATCACCCGCTCGTGCAGACCGTGCAGCAGCGCGCGCGCTTCGGTGCTCTCCACCTGGCGCGCCTGGATGCTGATGATCGAGGCGATGAGCTGCAGGTTGTTCTTCACGCGGTGATGCACCTCGCGCAGCAGGACCGTCTTTTCGCTCACCGATGCCTCGAGCTGCGCCTCGTCGCGCGCGAGCACCTCGGCGAGCTCGCGGAAGGTGGCGCTCAGCTCGCGGATCTCGTCGGGTGCGCGCTCGAGGATCTCGGGCGGTTCACTGCGTTCGGTGTGCGCGAAGCTGTGCATCTGCGCGCCCAGCGTGCGCACATGGCGGATCACGAGCCGGTGCGCCGCGAAATAGGCCACGCCGAGGCTGACCAGCCAGACGAGCACGGCAAAGCCGAGCGTGCTCGACGCCGGGGGTTGATCGCGCGACGGAAGATCTTCGTCGGACCAGATGCCGAGCGCGTAAAGCCGCTCCTCGATCAGCGGCACCACCGTGTAGGTGCGCCCATCGCCGCCGGCGCTGGTCTGTCGCAGCACGGTGCGCTCGCCACCGGCGAAGGAGTCGAGGTCACGCCCGGCGGGGAGCTCGTCGGTGATGTCTTCGTCACCGGGGGCCGTGCTGATGACATCGCCGCTGCGGGTGAACAGGATGCTGTGGCTCGGCTCCCGCTCCTGGCCGAATTCGCGCACGAAATCCATCGCGTAGAGCGGCAGCGCGAAGATCACGAACCCGGCGAGTTCGTCATCCTCCTCGATGGGGCTCGCGATCACCAGCGCGGAGCGGTCGGTGATCTCCCAGTCGGGATCGAGCTCGATCACCGGCTCGTCGCGATCGCGCACGCGTTCCAGCAGATCCGCGTCTGACAGATCCGCGTCGGTCTCCTCGGAGGCACACAGCATCGCGCCGTCGGGATCGGTGAAGCCCGCGAAGATGAACAGCCCCGCACCGTCGATGAAATCCGCCAGCGCCTTGTCGCATTCCTCCGGCTCGTCGCGATTGTCGAGGGCCGCCGACCCCAGCGCATCCGCCGAGCCGAACGCGCTCTGGATCAGCGCAAGCTCGCCGGAGATCGACTCGAATGTCAGACCGAGCAGCGCGGTCTCGGCGCTGCGGCGCGCCTCGCTTTCGGCGCGGTTGTTCTGCATCACCGCGATCATTCCAAGCGGCACCAGCGCCAGCGTCAGCATGATCAGGAGCCGGAATCCGAGCCCGCCCGACATCGCCCGCAGCCGCGCCACCAGCCGCGTCAGCATCGCGTCACCGCGACGTCGCGGGCTTGGCGGGCGCAATCCCGTTCGCGGTCGGATCGCTGATCGCGGGGTGCTCGTCGGGGCCGAGTTGCAGCATCTCGGCGAGCCGGGCGCGCCCGCGATTGGCGCGGCTCTTGATCGTGCCGATCGCGCAGCCGCAGGTCTGCGCCGCTTCCTCGTAGGAGAACCCCGACGCCCCGATCAGGATCAGCACCTCGCGCTGATCGTCGGGAAGCTGTGCGAAGGCGCCAGCGAAATCGCGCAGCGCGAGGCGGCCGTCATGATCGGGTGCCTGCGACAGCCGCGCGGCGAACGCGCCGTCGACATCCGCAGTTTCGCGCCGCCCCTTGCGCTGCATGGAGTAATAGCTGTTGCGCAGGATCGTGAACAGCCAGGCGCGCATGCTCGTGCCCGGTGTGAAATGGTCGAGCTTGCTCCACGCCTTGAGAACCGTATCCTGCACGAGGTCGTCCGCGGTGGCCGGGTTGCGCGCGAGGCTCAGCGCGAAGGCGCGCAGCTCGGGCACCGACGCGACGAGCGCATCGCGCGGCGCGGTGACGGGGGCCGGGTCAGTCATCGCGCTGCTCCTGTGCCTTCAGCCGCTCGAGCAGATCGCGCAGGTGGTCGGGAAGCTCATCGTCGAGCGACGCCCGGTAGAGCCGGCGCAGGTTCGCATCGATTTGCTGTTCGATCGCGGGGGGGACCTCTTCGGGGGTGTTGGGGTCGGCGTCGTCTCCTGGATCGCGTCGTGCCATGGTGAAGCCTTCTGTCCTGACACCGAATTTGTGCATCTGCCCGGGAACAAAACGCCGCGGCGCGCGTTCTGTTCCATTGAATGGTCAAAAAAGGGGGGATGCAATGACGGGGACGGACGATTTTTCCCGGGGCGCGACCCCGGACAGCGCGGGCGACAGGGCCGCCCTGATCGCGCAGGAGCTGCCCTATCTGCGCCGCCATGCGCGCGCGCTCACCGGCAGCCAGCAGCTCGGCGACCACGCCGCCGCGGCGACGCTCGAGGCGATCCTGCATGACGGCGATCTGCTCGATGCGGGGCTGCGTCCGCGGGTCGCTCTGCTTGATGTCTTCTACCGGATCCGGGCGGCGAGCGGCGCCACGATGGGCTCGTGGGAGCCCGGCACGCCCGAGGCACTGGCCGAGCGCCATCTCGCCCGGCTCACGCCGCTGAGCCGCGAGGCGCTCCTGCTGAGCACCATCGAGGAGCTGCGCTTCGACGAGATCGCGCGGGTCATGTCGATCGAGCAGGCCGAGGCCGAGCGGCTCGTCGCCACCGCCAAGCGCGAAATGAGCGCGACGGTGGTCGGCCGGCTCCTCGTGATCGAGGACGAAACCCTGATCGCGATGGACATCGAGAGTATCGTCACGCAGATGGGTCACGGTGTGACCGGGATCGCGCGCACCCGCGATCAGGCCGTCCGCCTCGCCGCGCGCGAACGCCCCGACCTGATCCTCGCCGATATCCAGCTCGCCGACGGGTCCTCAGGCATCGACGCGGTCAGTGACATCCGCGCCGAGGCCGGCGAGATCCCGGTGATCTTCGTGACGGCCTATCCCGAGCGGCTCCTGACCGGGGCGCGGCCCGAGCCCGCCTTCCTGATCACCAAGCCCTATTCGGACGCACAGCTGCAATCGGCCGTCAGCCAGGCGATGTTCTTCTCCTCGACCGCGACCCTGACCGGCTGAGCCGCGCGGCGGAACAACGCCGCGCGCGCCGCGTTGGTGGCCGGGCCGCCGCGACGGCGCGGGGCCGATCAACGAAAGGACCCGCCATGAAACTTCTTCATCTCCTGCCCGCCCTCGGGCTCATGGGTCTCGCCGCCGGCGGCGACACGATCACCGGCGCGGCCGGCAACGTCGCCTTCTGCGAGACTTATCCCGAGCGCTGCTGAGAATCCCTGGACCCCTCTTGCCCGGCCGGCGCCCTGTCGTGGCGCGGACCAACCTAAGGGAGCGACCCGCCATGCCGCAGCGCGGCCTCGAGGCGTCTGCGCCGCGCTGGCGCAGGACGGATGTGATCCTGCTCGCCGCCGGGATTCCCGTCGCGATCTGGATGCTCAGCGACGTGCTGATCGTCGTGTTCTTCGCGGTGATCCTCGCCGTGGGGCTCGACGGGGTGGCATCGGCGCTGAGCCGGCGCAGCCGGCTGCGCCGCGGCTGGGCGCTGCTCGGGGTCTGTATCGCCATTCCCGCGCTGCTCGCGGGTGCGGGCGCGGCGGCACTTCCGCAGGTGGTGCGCCAGTTCGGCGCGCTGCGCGAGCGCCTCCAGACCCTGACAGAGGCGCTGCGCCACCGTTTTGCGCTGGATGGCTGGCCGGGCGAGCTGATGGCCAACATGGAGGAGAACGGCGCGCAGCTCTTCGGCGGGGTCAATCAGCTTGTCGCCCATCTCGGTGCCGTCGGCGTCTCCACGCTGGGCGGTGTGGTCAGCACCTTCGTGCTGGTCGTGCTGGCGGGCTTCCTCGCCGCCGATCCGGCGCTCTACCGCTCGGGGCTCTTGCGGCTGGTGCCGCCGGCGCGGCGGCCGCTGATCGACGCGACGCTGGCCGCCGCCGCGCACGGGCTGCGCTGGTGGTTTCTCGCCCAGCTCGCCTCGATGGCGATCCTGGGCGGCTCGGTCGGGCTCGGGCTGTACCTGATCGGCATCGAATACTGGCTCAGCCTCGCGCTCATCACGGCGCTTCTGACCTTCGTGCCCTATCTCGGCCCGGTCATCGCGGGGGTCCCCGTCATCGCGATCGGCTTCACCGAGGGGGCCGAAATCGGCGTGATCGTGCTGATCTTCTATCTGGTGGTCCAGAACATCGAAAGCACCCTGGTGCTGCCGCTGATTTATCAGAAGGCCGTCCGCCTCGCCCCGGCGGTGACGATCTCGGCGCAGGTGCTGATGGGGCTGTGGTTCGGGGTGGCCGGGCTCGTGCTCGCAGCGCCCCTGACCGTGGTCGTGCAGGTGCTTGTCGCGCGGCTCTATCTCGGCGCCGTGCTCGGCGAGGCGCCGGAGCACCGGGAGCGCGCTCATGCTGGAGCAGCATGACGAACGGGCCGGCTCGCGCCGCGACATTACGGTGGAAAAGCTCACCGCGATGTGCAACGATCCGCACGCGGTGATCGCCGCGCAGCGAACGCGCGCCGCCGGCTTCGCGCAAGCGGGTGGCAGTTGATACACCAGCCTGCGGGACAGCGCCCTCCGGACCCCGAAGCACCCAAAAAAAGGGAGTCGACATGACCGAAACGACCCTGCGCCGCCTGCGCCGTTCCATCAACAGCCTGCACCGCAGCGGGATGCTGGTCCGGATGGCCGGGTTTGCCGCGCTCGGCGGGTCATTCTGGGCGATGAGCGCGGCGGCCGCGGTCTGGCCCGATGCGGGGATGGCCCCCGGCGAGTTCGGCAGTTGCAATCCGTTGCAGGGTGATTTCGGCTGCGGTCATGGGCTGGGCTGCGCGTGCCACCTGCTTCCGGAGCCAGGCTCGCAGGTCTGATCGGGCCGGGCCGGCATTGGCGCCGCCGCGCGCCGCAGTGGCAGCATGGTGAGGCGGCGGCGCCCGGAGGCGCCGCCGCAACGCGTCAGGTGCTCACGCCGAGCAGCCAGCTTGCCATCAGGAAATACACCAGCAGGCCGGTGAAGTCCTTGATGGTGGTGATGAACGGGTCCGCGCCGGGGGCGTGGTCGGCGCCCAGCTTGACCAGCATGTAAGGCATCAGGAAGCCCAGCATCGCCGCGGTGAAGACCGAGGTGAACAGCGCCACCCCTACCACGATGCCGAGCTGCGGGATGTCGTTGGGCAGGCCCTGCCAGACATACGCCACCGTGCCGGCGACGAGCGCGATCACCACCGCCATCGCAAGCCCCACCAGCGCCTCGCGCGCGAACGCCGTGCGCCAGAAATCCTCCGCGCGGATATGCCCCAGCGCGAAGCCGCGCGCGAAGATCGTCGAGGACTGGGTGCCGACATTGCCGCCCATATCCATCACCAGCGGGATGAAGATCGCGAGTGCGACCACCGCGCCGAGCACGTCCTCGAAGGTGTCGATCAGCCCGCCCACAATGAGCCCGCCGACGAGCGTGATGAGCAGGAAGCTCATGCGCAGCCGCACGGTGTACCAGATCGGCCCCTTCGTGAGCCGCTCGGAGCGGATATGGTCCTGCGTCTTGAGCAGATCGCCGATCCCGGCCTTGTAGTAGATGTCGTCGGAGGTTTCCTGCTCGAGAACATCCATCGCGTCGTCGAAGGTCAGGACCCCGACCATGCGTCCGTCGTCATCGATCACCGGCAGCAGCGCGGTGTCGTGTTTCTGCAGCTTGCGCGCGGCCTGCTCCTGATCGGTGCCAGCGGCCACGGGCAGCCCCTCCCCCTCGAGCAGATCCGCGACGGGCGCCGTATCGGCGCTGCGGATCAGCATGGAGAGGCGCACGAAACCCTTGTAGGTCCCGTCCGGCGCGGTCGCGAAGACGAGGGCGGATTGCCCCTTGGGCAGGTCGCTGTCGCGCACATGGCTCAGCGCCTCGCCGACCGTCGCGGTCTCGGCGACGGCGAGAAAGCGCTCGCGGATCCGATTGAGGACCGGCTCGCCGAGACGCTCGGTTTCCGGGGTGGTGATATCGGTTACAGTCATGGTCATCATCGTCTCCATTGCTGAGGCGATGACGGGGCCGCGCGCCGTGTCCGGCGCATGGGTGCGGCATGGATGCGCATGGCGCGGCCCGGCTGCGCCCGCGCAACCGGCCTTGGCCATCTGCAATCCGCGATCTCGGTGTAACGCCGGGCCCGACCGCCCGGCAGGGCAATCAGGCGCGGGTCACGCCGGAACGGCGCGCGGACCCGTCATCGAATGCGTCGAAACTCGGAGGTTTCATTTTTCCTCGTTGCCTTGGTTGAGCGCGGCGCAGTTGCCGCGCCCGCAAAACGCGCAATCACGACTTCAAGTCAACCTCCCTTGCAACCGGCAACGGGCGCGCGGACGTCGCAAGCGTCCCCGGGGCAACATGGCGATTGCGGCGTGAAGGTCCGGGGCTTCGGGGTCAGCGCCGGCCCGGCGGCGATCGCGCCGTTCGTGACCCCTGCGCAGGGCAGCGCCGTGGCGCGCGTCACTTCAGCGCATATCGGGCAGGACGTTCACGATGCCGGGCTGCAAGAGCAGGATCAAGAAGGCGACGATCTGGATCAGGATGAAGGGAACGACGCCCTTGTAGATCTCCCAGGTCGGCACCTCCTCGGGCGTGACCCCGCGCAGGTAGAACAGCGCGAAGCCGAAGGGCGGTGTGAGATACGAGGTCTGCAGGTTGATGGCGATGAGGATGCCGAACCACAGCATATCCACATCGAGCGCCTGCGCCGCCGGGAGCAGGATCGGCACGACGATGAACACGATCTCGAAGAAGTCGATGAAGAAGCCGAGAAAGAAGATCAGCGCCATCGCGAAAAGCACGAAACCCATCTGACCGCCCGGCAGATCCGTGAGCAGGTCGCGCACGATCCAGTCACCGTCGAGCCCGCGGAACACGAGCGCGAAGGCGGTCGCGGCCACGAGGATGAACATCACCATGCTGGTCAGCTGCGCCGTCTGATAGAGGCTCTCGCGCAGAACCCGCATCGACAGGCGTCGATTGGCGGCGGCAAGCAGGAGCGCGCCCAGCGCGCCGATCGATCCCGCCTCGGTCGGCGTGGCGATGCCCGCGAAGATCGAGCCCAGCACCGCCACGATCAGCGCCAGCGGCGGTATCATGACACCGATCACCCGGCGCACCATCGCCCAGCCGCGCACCACGCCCAGCTCCTCGGGCGGCAGCGCCGGGGCCATTTCCGGGCGGGCCCATGCCAGCACCGCGACATAGATCATGTAGAAGACGGCCAGCATCACCCCCGGCAGCAGCGCGGCCATGAAGAGCTGGCCGACGGAAATGCCGAGCTGGTCGCCGAGCACGATCAGGATGATCGAGGGCGGCACGATCTGCCCCAGCGTCCCCGAGGTCGCGATCACCCCGGTCGCGAGGCTCTGGTTGTAGTTGTAGCGCAGCATCACCGGCAGCGAGATCAGCCCCATCGCCACGACCGTCGCCCCGACGACCCCGGTGGTCGCCGCCAGCAGCGTCCCCACCGCGATCACCGCGATCGCCAGCCCGCCGCGCATCGAGCCGAACAGCAGCCCCGCCGTGTGCAGCAGATCCTCGGCCAGTCGCGCGCGCTCCAGCAGGAGACCCATGAAGATGAAGAACGGCACCGCCAGCAGCGTGAAGTTCTGCATCACCCCGTAGACCCGCTGCGGTAACGCGCCGAGAAAAACGAAGGAGAAATCCCCCACCCACACTCCGATCCCGGCAAACAGCAGCGTCACCCCGGCGAGCGAAAACGCCACCGGGTAGCCGGTGAAGATCAGCGCCATGACCGCGCCGAACATCACGAGTCCGAGCCAACCCTCCACCCGTCAGATCTCCTGGCCCGGGCCGGAGGCGGGCGGGCGGTGGCGGTCGAGATCGCCGGTTAGCACCGCTGCCGCCTTGATCGCCTGCGCCACCCCCTGCAGTGCCAGAAGGCCGAAGGCGACCGGGATCGCCAGCTTGATCGGCCAGCGCGGCAGCCCGCCCGGGTCGGGTGACTGCTCGAGAATGGCGATCGACTGGCCCACGAACCCGCGCGAGAGCCAGATGATCAGCAGGCAGAACGGGATCAGGAACAGGATCGAACCCGCAAGGTCGATCCAGGCCTGGGTGCGCGGGCCTGCCCGGCCATAGGCGATGTCGACCCGCACGTGACCGTCACGCTCCAGCGTCCAGCCCGCGCACATGAGGAAGATGATCGCGAAAAGATACCATTGCATCTCGTTGAACGACGTCAGCGTGAGGTTCTGCCCGATATAGCGGCCGATATAGCGGCCCAGGGCGTTGTAGGCCCCGATCAGCACCATCAGCAGGACCAGCCAGGCGGCAAACCTGCCGATGCGGCCATTGACCGCATCGATGACGCGCGCGATGCTCAGGAGCGTTTGCATAACTGCCCTGCCTCGAGCTGGCGCGGGGGCGTGTTGCCCCCGCGCACATTATCGGTCCTGCCTCAGCCGCGGTAGTTGAAGCGCGAATAGCTGTAGGCCATGGTCTCGAAGCTTTCGCGAAACAGCTCCTGGTGCTCGCGGTAATGGGACCATATGCGGTTCCAGTCCTCGTTCTCGTCGGCGTATTCCTCGTAGAGTTCCTCGGCGATGCGCGCGGCCTCCTCCATGATATCGGCGGGAAATTCGCGCAGCATCACGCCCTCGTCCTTGAGCCGTTTCAGCGCGTGGGTGTTCTCGTAGTCATACATTGCCATGTGGCGCAGGTTGACCTCCCAGGCGGCGGTCTGGAAGGCGCTCTGGTATTCGGATGGCAGCGCATTCCACTGCTCGAGATTGACATAGACCGACAGCGGCGTGCCCGGCTCCCACCAGGAGGGGTAGTAGTAATACGGCGCGACCTCGTGCAGGCCGAGCTGCTCGTCGTCATAGGGGCCGACCCATTCGGCCGCGTCCACGGCGCCGCGCTCCAGCGCGGGGAAGATCTCGCCGCCCGCGATCACCTCGGTGGACACCCCCATGCGGCTGAGGATCTCGCCGCCCAGGCCCCCGATGCGAAAGCGCAGGCCCTGGAGGTCGTCGAGGCTGTTGATCTCCTCGCGAAAGAATCCGCCCATCTGGTAGTCGCAGTTGCCCGCGGGCCAGCCGATGACGCCGAACTGCGCGTAGAGCTCGTGCAGAAGCTCCATGCCGCCGGCGTTGAAGAACCACGCATAGTGCTGGCGGCTGTTCATCCCCATCGGGATGCCGCCGTCGAGCGCGAAGGCGCGGTTGCGCCCGATCCAGTAGGGCCCCCAGCCATGGCCGCATTCGGCGATGCCCTGCTGGACCGCATCCAGCGTCTCGAGCGCGGGCACCAGTTCGCCGCCCTGGTAGACGCGGATCTCGAAATTGCCCCCGGTGAGCTCCGAGACCCGATCGGCCAGCATGCGCGGCGCCTCGATCAGCAGCGGTCCGGCGGGCCAGGGCGTGGCCATGCGCCAGCGCACGCTCTCGCCGGCGACCGCCATCGAGCCGACGCCGGCCGCGGCGGCACCGCCGAGGCCGATCGCCCCGGTCTTGAGCACGTCACGACGTTTCATGATGTGATCTCCCTGTTATTTCGTTTCATTGTGCCGGGATGCGCATCGTCGTGAACCGCCCGGGCGGCACCGGCGGCCCTCCGGCAAGCTCGAAGCGTATCGCCCGGCCACAAAAGCTGTCAAACCTTTTGCCTCGAATGCAACGACCTTGCCCGCCGCACCCGCGCCGCGCCGCGCCTTTGATCAGCGCCGCGTCATGTGGCTGCGCAACGAGCATCACCGGCGCGGTGCGGTGGCGCGGGCCTGGACCCCGGCTCGGGGCCCGCCCCCCCCCCGATTATCGCGGCGGTTCCCGGGCCGGCCTCGCGCTCTCGGTGCTTTGGCGATGCGCCGCGGCACGAAGCGCGGCAAGCGGGGCGATGATCGCGTCAGCGCCGGCGCAGCATGAAGCGGATATTGGAGGCGGCGTCGGCAGCCATGATGATGACGCCTGCGAACGAGCCCACCCGGAGATTGTAGACGATCCACAACAGGCTGCCCGCGAGGAAGCCGGCGCGCGCGCGCATCCCGCGCAGCAGGAACACCGAGGCCGTGCCCGAGAGCACCGCGACCAGCGGCAGGAGATCCCAGGGCGACGTGAAGCTGACCGCCGCCGCGATCACGTAGAACGCCGCGAAGCATCCGCCCAGCCACGGCCCGGAAAAGCGGATGCCGCAGAAATTGCGCGCCGCCGTCACCATGTTGATCGCCGCCGCGGCGGGCGCGGCCAGAAGCACGAAATGCACCGCCCAGGTCAGCGCCGAGAAGCCGAGCAGCAGCAGCAGGAGCGCGTGGCGCGGCATCTGGAACGCGATCACGCCGAGCACCGCCGCCAGCACGCCCACGCCCTGGGCGACCCAGAACGATGCCTCGGCGCTCATGCTCACCGCGGGCGCGGGATCTTGGTTGCGAAGATGTCCTGCGGGATCGGCTCGGCGCAGCAGCGCCGGTAGATCGCCTCGTAGGGCGCGCGGATGCGGCCCACCGTGGCCTCCGCCGCAGCGATGGCCGGCTCGAGCGCGGCCGCGGCATCGTGGATGCGCCCGATCACCGCCGCCTCGTCGATGCAGGTGAGCGCGCCGTCGCGCATCACCGCACGCCCGTCGACGAAGAGGTGGCGCAGCGCGCGCCCGTTTTCGGCGTAGGTGAGCTGCTGAACCGGGTTGTTGAGCGGCGTGAAGGCGATCGAGCGCATGTCATAGAGCGCGATGTCGGCGCGCGCGCCCGGCGCGATGCGACCCAGATCCGCGCGCCCGAGCGCGCGTGCCCCGCCCTCGGTTGCGGCGCGGAACGCCTCGGCGCTGTTGACCCATTCCTCGAAATCATCGGCGTGAAGCTTGTGCAAGAGCGCGGTCCCCGCCAGCACGCGCAGCATGTCCACCGACTCGATCGAGCCGCAGCCATCGGTGCCGAGCGAGACGTTGATGCCCCGGCGCAGCATCTCGCGCAACGGCATCAGCCCGCTGCCGAGCTTGAGATTGCTGACCGGGTTGTGCTGCACGCTCGCGCCGCTCTGCGCGATCAGGTCGAGCTCGCGCGGGCTGACCCAGACGCCGTGGATGATCGAGGTGGCGGGCTTGAGAAACTCCAGCGCATGCAGGTGCTCGATCATGCCGCGCCCATAGAAACGCTGGGCGGTGACGACCTGCAGCCGGGTCTCCTGGACATGGATGATCACCGGCAGCGCGTGGCGGTCGGCCAGCGCGCGGACCGCGCGCAGGAAGTCGTCGCTGCAACGCTGCGGCGCGGAGGGCGCGGCGATGAAACCCACGCGGTGCTCGGCCGGGTGGCGCCGGGCGGCGAGGTCCTCGGCATAGGCCAGGACCTCGGCCGGAGCCGTCGGCTCCACCGCCGCGAGTTCGGCCAGCAGATCTGGCGGGAACGTCTCGTCGACGAAGGGCACGCCGCGAAAGAACGGCCGGTCGAACAGCGTCATGCCGACATGGGCGCGGATGCCGATATCCTCATAGGCCTGCATCGCGGCCTCGACATGGGTCCGGTCGAGCACCGGGCTGACATTGAGATCGTCCACGATGGTCGTGGTGCCCGTGCGCAGCGCCTCGATCGCGCCGATCATGGTGCGCAGATAGACCTGCTCGGCGGTGACCGGGATCGGCTTCATCGGGCGCACGAGGTTCATCCACAGCTCGAGCGGCAGGCTCTCGTAGCGGCCCTTCTGGAAATTCTCGTGGCTGTGATGGTGGCCATTTATGAAGCCCGGCACGGCGAAGAGCGTGCTGCCGTCGATGACCTCGGCGGCCTCCGGGCCGGGTGCGCCGGGCGGGCGGATGGCCGCGATGTGCCCGGCCTCGATGTCGATATCGACGCGCCGGGGCGGCTCGGGCGGCGCATCGGCCGTGTCGGGCAGTTTCGCCAGAACCCCGGTGATCCTGAGATCGGCCATCGCGCGCCTCCCCTGTGGCGGTGTCGGTTGCGCGGGCGGCGCGGGCATGGCCCGGCGCCGCCCGCACGGCGCCGTCAGTCCTCGGCGCCGGCCATCTCGGCGATCTCGGCCATGTCGGCGAGCTCCTGCTCCCAGAGCTCGGCGAACTCCTCGTGATCGGCGAAGTCGATGGTCGAGTTGATCTGGCCGATCAGGTTCTGGAAGCCATCATCCTCGACCATGGCGGCGAAGCTGTCCGACAGGCTCTCGACGACCTCGTCGGGGGTGCCCGCCGGCGCCATCACGCCGCGCCAGAACTGGAACACCACATCGAAGCCCTCCTCGGTGCAGGTGGGCACGTCGGGCAGCGCCTCCATGCGCTCGTCGTCGGTCACGCAGAGCGGGACGAGCGCGCCGTCCTCGATGTGATCGCCCACGACGCTGATATCACCCGCATAGGCCATGGTGTCGCCGCCCAGAAGCCTGGTGACCGCGGGGCCGCCGCCGCCATACTCGACGCCGGTCATGTCCACCCCGGTGCGCGCCTTGAGAAGCTCGAAGATCGTGTAGGTCCAGCCATTGACGTTGTCGGAGCTGTAGACGAGGTCACCGGGGTTTTCCTCGGCGTAGTCGACCATCTCCGCAATCGTCTCGAAGGGGCCGTCGGCTGCGGCGACGAAGACGGCCGGGCTGTAGTTGATCCGCGCGACCGGCACGAAGCTGTCCACGTCATAGGCGAGATCCTCGACCTGCGGGCGCAGCGAGTTGATGGTGGGATCGCCGAAGA
>LKMJ01002642.1_pt1 | contig 16543 bp, 14 predicted proteins | sample 643391 | NCBI WGS metagenome assembly LKMJ01 (sample SAMN04112250, study PRJNA286221) | soda lake metagenome | biome: soda lake; feature: Kulunda Steppe; material: water; isolation source: sample PL-Br10 brine of Picturesque Lake | place: Russia: Kulunda steppe | collected 2010-07
CCGCGGTCGGCGGCGGCCGGTCCCGTCGTGATCGACTCGCGCGTGTCCGTCCCGTTCACGTCGGCCGAGGCGTTCACGACGTCGGTGGCCCCGGAAGTCGCTTGATCGGTTCGTGCGTCCGTCGCCGCGTCGGCGTTCCCCTCCGCGCCGGTCGACACGTTGCAGGTCGGGCAGAACTCCCGCCCGTCGTGTCGGAAGATCGGGTCGCTGCACGTCTCACAGTGGCGGTTCGTCATCGTCGCACCCTTCAACAACAGCTCCGACATCCGCTGGGTGTTCTCGCGCTTCCTTTCGTCCTTCGCGAACTTCTTTCGAAGCTTCTCCCGTTCGGCCTCCTTGTCGAACCCGTCGCTCATGGACGGGGTAACGCGGTTCATACCGAAAAGTCCCGCGGGCTCGGATCGGAACGGTCAATCGATGCGACGCCCGTGACGTCCGGATCGGGGCGGCCGGTCACTCCTCGAGGTTCGTCCGATCGACGTCGATCTCGCCGCGATGGATCTTCGCGCCGTCCTGTGTGACCTGCCGGCCGAGGACGGCACACTTCACGCGCATCGGCGAGATCTCGACCCCGAGCATCTCCGTGATGTCGTCCGTCTCCAGCTCGTGTAGCTCCTCGATGGTCATTCCCTCCAGCCGCTCGGAGAGCATGCTCGCGGAAGCCATCGAGATGGCACACCCGTCGCCCGAAAAGCGGACGGCGGCTATCGTCTCCTCGTCGTCGTCGAGCGCGACGTCGACGCGGATCGTGTCGCCACAGGAGGGATTCTCGCCGACGTGCGTGAAGTCCGGATCCTCGAGTTCCCCGTAGTTCCGCGGGTTCTTGTAGTGGTCGAGGATCTGCTGTCGGTACATGTCCGAGCCCAGTCCCATATCGGGTGTACGTAGGCCGCTTCACGTCAAAAGCGTTCCGTCGGTCCGGACGCGCCGCCGTCCGGACGGGTTCGAGGTCTCAGCCGTTCCCGAACCGAGGGCTACGCGAACAGCTCGTGCGCCTCGCGAACCGCCTCGATCAGCGCGTCAACCTCCTCGACGGTGTTGTAGACGTAAAACGACGCTCGCGCGGAGGCGGCAACCCCCATCTTCTCGTGGAGCGGCTGGGTGCAGTGGTCGCCGGCGCGCACCGCGACGCCGTAGTCGTTGAGGATGCTGGAGAGGTCGTGCGCGTGGACGCCGTCGACGTTAAACGAGACCAGTCCGCCGCGCTCGTCGCCGGGCGGGCCGTAGATCTCCACGCAGCCGAGGTCGCTCAGCCGGTCGTAGGCGTACTCCGCGAGCAGCTCCTCGTGGGCCTGCACGTGCTCCATGCCGATCTCCTGCATGTACTCGACGGCGGCGGCGAGCGCGATCCCCTGGGCGATCGAGGGCGTTCCCGCCTCGAACTTCCACGGGAGATCCTCCCACGTCGAGTCCTCGAAGGTGACCCGGCGGATCATCTCGCCGCCGTAGAGGTACGGACTCATCGCGTCGAGGATCGACTCGCGACCGTAGAGCGCGCCGATGCCGGTCGGTCCGCACATCTTGTGGCCCGAGAACGCGAGGAAGTCGACGTCGAGATCGCCGACGTCGACCGGCCGGGTCGGGACGGATTGGGCGGCGTCCGCGAAGATCAGCGCGTCCCGTTCGTGGGCCAGATCGGCCAGCTCGCGGATCGGGTTCACGGTCCCGAGCGTGTTCGAGACGTGGACGACGGAGACCATCTCCGTGTCGTCGTCGATCTTCTCGGCTGCGTCGGCCATGTCGAGCGTGCCGTCCTCGGTCACCTCGATGAACCGGACGTCCGCGCCGGTCTTCTTGCCGATCTGCTGCCAGGTGACGAGCGAGGCGTGGTGCTCCATCTCGGTGAGCACGACGTTGTCGCCCGGCGAGAGCTCCTCCAGTCCCCACGCGTACGCGACGAGGTTCAGCGCCTCCGTCGTGTTCTTCGTGAAGACGACCTCCTCGCGACCCGCCGCGCCGATGAAGTCGGCGACCGTGTCGTGGGCCTCCTCGTAGGCGACGGAGGCCTCCTGGCTCAGCTGGTGGATCCCGCGGTGAACGTTGGAGTTGTAGCCGCGGTAGTAGTTCGCGATGGCGTCGACCACCGGTTCCGGGGTGTGCGTCGTCGCCGCGTTGTCGAGGTAGACGAGCGGCGTGTCGTCGTGCTCGTCCTGCCCGACCGACGTGGGGTCGCCGCCGACGAGCCGATCGAGGATCGGAAAGTCGGCGCGGACCGCCTCGACGTCGAACGGGTACTGTTCTTGAACTCCCATTACCGGCCGTTCGGGCCCGAGGGTCAACACGTCTTCGGTTCGGCACGTGTTGCCACCAGCCCGGAGGACTCCGAGACGGCCCGATTCGTGCCCGTGTACGCCTACGGTGATTCCGCGGCCGGCAGTTCGAGGCGAACCTCGGCCCCGTCCGCGTGATTGTCGAATCGGATCGTTCCGCCCGCGTCACGAACCGTCCACGTGACGAGCCAGAGCCCCAATCCGCTTGCATGTTCGAGTGGCGTCTCGATCTCGCGGTTCAACGCGTCGATCTCGCCGGACGGAATGCCTGGTCCTCGATCCCGAACGGTGACGATCGCCGCCCTTCCGGTCGCCGGATCGCCGGCGGTGACGGTCACCGCCGCCGTGCCGCCGCCGTGGTCGGCGACGTTCTCGAGGAGGTTGTCGACGGCGACGTCGAACCGATCGGAAACGGTCGCCCACGCGGGGGCGTCGGGAACGTCGAGATCGACGGTCAGATCCCCGTCCGCCCGTGCACGCCGCACGCGTCGGCCGACCAGATCGGCGACGTCGACCGTCCGGGTGCCCGTACCGGCTTCGAGGAGGCGTTCGATCCCGCGAGCCTTCCGCCCACGTGAGAGGAGCGTCTCGGCGCGGGCACGGATCGCACGGGCGGCCACGGCGGGTTCGACGTCGGCGTCGGGGGACGCGAGGTTATCGGCGTGGCCGATGACGACGTTCATCGAGTTTCGAAGGTCGTGTCTGAGGACGCGATTGAGCACCTGGAGACGCTGTTCGCTCCGCTTTTCGGCCGTGATGTCGACGTACGTCGCGAATCCTCGTTCGGGACGGTCGGGGAGCGGGATGGTGTAGAGGATGAAATCCCGATCGCCGTCGGCGGTTCGGCGGGTGACCCGCAGTTGCAGATCCTTGTCGCTCAGCCGTTCGTTGATCCGGGCTGCCTCCTCACGGCGGTCGGGCGGGACGACGTATTCGTCGATCGATCGACCGCGTATCTCCGCTTCCGGGTAGCCGAACGTCTCCTCGAAGGCGGTGTTGACGTCCAATACGATCGGGTCGCCGTCGACGTACTCGAAGAAGATCGTCGAGTTCGGCGCTCCCTCGAATAGCGCGGAGAGGCGCTCGTGTTCGCGTTCCGTCATTTCGCGTGCCTCGTGGTACGCCGCTGCCCGGCGCCGGATCGACAGGTCATAGGAGCCGACGACCACGCCGAAGGCGACGCCGAACGTGAAAAGCGCCACCGGATCGGGAACGCCGACGGAGCCGCCGAGGACGAAGCGTCCGGCACCGGGCGTGTTCGTTGGGGCGGCGGCGGTCACCAGCGTCACGGTTACCGTCACGGCGGCGGTCGCGATCAGGATCCAGCTCCAGACGCGAGCGACCTCCCGAGCGGTCGGACGGCGACGCTGAAGCCGGAGGGCCGTCGGAAGCAGCGCCGTCGCGAGGACGAGCATCGTCGCGGCCGCGATCGATCCGAGCGGCTCCGCGGTGAACGGCATGGTGTCGAGGAGCCGCCCGGCGTGAACGAGCGCGAGGAGGACGCCGGCTCCGGCAACGGCAAGCACGCCGACGCCACGGAGCCAACCACCCATGTCATCCGTCCAGACGCCACCGCTTGGTATGGTTCTTTTCGTTCCGATGACTCGGTGATGACCGGCCACCGACCCGATACTGGCTCGGTGACGACCGGCCATCGATCCGATGACGGCCGAACTGGTGTCCTTTTGAGTGCGGGGAGTCTCGGTTCATCCATGACCGACACGCTCAGACTCGCCACCCGCGGGTCGGATCTCGCGCTTCGACAGGCCGGGACCGTCCGGGACGCCCTGTCGAGTCGCCGACGCGACGTCGAGATCCGTCGCGTCGAGACTCGTGGCGACGAGATACGCGACGAACTGATCCATCGGCTCGGCCGGACCGGCGCGTTCGTTCGGGCGCTCGACGAGGAGGTGATCGCCGGCGACGCCGACCTCGCCGTCCATTCGTTGAAGGACGTGCCGACCGAGGGGATGGGAGCGGACGGCCTCGTCATCGCCGGCGTCCCGGAGCGTGCCCCCGCGGGCGACGTGCTCGTTCATCCCGACGGGCTCGGCCTCGCGGACCTCCCGCCGGGATCCGTGATCGGCACCGGATCGCTTCGACGAACCGCCCAGATCAAGGCGGCCCGCCCCGACTTGGAGGTCGAGCCGATCCGCGGCAACGTCGACACCCGGATCGAGAAGCTGCTCGCGCCCGGGCTGCAGGCGGAACATGAGCGCCGACTGATCGCCTCCGGCGAGGCCCGCGCGCTGACCGCGGAGCAGGGGGGTGAGGCGGAAACCGGTGACGACGTCGTGGGCGGGGGAGACGACGTCGACCTCGACCGCACGGTCGAGGAGTGGTTCGACGACCTCTCGGAGCTCGAACGATCGGCGATGGAGCGTCCCGTCGACGTCGAGTACGACGCGTTGGTGCTCGCGGAGGCCGGTATCGTTCGCTCGGGGCTCGACGACGCGATCCCGACGACGCGGCTGCCGCGTGAGGAGTTCGTACCCGCCGCCGGACAGGGAGCGATCGCCGTCACCGCGACCGATCCGGACGTGATCGAGTCGGTGCGGTCGGCCGTCGACCACCCGCGGACGCGGGTCGCGGCCACGGTCGAACGAACGGTGCTCGCCGAACTCAACGGCGGCTGTATCGCACCGATCGGGGTAGCCGCGCTCGTGCAGGGCGAACACGTCAACGTTCGCGCTCGGATCCTCTCGACGGACGGCACCGAGGAGGTCGCCGACACCCGTGATCTCCCGATACGGAACCACGCGAAGGCGGCCGAGGCGTTCGCGGCCGACCTCGCGGACCGCGGCGCCGACGAACTGATCGCCGCCGCCCGTGCGGAGGTGGACGACGAATGACTGAAGCCGACGACGGCGACGGGAGCGTCGGCGACGGAGCCGACGAGGGCGACCCCGACGTCGGCGTCGTCCATCTCGTCGGCTCCGGTCCCGGCGACCCGGACCTGCTGACGGTGAGGGCGGCGCGGCTGATCGACGAGGCCGACGTCGTCCTCCACGACAAGCTGCCCGGCCCACAGATCCTCGGCCGGATCCCGGAGGCGAAACGCGAGGACGTCGGGAAGCGGGCGGGCGGCGAGTGGACGCCACAGGAGTACACCAACCGCCGGCTCGTCGAGCTGGCCGAGGAGGGGCTGACCGTCGTCCGGCTCAAGGGCGGCGACCCGTTCGTCTTCGGGCGCGGCGGCGAGGAGGCCGAACATCTCGCCGAACGCGGGGTTCCCTTCGAGGTCGTCCCCGGCGTCACCTCCGCCATCGCCGGCCCGGCCGTCGCCGGGATCCCCGTCACCCACCGGGATCACGCCTCCGCCGTCTCGTTCGTCACCGGCCACGAGGATCCGACCAAAGAGGAGTCCGCGGTGGAATGGGAGGCGCTGGCGGCCACGGGCGGAACGATCGTCGTGTTGATGGGGGTCGGCAAGCTTCCCGACTACGTCGCCGAACTCCGGGGGGCAGGCCTCGACGCCGACACGCCCGTCGCGCTCGTCGAGCGGGCGACGTGGCCCGACATGCACGTCGCGACCGGCACCCTCGAAACGATCGTCGACGTTCGCGACGAGGCCGGGATCGAGCCGCCCGCGATCACCGTGATCGGCGAGGTCGCCGCGACCCGCGAGCGCGTGCTGGGGTTCCTCCGGAACGCGACCACGCCGGAGGCCGAACGATGAGTCGGTCCGGCGACGGCGCTGGAGGCTCCCGGACTGAGTCCGACCGCCCACGGATCTCCGTCTTCCGCCCCGACGACGAACGGATCGCGGACGCGGTCGAGCGGCTCGACGCGCTCGGTGCCGATCCCGTCGCCGACCCGATGCTGGCGGTCGAACCGACCGGTGCGGCGCCCGCGGAAGGGCGCTACGTGGTCCTCACGAGCAAGACCGGCGTCGAACTCGCGGCCGCGGCGGGCTGGGAGCCCGGCGACGCGACCCTCGTCGCCATCGGCCCCGCAACCGCGGCAGCCGCCCGTGAGGCCGGCTGGACGGTCGATCTGGTCCCCGACGAGTACACCTCGACCGGACTCGTCACGGCGCTTGAAAATGAGGGAGTGGCCGGCGAGCGCGTGGAGGTCGCCCGATCGGACCACGGCAGCGACGTGCTTTTAAACGGACTTCGCGACGCGGGCGCCGACGTCCACGAGACCGTCCTCTATCGGCTCACGCGACCCGAGGGAAGCGGGGAGTCGGCGACGCTCGCCGCGGCCGGCGAGCTGGACGCGGTCGCGTTCACCTCCTCGCTCACCGTGGACCACTTCCTCGATGCGGCCGCCGAGCGGGGAGTACGGGAGGCGGCGATCGACGGACTGAACGACGCCGTCGTCGGCGCGATCGGCCCGCCGACGGCGGAAACGGCGGCGGGACGCGGGATCGACGTCGACGTCGTCCCCGACGACGCCGACTTCGACGCGCTTGCGCGGGCGGTCGTCGAGGCCGTACGGAACGGGACGCGACGGGACGACTGAAACCGGCGGGCGGCGAACGCTTAGAAGTTGAAACGGTTCCAGTTGCGGACGGTCGGGACCAATCGTTAGAAGGAACCGTCGATTCACCGTCCGTCTCGGTCCCGAACGTCGTCCTGCCTCGGTCATCATAGTAGTTGCGTCCAATGAATGTCTCACCGAGGTTGCCGATGATTGCGGCGTAACGGAGCGTTCGAAGTCAGGTACTGCTCTTTTTTGACCCGGATCGGGGAGTACGCCGAACGATCAAGCGGCCTCAGTCGTCGGCATTCACGGCCTCGACGCGTCCGTCGAGGTCGACGTCGAGGGGGCGACGTTCGACGTCGAACAGCTCGTAGGGGTCCGCATCCGCCGGCATAGCCGGCTCGTAGCCCTCGGCACCGCCACGCTCTTCGAACTCGGCGACGACCTCGGCGCGCAGATCGTCGTCAGACAGCAGCCGGACGAGGGTGCCGCCGATCGTCTTCGCGGCGTAACACATTCCGTCGACGCCGGTCGAGCCGCTGGCGGCGACCGCCTGCCAGGAGTGTAGCGGGGTGCCCACCGGGAACGTCGCGGTCGTCATCCGGCCAAGCGGAACGACCTGGCTCACGTCGCCCGAGTCCGTCGAGTACGACCCGGTGATGCCGGCGTCGAGCGCGTCGATCGGCTCGGTGAAGTAGGCCGCGTCGCGTGCACGGTCGCGAACGTCCTCGGGCAGCTCCGCGACCGCGTCCGACACGTCGCCGAGCGTGTCATGTAGCTCGGCCGCAAACGCCGCGTCCTCGACCTCGAACGAGCCGAGATCGTCCATCGTCTCGCGGATGGCGTCGCCGAGCGCCTCGTTCGGTCGAACGCCGTAGATGCCGGCGGTCTGGGTCACCTCGACGTCGACGTCGGCCATCAGCGCCGCGCCGCGGGCCGCGTTCCGGAACCAGTCGCTCACCTCCTCGACGAGCTCGCGGCTCGGCGCACGCACGAGGTACTCCGCGGTCGCCTCCGGCGGCACGACGTTGGCGGCACCGCCGCCGTCGGTGATGACGTAGTGGAGCCGAACGGGATCCGGCACGTGCTCGCGCATGTACTCGACGGCGGTGTTGAGCAGCTGGATCCCGTCGAGCGCGCTGCGTCCGGCCTCCGGCGCCGCCGCGGCGTGGGCGGACTCACCGCGGACGGTTACCTCGAAGCTATCAACTGCGAGACACGATCCCTTGGTCGGGGCGGTATACCAGCCGGGATGCCAGGAGACGAGCGCGTCGACGTCGTCGAAGGCGCCCGCGCGGGCCATGTACATCTTCCCGGAGCCCGCCTCCTCCGCGGGCGTGCCGGCGTAGACGACGGTGCCCTCGAGGCCCTCGTCGATGGCGTCCGCGACCGCGAGCGCGCCGCCAAGCGAGCCGACGCCGAAGAGGTTGTGCCCGCAGCCGTGACCCGCGGCACCCTCCTCGACCGGATCCCGTTCCGCTGCCACGCGCTGGGAGAGGCCGGGAAGGGCGTCGTACTCGCCCATCGTCCCGACGACCGGATCCCCCTCGCCGTAGCGGGCGACGAACGCCGTCTCGACGTCGCCGACGCCGACCTCGACCTCGAAGCCGCGATCGGCGAGAACCTCGATCAGCCGCTCCGCGGCATCGGTCTCCTCGAACGCGGGCTGCGGGCGTTTCCAGATGTCCCTCGAAAGCTCGACGAGCTGCTCGCGCCGGCTCTCGACGGACGCGGCGATCGTGTCGGTGTCCATGCGTGACGGTTACGAAGGGCAGTCAAAAGGGTTCGGCCGGCGGCGCGGGTCGCCGGCTTCGGGCGACCGGCCGAGAGACTATTCGAGGGCGGTCTCGATCGCGGCCTCGGCCGCCTCCAGATCCTCGTCGGTGTTGACGTTCTCGAAGGTTCGCTCGTCCGTTCGTCGCCGGATCGTGCCGTCGCCGACGACGACGTACGCCAGCTCCGACAGCGGATCGAGGACCTTCCGGTCGCCGCGTGCCAGCGCGCGCTCGCAGGCGTCAGCCATCGTCTCGGCGTGATAGACGGCCTGCGTCGTCTGGAGCCACCGGTCGTTCAGCCGGGGCACCACGGCGTCGTGGCCCGCGGCGTCCGCGAACAGCGTCTCGACGAACGCGGGGTCGACGAACGGCATGTCGCAGGCGACGACGAACGCGTACTCGCTCGGCGTCGCCCGGCAGGCGTTGCGGATGCCGGCCGTGGGTCCGAGGTCCGGCTCCTCGTCGATGGCCCAGCGGACGGGCAGCGCCAGCCCGTCGAGCGCCGCCGCGATCGCGTCCCGCTGGTCGGCACGACAGTTGATAACGAGGTCGTCGACGACGGGGTCGCCGCCGGCCGCGCGGTCCGCACCCGGCGGCACGGGGTCGTCCGTACCCGCGAGTCGGTTCGCCACCCGGCGCACCATCGGGACGCCCGCGAGGGGCGCGACCGACTTGTCCGCCTCCCCGAACCGCGTCGAGCGCCCGCCCGCGACGATGGCTCCGGTCGTCATGTCGGATTCCTCGCGGCGCGGGGACTTCGCGTTTGTGGTCGAACCGAGCACGGACGCCGCGTGAGCGCGACGATCCGACGATATATACGTCCGGGCGACGACGATCAATGAGATCGAATGACTCGGCGAACCCACGTGCTGCGGGCGGACCTGTCCGCCGGCGTCGTGGAGCGCGAACGCGTACCCGAGCGATGGCGACGGCGATTTCTGGGCGGCAAGGGCCTCGGCGCGCGCTACCTTTATGAGGAGCTCGACGCCGGAACCGACCCGCTCGGCCCCGGGAACCTGCTCGGATTCTGGGTCGGCCCGCTCTCCGGTTCGCTCCCGGGCGAACCCCGCTACGCCGCAGTGACCAAGTCGCCGTTGACCGGGCTGTTCCTCGACTCGTACGCCGGCGGGACGTTCGCGGCACGGCTGGCGGGGAGCCTCGACGACTGTCTCGGCCTGCTCGTCTCCGGCGCCGCGACGGAGCCGGTGCGGATCGAGATCGCCGACGGCGCCGGCGAGATCGGACCGGCAAAGACGTGGGGCGCCGACGTGACCGAGACCGCGGCCGCCCATCCGGACGCCGCCGTCGCGTGCGTCGGTCCCGCCGGCGAGCGTGGCGTTCGCTACGCGACGATCGCCAGCGACGGCGGCGAACATCACGCCGGACGTGGCGGCGCGGGCGCGGTCATGGCCGCGAAGGGACTCAAGGCCGTGCTAGCCCGTGGATCGGCGGCAGAGCCACCGAGCGAGCGGCTCGCGACGCTCCGGGAGACCGCGACCGAGCGGTACGCCGAGGGCGACGTGGGGCGGTGGCAGGCGGCCGCCGGGACGCTCGAGTCGGTCGACTTCGCCGACGCGGTCGGCGCGCTCGCGACCGAGGGATGGCAGGGCGGGCGGTTCGAGGGCGTCGAGGGGGTGGGGATCGACGCCGCTCGCTCGGCGTCATCCGGTCGCGAGGACTCCGACGAGCCGGTCCCCGGCGGCTTTCGGGTCGAAACGGAGGCGGGGGAGACGGTCCCTCGCGGCGCAGCGTCGATGACGCTCGGGGCCGGCCTCGGCGTCGACGACTTCGACGCCGTTGCGGCGCTCGGCGGGCTCTGTGATCGACTGGGCGTCGACGTGATCGAGGCCGGCACCGCCGTCGCGTGGGTCGCCCGCGCGAACGAGGCCGACGCGATCACCGTTACGGGAACGTTGCCCGGCGGAACCGCCGTCGAGGACGTGACGTTCGGCGACGCCGAGGCCGCTCGGGCTCTCGTCCTCGCGATCGCTGGCGTGGGATCGACCGAAGAGGGATCGATCGAGGAAGGAACGGCCAACGAGGGACCGGCCGAGGAGGGAACGGCCGGGAAGCGGACCACCGGTGAACCGAGCGACCCGGAGGCGTCGGACGACCGGGACCGGCACGCATCCGCCGTCGACGACCTCCTCGGCGCGCTTCGCGAGGGGGTCGACGTCGCGGCAAATCGCTTCGGCTACGACGCGATCCCGACGATGAAATCCATGTCGCTGCCGGGGTACGACCCGCGCGTCGCGGTCGGGATGGCGCTTGCGTACGCAACGAGCGACCGCGGCGGCTGTCATCGGCGTGCCCGCCCGATCGAGGAGGAGGTCTTCGCCGCGTGGGATGACGGGGACCGAATCGAGGCGGTGATCGGCGCACAGAACGTCAGATCCGTGCTGTGGAGCCTCGTCGCGGACGACTTTGCCGGCGAGACGCTATGGGACGACTGCGGGGGGACGTTCGCCGCGGCACACGCGAGAACGACGGGCGCCACGATCCCGACCGATCCGACGGACCTTCGTCGGTGTGGTGAACGGATCTGGACGCTCGTGCGGCTGTTCAACGCGAGGGAGGGCGTCGACCGTGAGGACGACCGACTACCGGCCCCGTTTACCGAGCCGATCCGGGACGGACCGGCCGCCGGAAGCCGGATCGACCCGGCGGCGTTCGAATCGCTGCTGGAGGCGTACTACCGTGCTCGCGGTTGGGGAACGGACGGGCTTCCGACCGCGGAGACGCTCGACCGACTTGGGCTGGCCTCCCTCGCCGATGAGGCGACGCCGATCGGGCCGCCGTTTCCCGCGGACGAGTCGTTCTGAGCGACCCGATGAGAGCCTCATGTGACGCGTCGAGGAGCATCTGAGGCCGAAATGCAATCGGGCCGAAAGCGACCCGTTAAGTGTGCGCCGGACCAACGAACGATCATGCCAGAGGCCACGGATCTGGAGGAGTTGAAGCGGGGAACCGAGCTGGTCAAACGCGGGTTCGCACGGATGCAGAAGGGGGGCGTGATCATGGACGTCGTCACCCGTGAGCAGGCTCGGGTCGCGGAGGACGCCGGCGCGGTCGCGGTGATGGCGCTGGAGGCGGTCCCCGCGGACATCCGGAAGCGTGGCGGCGTCGCGCGGATGCCCGACCCGACGAACGTCACGGAGATAATCGACGAGGTCTCCATTCCCGTGATGGGCAAATCGCGGATCGGCCACCGCAAGGAGGCGGAGATCCTCGAGGCGCTCGGCGTCGACATGATCGACGAAAGCGAGGTGCTCACCCCCGCCGACGACGAGTACCACATCGATAAACGCGAGTTCACCTCGCCGTTCGTGTGTGGCGCCCGCAACCTCCCCGAGGCGCTCCGACGGATCAACGAGGGCGCGGCGATGATCCGCACGAAGGGCGAGGCCGGCACGGGCGACGTCAACCAGGCCGTCAAACACCAGCGCACGATCAAACACCAGATCCGCACGCTCACCGGCCTCAACTACGAGGAGCGTGAGAAGTGGGCCCGCGAGCACGGCGCGCCCCGCGAGCTCGTCCACGAGACCGCGGAGGCCGGTCGGCTCCCGGTGGTCAACTTCGCGGCCGGCGGGATCGCGACGCCCGCGGACGCGGCCCTGATGATGTATCACGGCTGTGACGGCATCTTCGTCGGCTCCGGCATCTTCGGTGCGGAGGACCCCGTCGAGATGGGCGAGGCGATCGTCGAGGCCGTCAACAACTGGGACGACCCCGAGACGCTCGCCGACATCGCCACCGGCATCGGCAAGGGCATGAAGGGACAGTCGAACGACTCGATCCCCGAGGAGGAGCGGCTGCAGGGTCGCGGCGTCTAGACCCGACCCTCGCCCGAAGAGGTATATGGCTTCGGTTTTTCAGCACGGCACGTGATGCGAACTGACCGACGCACCCTCCTCACCAGCGTCGGAGCGGCAACCGCGGCCGTGCTCGCCGGCTGCTCACGGGCCGGCGACTCGTCCGGCTGGCGACCGGATCCGGACCGGTTTCCGTCGGTCGACGTCGACGAACGAGCGGCGTTGCTGGCGGAGCAGTTCGACGTTCGTCACGTGCGCGAACACGACGCGGAGATGCGGGAGGTGGGCTTCGCGCTCGACGTGATCGAGCGGATCGTGGACGATCCGGGGACGCTCGCGGCCGACGCGTTCTCGGCGGACGGGCTCTCAGTCGACGACCTCGACGCCGTCGGCGACGTTGCGACCGAGTTACCGGAGGGCCGGGAGGGACGAGCGACGCTCCTCAGGGGCGATTTCGACGCCGAGGGGACCGTCTCGGCCATCGCCGACGGGATGGACGACGAACCGGTCGAGCGCGACTCCCCGGCCGACCGGCTTCTCGAGTCGAGCGACGGCGCCGTCGGCCGGGACGGCGACGCGGTCGTCTACGGCCACGACCCCGCCGTCGTCGGATCGATGCTCGCGGCGCCGACCGACGAGTCGGAACGGTACTTCGGACCGGACGCCCATCCGGCCGCGCTCACGGACGGGCTGGCGGAGTTTTCGGGGGTCGCGGCGTTCGAATCCGCCGACGAGGAACGGATACGGGTCGACGGGTACGACGTGATCGACCCGGGCCTCGTCTCGGTGACGGCCAGATTCCGGTTCGTCGATCCGGACCGATTCGAGACCGAAGCGACCGAGCGGGAGGAGGCTACGGAGGGCAACGACGACCTGCGGAACGTCGAGACGACGCGGCTGGACGACGAGCAGGTGCTGGTGATCGACGCGGAACTCGAGGTCGACCTCAACGGCGACGGCTGAACCGACCGCCCGAGAATCAACGTCCGAACCCCACGCGCATGCAACCGATCGTCCATCCCGTCGTCGGCTACCTGTGTTATGCCGCGTACACGCGGGCTCGGCACGACGAGCGTCCCGGCGGGGAGCCGACGGTCGTCGCCGTCGTCGCCGCGACGCTTCCCGACCTGATAGATCAGCCCCTCCGGCTTGCGGGCGTCACGCCGGTCGGACGAACGGTCGCCCACTCGCTTCTCGTGGCGGTTCCCGTCGTCATCGCCGTCGGCATGATCACCCGTCGTCACGAGCGGCCGGAGTTGGGGGTCGCCTTCGCGGTCGGGTACCTCTCACACGTCGCGGCGGACGTCCCGTGGCACGTGCTCGCCGGCGACTTCGACGAGCTCGGGTTTCTGTTGTTCCCGATCACGCGAATGCCACAGTATACGGGGACGAAAACGCTCGGAACGGTGGGCGGCGTCGAGATCACCACCCTGTGGATCGAGGCCGCGCTGTTCGTTTTCGGCATCCGAGTCTGGTGGATCGACGGCCGACCGGGGCTCGAACTCCTCGGACGATGAGGACGAGGGATCGGTCGGCGATGAGGATGAGGACGGGCCGACTCGTTCGCTACTCCTCCAACACCGTCGCCCCCCGGCCGATCCGGGTCTGGTATGCGCGGGCGTCGATGCCGGCGTCGGCGAATCCCTCCAACATCGCGGCGGCGATCTCCCGGCGGTCGCCCTCGTGACAGGCGGCGACGATCGCCGGCCCCGCGCCGCTGACCGTGACGCCCGTCGCGCCCGCCGCGAAGGCGCGCTCGCGGACCTCGTCGTAGCCGGTGATCAGGCGGGCACGTTCGGGGGTGACGACGGGGTCGTCCATCCCCGCGCCGACGAGTTCGGGATCCGAGCGGCACATGCCGACGGTCAGCGTGGCGGCGTTGCCGACGGTCTCGACGAGCGCCTCCATCGAGGCCGACTCGGGGACGACCCGTCTGGCGTCACGCGTCGACACCGCGACGTCGGGCAGGCAGACGACGAGCGGGACGTCCGCGCTCACCGCGCGGGTGCCGTCCCGGCTCGTGATCGTGAACCCGCCGAGAAGCGACGGCGCGACGTTGTCCGAGTGGGCGACGCCGGAGACGACCGCCTCGCCCTCCGCGGCGATCGGCACGAGCTCCGTTCGGGAGAGGCCGCGGTCGTACAGCCGGTTGAGCGCGACCGCGGCGCCCGCGGCGCTGGCGGCCGAGGAGCCGAGCCCGGAGGCGGGGCGCACCCCCTTGTCGATGTGGATGTGTGCGGGGGCGTCGAGCTCCTCGACGACCGCGCCGACCGTGTTCTTCTCGGGGTCCTCCGGGATGTACTGGGCGCCGACGCCGGTCACCTCGATGGTCGTCCGCTCGGCCTTCTCGACCGTGACGACGTCGGCCGGGCGGGAGAGCGCGGCGCCGAAGACGTCGAAGCCGCTCCCGAGGTTCGCGCTCGTTGCCGGTGCCCGTACCGTGATCATGCAGGTCGGTGGAGGCCGGGACGCAAAAAAGAGCGGGATCCGGGTCGAGAGAGAAGGGAGGGATCGGACGCGGACAACGCGGGAGAAGTGAGCCGCCGGTCCGGAGTTCGACGGTCAGATCACGAGTCGGCGGTCAGATCACGAGTCGGCGGTCGTCCACAGCAGCGGACCGACGACCGCGAGCGCGATCCCGAAGAGGATGTACGTCGCCGGCATCGTCGTGAACGGCGCCATGAGAAAGATCGCGCCGAAGCCCATGACGACCAGTGAGATCACTTTCTGTGACTTCAGCGGCGCGGCGCCGAGCAGGGACGCGATGAACGCCAGTATCAGGACGTGTCCCAGGTGGTAATCGAGCAGGAACGCGTCGATGAGCAGGGGCGTATGCATTCTTGTCGTGAGTTGGGCGGGATTCGCGCTTTAAAGTTCCGTTTCCGACGACGCGATGGCGACCCCGACGTCATGACCTCGATCCGACGACGACATCACGTCGATCCGCGGACGTGGCTGCGACGCCGACCGCGAGAACACGACCAGGGCGGCGGCTCAGATCCCGGAGATATAAGCACCGTGCGGCCGACCGCAAGTCGTGCGACTCGTACAGGTCATGATCCCCGCCGGGAAACGCGCGGCCGTCGTCCGCGCGTTGGACGAGGAGGGGATCGACTACGTCATCACCGACGAAACGAGCGGGCGCGAGTACACCGCAGTCGCGACGTTTCCGCTCCCGACGGCCGCCGTCGAGCCGGTGCTCGAACGGCTCCACGAGGCGGGCATCGACGAGCGGACCTACACCGTCATCGTCGCCGCCGAGACCGTCCTCTCCCGCCGATTCGACACGCTCGAAGCCCAGTATGCGGAGGAGTCCGAACGCGGGGAGGATCGAATCTCGACGCAGGAGCTCCAGGCGAAGGCGACCGGGCTGGTCTCCGGCATCGAGACGTACGTGTTGATGACGGTGCTGTCGGCGGTGATCGCCACCGCCGGTCTCCTGCTCGACTCGCCGGCGACGGTCGTCGGGTCGATGGTTATCGCCCCGCTCATCGGGCCGGCGATGTCGGCCGCGGTCGGCACCGTCGTGGACGACGACGAGCTGTTCAGACGTGGCGTACGTCTCCAAGCGCTCGGAGTCATCCTCGCGATCGGCTCCGCGGCCGCGTTCGCGGCGCTCCTGCGCGCGACGAACCTCGTGCCGCCGGGGATCGACCCGCTGGCGCTCGCGGAGGTCTCCGAGCGGCTGGCGCCGAACGTGCTCGTGCTCGCGGTCGCGCTCGGCGCGGGCGTCGCGGGCATCGTCTCGCTCATGACCGGCGTCTCCGCCGCGCTCGTCGGCGTCATGATCGCGGTCGCGCTCATCCCGCCCGCGGCCGCCGTCGGCATCGGCATCGCCTTCAACATTCCGCGGCTCGCGCTCGGCGCGGGCGTGCTCGTCTTGGTGAACGTGCTCTCGATCAACCTCGCGGCGCTCGTCATGCTCTGGTATGAAGGCTATCGGCCGCAACGATGGTTCCGCGAGGACGAGGCGCGGTCGGCACTCATCAAACGAGCGGCCGTCCTCGTCGCCGCCATCGCGTTCCTCTCGGTCTTTCTCGGCGGCGTGACGTACGACTCCTACGTCGCGACGACGACGGAAGGCGAGATCAGAAGCGCCGTGGGCGACGAACTGGCCGCCATCGACGGCGAAATGGAGCTGCTCGAACTCGAGGTCGAACGCTCCGGAAACGTCCCGCCGCGGACGACCGAACGCGTGGTGGTCACGATCGGCGCGCCGCCCGGGACGGGAATCGAGAGCGTCGCCACGGCGCTC
>LKMJ01002643.1_pt1 | contig 16542 bp, 16 predicted proteins | sample 643391 | NCBI WGS metagenome assembly LKMJ01 (sample SAMN04112250, study PRJNA286221) | soda lake metagenome | biome: soda lake; feature: Kulunda Steppe; material: water; isolation source: sample PL-Br10 brine of Picturesque Lake | place: Russia: Kulunda steppe | collected 2010-07
ACCCGGCCAGACTGCCGAACGCCTCTTCAATCTGCTCTGCGATGACCTCGGCGGCTTCGGTTTCGTCGGCGAAGTCGGCGTTGTCGGCGCGCGTGGTCAACACCTGCTTCGAGCGGGTGCCGTCGCGGTAGTAGGTGACGCCCTTTCCGTCGTTCTCGTAGACGTACTCGAACGCCTCCTTGGCGTCCTCTACGGACGCATTGTTCGGGGCGTTGACGGTCTTCGAGATTGCACTGTCCACGCCCTCCTGGAGTGCGCACTGAATCGATGCGTGCTGTTTTGCCGAGAGGTCGCCCGTGGTGACGAACAGTTCACCGATTGCGTTTGGGACGGTCGAGAGGCCCTCAATCCCGTTGAACTGGTTGGTGGCCATCTGTTCTTGAGCCTCTTTCTTGACGGCGTCGACATCGATGTTGTTCGCCTCGAGGGTGCGCAAGAAGTAGTCGTCGAACTCGACGAGCATCTCGTCGCCCTGGACGTCATCGGTGACGTTCTTGTAGTAGGCGACGTTGTAGATCGGCTCACACCCGCCGCTGGTGTTGCCCACCATGCTAGTCGTGCCTGTCGGAGCTATTGTCGTTGTGTTGTGATTTCTGATCGGGTATCCGTCTTCCCATTTTTCGGGTTCCTCTCCGGTTTGCCGATAGAACCAGTCGGGGTAGCTCGTTGGGTCAGCGTACTTCGAGTCGTCCCAATTCTTGAACGGCCCGCGTTCTTCGGCGAGGTTGTGAGAGACCGCCTTCGACCGCTGGTTGATGTTGGTCATAATCTGCTTGGCAATCTCGTCCGCGGCGTCGGTTCCGTACTGGACGCCGAGTTGGATGTAGAGCTGGGCCAGTCCCATAATGCCGAGACCAATCTTTCGGTTGTTGCGGACGGTCTCTTCAATCTCACGGACGGGGAAGTCACTCATCGTGACGACGTTCTCCAAGAAGCGCGTGCCGTACTTGACGCGGTAGTCCAACTCCTCCCAGTCAAGGGACTCGTCGAGGAAGGCCTCAATGGCTTCCTCGCGGGAATCGAATTCACCGCCTCGCTCCTCGGAGAAGACGCGCCAGTCAGGGGCGTCCTCCGCCGTAAGCGTCGAGAGGTTGATGTGTCCGAGGTTGCACGCTTCGTACTCCATAAGCGGCTGCTCGCCGCAGGGGTTTGTTGCAAGGATTTCGTACTTGGAAGATTCTCCGTGCGGTGTGCTTTCGACGTCGAACGAGTGGTCGTCGTTGATCTTGTCGAGGAAGACGACGCCCGGTTCTCCGTTCTCGTGAGCACCTTCAACGATGCGCGTCCAGATCTCGTCGGCAGGAATGGAGAGCGGTTCACCAGGTTCGACGTGTTCACCGAGGCCGAACCGGGTGTAGAGTTCCTTCGTCTCCTGACTGGCGATGTGAGCTTCGCCCGTACGTGGGTTGGTGAACGTGTACTCCTCATCGTTCTGGACGGCCTCCATAAAGTCGTCGGTGATGGCCACGGAGATGTTGAAGTTAGAGAGGTGGCCTTCGACGGCGTTGCGGAGGTGTTTGGGAACTCTACCCTCGTCGTCGATGAGTTCTCGCGCTTCTTCGAGGGCGTCGACGAACTCCGTGTGGGTGTAGTCGTCCGGGTCGTTCAGCTTGAGGGAGTGAGCGAGAGAGACATCCTTGTTCTTGGCGTGGATGAACTGGATGATGTCAGGGTGGGAGACGCGCATAATGCCCATCTGCGCACCGCGGCGGGTACCTCCTTGGGCGATAGTTTCGCAGAGCTGATCGTACGTGCGCATAAAGGTGATCGGGCCGGAGGCGATGCCGCCGGTTGAGCCGACTGCGTCGCCGAATGGGCGAAGTCTCCAGAATCCGTACCCGCAGCCACCGCCACTCTGGAACACCTCTGCGGCTTCCTTGGCGGTTTCGTGGATGTCCTTAAGATCGTCTCGTGGACTCATCACGAAGCAGGCGGAGAGTTGCTGGAGTTCGTCGCCGGCGTTCATCAGCGTCGGCGAATTCGGCATAAAGCGGAGGTGGGACATCATCCCCTCGAAGTGTTCTCGAACGCTTTCGACGTGGCTACGGATCTCGTCGGGGAGTTCCGGAACGACCGTGTCGTAAGCGAACTTGTTCACGTTGTACTCGGTAAGCGCGGTCTCGGTGTCGTCGTCTGCGGTCGTTCCGCGCCCGAAGACCTCCTCGGCCAGCTTGTCCCGGCGTGGGTGGTCGGGTTTGAGCTGGTCGGGGGTCACGGTGACCTTCATATCCCGCTGTTGCGCTTCGAAGACGGCCTCCGCGAGGGCGATGTTTTTCGCTACCCTCGCGAACAAGTCCTCCTGTTCTTCGATCAGGTTCCCCTCGGCGTCCTTGCGCAGGTAGCGCGCCGGGAGGATGTTCTGATAGGCGTTGTTCGTCAGTCGATCCGAGAGCGTGTCCCCGTCGGTTCGCTTGACGGGGAGCGTAACTTCGTCAGTTTCGATTGTATGTTCGTTCATATCTGCTTTCTGTCGTGCGAATCCCACCCCTCACCGGAGTGGTAGATTCCTGTTCAAATCTAAGGTGAGTAACCGGCTTAAACGTATCCAACCTGTTAACTGCTGCCTGTTAATTCTCGGCGTTAGACCGTCATATGTTGTCATTCCTACAGATCGCCTTCACGGAGCTACCGATGTGAACACGGTGGGCACATCGTCTCTACGGTTTGCGGGCGGAGCCTCGCGACATAAGGAAGATGCCCACGTGTTCTGGTACTCGCTGTACCGTACCAGCTTCGAACTCAAAATGCTTTCCATCAAATCGGATGTCGATGCTTTCTGTCGGTTCGATGTCGATTTCGCTCCCTCGGAAGAAGTCCGGGACGGCGTCAAGAAGCGGATTGAACGTTTCCAACTCTTCTCGCGTCAGCGGAGTCACTTGGAGCGAGGTTGAGCCGTGCAAACTACCAGGGATTCGAATGAGGCGATGAGTGTCAGTTGTGACAGGTTCATCAATCTCCGCTGACCAGCGTTCGAGCGTCTCTTCGGTGAGTTGGCGCGTTAGTTCTTTCAAGTCGTGTGATATTTCGACGGTTCCACGCTCAACGAGTTCCGAGTCCTCATCCAGCACGGAAATGATTTTCCGGGCCTTCTGTTCGCCGATGTTCTCGAACTCCTGCAAGTGAGCGATTGCCTCGTCTTCGTCCGTCTGCAACTGCTCGTGCAGTTCCAGGAGGCGGTGATGCACGCGACTGCCCCATCCACCCTCGTGCTTGAGAACGAGCGGAGTTGTTCCGTGACCATGATCGCCGATTGGGTTCTCCATCACGACATCCCGGAAATCGATGCCTTCGCCGCGGACGTGATCGACGATTTCCCGGCGGGCAGTTGCATCCAGTTGTTTCATCCCTTCATCACGGACGTGAACGTGGTAACCCCGTCCCCCAGAGAAAACGACTGAGAGATCCTCAAACGTGAAGTCGGAGTCAAGGATTGAAAGGAGGTCGTAGAGTTCCTCCTTGCACTTCTCCAATCGCTCTGCGTAGGTATCTCCACCTTCGACAGAGGGGAGATGGTCGGCGTCAAGGTCGAACACGAGGTCGGCGCCGAGCCAGTTTTTCTCGGTCATATTCGCCTCGCTTGGTGCCGTGTAGAGGGCAGCAGAGAAGTAGGCGTGTCTTGGTTTCTCCGTCGCTAAGAACCCTTGCACGCCGTCGTAATCCAGTATGGATTTGTGGCGATACATCGGCGCGTCATCCTCAATCGTCCACGGGATGACGGCGAATTCACGGTTCTTGACCGCAGGCGGTTCTGGAACATCCGCCCGTCGGTAGTAGTCACCGAACCGGGTTTGAACGTACGACGCCGTTCGTTTGTCCATCTGCCCGATTGGTTTGCAATGCTTGCCAAAGAACCCCCCGATAGCGGCTGCGGTTCACGCAGAGGCGGAACTGAGGCGCGTTTTGGGGAAACCGTAGACGGTAACGTCGTCATCGTCCTCGAGCGTTCCTTCTTCGTAGAGTTCGATGACTTCGCTGGCATTCCAGTCGTCGAAGTGGCGGTCAAGTGAGGAGAGGTAGACGACATCGATGACACGCTCATCAGGGTCGTAGTCGGGGTTGCGGGTGGCGACGGTGATGTCTGGGTCGCCGGGAGGCATCTCGTAGATGACTTCTTTGTCGGCGCGGGTGTCGGTTGCCGCAAGGACGAGTAGGAGGTCGTTGTCATCGGCGTCTTCGTCGATTGCCAGGTCACCGCTTTCCAGGCCGCTTTCGCCGTTTTTCTCTTCGGTGAGGCTCATACGCTGACGTAGGTCGTCAACGACCTTATGGATCCGTCGAGAGGCGGCGCCGAAGAACTGAATTGATTCGCTGCTCTGGAAGTTGCGGTAGGTGATGCGGGTCTGTGTTGGCCAGAAGTTTTTCAACAGATTTGATTCGGTTAGGGAAATGAGTCCAATTCCTTCGTGTAGCCGATCTGACCGCCGTATATAGCGATTGGCGTTTACCAGTGGTTGAGCTTCCTAAACAAACTTTATAAGGTAGGATGCTGTAGCGACTCGTAGGTGAACAATGGCTCAAAACTTGGACGACCACTACGGGTGTAAGGTCGACAGGGTAACCCAGGAGTACGATTTAACGAACCTGGACGCCCGCATTCAACGCCGCCGCGAAAACGAAGACGCGAGTCTTCGTGATCTCGAGGAGTACGTCAACACGAGCGTGCTGGAAGCCGCGATGAAAGAGGCCGGAATGAAAGTTGTCGAAGGGCAGGAGGAGAATTACTACCGACTGCTCCGTGATGATGAAGTGAAGGATGTTGCCAGACAGGAAGCACGAACGGAATTGCGGCGTGCGGGTGTTGAGATAAACAAACTTGAAGACGATTTCGTCAGTTACCAGACGGTCAGGAAACATCTCAACGATTGTCTCGAAATTTCGACGAGTAAAGAGTACGAACCTGATCTTGATGAGACGCGCAACACGTTCAACGCGCTTCGGACGCGGGTCGTTAATGTCGTGACTCGTACGCTGAACCGGCTCCGAAAGCACGACGCAATCGCCATCGGCGAACCGGAGGTTGATGTGTCTATCAGCGTTCGGTGCAGTGACTGTCAGCGCAATCACACGCTGCGTGAATTGATGAGGAACAGGGCGTGCGAATGTAAGGACGTGCCCCCGGAACCGGGAACGGACACCGGCGAGGAAACCGTCCAAGAGCCACCCCAAGAAGAAGCGGAGAAAACCCAATCAACAACCCAGGTGGCTTCGCAGCCGACTGAAGAGAGCACTGCACCGGAAACATCGGAGGAATCCGTTGAGGAGCAACGTCAGCTTACCCTGCCTGGAGCGTCTCATGACGGTGAATAGGATGGTTACGAACAGTGCGAACAAGGACAAACATTTATACGTTGCTATTCACTACACCACAACGTCTAACGGAGGTCAACTATGAGTGAGAAAGCATCAGTAGAAGTCGAAAACCTTGGGGGTATCGAGCGAGCCGAACTAGAGTTTGAACCGGGTCTTACGGTTCTATCCGGCGAGAACGCCACGAACCGAACATCGTTCCTGCTCTCGCTGAACGAAGCACTCGGCGGGCAAATGGGATCGCTTCGAAGCGGTGCCGAAGAAGGAGAGGTCTCCCTCTCTATCGGTGACGACGAGTACAACCGGGTACTCAGCAAGCGTGGCAGGGGAGTCAGTCGTAGCGGCAACCCCTACCACAACGATGCAGAACTCGTCGATCGATTCGTCACTCTCGTCGAGCGAAACGCCATCCGTCAGAAGATTGAAGGGGCGAGCGACATCGACGCTATCAGTCAGGAGTTGGGCGAGTACATTATGACCCCGGTCGACACTGCCGAACTTGACCGGGAGAAACGGCAACTCCAGGAGCGAAAGCGGGAACTGGAAGAACAACTCGACGAAATCGAAGAGGCCAAGAAACGACTCCCCCAGATGGAGGAGAAACGGCAGCGCCTCAAGAAAGAGATTGAAGAACTCGAAGAGAAGCATCAAGAGAAACGCGCCGAGATTGAGGAAATCGACATCGAGCGCGAGGAAGAAGAACGCGCCCAGGATCTGATGCGCGAGTTGAAGGAGAAACAGGACGAGTACAACACGCTCCAAGAGGATCTCGAAAACAAGAAGGAACTCATCGAGTCCGACCGCGAAGGCATCAAACAGGAAGAAGAACGCCTGGAAGAGATCGAAGCGGAATTGGAGGAACTGGAAGGGGCAGACGAAGAGGAGATTAGCAACCTCCAAGACCGCCGCGACCAGGTTGAGGCGAAAAAGGAGAAAATCGCCAGTCTCGTCCGTGTCGGAGACACCTTCCTTCGTGGAGCGATTCCCGAAGAACTGCAACCGGAGGACGAGGACATTACCTCCGACCTGCTTTCGGAGAGCGAACACGAACTCGAGTGTCCGCTGTGCGGCGACGAAACCCAACAGGGCCACGTCGAAGAGCGGGTCGACTACCTGCGCGAACTCGAAGGGAAGTACAACCAACGCAGTGAAGAACTCAAGTCCGAGATTGATGAACTCCGCAGTCAGCAACAGGAGTTGAAGAGTGCCAAAAGCAAACGGCAGGGCATCATCAACGACATCGATCACGCCAAGGAGCGCATCGAGGATCGCGAGAGCGAAATCGAGGAGATGGAGGACAACCTCGAGGAAATCGAGGCGGAAATCGACGATCTCAAAGAGCAAGTCGAGGAAACCGAAGAACTCCGCGACAAGAACGTCGTCGAACTCCACGAGGCCGCGAGCGATCTCGACAGCCAACTGCGGAGCAAGCGCAACGAACTCGAAAGCGTCAAAGAGCAGATTAGCGAACTCGACGGGAAGGCCGAAGACGAAGACGAACTCAAAGACGAACGCGACGACGTGAACGCCAAACTGGAAGATGTCCGCGGGCGCGTTCGATCGCTGGAGCGAACCGCCAAAGACGCGATGACCAGCCATATGGACGAACTGCTGGACATCCTCGGTTACGAGAACATCGAGCGCGTCCGGGTTGACCTTGACTCGCCTGACGACCCAACTGAACTCTCGGGTTTCAAGCTGGTGGTCTCGCGCAAGAGCGCGATGGGCGGTGTCGCCCAGGAGGAGCAAGACATCACGACCCTTTCGGAGTCCGAGCGGTCGCTGATCGGTCTGGTGTTCGCTGTCGCCGGCTACGTCACGCACGATGTCGGGAGCGAAGTCCCGTTCATGCTGATCGACTCCGTCGAGCAGTTTGACGCCGACCGCATCAGCAAACTCCTCGACTACGTGACCGAAGAAGTTGGGGCAGACTATCTCGTCGCTGCTCTCCTCCCCGAGGACGCCGACGCGATTGGCGAGAAGCACGCCTCGATTCCGGCGAACGCGATGGCGTAACGACTCGTCAGTTCACTGTTTCAGCGAGAAAAGGAACGGAACGCGACCGAACGGCCCTTCTTTCGATTCTGTCCGTGTGAAGTCGTGCTTAGAACTCGGGCGGGCGTTCGTAGGCCTCGAAGTGCCCGCGGAACTTGAGTTCTCGGAGGCACTTCGGGCAGATGCCATCGACGCTGGAGACCGGCTTGGTGAGGTCATCGAGGTCTCGGCGACCGGCGGTGACGGTCGCGGTGTCGCAGATAGCGTCAGCCGACTCGTTCTCGTAGATGTGTGCAGTCTCCCCTCCGCCGTATGTGTAGGTGGTGAACGGGCCGGTGTACTCCGGGTCGTCCGCGTTGGACTCCAGTACGATCTGCTTGCCGTTGTCCTGGGTGCGGAGGTATTCGATGGCGGCCATAACGGCCCCCTGGAGCTGGTGGGGGCGGTCTGTGTCGGCCACAGAATCATCGGAGAACAACTCCAACACGTCGTTTCCTCGGTCGCGGAACGAAATGGTGAATTCGTGTCCGTCACCGGCGATGACCGTAACCGCGGTGACCGAGGTGGTATCGTCCGGAGCCGTCGCTTCGATAACGTCGTCTACCTCCATTTCCATCGCGTCGCTGTCAAGTTCGACGGTTCCGTTTTCGTGGACGTTGTCCTCGGTCGCGTTCATTGTTGTTCGGCCTGGTTGCGCTAGTCCCGATGCCTACTTAAATGTTAGGGTTTGTTCGATTCCAAGGTTAAAACTGTTTGCACGCACTAAACCCATCAGAGAAGCGCCAGAAGGGAGGAATTGGTGAACGGATCCGGGGCTGCGGATTAGTCGTTCACTTCGTCAGCACTGAGGACAGGATGCTCGTCGAGCAGAATCTCCACTTCCTCCGGCACGCCAGTATCGACTGACGCACCGTTTTCGGTTTGTGACTCGAGGCTGAGTTTCCCATCGGACACGGCGAAGGTGAACGTCTGAAGGTCGCCACTGGTCGTACTAATGATCAGAGTCAGGTGGCCGGGCTCGATGGTGGCCTCGTAGTTCTGAATGTCATCAGCGATGGAATCGGGGAGCGTCTTCATATCTTGTTGATATGTTCGTTTGGGTGTTATTTATGAATTATTCCGTTTGACTCGTCTGTGCGGAATCGTCGAACAGGGTGAGTGCAACTTCGTTCTCCCAACGCCGCCGAAACGCGACCTCCCGCTGACCGCGCTGAGACAACTCGTGGATGTTCGTCCTTTCGTTCAGCTTGCTTTTCTGCACCAACCCTTTGTCCACTAACTTATCAATCGCTGGATATAGCCGCCCGTCGTAAATCTCTCCTTCGTAGTACCCATCCAACCGGCGTTTGATTTCCAATCCCTTCAGCCCGTCATCTTCACCGGCCAACACGTACAGGATGTCTCGCTCGAATCCACTCAGGTCGTACATACTGATTCGTCTGCCTCATAGTTGGAAAAGGGTAATGGATTTGATATGTATCGCTGCGTCACCGGATGCAGATGTCCTCAACGGAGACGCATTCGACTACCCGACATCCCGTTTCATCTGCCTCCACACTCACCTCAACTTCATCATCATCGATGCTGAGTACGGTTGCCTCTACAAGTTCGGAATCATCTCGTTTTAGACCGACCTCGTCCCCTTTTTTCATCCGTCTGACGCGGACGGTTTTCACCAACGAAGGGAAAATGGTTCGATAGGTGTTGGTGACGAAAATGAGCAATATCGGGCCGAAGAACAACCCGTACCACCCGAAAATCATTGGCCCAATCACGTACGCGAAGATGAGCGTGCCCATATGCAACCGCTCACCGGAAACGTACGGTCGGATGACAAAGTCGGGAATGGTGTCGATGATCACCGCTGCGGCGATAACGAAGACAATGGGAAACCAGTATGTCTCCGCGCCGGCGAAGTAGGCGTGCGCCGACAAGTGAGCGAAGATAGGCACGTACACCATCTTCACGCCGATAATAGGGATGAGGCTCGCCACGCCGGTGAGTACTCCGAGAAGGAACGGATATGGTACCTGCGTTTGGATGGGGGCAATCAGGTTCAGTGTGAAGTACGTCACTGCTGCGATGACCCCTGCGAAAAACGCGTAGAGAATGTTCCCGAAGAACAGGATTTCGAAGTCCTGGTCAATTTCCTTCAGAAACGTGACGAGTGGGTCGTTATCGCCGAGTTGGCGTTCGAACTCCTTACGGGCTTGTTTCCCGTCTTTGAGGGCGTAGTAAGTGATGACGAATACAAGGAAGACGTTAACGAAGAGGTTAGCAGTGATAGAAAGATAATCGCTGATCATTCCGACAATCTGACCGATGTTTTCTGTGTCCTCTAGAATGTTTTCAGCTTCCTCGGCGACGTACGTAGCGGTCAGGTCATCGTTGATCAATTTATCAACCTGATCAAGATAATCCGTCCCGAAAAGCGTACGCAGTTCGTGGAGGGCAACAATTCCCGTGTAGGAGATGATAAGGATGAGGGGGAGAAAGAACACGATAATTGCCAACGTGGCAGATACCCTGGGGTGGCCGAGTTTGTCGTTCGTCGCTCGGTAGACAGGTCGAGTGACATAGTAGGTGAAGAGCCCGAAGACGATCGTTCCGATGAAAGCAGCCACCACGTAGCCGAAGGTGTAGAAGGCGAGGGCTATGAGCAAAAGGTAGACCAGCGTTCGGGGACTCCACGACTCCCGATAGAGCATATAGACCCGTAGCGGACGACCGGACTTGTAACTGGTGCGATTTGTTTTCGGAAGGATGGAATTGGGCAGTCAGTCACATATGTTCGATTGTTTCGAACACGGCTATGACGACGACTACGGTGACGATGACGATTATGAAGCCGATGATGCGGAGGTACATATAATCGATGCCGACGAAGACGAAAATGTCGGGAAAGTACACTCCTAACAGAATGAACCCCCCGCCGCCCACGAGCAACAGAAAGATCCGGAGCAACCCCGCAATCCATTTGATGATCCGTCGTCGAAGTCTCATTGGTCTGGGCGAACTCGCTTGAACTTAGTACCGTAGTGTAAAATCACCTGTGGGTTTCCCGTCCGTGCGGAGTCGATCTTTCACGGAGTTAGCAAGCTCCCGGTACTCGATTCGGTACGGGTTGTGTCGCATTTGCTCGATTTCCTTTTCGATGTCATCGACATCGGTCGCGCACAGTACGGCTTCAATCTCGTCGAGGCGCTCGTGCAACCAGTCGACGGGATCCGCTTCCGGTGGTGGAAGTAAGCCGGCGCGGACTTGTTGTTTCACGGCGATGATGTGCTTACAGTCGATTCCTTTCGGCCCTGTTCGGTATCGATAGTCCCGACATTCGCAGACGCCACGCTCCTTGCCGTGTGCGTAACCATCTAAGTCAAGGACGTACGTTTCACCGCTTTCGGATGTGAGGTGATACATCCCTGGTGCGACCGGAACGATTGTCGCGTCAAGCTCTGCGGCACGACGCAGACGGTTGGCGAGGGCTTTCGGATCAGTGTCGCCGCCATCTGGGAGCCACTCACCTTCTGTGAGCGGCGAAGAGCCGGTCTTGGATTCGGAACTCTGGTCGTTGACTAACCGGGTCTGTTCCCTACCCATCATCTACAGAAACGGTAGAACTGCAACGCCTTTGAAGCACTCGGCAGAGCTATGCTTCAAGCTGCTGGCGGGACTGCTGGATCCGCTGGTTGAGGCGAGCGTCGAGGGTGTCGGTTGTCGCCATCTCCTCGATGTCGGTGTCCGACTGGAAGATACCGATGATGATGCTGTTCGCCATATCTCGGATGGTGACGGTTGTCGTTTCACCGACTTCCGCCATCATCGACTGCGTAACCGAGTGACCGCTGAGACGCGCCGCAATCCAGATAGCGGCTGCTGCGCCCGCGCTCGGTGAGCGGCCACTGAACAGGTTCGGATCGCCTTCCTGGGCGACCGTGAGAACCTTCTGAGCCATCTCTTTCACTTCCTCGAGTTCTTCGTCGGCGAGGCCGACATCCTGGCAGAACCGGTCGACGTAGTCCTGGGGCAGCGTGGGCTTCAGGTCAAGGCCGAGTTGGTCGCCGAGTTCGGAGATCATATCGGTCTCTGCACGACCGATGTACTTCACGTCGACTTCTTCGCTAACCTTCGCGCCGACGTCGCGGGTGGTGTAGGGTAGGGCGTTTGCTTTACAGGCGACGACGACGGCCGCCGCTGCGTTCACTACTATCGGACGGCTTTGCAGACGATTCATCTCGCCCCACTGCTGGACGATGACGGTTGCGATCTGGTCGACTCCGGATGGAAGATCCAGCTCTTCGACTAGATGATCAACCTCGTTGAGTGCCTTCTGAGTTGCTTCGTCGGTGGACATCTTTCGACTTAGGATTGCCGGGGGAGTAAGTTAAAAGTTGTGGTATTTGGAGTCGTGGTCGGATATGCAGCGAACCCAGGGGTGATTACCTACTCGCACCCTCAATGGCTGCCACTACGCACTCTACCATTCCATCCTCGTCGATGGTGGCAGTGTTCACGACCAGATCATACACGCTCAAGTCACTGATGTCTATTCCGTAGTACTCTTCGTACCGTTTCGCTTCGCTTCTCTCCCTCACTCGCAACTCGTCTGCCGTTTCCGTTCTACCATCAGTCCGCTCCACCCGCACGTCCGCCGGGGCATCGAGCCATACCGCCAACGTAGCGTCACCGTCAGCGTGCCAACCCGCCAAACGCGATTCCAGTATGAGACCCCTCCCGTCGCACGCCCGCTCACCGGATCTATGACGGCGGAGCAGATCCTTGAGCCGGGCGTCTAATTCGCGATCGATTTCGTCATCTTCTTCCGCAAGACTGGTGAACTCCGCGAGAGTCATCCCCCGGTCAGCGGCGAGTTGGCGGAAGACATCCCCACCACTAACGAATTCGTACTCAAGCTCGCTCTCCAACCGGGATGCCAAAGTCGTCGTCCCACTCCCTGGTGGGCCGGAGACGGTGACAAGAGGCCGAGTGCCACCGTCAGTTCGTTCGCTCATACCTCATATGTGCGATAGTGACGGCTTCAACCTTTTCGTCGGCAGCAACGAGAGCAGAAAGAGCGGATAACAGGCCGGTTGACAGGGATACTGGTGTGAAGCGTCCTCAGGATTCGTCCTCGTCGAGGCCATCGAGCGTTGATTGCTCTTGCCCGTTCTCTTCGGCTTGCTTCTTCGCATCCATTGCACGCTTCCGGGCACGGTCGCCGCCCGAACCTGGGTCGTGACGCACGCGATTGCGAGCCATCTCGGCGTACTCCTCGCTAATCTCAACGCCGACGTAGTTTCGATCTTCGCGTTTCGCTGCAACAGCAGTTGACCCCGAACCCATGAATGGGTCAAGAACGGTATCGCCGACGAACGAGTACAACTTGATCGCGCGGCGCGGGAGTTCGACCGGGAACGGAGCTTCGTGGTCAATATCCAGATCGCTCGACCGTACCGGACGGACATCGTCCCAAACGGACTGGGTGTACTCTCGCCACTCTTCTTTGGTGATAGCCGAGTCCTCGCGCTTGTCCGTTCCTTTCGGCGGCAGTTCGCGCGTCGAGTAGTACTCTTCGTTCACCCACTTACGGAATACCAGGACGTACTCGTGTTGTTGGTTAGCCATGAAGTTGGTGGGATAGGGGTAACTTCCGAAGAGCGCGCCTCCGCCCATACTGGCGAATTGAGTCTTCACCCACAGGTACTCGTCGAACAGGTCGAAACCAGTGTCGTGGGCGATGTCGATGACGTGATGGTTGAGCGGGATGCGGAAGTATCGACCCTCCACGTCGGTCTTTCCGAACGATGCGCCGACGTTAACGACGAACTTGCCGTCCGGTTTGAGGACGCGGAACACCTCCTCGGTGACATCACTGATCATCTCACGCCACTCCGAGAGTGGTTGGCGATCATCGACGCCGTCGCCGTAGTCTTTCCCGATGTTATACGGTGGGCTGGTGACCGCGAGTTGTATAGATTCGTCTGGCAGTTCCGACAACACCTCCGTCGCGTCTCCGTGCAGAATCTCGTCCGTAGGTAGTTCGTCCTCCTCGTCCATCAACTAGCGTTGAGAACCGGTAGCTGCGGGAGAAAGTTAAGATGCTGCTTTGCCGGTGTTTTCCCGCTCGGACTCTCGAATGATGTCAAGGTTCTTCCGATACTCTGCTATCGGGTGACTCCCTTCCTTGCATCTTCCCTCGTCACAGATCCCGAGTTCATCAAGGGCATCGCACCCGGGTAGGGTAAGACCGCCTTCGTTGATGTTCCTCATCAGCGTCTCGTAGACGGATGTTCCAGTGGGGAAGTACTCCGATATTTCGTCCTCTTCGACGCCAAGGTGGGAGAAGAAGGTGATGAGTGCGACCGATTCGTGTTTGGACTCGGCCCATCCCAACTCGCCGGCTCTGGCCGCCGAGTACAGTTGATCGATGCAATCCGGGAACGCTTCAGGGTTGACGACGGTGATGATTTCGTCGCCTTGCCATTCACCGACCTGTTGCTCGATGGAATCGACTTGCTCGGCGAGCAGGTCTGGGACGCCGGGTGGAACATCTAGGGGTAGATCCTCACCGATACGCTGGGCGATGGCCTTCTGTAGGAGTTTATGCAACTCACGTTCAGTGACCGGGACGACGCCACCATCGAGTTGGCGGTTCTGAAGTCGGAACTCGCGCCCGAGGTCTTGAGAAAGACGAAGGTAGTCGGACACGGGGATGTCGAACCCTTCCGGATGCAGTTTGCTTCCCGAGGGTTCCTCCACGGTCAAATCGAACTCGTCGTACAGTTCGTTCATAGTCTCCTCGTTGCCGAGGTAAAGGGAACTGCTACCATATTCCTCAACTTTGCTATCGAGGTCTTTCCAGATGCGTTTGACTTCTGCTCTAACGTAGTGGTCGATGAGTCCATCACTACCGATGATTGAGACGAGGATGCGCGCGACAGCATAGGAGAACACGTCATTCTCCGGGGCAAATCCGTGCGGTTCATCCGGCACTTTTCCTGTCCTTATGGCTCCTTCCACTCGTTTGACGCCGCGTTCGACCGCCGGGTGATCGGGGTTCGAAACGACTTCTTCGATGGTGACATCCGTCTCTCGAAGCATATCGGAGACCTCGCTCAGATACGGGTGACGACCGTGCTTTTTCTTCATGCTCCCAGCGAACGGTTTGTCCTTTCTGAAGAAGGTGTATCAGTGTTTCGACGCCGGTGACGATGGCAGCCCGTCTACTTCGTCACTACTTATCAGAGAGGTTTGGATGGTTGGGATTATGGCCCTGTCCGCCGTGACCAGCTTGCCCACCGTGACCGCCCTGTCCACCGTGACCACCGTGGGCACCTTGCCCACCGTAGGCACCCTGCCCGCCGTGACCGCCCTGTCCGCCGTGACCGCCCTGTCCGCCGTGACCGCCCTGTCCGCCGTGACCTCCGCCATTGCCGAAGTTTCCAGTCGAATGCCCGCCACCAGTGGAGTCCACCATCCGTTCTTCGATGAGTTGCGCGACCCGGTTTGCTTCGGGAATGTCGTAGAGGTGCATCTCCGCACCGTCGGTGCCAGCGGTTTTGACGATGATGTCGGCGATGTCGATGTTCGGGAAGAGCGAGATGATTCGTTCGCCAAGTGTGCGTGTAAGCTTGGTCTTAGCGACTCGGTTGAAGTGAATCGGATTACGCTTCTCGAACAGGATTCCGTATCGTTCGATCATCTTCTGATTCGTAATCACGTAGTAGTGGAATCCACGCCGAAGTAGTTGGTAGAAGATGTATACCACTCCACCGACCATCAGCAGGAGTGGAAGTAGCGGGTACCATCCGACATCTGAATCCACATCGATTGGGCCGATGTCACCACCCTGGATCAGTAAATACAGGCCGAAGAGCGACATCATCGCTCCGACGACCATTTCGATGCTATAGTGGAGGATGTGGGGGTGATCCCACCACAGGACTTCTTCGCCTTCGCCGAGATCAACCCAGTCCTTATCCTTTATTCCCATACCATTCATTTAACATCATTGATACAAAAACCCCTTCCCGTTCCTCGAACGCACACGAGAGAAGTGTCGAAAGTGCGGCGTTCGGAGCGCCGACTGCCAGAATCTCACCACCAAGGGTCAAGGAAAGAAACAGTCAAAAGGGTTACACGCAAATGATACGGGTAAGGAGTTATGCTCGTCAAACCATCAGTCCTCAAGCCCTATGTTTCCGACATCAGCGATATCATTCACGGGCAGCTCGGGGAAGGGTACGCGAGCAATACCGAACTCAAACACGCCATCGAATACGGCCATAACCGATTCATATCGGTGGCGTTCCCTGATCTTGATCGTGACCCGCCTTGCCAGGTGGTTCACTCACCTCCCCCGAGTGCCAGTCGTGGAGACGGGACTGCCAGCCTTCCAGATGGCGTTCACAAAATGCCCGCAGCAGTAGCCATCGGTTGTGTCTTCGACAGCGCAACGCTTGCATCCCATCTCAATTTCCCACCGGATCAGTACCCACCATCGTTGGGACAGACCGAACCGGTCGGGATTCTTCGCGGATGCGCCATTCACAAAGACGCTAAGGGGCAAGGGATTATGTCGGAAACGATGGGGCACACCGTGAGGAGGTTAACGAAAGAGCGGTGCCGGGTACAGTGTGCGCTCGCGTGGAGAGGGGAAGGCGGAGTCCACTTCTACGACATCTTCAAGGAACAAGACTTCACGCTGCGACGCGAGTTCCCCGATTATTGGATGGAAGAGAGCCTTCGGGAAGGGTACAGTTGCCCTGAGTGTGGTCAACCGCCGTGTGAGTGTTCAGCACTTCTGTTCGTCCGCATCGGGAAATCGCGGTTCGGTATCTGACCGGCCAGTGGAGAGAGTTTACCGCTCAAAGAGGACGAACAACGTGTAGTAGTCCTCAGATGTTGAATCGCGCATTCTAGGTTCTCCGCCGGATGTACCAATGATGTTGACGAGTTCGTCTGAGACTCGCCCACCGTTCAGTTGCATCTCGATGAATTGACCCCGTGGTGAAGGGCGAACTGTAACGTCCACCACTTCATCTCGTTCTGCGGCGGCCTCTGCCAGTTGACGAGTTGGAGGGTACACTCTACGAGATGGAACGACGCGGTTGTTGTCGTGGTACTCCTCGCCCACTGAACGGTTCCCCGTCACTTCAGGCAGTGGACGCGATCGGGTACCGTAGATCCGTGCGCCGCCCGCCGCTGCGGCCAATAAACCGCCGGCGGCGAGGGGAGCTG
>LKMJ01002644.1_pt1 | contig 16541 bp, 21 predicted proteins | sample 643391 | NCBI WGS metagenome assembly LKMJ01 (sample SAMN04112250, study PRJNA286221) | soda lake metagenome | biome: soda lake; feature: Kulunda Steppe; material: water; isolation source: sample PL-Br10 brine of Picturesque Lake | place: Russia: Kulunda steppe | collected 2010-07
TAGCCCAGATCTGACTTGCATACATGCCAGCAGGAATCGCATACGTCTTGAGGAGCCAAACCTGGGCGTGTAGTCTGTTGACAAGGTCGTGCTCCTGAACAAATTTTTTTACTCGGAAAGTACCAGCTGTGAATGGTCGCAAGGCAGCATCAGCAGAAAAAACTTTTTTCATGGTTGAACCTGCCCTTCAATTTTATGGTTGAACCTGCCCTTCAATTTCTGGGTATAGGCAAGGTTGATGAAAGACCTTTGCACTCAGGTTGTTCAACATGGATAGCCTGTAATTGAGATCATCAGCCCAGTAAGCATACCAAACGAGGGTTCAGTTAAAACAAGATGATTCCTCCAATGTGCGCGGGGTAACGATGCCACAGATGATGCGGTTGTATCAAAGGAAGAAAAGGACAACTACGGAGGCAGCGAAGCATTCCGTGTATTAAGGGTTGAGTGATGAAAGAACTGTCTCCTCATTAATCCCATGGTGACATGCTTCAAGGGAGAGGCCCTGAGAGATATCTCTTAAACATTTGAAGAGGAATGAGGAACTAGATGGTGGCAAGCTAAGCTATGGGAAGTTCGGACGTGTGGACTTCTCGACTTCACAGTAATCCAAACCTGACTCACTGAGTGTCAGTGCCTTGTGTATTGTCCCTGCTATTTCAAGCATTATATTTTGCAGTTTTACCCTGCATCCGGATGCAGGGATCCCTGAGACTTGAGTATTTGTTTGAGCTGGTTTTATCCTGCTCTCTGAGACTGTCACAGTGCTTTAGGGCTTGTATCCTTTCGCGACTTGAAGTACTTGATTGTAAAAAAGGTGTGCTTCGCATGCGCAAGTGAGTGGACGTGCAAAGTAAATGTCCACATGAGCACTGCTCTGGCAGGGAATCATCTATTTGCTGGGATAATGATGAAGCTGGAATGGGAAGAGGCTACTAGTCTGCAAAATGGAGATGGGGGAAGGACCAGCAGGGGAGAATACAGCTGGCTACTCTATGGGATGCAGCCAGATCTTCAAGTTTATTCTTCAAGCAAGTTGCTCTGCCAAGGCCATGCACTACTCACTGCCAACATCCGTATGCAACATTTCCCCTAAAGATTACATAATTGTACGAGTTGGATGAGGGCAGGCTCGTTGGTTCAGCTTAGTAAGCTGAAGCTGACCAGCCCGAATAGAAAATATCTACATAGGAGGGCCAACCACTAGCTAGGAGAAGCAGTATGGAAATCCCTTTTTTAAAAAGGGGAATAAAGAAAAGGGATAAACTCCTGACGTGCATGCAAAGAGCAGATACATCATGATCAGGCACATGCATGCACTTACGTGGGTAGGGATATGCCCCATTCGATTTGGAAAGCACCAACTAGCTTGAAAGAAGACAATGAAAAAGGAATGCAAGTCATCGCTGTGCCTTGAAGCTTTATCGTATGCGCCTTGCTTTCACGTGAAAATCGCACCCGAACTACAAATACGTCATAAAGAAGTAAATTATATTCTTAGCAAATCACTATGAGTAGTTCATCGATGATCCATTTATGCGTGCTTCTGACGTGGCTCTGTGGGGCTCCGATCAGCACCCAGGCACAAAGGCCGCTGGAAATAAGCGGTGAAAAGATTGTGGCGCAGGTGTATTACTTTCTCTTCTCTATTTGATCCCCATGTAGGATTGCATGTTTGCTTGTGCGCGTGTTTGCAAATGCGCTTGCACACTTTGCGCGCATCATCCTTATCATCTTGCAGCTAAGTTCACTAGCAAAGTTTTCAGATGACGCCAACCCTGCGGTGACTCGGGTCCTGTTCACCCAGCACGACATGCTGGCAAGAAGGTGCGCTTATCCTTAGTCACCAAGATCATTAATGGTATCATGCACAGCTGACATCTGCAGGGTTGCAAAATTGAAATATACCATAATACACTGCTTATCTGACAATGACTAGGGATGTACACAGAAAGGTGGATTTGCCTGTGCAACATTATGAGTTCACAGCACCGAACCCCCTTGTTCCCCTTCTACGTAGCTTTGTCAAAGGACTGATGGTGGAAGCTGGACTGACAGTAAGGTAAGTGGAGCACGTCAGGTTGCTTTTGCATTGATTTGTGACATGTCAGCTACAGCTGCGGTCATGTCAATCAATCTGCTTTGTGTTGATGAGCAACCTTGCTCTAGGATCAAGGACATCAATTTAGATTTCTTGTTTAGATCCTGAAAATGAAACAGCATGCTAATCGGAATCTCCTGTGCAGGGAAGACGCTGTCGGGAACATTTTTGGGCGATGGGAGGGACAGAGGTCTGAGGCAGTGCTCACTGGCTCCCACTGCGATGCCATTCCCCTGGCAGGCAAGTTGTCAATGCGACCAACATTCTTGCTGTGTGTAATTTGCTGCCAATTGTGTAGAGTACATATCTTGCACTGCAGCACTGCTGATTGACTGTCCATGGCCGAGCCACCTTGCCCTGTGTTATACTACAAGTGCATTTTACAAGCAGCCAACCAGGTGATGGTAATTCCCCCACCTGGGAAGTGGCCAACAAGAAGCAAGGAGCATTTTTGTCACACAACGGCATTCTTGATTAAGATTGCTGGCTGCCATGCAACAAGATGCCAGATGCATGACATGCAAGGGTGCCAGGTTCCCAGGGCCCTCACTGAGAACTCCTCAGAATGTGCAGCCATCACTTGGAGTTGCGCTCGCCGACCAGAACATCGCAGGTTGAGTAATTATTAGTGCAACTTGGTTAACGCAGGCATGTATGATGGAACGCTCGGCGTTATTGGTGCCATTGAAGCTTTGGCTGCCTTGAGGAGATCTGTGAGTTTACTGGCGCGCGTCACTGAATGATAGCTGCATGAAGAAGCAGGAGGGCTTGAAGCCATTTCTCAATCTCAGGCCAGGGATGCTCACTTGATGGTGCCGCTTCCGTACACTGGCTGCTGCTGCCATCTGGGCTTTCAGCCTGACCGGCCTGCTGTTGCACTCAGGGTCTGGTCTGCTGTTGCATGCATTATCTGCTGCTGCATACAGGGCTTCCAGCCTGACCGGTCCCTGGAGGTCATGATGTTCACGAGTGAAGAACCTACTCGATTCGGACTCAGCTGCATTGGCAGCCGTGCCATGGCAGGTGCGCAGCACCATGCCCACCATCAATTCATCGTGAACCCACCATCGACTCATGGTGCATTTGTGTTCTCACTTGCTGCATGTAGGCTCATGCTCTAAGCATGGCATGACTACATGGCGCTCTTGCCTAGAACTAGCGGCTGATCCCTGCATGTGTGCATGAGCCCTTCCTGCGCACGGCCCCAAGGTCACAGAGTCCTGTTGAGCCTCTTTCTGCCAAACTTATGTTGCCTTGCATCCAGGCTAGCTTTCAATGATAACTCTGCCTGCATTGGTACACAGGTGTGCTGAGCCCGGAGGTGCTCGAGAGCAAGAAGGATGAGAACGGGACCGTCTTTAAAGATGTGAGGGGGGTGCTTGGGAGGCTCATTTAACAGCCTTGAGCTGCTGAGCGCCGCGCAGTCAAGCATGTGCTGCCTATACCCTCTCACCTGGGGGCACCTGCGATGGAAAGTCGATTATTCACCCTCGCAACCTGTGGGTTCAAGGTTCGAACCTCACTGGAGGCCACTACTGGCTAAGCTGCCCTCGTTCGGCGGATACAGCCTTGAAACCTTACCTTACCCTACCTATACCCTCTCAGGAGAGTTGCGGAACTTGCGACATGTCACAGCTTTTTTGGCTTCACTAGAACAAATGGGTTTCCTGAAAAGAGGAGATGCTTGTGCAAGCATGTTGCAACAAATCTGACTTACACACTCATGCGCAAACCCCCACAGGCTGCCAACTCTGTGGGTTACGGTGGTGCGTCCCATGAAGAGATCCTCAAAAAAGCTTTGGTTCCTCCCAAGACATACTCACATTTTGTGGAGCTCCACATTGAGCAGGTCCGTACCCCCCCACTCTGCTTGTCATGGATGGGGAATTCATGCATTCAATGTCATTTTCTCGCTTAGCTTTGTGCACAGGTGCAGGTGTCTGGACTCAGGTATCCTCGGACACCCATCTGAAAGGCCCTCCAGACTATGGATGGAAGATCCTTATGGAAAGCAGTGGAGGAGGAATCCTGTTGAGGACCACTTGTCCGGCTAAATCACGTGTATTGAGAACTGTTAAGATGCAACACAGCTGGTTTGCTCATGCGCCAAGTCCGTGCCAATCTGCAGGGGCCTCTGCTCGAGCAGGAAGGGCTGGACATTGGCATTGTCACGGACATTGCAGCTCCTGCCGCGCTGACCATTGAATTCAAAGGCGGGGGTGGTCATGCCGGTGCTCTGCTGATGCATTTCCGGTAGGTCTGCTATCTTGTGGTGGAGGCTCTGCACCTGTCCAAGGTCATGCGTACATAATTGTTCTGGTTCCGGTCCTGCATCATGGTTCCAGCTATCCTGCGGTGTACCTGTACTGTACCTGTCACAGGTCATGCATCACATTTCTGCACGCCAAGCCGCTGCCCTGCTGACAACACTTGCCTTGAGGAGTAGTGGGCGGACCCACATTGGACAGAGTAGGCCTAGTGCCTGCCTCAAATGATGAGCAGGCCTCAGTCTGTCAGCCCTGTGCTGACCTCATACCTGACTGCCTTTGCGTGCACTCCCTGGGAGATGGAAACGTGAGTTGCCCCGCATGCTGCTTTCCTGCTCCTGCCGCCAAGGTGGACGACTCTTGTGGTCGGTGCGCGCCCTCACCTCCTGCCCCTGAGATAGGCTCGTGAGCTGACTAAAGCTATGCTTGCGTCATGGCCTGCAGCAATGACGCCGGCCTGGCCGCCGCAGAGACCGCTCTGGAGGTGGAGCGCAGCGTGCTGGACACCAAGGCTGTGGATGCAGTTGGAACGACAGGCATATTTGAGATCAAGCCCAATGCTATCAACAGTGTGCCTCGGGATGCAATGCTGGGCATAGGTGGGTGCTGGCAAGCACGGTGCTCAGTGAGCAGTGATCTCTGTCCCTGTCCCCAAAGCCCTGTCATGACAAGGACGTGCTTGGGCCTCTAAGGGTACTTCAGATCGCAATTCTATGAGACGCCTACGGCTTGTGGCCTTGGAATAGGCAATTCTGCTGCTCAGCTGCCTTCTCCCTCCTATTCCTAGCAGCAAATTTTGGTGGCGCATCACCGAAGCACAAAGGCTGTGGCCTTTGAACGAGGACTGGATGGGTGCTGCGAGTCAGGAGTAGGGATGCAGACAGTGGAGAAAAGGCACACCTGGTTTTGCTGCTGGTGCAGACATCCGAGATGTGAATGAGGAGCGCCGGGATGCTATTGTCCAGAGAGTACTGCAAGCCGCCAAAGAGATTGCAGCGCGCCGCAAGGTGATTTCCTGGTATTGCTTGGATTTGACTGCTTAGTATGGTGAAGTATGCCATGAGTCAAGTCGTGTGATGGAGTTCAGGAGTAGAGTCGTGTGAAGGAGTGCTTGCATGATAAGCTTGGGACCAAGGAATTCTCACATCCCTGGCATGCCATAGTGCTCACAGCAAAATGGCATGCCCAGGATGTGACAGATCCTTGGTCCCAAGATACTCCCCAACATCCTTACATTACCATGGGCATGCGCAGAGTAAGAGCAGGCACTTGCTTGTCATCGCTGTGCCTCACGCAAATTGTGCGCAAGGATTTTTGATCTCTTTCCAAAACAACAATTGGAAATTGATCAGACTTGAGACTGTGCTAAGTTAGTCCCTTCGGGCATGGCATGCTAAGCATGATCATGAAAGTGTTTTCCATATATGTGCTTTGAGCACACAACCTGGTATGTTTTTTGTCTCTCAGGTTGAAGTTGTGTCCCACATGATCAATCAAGACCCTCCAGCCACTTGCAGCTCGGAGATTGCTGATGCCATCTCCAAGTCTGCAGCAGCGCTAAAGCTAAAGACAAAGCGCATGGTCAGCCGGGCGTACCATGATTCGCTCTTCATGGCCAGGTTAGTACTGTACACATCACACATGCTTGAAAACATCAGGTATGATGAATTTGCATGTACACGATTATGATGGACAATATGAAGTGCTTCCAGCGGTGTGCAAATGTTTTAAGGCTCTGACTTCCAGAGTTTTTGGAATGGGTCATTTTTATAGAACTTGCAAAGAAGAACGGACTATTGTTTGCCTGGCGTTTTCACCTTGTCAACTTCCTTTGCTGTTTGCAGGATTGCACCCACTAGCATGATATTCATCCCTTGCAAAGACGGCGTCAGCCATCGGCCAGACGAGTTTGCTTCTGCTAAGCACATTGGGCAGGGTGCACACGTACTTGCACTCACCATGGCTCAGCTCTCCCATGGAAAGTGGCCGGATAGCAAGGAGCTGTAGGCTATCTTGTTTGCTTTCTGAACCAAGGTCAATGCTTTGTTCGAAGAAAGTAAAGATCGGGATAACAATTTGCGGAATTTATCACAATGGCGAAGTTGCTGGTGCTTTTTTTGTGCTGCAGCGCGCACGCAGACAAATAAAAAAGGCAAGCACCGCTTAGGCTAAGTGCTTACTTATGGTGAACGCCTACTTAGTTAGGGATAACATAGCCGTACCTGCCAATCAAGGGACTCCCTTCGGAAGCAAAGCTGAAACCTAACTGCTTCCAGAGGCACATGAGCCCCTGGGCATTATACAAAACAAGACTACAAAAAGGGGATAGCCAAAATGTCAGCAGCCTGCACTTTATTTGCGGGGGCGAAGCCTCTTGTAAACTGTAGCTCCTGGCCTGTCACTCAGAACCTTCTTGGCCCTTTGGCCTGTCATCCTACCCGGCCCGGCAGCAGCAGTGGCAGCAGATTCCGCATTTCCCCCAGTCACTTTGGCTGTGCCCAGCACGCAAACCGCATGCTCATGCTGCACCCCTGAAGCTTGCTGCTGTTGTTGCCGTTGCTGTCGAAAGGAGTCAAGAGCAGCTTGCTGCTGTTGCAGGCTCCTGGTCAGGCCTTCTTCTGCTTCTGCATCTGCATAATTGCCAAGGTTACGCACATTCAACCCTCGTTGATTTCTCCAAGCTGGCAAATCATGTAAAAGAAAAGAACACAAGCAATGAAAAGACCCCCACAGTGAGATGGCAACTTAAGGAAAAGGGGCCAGCTAGGGACAAGGCACCATATTACCCCTCCACCAACTTGGTGGTAAATGAATAATGCAGGAAGGCATGGCACCTGAACACCTTTGCTGAGGCTTAATCTGGAACGAGCTCCTCTGGTGTCGCAATGGGAGCAAAGGGGCCCTTCAATTCACACAGATGTGCCTTGCAACAGATTAAGAAGTTTTCTTTTCTTTTGTGCCTGCAGATTTCAAACAGATTTTAAAGTGTGTCCCCAGTGAACAGGCAGCTCTGGGGCTGAGCACCCACCTTTTTGGCCATTGCCTGGCTGAGAGCTGGGCATGCCTGAAACTTGTGCCCTTGAGGGTTGATCCATTTGGTGAAGAGATGTGCTGGACGTGGCTGGCGCATGACCTGATTGCATTTGGGGCTTCTCATGGCCATTGCTGCCGCCACGCCGGGGCTGCACGCAGGGCAGGAGGGAAGCATGGAGTGGAGGTTGGATTGGCTGGAATGAGAAACAATCGAATGCAAGAAGCCCTCCCAAATGAAATTCCAATTATACACCCTGCCATATCGGTGGGCTTGCATGTCTGTCAATTGTAGTGAGGCCTCTGAATTGCTGAATAAAGCAGTGCCTTCCACACTTCAGGCCTGCGGACAATTCAACAGACGCAGGCATTTCAACTGATGAAACTGCACAACCCGCTTCGCACCCTCCTATGCCCTCATCATCTGGGCAGCCTCCTGTGCACTCGTGCAAGCCTGTGCTAGGGCCTAATATGTATTAAATATACAGGAAGATGGATCCCATACTGTCAGCACGTCCATTGCGTACGTTGGGAGGTCATGCCCTGCACAGCGATAGCATTGCCCGCCCCCTTTCCCTCCGCTAACCTTTGTGATGGCCATGAGAGCATCCAGCTCCTCCAGCAGCTTGGCCTTAATGCTCTTGGCCGGCGGCGCAGGCACCGCAAAGTCTGCAGCGTCCAGCCCTGTATGCACGCTTGTCCTTGCCCCCATCTTTCTCGCCTGGCAGCCACCCTGGGCAGCCAGCCCATCCCCAGCTCTCGCTTCCTGACCGCCAGCGCCTGCACGACTGTTTGGCGCCCTGGGGTTATGCTGTTGCACAAAGCTCCTCAGGCCGGCACACATGCTGCGCGCATCCTCCGCACCAAAGGAGCTGATGCCAAGCCCCTGCACACACACGCAGGCACGCACACACACACGCACGCACGCGCACACACATACACACACACAGGTTGTTTGATGCCGCCCAGGTTCAGGTGAAAACATCCCTTAAATGAGTGAGCTCCCCTCATTAACTCATAAAGCAAGATGACGGGGTCCAGTTAGTGGACTGTTATCTCTCGAGGAACCACTGTCCGTATCTGTTTGCAATTCATCAGTGGTCCAGCATCCCTTGCTACGCGCTCCCAGCCCCTACATTCAACCCCAATTGTTGCATGCAAGCACGTAATGGGCAAGAAGATGCAGTGCAGTCTGCAGTGAGCGCACCTGCAGCTGGTTGTGCAAAGACAACAACGCTTTGGTGCTGGGGGTGGTGCGAGCAAGCAGGGCCAGCACTGCGGCACGGGAAGTGTGGCAGTCTGCTGCTGCCAGAGACTGCAGGAGTGGCAGCACCAGGGTATCTGAGGCCAAATCTGCATTGGTCAGCAGTGGCCAGCCCAGCAGCACCTGCGGCCATTAAAAAAGTAGTGCTGCTTCCTTGCATGTATTGCAATGCACACCTCATCACCCTGTGGACTTCCCTTGGACCTCCACGATGCACAGCTCTGGGCTTACTAACATGTGTGAGCTCGCATGTGCATGTGTGCACGCACAAATGTATCACAACTTTACTGTGAAACACACGATCACGCACATACACAAGCACACACGCGCGCAAGTGGAGTGAGGAGGCGACGTGGGTCCGTGTGTTTGGGGTGGTGCACGGGGCGTGCTGCTGGGCCGCGCCCCACGGTCCGACCCGTGTTTTGACCCCTACACATGCAAGATCTGGGGATCATGTGCTTGAGGGCCAGCGATGCCAAAGTGCCTTGGGCCAAGATGATGAGCAAGCACAGAGTCTGAGCCAGTCAGGGAGTAAGCCACTCGTACACAAGAGTGAGCAGCATCCACAAAGGCTCAGGCAATGTGCTTGTGGGAGTGGCTGCAAGGTTCATGGTGCCAAGCGCACACACAAAAGGAGCCATTGGCTTGCCTTGTCAACAAGCTGCTTGCGATCAGCTGCTGGGCAGTTGCCAAACAGCGCCAGCACCCCCTTGGTGAGGCGGGCTTGCACATGTGCTGTTGTAGCGATGGCAGCGACGGCCGCACTTGGCTTGCTGGACACGGCTGCCTTAGTGTCCAGCAGCATTGCGCGCAGCGTGTGTTGCGCGATGGTATGCACCTGCAGCAGAGCGGGGTGAGGCAAGCACTCTCTTGTTCTGGGCAGAGGCGTGCCCCTGGTGATGGGTCCTGCAAGGGTGCAGGTACAGGGGTACGACCTAAGCCCGCCTGCAGCCAGAATCCCTAACATGCACTAACAAGCACTATGCAGGCCTTCTTGAGGTTCTATTGAACGTCAACTGTTGACAAGAGCTATTTAAGGCTTCAGCAGCTCTGGTTGTGAAAGAGGCATGCCCTTTCTGAGCAGCTTGACGCGTTGAGGGGCAGCCACACAGTGTGCAGATTCTGTCTCAAAGCACATGCTTTGTACTCTGCCAGCATTAAAAACAGCAATAGTGTGTGGGGGCGGGGGCGGGGCGCAGGCGCTGGCGGGTGAGGGCATGGTCAAGGCGCAGGCACCTCCCAATGCAAGTACATGCTGACGTCAGGCAATGTGCCTTGCACGCACATGCTTGGCCTGCCCACCTCAAAGCATGAGGCAGAACGTGCGCGTGCAATACCACGGTATTGCCCACCAGAGGATTGCACCTGTGTTCCCTCCATTTCTCCCAAGGCTGTTTACTATTGAGCACGTACGGGTACAATCATGCCACCGCGCTTGCAAGTTGAGCCAAACACATTCCAATACTCGTTTGCTAGCTTAAACAAATTGAGTTTTCCTTACTACACATTGTCCACCTACTTTGACAGTGGCACTCGCCTGGGAGAACCTGGCAAGTCCGCACCTCAGCCCCCTATGCATTCACACATGTACATTGCACAACGAAAAACACACAGCAATCTGACAAAAGAATCTCACCTCACACATGTCGACACACCAGGCTGCCTGCAGGCTATTGAGGCAAGCCCACCTGATCATTGGGGCTGAGCGCGCACTCTGCCACAACCTGCCATGTGGACCCACTGAGTTGGAGCTTGTCCGAAGCAACAATGCGCGCAAAGCACACAGTAGCACGCACAAGCAGCCCCTGGCTGACATGCATGCCATGACCCTGCACATGCGTGGGTGGGATCACAGCCATCTGAACATGAGTTGCAAGAGGCAAGGCCAAGTAAAGTGGGACCTGCAGCACAGCTATGAGCAAGCCACATGTCTGGCATATGCACAAGTATGTCAACATGATAACCAGCTTTCAAAGTGCCCGAGTGCATACGTTGCAAGAGGCAAGGCCAAGTAAAGTGGGACCTGCAGCACAGCTATGATCAAGCCTCCTGTCTGGCATATGCACAAGTATGTCAACATGATTACCAACTTTCAAAGTGCCCAAATGCATATGGTGTGGCCTCAGCACAAGCATGAATGCATGGCTTTAGTCCTTCCCCTCCCTCTCTCCCATGTAAGGAGCAAACACACTTTGTCTGCAAGCAGCAGGCCAGACATCAGGGCTTCCATGTGCCCCAGGAGCAAACACAGGCCAGACATCAGGGCTTCCATGTGCCCCAAGGAGCAAACACACTTTGTCTGCAAGCAGCAGGCCAGACATCAGGGCTTCCATGTGCCCCAGGAGCTGACTGTTTGCGTTGGGGCTGTGAATCACCAAGGGCTCCACAGCTTCAAGGGCAGCCATGCACAGCGCTTCTGCAACCGCAGCAAGCATAAGGGGTATAGAGTGTGAATCACCAGGGGATCCACAGCCTCAAGGGCAGCCATGCACAGCGCATCTGCAACCGCAGCAACGCATAAGGGGTATAAACAGTGAATCACCAGGGGCTCCACAGCCTCAAGGACAGCAAGGCACAGAGCTTCTGCAACCGGCAGCAACATATCAAGCGTGTGCGTACGTGAGCGTTTTCTTTTGAGTGCATGATGTGCAAGGATGTCCAGAAAAGAAAAGCCAATGTCAGCAGTGAAAAAACGCCCTACATCAATCAAGGAAAAGGACATGCACTAATGTGTCACAGAGATACGTGCAACACTTCTCTGTGCTTGCAGCGGTTGCTGTGCTCCATCAAGTGGGTGAGTCAGGGCCAAGTTTGACCTTGTAGCACCTTAGCTTTGTGAGCATCCCCCTCCTTTTGGACGCAGTCAAGGAGCAACTCAGTAGGTGCATGCTTCCTGCATGTTTTCCAAAACAGCCCTTTTTCTTGTGCATACCAAAGACCCCAGCTCAGTGCATATTCCTATCCCAGAATGTCAAAGAAAATGGTATTTGATTTGGTATTTGGTTTGCAAATTACAGTGAAAGGACAGCAGGCCATGCTGCTTGCCCTGCACCAGAGGGCCCGCACGTCCTATTCACTATCGACCTCAGCCTTGCAGCACCTTTTGCCGTCACAAGCTCGCAAATGAAGGAGAAAAGCATGTGCCCTCTTGATCAAGAGCACCCCCTGAGCACCTGCTGCTGCTGCTCCTGCTGCTGCTGCTTCAAGGGTGATGGAGGTCCTTGCATCTTGAAGGTAGGGCAGAGGCTTGCGTAAGCAAGACCCAAGTAAGGGGCCAAGCCGCTGGGCTTGGGTGTCAGATGTCAGCATGAGGCTAGAAAGTGCCCTCATGGCACACACCTGTGCGCAGCCCAAAAACAGGCTTTGAGACACTGTGCCCGTTCCTCGGAGGCCAGGCGTGAGGGCAGGTGCTGTGTACATTTACATTGTTGGCAAAAAGCTTCAACTGCAGCAGGCACTTGAAGCTGTCCAGTGGCTGCCACGTGGATAGGGGGCTGTTTGGCTTGATGAGTATAGACAGCTTGCAGGGAAAATGGGAACCTGGATGTGATCTTAACTGCTAGCAGTTGATTGGGCACAGCCACTACATTTAAAGCTTTACGGCCCACCTTAATGAATGGCGTGAATGATTGATCAGATGACTTGAGCACTTCCACAAGAGAGGGTAGACAGCAAGCAGGAGCAGTACGCTGCAGGGCAAAATGAGCACTTGCAGAGCAGAAGAGTTCTTTATCTCAACGTGCCTCAGCTTGCCTTAAAAACAATAGAATATATATCATTACATGTAATATAAGGAGAGGTTCACACTCTGAACCTTCTTTATTTTTGCAGGCTGAACGTGCGGGCAAAATCTTGACCCGCTCTGCAGACTTCCTTGTCGGATGGTGGACACGAGAGGAACCCCCAGATGCAAAGCTTGTGCCCACGCAAATGATGAAGTAAGTGTTGTTGATCATTACTTGTGCAATACAGATTGGGCATGTTCCATGCGCTCCAGGCACTTGGACTCGCACCATCACTTGTGGTCACGTGTCCAGAGTAAGAAGTGTTGCAATTTGCAGCAGTGGGCACATAGATGCACAGTGCGGGGGTCCATGATACACATCTTTGATGCACAATGGATGCAAAATACGCATAATGGATGCACAATGCAAGGGTGCGCCTCTTGTCTGATTCTTCATGCAAATAGCGCAATGATCAGCAACCAAGCCTGTCTGTAGGACTCGGCCTGGCATGCGGCACGCTGCCAGTGGCAGCAAGCCACACCTTGCAGAGCCTCCAATTACTTGCAGATTTGAGCACTGCACCTGGATCAAGCTATCCAGGTACTGTTGAGAGAGTCCCTGGAGCGCCCGTTCCTCCTCTTGCTGCTGCATATAGTTTCCCACCCACCCTTCCCTGCTGCGCTTCCCACCGCTGTCCACATCCCTGCCGCCTCCGCTGCTGCCGTCCTCGCCCCCCTCCACATATGCATCATCAATGTCCATCATGTCAGCTCTCTTTGCCACATACAGAGCTGCTGTCCCGCCTTCTTCTAGACACATGCTGCTGCGGGCACCTGGGTGGCCGCGCGCGGCACGTGCGCGCACCAGGAAGTCTCGGCGCTCAAACTCGTAGAAGAGGCACATGTGGTCCAGCAGCATGGTGTGCACCACCATGGCACTGCAGGCAGTGCAATTGGTCCAGCAGCATGATGTGCACCACCGTGGTACTGCAGGCAGTGCATGTGGTCCAGCAGTGTGGTGTGCACAACCATGGTACTGCATGCAGTGCACGTGGTCCAGCAGTGTGGCGTGCACTGCCCTGGCACTGCAAGCTTCCCTGGCAGAAGCGGAGTGGGTGTCAAGCCCCCAGTCGCCTTAGCTAGGATGAGTTTGGATACACTGAAGGCCAGAATCAGTGACAGCAATACATGATGTGTGTACACAGGGCTGTTGTGGAAATGCATGTAAGGCATCTAGACGGGATCTGTGAAATCAGGGTCAGCATGGATGCAAACTCAGGGCATATTTTGTGGGCGCAAAGCTTCCATGTTAACAAAGCACAGGGGGATTGATGCAAACAAAGCACAGGGGGATTGATGTAAACAAAGCACAGGGGGATTGATGTTAACAAAGCACAGGGGGATTGATGTAAACAAAGCACAGGGGGATTGATGTTAACAAAGCACAGGGGGATTAATGTAAACAAAGCACAGGGGAATTGATGCAAACAAGCACAGAGGCATTGATGCAAGTGATCGGCTTGGACAGCAATGCAAGGGCAGGTTGCAAGGGTAGAAGGTGGAAAGTCAGTCAAGGGAGCTGTGAAGTAGCCGGTAGTGACACAGTAACGTGCACTGCTTTGTTTGATTCTAAAGCTTAGGGTTTGCAGAGAAGGGGTGTGGGCGGCCAACGGAATCTCAGCATGCAAGCTCTCCGGCCAAAGAAATGAAGGATCATGCAAGACAGACGGACAGGCAACATAACGCCTGCCCAGGCCAATGCGGCATGCTTGCAGCTACTCAGGCATGCAGATGTGCGTGCAGATGATCAGAGCTAACAAAACATTTGGCAAGCCTTGGAAAGGGCAATCACAGAGGTAAAGGGATCGAGCTCCATTTTGCCTTGCAGTGTTCTGACCTGCCACTTGCCATGCGCCCGGTTGCCGCAATCCAGGAGCACATGCCGCCAGTGAATGAGCACGCATGTGCACGTGCACAGCTGGAGCAACACCCAGTGCGTGGTTGCACAGCTGGAGCAACACCCAGTGCGTTTGTTTGTTTGTTACAAGACGCGAGCGGACACAGCAATGTCCTTAAGGCAGGCAAGGCAGAAGAGCTGAAAAACGCTAGGAAAAGGAGAGCTGCCAGAAAAGCCAACTAGCTAAGATGACGCCCCCAAGGCTACAAGGACAGCTCAGTCTTGGGCTACCAGTTGGCCCGCAGGCAGGCTGGATCAGGCTCAGCTACCACTACGGCTAAGAGCTCGCACCAAGGAGAGCAAAGAGAAGGGACCTTCTAAGGGCACCGAGACTAGGAACTAACTACAGAGGCACCAGCGCGCTAGAGCAGAACACACTCCAGGCCCCCTCCTGGCCTAGCTCGGTGGTTGCACAGCTGGAGCAACGCCCAGTGCGTGGTTGCACAGCTGGAGCAACACCCAGTGCGTGTATGCACTTAGATCCTTGAACTCCTGGCTCTGGGGTGGTAGAACCTTTGCCATCCTTACCTTTCATTTGTTAGATCTCTCACAGCATCTTCAATGCACAATAGGCTGGGATTTATAACCTGTGCCCGCCTTGCTTCCGGCCCCTCCAGCTTGTCACCCTCTCTGCTGCCCCCTCTTTGGCTGTCTGCATCTGGGGCAGCCGCAGCCTTGAGCAGCCTTTCTGCCAGTGCCTGCAGCAGGAAGTGGGCAAAATACGAGCCTCCAGGGCAGCAGCACAGCAGGCGCAAGGCCTCGTCCACTGTGTCTGTTGAGGCTGTGCTGCCTGTCTCCGCTGCTGCTACTGGTGCTGCTCGTGATGGCGATGGTGATGGTGGTGCCTCAGCGAGCGCTGCTGCTCCTGTTGCTGTCCTTCCTCCTGCTGCAGCTGCTGCTGCCGCCGCCTCAACATGCTTATGTGCTTGGCCTCCCTCCTCCTTGTCACCCCCCCCCGGCCCCTGCCTGCCCGCTGCTCCAAACCCTGCCACACAATGCTCCCTGCTCCACAGTGCAGTGGGCGGGTGTGAGGTGCAGGGGAGGCACCGCAGCAGCAGCGGCATGTACTTGATAACGAGCTTCAGGGTGAGCTTTGGGGCAAGCCGGCCGCGATGCCCCAGGGCTGCTGTGTCCCTGGGAGCCCCGGGGTTGATAGCCATAGAAGGGCAAGCGTGTTGGTCTAGGGGACTGGGCATGGCTGTGGAGACTGGGAACGGCTCCTGTTGCCGCCGCTGCCGCTGCTGCTGCTGCTGCTGCTGCTGCTGCTGCTGCTGCTGCTGCTGCTGCTCCTGCACCTGGAGCATGTTGCCTGCCCAGACAGAGGGGTGCCGCAGCATCATCTGCTGCAGTGCGCGCAGGCACCATGCCACAGTGCGCTGCAGCTGCTGTGTTTGCTGCTGGGCCACGGCGTGCAAAAGGGGGGTAGAGGCTGTGCTAGGGGGAGCGGTGCTGGCTGGGGCTCTGCGCGCAGGAGCAGTGCCGGCAGGGGATCCACACTCAGGGGCAGCGCCTGGGGTTCCGGCCGTCACACCCGCCAGGGACGCATGCGCCGCAGAGGCCATGCCATCTATGAAGAAGCTGGCAGCGTCGGCAAGGATGGCCACCTCTCCGGCCGAGTCCCAGCTGCATGGCTGCCCTGCTGATTTGGGTGCTTGTGCGGGAGGGACAGGGACTGCTGCTGCAGAGGCAGGCTCCAGACCTACAAGGCAGCATATCACTGCGAGGAGGCCAAGGGGACAAAGACACCAATTGAGACTTTGTGGCACCGGCTGCATTGCACTGAAGGCCCATGGGCTCCGGCTGCATTGCACTGAAGGCCCCATGGGCACTGGCTGCATTGCACTGAAGGCCCCATGGGCTCCTGCTACATAAAAATTGAAAAAAAGGGAGGGCAAACCTCGGGACCCACAGGCCATGCCAGACTGGAGGCGCTGACTGCGTGCCAAGCTCTAATCCTCTTTTGCACACAGAGGCGCCACGAAGGAGGCAAGTGTGCGCGCCTCTCCCTGTTGCACTTCCTGTGGAAAGCCGTGCAGTGCGGCCTGCTGCAGCAAAGGCACTTGGGTCCAAACAGGTCACACATGCTGCACTCTTAAAGGCACTTGGGTCCAAACAGGTCACACATGCTGCAGCAAAGGCACTTGGGTCCAAACAGGTCACACATGCTGCAGCAAAGGCACTTGGGTCCAAACAGGTCA
>LKMJ01002645.1_pt1 | contig 16531 bp, 14 predicted proteins | sample 643391 | NCBI WGS metagenome assembly LKMJ01 (sample SAMN04112250, study PRJNA286221) | soda lake metagenome | biome: soda lake; feature: Kulunda Steppe; material: water; isolation source: sample PL-Br10 brine of Picturesque Lake | place: Russia: Kulunda steppe | collected 2010-07
CTCTATATTGTTCGGACGCTTGCGGAGGCGCACGGCTGGTCGGTATCGGTCGACGACGCCGCACTCTCGGACACAGGTGCTCGGTTCGAGATTGACACGACCGATAGGTAGTTCCCGACTCCCATGGAGGATAGTAACACGATAGTTTTTTATCATTGAATTATAGACATTAACCAGATCACTGGGGGTGATACGATTTCAGCAACCGTCCTTGTAGCCGATCCAGCGGGGGTACTCACACAGGTCGATCATGCGCTTGAGGGGCTGAGCGATGACGTGACGATCCGGCACGTCGACTCGATATCCGTGCCGGAGTCGGCCGATCCGGACTGTATCGTCGTTCCGGACTGTTCGGACGTCGACGGCATCGAGGCAGTTCGTCGGGTCAGTGACAACGTTGGGTCGGCTACGGTGGTTGCGGTTGCAGTCGACGCCTCGGATGGGTTCGCCCGCACGGCAAAACGTTCCGGTGCGGACGATGTCATCTGTCTCCCATCGAAGGACTGGACTGATGACACCTTTGTCGATCTCGTCGCGGAACGCCTCCTCCATGCGGCCGGGGAGATCGAGCCCTTTGCCGATGAAGCGGTGCTGCTCGATGACCTCCTCGATAATATCCCGCATCGCGTATTTGTCAAAAACGAATACGGCCAGTTCGCGGCGGTAAGCGAGGCGAAATCGGATCACTACGGTCTTTCACGCGAGGAACTGATCGGGCTCACGGACTTCGAACTCGCTCCTGACATCGGGATGGACCTCCGCCAGGAGGAAGTGGCGATCATGGAAACGGGCGAGCCGATCGTCAACAAGGTTGAGGAGTACACCGATGACGATGGTCGAAGACGGTGGGTCAGTACGACGAAAGCGCCGCGCCGCGACGATGGCGGTGAGGTCGTCGGTATAGTGGGCTCGACGCGCGACGTAACCGAACAACGTCGCCACGAGAAGATGCTCAATACCGTTCATACTGCCAGTCGTCGGCTCGTTGCGTCGGAGAGCCGGGACGAAATCGTCGACGTGGCGACCGAGATCCCGACCGCTGTCCCCGATATGCCCACTGTCGTCCTTGCTATTTCGGATGCTGGTGGGGAACTTTCGTTCGAGACAGCTCCTGGGGCTGGAATCGACTCTTTCGCGCAGTGTACGTCGACGCTAGAGGCCTCCTCTGAGCTCCGAGAGGCGGTCGCCGTGGAAGCCACCGAGGAACCCCGTCCATACGACACAGTCGACGAGCTCGATACGCCGGCCTGCGTCGCGTTCCCGCTTGGCCACCACGGTGCGCTCGGCGTTGTCGATACTGGGGAGGGTATCGACGAATCCGCGGTAGAGCTGGCCGAAGTGTTCGCTGCAAACGTCCGAACAGCCCTCGATAGTGCTGCGCGGAAAGAACGGCTGTCGAACCAGAACGAGCGTCTAGAGGAGTTCGCTGGAATCGTCTCTCATGACCTCCGAAACCCGCTTTCGGTCGCACAGGGCTATCTCGAACTGCTGGATGCCGATCCCGAGATTGTCGGGGAAATCGAAGCGGCGCTCGACCGGATCGACCGGATGAGCGATGACCTGCTGACGCTCGCGCGGGACGGCGAGATCGTCGGTGAGGTCGGTCCGGAGTCGATTGCGGACGCTGCTGCACTCGCGTGGGACACACTCGACACTGCGGAGGCGACTCTCGTCGTCGAAGACGATGTCGGAAGCATCAACGCCGATCGTGACCGGCTGCTCGAACTCCTGGAGAACCTGTTTTCTAATGCCGTAGAGCACGGCTCTACGAACCCTGCTTCGCAAGCTCAGCAGGATGCCGTGGAGCACAGCTACGCGAACCCTGCTTCGCACGCTCAGCAGGACGCCGTGGAGCATGGCTCCACGAGCCCTGACTCGTACACACCTCAGGAGGCCGAAGCACGAGACGCTTCGAGTCCAGCTTCGCAAGCTCAGCAAGACGCCACTCAACACAACCTGGGCGATACCGAGCACGTCCGGATCACCGTCGGCGGTCTCGAGGACGGTTTTTACGTCGCTGACGATGGGATCGGCATCCCGGACGACGAGAAAGAGGACGTATTCGATCGTGGCTACACGACCCACGAAGACGGTACCGGGTTCGGACTTCGAATCGTTGAAGTGATAGCGAGCGCCCACGGGTGGGAGGTTGATCTCGTCGACAGCGAGTCCGGTGGTGCGCGTTTCGAGATCAGAACCCGGTAGGCTGCTGTCTTCGGTTCTATACGACATCTCTCTCCGAACCGATAACAGAGTTACCTACTGGCCGAAACCCGACCGAGTGGCGAGGACTGTTCTGACAGTCAGGAGCTCTCCCTGCGGGGAAAACGGTTCACGCGTGCTGCCGTTGGCAGCATGCTCCTGTGATGGGTTCACGACGTATGGTCCGATGTGATGGTGGCTTTCGTTCCGATGACAGGGACGGGACTACGGCGGACAACTCGCTCCGTGACGGATCCGAGAACCAGGCGTTCGACGCCTGTCAGCCCACGCGTTCCCATTGCGATGGTATCGATACCGTGCTGGTTGGCGTACTCACAGATCGACCGTCCGGGCGCACCCGTCAACACGGTCGATTCGATCGACGAGACGCCTGCGTCTTCCGCGCGCTCGACTGCCGTCCCGAGTGCCTCGTTGCTGCCTTCTCTTAATTTGTCGGCGACACCCTCGACGTTGTAGCTTCCCGCAACGGCACCGACATCAACGACGCTGATTATGTGGAGCGTTGCGCCGGTGGTAAGCGCGAGTTCGATACCGTGGTCCAGAGCGGATTCGGCGGCATCGCTGCCATCAGTTGGGACGAGCAGAGAGTCGAAATCGCCCGAGAATGCGGTATTCTCGTGGAGCGCCATCACGGGGACTGGCGACTCACGCAGCGTCTGTTCTGTGACACTTCCGAGCACGATTCTGCCGACACCAGTCCGACCGTGTGTCCCCATGACGATGAGATCAGTATCGCTGGAGTCGGCGTAATCGAGAATCGTTCGATAGATCGGATCAGACCCGTTTGCCTCGACGAGCGCGGTCGTACTCTCGACGGCAGCGTCGGCTGCTCGTTTCTCGATCTTCGCCAGGGCGTCCTGTCCCCGTCGATTCCGGGCCTCTGATTGAGCGTCAGGTGACGGTTCGGGCGAACCGTCCGTGGAGACGTACAGCGCCTCGATGGTCGCATCGAACCGAGCTGCCACGGCTATCGCCACCTCTCCGGCGATGGACGCGATGTCGCTGCCATCGGTCGGAACCAAGACGGTATCGTACATAGTCCGTTGTTGGTACTCTCTCCGGGTACGTCCTAAATCATTTTATCAGCCGACGGGAACGCAGACGGTCGCGAGCGTGGGTGGCCCAACCGCCGCGGGTAGTCACCATCCTCCCAGCGTATGATTCGTCTTCCAAATATGTTTATGTTCGGTCGACAACCACGGTAGCAATGACGGATCCGACGGATGGGGACTTGGAAAACTACGATATCCCTGACGAGATATCCGTTCGGGGGTCCCCACGCAGGGGACTCGTCGGTGCGACGTTCGGTTTCTTTATCGGCTTCGCTGGCGTCGTGATGTACGGTCCAGCCGCCGAACAGTTCGAACAGGCACTGGGTCTGTCGGGGGTACTCCTCGGCCTACTGGTCGGTGCGCCAAACCTGATCGGCTCTCTCATCCGAATTCCGGCCGGAGCGTGGGCCGACGATGTCGGTCCACGGAAGCCGTTTCTTACGTTGCTCGGTCTGTCCGCGATCGGGATGATCGGCTTTTCGGCGATGCTGCATTTCGTCGGGATCGAGGGGCTTAGTGCGCGTCACTATCCGCTCATATTCGTTCTGGGTGCGTTGAGCGGCTGCGGTATTGGTACCTTTTCGGTGGGGCTTACACAGGCCTCCTACTGGCATCAGAGCGAAGAACAGGGTAGTGCCTTGGCTATCTACGCTGGACTCGGCAACAGCTCGCCGGGAATCTTCACGATACTGTTGCCGATACTCATCGGCGTCCTCGGCCTCACAACCACCTACTTCGTCTGGATCTTCTTCCTTGTCGGTGGGATACTCGTGTATGCGGCGACCGCGGCCGACCCGTACTATTTCCAGCTGAAAAGACAGGGCCTCGATCCACAGAGGGCCCGAGAGGTGAGCAGGGAACTCGGCGAGGAGATATTCCCGAGCGAGGACGCATGGGGATCGATCCGCGAGGCAGCGACCATGTCACGGACGTGGATGCTGGTCACCCTGTATTTTACATCTCTCGGCGGATTTCTCGCCCTGACGGTATGGTACCCGTCCTACTGGGTTTCGTTTCACGGTGTCGATCCTCGTACCGCTGGTGTCCTCACCGCGCTCGGGTTCACACTTCTGGCGACGTTCATACGTATCCCCGGTGGGTTCCTGAGCGACAGAGTCGGTGGCGAACGTGTCTCGGCCGTCAGCTTCTCAGTGATTGGGGCTGCTGGAGTGCTGGTGATGATTGCGGACGGGTTCCGTGTGTCGATAGCAGCCATGCTGTTTCTGGCGACCGGTGTCGGCATCGCGAACGCCGCAGCAACACAGCTGGTACCGATGTACGTCCCCGAAGCAGTCGGGGGTGCCTCAGGCATCGTCGGGGGGATCGGGGCGTTCGGCGGCTTTCTCATCCCACCAGTACTGGGACTGTTCGTCGACTACTACGGCGTTTCGGGGTACGCGACTGGCTTCGTCGTCATCGCGGCTCTGGGGGTGCTGTGCGCCGTCCTCTCTGTCTTCATGTACACGAAATTCAGTTATCACGCGGTCGGTGCCTGACCGATACCGGTCGGTTTCCCGTCCTACTGGCCGTCGCCGTCACTCCAGATGATCGAGGACACCCCCGGTATCGCCCGGGACCGGCTCCGGATCGCTCCCGGCGGCGGCGGCCTCCTCGGGATCTTTCAGCAGATGCCCGGTCGTCAGGCAGACGACGTTTTCGTCGCTCCCGACCACGCCCTGATCGCGGAGTTTGCGGAGGCCAGCAATCGAGGCCGCACTGGCTGGTTCGACGCCGACGCCCTCCTCGGCGAGCGAGCGCTGCGCGTCAGTGATCTCGTCGTCGGAGACGGCGACGGCCGTGCCGCCGGTCTCGCGGATTCCGGGGAGCGCCTTCGGCGCGTTGACCGGGTTACCGATCCGGATCGCCGTCGCACGGGTCTCGACGTGGTCCCAGCGTCGAATCTCGTCGTTGCCCTCCTCGACGGCTTCGACCATCGGGGCGGCTCCCTCGGCTTGCACGCCGGTGAGTTTTGGGACCTCGCTCTCGTCGAGCGCGCCCGACTGGACGAGCTCGCGGAAGGCCTTGTACAGCGCACTCGTATTGCCCGCGTTGCCGACCGGGAGGACGATCCGGTCGGGGTACGCGCCCGTTCGGTCCTGACACTGTTCGAGGATTTCGAGGCCGATGGTCTTCTGACCCTCCAGCCGGAAGGGGTTCAACGAGTTCAGCAGGTAGACGTGTCCGCTCATCGCCAGGTCCTGCACGATGTCCAGACAGGTGTCGAAGTTGCCGTCGACTTCGAGGATGCGCGCGCCGTGGAGGCTGGCCTGGGCGACCTTCCCCGCGGCGACTTTTCCTGCAGGGAGGAGTACGAGCGTCTCCAGTTCCGAGCGCGCGCCGTAGGCCGAGAGCGCGGCGCTGGTGTTACCGGTCGAGGCACACGCGAGCCGGTCGACGCCGAGGCGCCTGGCGACCTGCACGCCGACCGTCATCCCGCGATCCTTGAAACTGCCAGTCGGGTTCATCCCCTCGTGTTTCACGTGGAGATGCTCGACGCCGGTCTCGGCTTCAAGCTCGGGGACCTCGTACAGGGGAGTGTTACCCTCCTGGATGGTTACGCCCATCTCGACGGGCAGGGCGTCGTCGTAGCGCCAGACGCCGGTGCCCTCGAAGTCATCGAACGTGGGGAGCTCGGCGTAGCGGACCTCGAGGAGACCGTCACACTCCGGACAGGTGAAGACGACGTCGTCGAAGGGTGCAAGGGTGTGATCGCAGTCGATGCAGGACAGCCAGACGCCGTCCTCGGCTTCCGGCGGTGCGTCCGACGCTGGCGCGTCGAGTTTCATACTGCTCATTACCCGTGTGATAGCACCGCAATGGGAAAAGCGACGCGGGTTCGGCGCTCGCGGGCAAGTTGCCAGTGTTTTTACGCAGCCCCCGAAAACGGTACTGTATGACCTACGACCCGCAATCAGTCGAAGCGCGGTGGCGGGAGCGCTGGGCCCAGCAGGGCCAGTACGAGTCCGACCCCGACCCGGACGAGGAAGCGACGTTTATCACCGTCCCCTATCCCTATCCGAGCGGCGGGATGCACGTCGGCCACGTCCGAACCTACACCGTCCCTGACGTCTACGCGCGCTATCGGAGACAGCAGGGCGACAACGTGCTCTTTCCGATCGCGTGGCACGTCACCGGTACCCCGATCGTCGGCGCTGTCGAACGCCTGAAAAAGGGCGAGGCCGACCAGCTTGACGTCCTGACGAACACGTACAACGTCCCTGAAGACGAACTGCAGAACCTGGAGACGCCGATGGGCTTTGCCCGGTACTTCATCGACAACTTCTACAAGTCGAACATGAAGGAGCTCGGGCTCTCGATCGACTGGCGACGGGAGTTTACCACCAACGATGAGCGCTACTCGAAGTTCATCACCTGGCAGTACGAGACGCTAAAGGAGCGCGGGCTGCTGGAGAAGGGTTTGCACCCGGTCAAGTACTGCACCGAACAGGAGAACCCGGTGACGACTCACGACCTGCTCGAGGGCGAGGACGTCGAGTATCAGGAGTATACACTGGTGAACTTCACCGCGACCGACGACGGAACGACGATTCCGATGGCGACGCTCCGGCCCGAGACCGTTCGGGGCGTCACCAACGCCTTCGTCAACCCCGCCGAAACGTACGCCACTGCGACCGTCGACGGCGAGGAGTGGATCGTCTCCGTCGAGGCGACAGAGAAGCTCGCCCTGCAGGACCGCGAGGTCGAAGTTCACGAGGAGTTCACGGGTGATGAGCTGGTGGGCCGCACCGTCGAGAACCCCGTGACTGGCGATGATCTGCTCATTCTGCCAGCCGACTTCGTCGATCCCGACAGCGCGAGCGGCGTCGTGATGTCCGTTCCGGCCCACAGCCCGGACGACTACGTTGCGCTGCAGGAAGTCAAAGCGCGGGCCGACGAGCTCGGCGAGTACGGGATCGATCCCGACGCGGTCCGGGGGATCGAACCGGTCCCAATCCTCGATGTGGAGGGGTACGGTGAGATCCCGGCAAAGGACGCCGTCGAATCGGCGGGGATCGAGTCCAGTGACGATCCCGGACTGTCCGAGGTCACCAAAGAGCTGTACAACAGGGAGTTCCACACCGGTGAGCTCCACGAGGAGTACGGCGAGTTTGCGGGCCGTGTCATCGAGGACGTCCGCGAGGAGCTGGCGGCGGCGTTCCGCGAGCGTGGCGCGTTCGGACAGCTCTATGACTTCCCCGAGCCGGTCGTCTCCCGTGCTGGCGGGAAAGTCGTCGTCGCGTATCAGGACACCTGGTTCCTGCGGTACAACGATGCCGACTGGAAGGCCAAAGCCCACGAGGCGATTGCCGGGCTGGACGCCATCCCCGAGAACACTCGCGAGCAGTACGACCACACGGTCGACTGGCTCAACGAGTGGCCCTGCATCAGAAACTACGGGCTGGGGACGAAACTCCCGTGGGACGACGACTTCGTCATCGAGCCGCTCTCGGACTCGACGATCTACATGGCCTACTACACTATCGCTCACCGGCTCGACGACGTCCCGCCGGAGGAGATGGACCGGGAGTTCTTCGATACGCTGTTTTACGGTGCCGACGCGGTTGACAGCCCCAACGACACCGCGCTCGACCTGCGCGAGGAGTGGGATTACTGGTATCCAGTCGATTACCGATGCTCGGGCAACGATCTGATCTCGAACCACCTGAGCTTCTATCTGTTCCACCACGCCGAGCTATTCGACGAGCCGGAGTGGCCTCAGGGGATTACCTCGATGGGGATGGGCCTGCTTGAGGGCAAAAAGATGTCCTCCTCGAGCGGCCACGTCGTTCTGCCCTCGAACGCAATCGAAAAATACGGCGCGGATACCGTGCGCTTTTTCCTGCTCAACTCCGCCGAGCCGTGGCAGGACTACGACTGGCGTGCCGAACAGGTCGAGAGCACGCGCGACCAGCTCGATCGGTTCTGGCAGCGCGCTCAGGAGCTGATCGATGCCGACGCCCCTGCGGATGAGCCAGACCTCGAACACATTGACCGCTGGCTACTGGCCCGGCTCCAGGAGACGGTCGAAACGACGACCGACGCGATGGAACGTTTCGAGACCAGAACGGCGAGCCAGACCGCGTTCTACGGCTTCGAGGAACATCTCAAGTGGTACCGCCGCCGGACTGACCTCGACCGACCGGGGGCACAGTGGACGCTCCAGCACGTCCTCGAAACGCGGCTGCGACTGCTCGCACCGTTCACGCCCTTCCTGGCGAACGAACTCCACGAACAGCTCACCGGGACGCCTGCCGAGGAGGCCCCGTGGCCGCAGGTCGACGAGGACTACCGGAACGAGCGCACCCTCGCGGAGGAGCGACTGATCGAGACGCTGTACGACGACGTCGCCGACATCGTCGACGTCACCGGCACCGATCCCGATCGGATCCGCGTCTACGCCCCCGCCGACTGGAAACGCGACGTCCTTGAACAGGTCATCGAGACCGGTCCGGATGTCGGAGCGGTGATGGGCGAGGTTATGCAAGAGCCCGAACTCCGTGAGAAGGGCAACGACGTCAACGACCTCGTCGGCGATCTGGTCGAGTTCGTCCGCGAGCGCGACGAGGAGACGCTGGCCGCCCTCCGTGAGATCGACGAACTGGCGGTCTATGGGGAAGCCGCCCCGTTCCTCGCCGATGAGTTCGACGCCGACGTGACGGTCTACGCCGAGGACGGCGACGATATCGAGGACCCCGACGACAAGGCCTCGGCTGCGGTGCCCTTCCGACCGGCGATCCATCTCGAATAGCGCGACACGGATCCGATCCGCCCGTCCCGTTTATCAGCGCTCGAACGGATACTATCCTATGAGTACCGACGACCCAGAGGACGAACTGTCAGTCCCCGAAAAAGCGATCCGAACCGTCACGCCCGGCGTGAAGGGCAAACGCGACCCCGACATGGACGTGATCGGCTGGGGGTTGTTGCTCGGCATGCTCGTACTACTAGTGCCACTGTTGCCTTTCATCATCATCGTCTGGTTGTTCACCAAACTACTCGATCTGTTCTCCCGGATTCGGGGCGAGTGATCAGACCAGCTCGAACCCGTAGCCATCGCCGCTCTCACGTGCGTTCTCGTAGGTGACGTGAGCCGCCGCAACGTCCTGGATCGCCAGCCCGGTCGAGTCAAAGACCGTCACGCCGTCCCCTGCGTTGCGCCCCTCGTGGTCCCCGATTACGATGTTGCCAAGTTCGGCGTGGATGTCATCGTCCCCGAGCACGCCAGCGCTCCAGGGCACGTTGATCTCGCCAGAGTGGGTACACTGCTCGTAGTCGTCGATGACGAGTTTCGAGGCCAGTAACACCTCATCGTCGATCTCGTGCTTGCCCGCCGCATCCGCCCCGATGGCGTTGACGTGGGTGTGCTCGCCGAGGTCGTCTGGGCCGACTACTGGCTCTTCGACCGGCGTCACCGTCGAGAGCACGTCACAGTGACCGGCCTCGCTGATCGACCCGCCGCGGATGTCGAATCGGCCCTCGAAGGTCTCGACGAGCGCCTCGACGCGTTCGTCGTCGACGTCGCTGACGACGACCTCCTCGATCGGGCGAACCTGTGCGATGGCCTCTAGCTGGGTGTACGACTGGACGCCTGCACCCACGAGGCCGAGACTCGTCGCGTCCTCGATTGCGAGATAATCGGTTGCGACCGCGGCCGCTGCACCGGTGCGCTTTTCGGTGATGACGGTGCCGTCCATGATCGAGAGCGGATACGCGCTCTCGGGGTCCGAGTACACGATGGTCCCGAGTACTGTTGGAAGGCCGTGGTCGTCGGGGTTGTCGGGATGGACGTTGACCCACTTGATCGCGGCGGCGTCCCACTCTCCAGCGTCCATGTAGGCGGGCATCGAGCGGAAGTCACCGTTGTACTGTGGGAGGTCGATGTAGGATTTGGCGGGCATCTGGACGTCGCCACGAGCGTAGGCCGCAAACGCCTCTTCGACGGCGGTGATGACTGCAGCCAGTTCGGCACTGGTCTCCACGTCCTCGCGGTTCAGCAGTAACGTCTCCATGACGAGAGGTTTCGGATGACGGGACTTAGTTGCTGTTGCAGTCGCGGGGATCTATATCGGTCGCGCTCGTCGACTCGGATATGTCGTTCACGTTCGCCGACGAGGACAGACTCGCCCGGACGCCTGCACACGAACTCGCGCTCTCGTGTCTTACCGCAGGTATCGAGGCGGCGACCCCTCGGACGGCGGTCGATCGGACCGTCTCCCTTGAGGGGGGGCAGCTGGTCGTTCTGCCGACTGGGCGTTCGCCCGGCCAGCGGTACGATCTGGACGCGTACGACGACGTCTACGTACTCGGCGGCGGTAACGCGGCCGCCCACCTCGCGAGCGCGCTCGAAAACGTCCTTGGCGAGCGGATCTCCGGCGGCGTGGTCGTCACCGACGATCCAACTCCGACCGAGCACGTCGACGTACTCCCCGGCGACCATCCGGTCCCCAGCGAGCGCGGCGTCGAGAGTACGCGACGTCTCCTCGATACTGCCGCGCACGCCGAAGAGAACGATCTCGTGCTCGCCGGGTTCACTGGTGGCGGCAGCGCCCTGCTTCCCGCGCCTGCTGGCGACCTGATGCTCTCGGACCTGCAGGAGACGACCGATGTGTTACTGGCGAGCGGCGCGACGATCGACGAGATCAACGCCGTCAGGAAGCACTGTTCGGCGATCAAGGGCGGTCGGCTCGCCCGCCGTGTTGCTCCCGCTACCGTCGTCGGTCTCGTCATCAGTGACGTGATCGGCGACGACCTCTCGGTTATCGCCAGTGGGCCGCTCGCGCCCGACCCGACGAGCTACGGCGATGCGCTCGCCGTGCTCGATCGATACGATGTCGACGTCCCGGCGGCGGTCCGGAGCCATTTGCAACGCGGCAGGGACGGCGAGTTCGCGGAGACGCCCCGGAGCGACGATCCGGCGTTTGAGCGCGTCGACACGCACGTTCTCGCAAGCGGAACCGATGCGCTGGACGCGGCCCGCGACGTTGCCGAGGAGCGAGGCTACAACGGGGTGATTCTCTCCGCACGTGTCCGTGGGGAAGCAAGCGAAGCCGCCAAGACGCACGTCGCAATCGCCGAGGAGTGTCGGGCGACCGGAAATCCAATCTCGCCGCCTGCTGTGTTCCTTTCGGGCGGCGAGACGACCGTCACGCTGGGCGACGATCACGGCGCGGGCGGCCCCAACCAGGAGTTCGCGCTGAGTGCCGCCTGCGAACTCGATGAGTCGGGCATCGTCGTCGCCAGTGTCGATACCGACGGAATCGATGGGACAACCGACGCCGCGGGGGCGATCGTCGACGCGGAGACAGTCGATCCAGGGAAGGGCTTGGCAGCACTCGACAGGAACGACGCCTCCCCGCTGCTCGACGAAGCTGGCGCGCTGATTCGCACGGGTGCGAGCGGGACGAACGTCAATGATCTTCGAGTGCTCGTGGTCGAGGAGCGCTCGTAGCTGATCGTTGCAATAGTTCGGCCTTCCGGCATCTATCAGTGGTCGCTCCGCTAGCGAGTCGCGTGTCCGAAAGAAAGCGTGGTCGTGTTCTGAAAGACGAGTCGGCGGAGGTAAGGGCTGGGCCCTATTTTACACCGCCTTCGTCGAGCGAAGCTCAGCGGCCAATGTGAAATCAGATACCGCCTGATTTCACATTGCGCCGCCCATGCCACCCATGCCGCCCATGCCACCCATGCCGCCGGGTGCGCCGCCGGGGCCGCCTGCTGGCTCGTCGTCGTCATCGTCCGTGCCGCCGCCCTTGAGGTCGCCTGCGGCGATCACGTCGTCGATACGGAGGATCATCACGGCCGCCTCGGTGGCGGACTCGATGGCCTGGGTCTTGACGCGCAGCGGTTCGACGACGCCTTCGGCTTCCATGTCGATGACGTCACCGGTGTAGGCGTCCAGCCCGGCCGTGCTGTTACCGCTGTCGTGCTCGCTACGGAGATTGACGAGCGAGTCGATGGGGTCGAGACCGGCGTTCTCGGCGAGGGTGCGCGGGCCGACTTCCAGCGCATCGGCGAACGCTTCGACGGCGAGCTGCTCGCGGCCGCCGACGGAGTCGGCGAACTGGCGCAGTTCGAGGGCGAGCTCGGTCTCGGGAGCGCCGCCGCCGGGCAGGACCTTGCCGTCCTCCAGCGTGACGCTCACGACGCCGAGGCTGTCCTCGATGGCGCGCTCGACCTCATCGACGACGTGTTCGGTGCCCCCGCGTAGCAGCAGCGTGACGGACTTTGCGTCCTCGACGTCCTCGACGAGGATCTGCTGGCTGCCAGCGACGTCCTGCTGGGAGACACTGCCGGCGAAGCCGAGATCGTCGGCCTCGATGTCGGAGACGTTCGAGATGACGCGGGCTCCCGTCGAGCGGGCGAGCTTCTCGGCGTCGGAGGATTTGACGCGGCGCACGGCCAGAATACCTTCCTGGGCGAGGTAGTGCTGGGCCATGTCGTCGATACCGTCCTCGACGAAGGCGACGTCCGTGCCAGCCTCGACGAGATCGTCGACCATCTCGCGGAGCTGGGCTTCCTCCTGATCGAGGAACTCCTGAAGCTGGTCGGGATCGGTGACGTTGACCTCAGCGTCGATCTCGGTCTCTTTGACCTCCAGCGCGTCGTCGATGACGGCGACGTTGGCGTCCTCGACGAAGTACGGCATGTTCTCGTGGACACGGTCCTTGTCGATGAGGACGCCCTCGATGAGTTCGGACTCGTCGACGGCGCTGCCGACGACTTTCTCGACCTTGATGTTGTCCGTGTCGACCTCGTCGCCGTCTGCGACGGCGCTAACAGCTTGCACAACGAGCTTGGCGAGGTGGTCTTTTGCGTTCTCCGCGCCCTTACCGGTCATCGCCGTCGCGGCGATAGATTCGAGCGTCTCAGTGTCGTCGGCGCTGACGTCGATCGCGATGTCCTTGACGATCTCTTTTGCCTTCTCTGCGGCCTGACGGTATCCCTGTGCGAGCGTGGTCGCGTGGATGTCCTGATCGAGGAGATCCTCGGCCTCCTTGAGCAGTTCGCCGGAGACGACGACCGCGGAGGTGGTGCCGTCACCGACCTCGTCCTCCTGGGTCTCGGCGACCTCGACGATCATGTTCGCCGCCGGATGCTCGATGTCCATCTCCTTGAGGATGGTTACGCCGTCGTTCGTCACGACGACGTTCCCCGTGGAGTCGACGAGCATCTTGTCCATGCCTTTCGGGCCGAGCGTCGTCCGGACGGATTCGGCGACGGCCTTGCCGGCTGTGATGTTCATCGACTGTGCGTCCTTTCCGGAGGTGCGCTGGCTGTCCTCGGAAAGTACAATCATCGGCTGGTTGCCCATCTGCTGTGCCATAATCAACAAAGAGTTGATTGCCATTCTATATAAATGCTTTGCAACAGAGGCAGGGATCCGCAGACAGTGGCGCTCCGGTCCGTGTTAGACCTTATCAATGAAGTGTGTTTATATATTGAGTCTTCTCTCCCTCACGCCCACGTCTCGCCCGAAATTCACTCCCCTTCGGGCGCTGGTTCCTCGGGAGCCTCCAGATCGGCCGCCGAGACGAGTTGCTGGACGGTATCCAGTTCCAGTGCTGCGATCAGCTCCTCGGCGTCGCCGTCGGCACGAACCGCTCCGGTGAAGGGGAACTCCTCGCCGATTTCGATCGAGAACTCACCCTCGATCTCGGTTCGCATTGCGTCGATCTCCCCTTCGATAAACTCGATTATCTCGTCTTCACGCTCCTGGAACCGGACCTGAATCTCCTGCTGTGCGTCTTCTTCGTCGAGTTCACCGTCTTCGACTTCCTGCTCGACCTCTTGTTGAACCTCCTCTTGAATACTGGCTTGAATCTCCTGAAGTTCCTGTTCATCGATGCTGGCGACGATACCGACACCACCCTCGCTGACCGCTTCGTCATCGTCATCCAGCCCTAACTGTTCAGTGCAGCCTGCAAGCAGTGCTGTGCCACCGATACCCGCACCCTGAAGGAACCGTCGACGGCCCGCCTCGATATTGTCCACCATTCACCGAAGCTACTTGCTGGAGAAGATTAACCCCATTGAAAGCGATTTCTTGTGGCCCGAAATCGTTCCGTACGCTCGGGACGACCGTCAGCCGCTGTACTGGTGGTATTCCATCCCCTGACGCTTGAGCTCGTTGTGCTTGCGCTCCAGGAAGGAGTACACCGAGCCGTGTGGTGCACCGTCGATAATCATCTCCGCGGCGTCCCGAACCGTTTCGACCTCTTGTGGGGTACCGATCGTCGCGAGCGTCGACCCGTAGATGACGACTGTCGCACCGGTGAGCTCTTCCATCAGCTCGCGTGTTCGGCCGTTCTCGCCGATCAGGCGACCTTTCTGACGCTTGAGGTCGTTTTTGTTGCGCGTAGCTGCGCCGATATCGATGATATCGAGCATCATCATCTCGTCGTCGAGCAGGGACATCGCATCCTCGGGTGCGAATCCGCGACCGATCGCGCGGACGATCTCCGGTCCCTTGAGTGCGGTCACTGGGTCACCGGTCTTTTCGATGCCCACCGAGCCGTTTTCGGAGTCGACGTCGAGTCGCACCTCCGCCCGCCGCTCGATCTCGCGGAGCGTCTCACCCCCTTCGCCGATCAGCGCACCGATCCGGTCCTGCGGAATCTTCACGTGTTGCATGGGTAGCGGTAGTAGGTCGACCTGTAAAAGCTTTCTCCGGGACGCCGTACCGTGCGTGGTCGAAACGTCCAAATCCGTCTCGGACGAACGTAACAACGTGGAGCTCGATCTCCGGCCCGCTCGGTTCGATGACGCCCTTGCAGTCCGATCTCTCCTCGATGCCGCCGTACTCGCTGTCGACGGGGTCGAAGACAGGATCAGGGCTGGCGACGTACTCGTCGCAACCGCGGACGACCGGATCGTGGGCGTCGTCGTCCTCGACTCACGAGCTGACCTGACTCGCATCGTTGGAATCGCCGTTCGGCGTCGTCGTCGCGCCAGCGGGATCGGCACGGCGCTGGTCGAGGCGGCGAGCCAGAGGGGTACGCTCACCGCAGAGTTCAACGAGCGCGTCAGGCCGTTCTACGAATCGCTCGGCTTCAAGATCGAACCGGCCGACGATCCCGACCGGTGTCGGGGTGTTCTCGGCCGGACCTGATCGACTGGCGGTGCGGAACTCACAGCGGCGGCTCGAAACGGCTTGCCTTTTACCCCTGACTTCTTCAGATCCAGGTAATGACACAGATCGTCGCTGTCCCCGGCAGTCTCCGTTCGGAGAGCTACACCCGGACCGCACTCCGCTATGCCCTCGACAGCGCCGACCGGGCCGGTGCAGAGACGGAACTCCTCGACCTCCGCGAGTACGATCTCCCGCTCTACAACCCGGACCTCGATTCACCGGGAGATAGTGAACTGGTCAAGCGCCGGATCCGCGAGGCCGACGGCGTCCTGATCGGCTCGCCCAACTACCACGGGAGCTACTCCGCCGCCTTCCGCAATTTTCATGATTACTGCAGCTACGACGACTTCGAGGACACGGTCGTCGGGTTGCTCGCCGTCGCGGGCGGTGACGCGTACGCCAGCACACTGGACCATCTGCGGGTCACGATGCGTGGTGTCCACGCCTGGGTACTCCCAAAACAGGTTGGTATCCCGAACGTCTATGACCAGTTCGAGATGGACGCTGAAGGTCTCGACGGACGTACGTTCATCGATCCAGAGCTCCACCAGCGGGTCGACGAACTCGGGCGGTTAATCGTCGAGCATACCGAGCGGCTGGGACGGCCTGCAGATCCTCGTATCAACGCCGACGGCTAGCGCTCGGTCAACTGCTCTTTCTCCGCTCTTGTCAGCTGTTTGATCTCGTACTCGCGGGCCATTGCAGCGGATCTGGTGTCGTAGGATTCTGAATGGACCAGATCGACCGGTGTCCGGCCACGAGTGTACTTCGCGCCCGCACCGCTATCGTGCTCGTCAAGGCGACGCTCGACGTCGGTGGTGTAGCCGGTGTAGAGCGTCCCGTCGGCACACTCCAGCATGTATACGTAGTGTGTACCCATTGGTGGTGAGTTGGATAGGGCACAGGTAAAGGCTCCGCGTGGTGATCACCGCGCTGGACTTCCCGGAACGGATTTACGCTTGCTGGGCACGAAGGCGTGCTGCCTCCGCGATACCGGCGTTGGCCGAACAGCTCGGACACGCAAAGATCCGTCCGTATTCGTCAGCGAAGACGCGCTCGAAACGCTCTGAGACGTGCGCGTTACAGTGGTCACACGTGGGCATTGGGCACAACCGGCACAGGTAATGCC
>LKMJ01002646.1_pt1 | contig 16530 bp, 15 predicted proteins | sample 643391 | NCBI WGS metagenome assembly LKMJ01 (sample SAMN04112250, study PRJNA286221) | soda lake metagenome | biome: soda lake; feature: Kulunda Steppe; material: water; isolation source: sample PL-Br10 brine of Picturesque Lake | place: Russia: Kulunda steppe | collected 2010-07
GACAACTGGATCTGAGTCATCGATCCGAACCATGAACAGATAGATAGGGGTTTTCGATCAAAAATTGGTTTGGCGGTCAGCTGAGAGGATCATATTGTGGTTGATGTAGGGTAGTTCAATCGAGTTATCACATAACTCGATCAAGGAATTCTAAGACAAGTAAACTCACTCAGAGACGGCTTCCTCAACAATTTCGATTTCCTCCTCAGTCAATCCATAGAGTTCGTACACGATGTCGTCGATTACCTCGTCAGTGCGTTCGATTTTTGTTTCGAGTTCTTCGGCTCGCTCTTTGGTCTGTGTATAGCTTTCTAGCCTTGCCTCCACGTCACTGAGCGCTGGGAGTGTGAGTTTTCGGAGCCGGTCGACAAGCGAATTCGTCTTGGTTGCCGTCTCACGGAAGCCTGCAAACCCGCCAGCCTCGTCGACAGCTACCGGCACGAACGCCTCAATTAGATCAGCTTCCGCCTCGGTGAGATCAGTGATGCGGAGTGCTGGCTGCGGGTCAGTTTCGGTATATCCCCACTGGTCGGTTTCGAAGTCACTCTCGTTGAGGTCGTCGTCCTCGCTCGGCTTGTACCGCGCCGTGAGTCGGATTTCTAGGGTTGTATCGGACTCCCGAACCACACTGGCCTCGCCGACCCGGAGGTTTGGCTTCTCCGTGGCTGTCTCTTGGAGGATCGATTCCGCCGACCCACTCGGGGGCTGGCTTAGGCCGATCTCCGAGAGGCTGAAGCCGTCATCGTAGGCTCCGAGGTGGTCCAAAAGATCTAAATTAAGATTATTCAACTTTTTCTTATATTCCTTAATATTTGTAGCTAATTTACATAATGACGGATATATTTTAGATATTTCCGTCAATGATCTCAATTTAGGGCTCTATTGAATCGCCATAGGGCGTTGGAATCAGCGGGTCACGTACTGTTTGATGTTGTAGACGAGACACATCAGGACGATTTCGCGGAACTCAAGGTACCATTCACGCGCTCGGACGGTGGAGCCGTACGAGCGCTTGACCGAGGAGTTGACCGTCTCGGTCATTGAGCGCTGGTTGTAGAGATCGTCTTCGATGCGTGCGTTGTGTGCGTGATCATAGGGGGCGAAGACGCGATGTTTCACGAGGGGACGTATGCCCATTTCTCGCAGTGTCTCACGCAATGGCTGGCTGTCATAGCCCTTGTCAGCGGCAAGGGTCTGCAACTCGCCGCCGTACCGGCGGGCGAGTTGCGCGCAGACGTCTGCGTCGCTTCCTTCTCGCGTGGTCGTACAATGCACGTCTAAGATCGCCTGCGTGTCTGTATCGACGAGTTTCGTCGCCTCAACGGTCTGAACCCGGTAGTTCGTCCGGTCGCAGTAGTGTTTGCTGGCTGGTGACCGTTCGTAGTAGGTAGCGTCAACGGCGACGTGCGGCGAGGGATCGTGCAGCTGCGCCAAGTGGCGCAGCAGCACTCGCCAGACCTGCATCACGATCCTATCAAGCCACTTATTCAACGTCGACGGATGAGGGAGATCATCGGGCTCAAGGCCGATGATCTCCAAAATTGGCGGCATCACTTCCAGCCGGTCAATGATCATCTCGTAGGTCTCATCGAGGAAAATCCGCAGCCCGTGAAGGGAAATCATCGCGTACTCCGCGAAGCTGCCGCCACCTTCCGGGGCGGCAGCTTCGTCGGGATCGTCGCAATAACTTTTGGCCAGCGACACCATTTCCTCAGTGAAGCGAGTGGTGAGGTTCATCCAAATCGTCATTCACTCGCTTCAACTCCTTTGATTTAGCGACCTGCCCCGACGCCGTCTAGTGATTCAATAGAGCCGATCGTACCCAGTTTATGTTTAGCTCGTCTGCAGTGACTCGAATACATCGGTTAGTGTATCTACAGAGTCAGAGATATCAAACCTATTATAGACAGTTTCGCTCCCGTTCTTTGCTATTTTCTTTCTCTTTTCGGGATTTTCGAGGAGTTCTTGTATCGCGGATGCCAGCTCTTCCGGTTCTTTTTGCGGTACTAGAAGTCCATCGAAACCGTTTGTGATGAGTTCTGGAATAGCAGAGACTGTCGTCGAGACACACGCAGTTTCTGATGCCATCGCTTCTTTGAGGACGACCGGCATCGCGTCTCGGTCCCCATCTTCAGCAATAACGCAGGGTAGTATGAAAACAGACGCTTCGCTCAGTTCTTTTTTGAGTCGTTCGTCTGGGACATGTCCCAAGAATTCGACGTGATCTCCGATGCCGTATTGTTTCACCTGTCGTTGTAGTCGATCCTTCTTATCTCCGGTCCCAATGATATGATATTCAATGTCGTACCCCTGCTCAATTAGATTGTTCACCGCCTCAATACCGTATTGATAGCCCTTCTTTTCGACTAACCGAGCAACAGTTAACAGCCGGTTCTCAACGGTCCGCATCGACGGATCAAACTTCTCGACCCGCGTCGTTGCCGGTACAACTGTTATCTCGTTCTCGATCTCAATTTCCTCAAATAGATACTCCCGATTGTACTCAGAGGGAACGATCACGTGGTCCATTCCGTCGCAAATGTGTCGTATCTGAGGGACGTTCGGGGATCTGAAAATCTCGACTGCATGGGCGGTAACCGTACACGGGATACCGTGATGTCGTGCAGCGAGCCTCGCTCCGATTCTAGTCGGACTCGCGAAATGAGCGTTAACGATATTTATATCGAAATCGAGAGATTCGATGAACTGGGCACACTGCTTACCTAGGAGCAAGTTGTCGCCGACTCGTTCCAGTGAGAAACTTTTTGAAAACACATCGTTCGCATTATTTAGAGCCATCTGAGCCGGGGTCTTCGACAGCAGTTGAGGAATGTCTGAGTAGGTAAATTGTGGGCTCCCCATGTATGAGGCGTCTGCGTAGTAGGTGGGGACCTCGATGTTTTGATGTTCTTCGTGAGTAATGTCCTCTCCAGGGTCGTTCAACGCGAAGACAGCTATGTCGTATCCTCGGTTGTAGAGCTCATTAATTTCGTTTAGAATGAAACTCTCAGAGATCTTTGGGAAGAAATTTAGGTAGTACAGGACGCCTAATTGGCCCATGGCACAACGTCTTGTAAGCAAACTACTAAAAAGACCTGTATTCGGTCAAGTTGGGAGACTACCGCAATACTCCACACCCTTCTACCGGGCAGCGTAATGCGATTCGAAATAAGCAGTATCGTTTGCATTTCGAAACGACTTAGACACACCGTTAACTGTGTATTTGAACATGAATAAAAAGCAGGCTTTTGATCGGTTTACTACATTAGAAACAGCCAACTCGGCGTTCTCCAAGTCATATGATGGTGTGTATTATTGGGATCGGATTCGTTGTCAAGTGTTTTCAGAAGTATTAGAAAAGACAGGGATATGGTCAACTAACAGGTACGATTTTGTCCCACAAAGAATAAATCTAGATATAATTGCGGATAGAGTTACGCAGGGGGTCAACTCACTCCGCTCATTAATAGATAGTCCACTCTTTACTGGTGATCGAGATATATTATTTGCAGCTGCGACCACATCCCGTCGCGAGTTTATTAATGGATCCTATTGGGATGTGTTAGTTGACCCTCTTGCTGACGACATGGAATATTCATATACAAGTCTTGAAAATAAATCAGGAATACGAAAAGAATGTGATGATAATATATGGACTCAGGATACGACGGCTACTGACCAGATTCAATTTATTTCAGATATATTTCAAATAATAGGGCCTAACATAACGTTCCAGGATGATGGGGGGAATGATATTGTGTTACTTGAAGACAAAATTGAGGAGATATTTAATATAGATATAAATCTAGTTGGGCGCGTTGCAAACGAACTCACTCAGAGAAAATATACGAAACCCCTTTACGAACTATTCCTGGAGCGGATTGATCCAGAGATAGTGTTTATCCGTTATAATCCATCGAAATCAACACTCATCGAAGTATGCCAAGAGGTCGGAATTCCAGTTGTTGAATTACAACATGGAGTTGATTTCAATCACTCTCATTCGATCTCGTATGATACCCCAATCGAAGGAGAGGTGTGTTTTCCAGATGTCTATCTTTCTTGGGGCGAATACTGGTGTGACAAGCCCGACTTTCCAATCGACGACATTCGAGTTGTTGGTTGGCCATTCTTAGAATTTGTCTCAAAAGATTTCTCCTCCCAAGAGGCTGGGAATGGGATACTCTTTATTTCGCAACCTGATTGCGGTGAAGAGCTGAGCAAGATAGCGGTAGAAGTAGCTAAAACCACCGATTGGGAAATTATCTATAGGCTACACCCTAAGGAACGAACTGACTGGAAGTCGTTCTATCCGTGGTTGGAATCACAGAGCATCCATATTGATTCGGGTGAGAGAGCTCTCTACGACGTAATGAGTGACTGCTGGGCTCAAGTTGGAACCGAATCAACTGCGTTATATGAAGGACTCAAGTTTAATTTAAACACATTCGTTTATGAAGACTTTGATGCAGAAACGCATCCGTGGTACGAGGTTGAGGGAATAGAAGTATTTGCCAACTCAGATGGATTGAATGAGTATCTTAGACAGCGAGTGTCCACAAATGTGGAGGCCGATCGGTTCTTCAAGTCAAATTCCATAGAGAATATACAACGAGAAATTGCGGAAATTATTTCATCGTAAAAATATAGTGAATCATACGACATATCATGGGTTAATGACATGAATGCCATACAATGGATCAAAAAACGATTGCGTTCGCCCAAGAAGGTGCCAAGTTATTTATATATGAGTGACCAGTCTCTCACTCAAATATCCCGCTTAGAGGCACATCGACGAATAAATACGATAGAGTGTCAGATGCCGCTAATTCACAATTTTATAGATCATGAGGAGTTTGTGTTAGTTATTCTAGACGCCTGTCGATACGATGTGTTCAGCGAGATCTACGAAGACTATCTAACCGGCGAACTGGACCGGGTATGGGCATCGGGTAGGTGGACTGCACAATACTGTGAGCGAACTTGGACAAAAAGTTATGACTTGACGTATATCAGTAGCATCCCGGTTTTCTCGGATTTTTATTTTGACCTCCGAAATAAGAAATTTCGTCCTGGTGATCATATACAAAATATTGTGCATATGTGGGATCACGAATGGGATCCCTCATTGGGAACGACCCCGCCAGAAGAAGTGACCGATGAAGCTTTACGACACGCAAATGCTGAGAGGCCCACGCGTATTGTTGTCCATTACGCGCAACCACATGTTCCTTATATTGGTGATGAGACAATAGAAGGTTGGTCTTCCGACGAGGTGCCCTCTTATGAAGGAGTAGATGATATTCAGGACTTACTCAGGTTGGATAAAAAACGCCCGACACAAGTTGTTCTTGACAAGATAAGATCTGGCGAAGTTATTGATAAAGAGTTGGAAAGAGCTTACCGAAGTAACTTACATTACGTGATGGAAGAAGTTGTTCGAGTTGTCCACCGTGTTGACTGCCCGGTAGTTGTGACTGCGGACCACGGAGAACACCTGGGTGAGAAAGGATATTATTTACATGAAGAGGATTCAATAATTGTGAGGCAAATTCCCTGGCTTTCCGTTAACGATGATGAAATTGGCATATTGAATAATAAAAAGATCCCGTCTGATCAGCACTCTACAAAAGAAAGCCTAGATGTATCCAATAAGGAGTTGGAAGAGCAACTGAAACATCTAGGTTACATGTAAAATCGGCACAATATTATGTCGGTTAGTCCACACCCCATACACAATTGAAGTATATTGAAAATCGAACTGCAACAGAGTTCTGCTGGCATATTTAGGCGGGTTCTACCGGTGACAGCATTGCTGTCTCCGTTGTGAATGAAGAATTCATCAGTATGCAGGAAATATTAATTTGGCAACAAATATCTATAGAGGGTCCGATAGAATAACTCACTCAATTTCGTGGGACTAGCTAAGGACGTTGTACACTCGGTGTACGAGCCGCTCCGTTTGCTGGAGTGGGCTTTTTTATTTATGATAGTTGCTGTTTATAAGCGCTATGGGCCCCTCCTTCAGTGAGCACGTCAACCTGAGCTGAGTAGTTCACTATCTCCTTGTGGCATATCCGAGAAGATCATTCAAAAATAGCGTCAATATTCATTTTCACCAGACTGCGCATCTCTTTGATTTCCTTCTCGGTGGGTGTATTATCTTCTCCATTGCAACCAAGTCTCCGAGAAACAGAGGCTGTTATCTCATCCACGCGTGATTTTATTTTTTCACAGCGGTATATTGGATGTTCCAAGTCAAATTGTTCTTTAATAGCTTGGATCTTGAAAGTATTACCGTTGAAGTTTACCAGTGGGGTTCCTCCCAAAAGCGCAAAGATGCTTGGATGCCATCGGCCACCGAGATAGACCTCAGAGTTCCCGATAATTGACGCGGCAATTTTTGAGGTGTTGTTGAGTTTGACCAAGGGGTGCCCAGTTTCTTCTGAAACCTTAAGCATAAACTCTTCATCTGAATGGGCTGCCGCGGTAAGTATGATCCCAACGTCGGAAGTCTCATATTCAATTGACTGAATGACGTCGATGAAATTGGCAGCGACAGCATTAGTGTCATGTCGACCGAATCCCGATCCTCCTCCAACGGTGATGTAGGGACGAGTGAAATCAACCACTGGATCTGGCTCATTTCCTGGGTGCCAGATGCTGATTCCACCGCGATGATTAATTTCGTTCAAATCCTCAGCAGGTAGCATCTCATCAAAACACCATGCTGCATCTGCTCCTAGAACCACGTTCCCTTCTTTCACCTCCGAAATATAGTGATCCATGGAAAGTGGCTCCCGGAATACAAGCGTGTCTAATGTCGGATAGACCAGCTCGACCATCTCTTGAAGATCGGGGTCATCCATTTGAAGGGTATGATTAATTATGTGGGTGTCAACAGCGTACCGGTTTTTTGCAAGGTACGCCAAGAACAACAGCATCTTTGCTTTTCTTCCGGGCCCGTGAATGCTCCCCTCCCCGTTGATAACCACATCATCAACGGTATTAATGTTCTTAAAAAATTTGTTAGAAAGTCTAGAGTTAACAAATTTATCAGCTTTTACGTCGAATTGTGCGGCAGTCTTCGGCAAGAAGTCGAGAATATCCATTACCGGTTGTGCCCCCTGATGATATAGCCGCTCAGGTAGGATCCCATCGGCAGTGGGAACCTTTTTCCACTCTCTCAATACGTATTTAAGATCGGCAAGGGAAGGCATATCCAAGTTCATTTCTTGATGGTATAGATCTTCTAGAAATATAGTCTCTTCAATAGTTGCCGAATCGATTATTAACCCCCTCAATACACTGCTAGTCGCAAAACAGCCCCAGTTTTGTCCGTCTGAAGTGTCTGATATGAAGAGGATGGTGTTACTCATTGAGTGGTCAATCCTTCCCGCATAATATCATGGATGTGCACCACACCAATAAATTCGCTCTCAGAATCTGTTACGACAAGTTGCGTGATATTATATTCTTCGATCATTTCAAGCGCCTGAATAGCAGGCGTGTCAGGCGAGGCTGTGACCGGATTAATCGTCATCACATCTTCAGCCGTTACATCATGAAGATCTGCCCCAGACTCGATCAAGCGGCGTATATCTCCATCAGTTAATATACCCTGCACGTGATTTTCATCATTCTGGACGACAGCAATTCCTTTTCCCCCTTCACTAACTTTGACAGCGGTTTGAGCTAATGTATCTGAGGGATGCGTTTGTGGTATCTCTCCATACATTAGATCATCTATAGTAAGCAGGAGGCGCTTTCCGATAGTCCCCCCTGGATGGAAATGGCTGTATTCTTGTTTCTCAAAATCCCGGCTTGCCATCAACGCGTTAGCGAGACAGTCTCCAATAACCATCGTGACAGTCGCGCTAGCCATCGGAACTAGATCAACGACAGCACCTTCCTCCTCCACTCTTGTATTGATATGATAATCCGTTTGCTGACCTAATTTTGAGCTTGGGTCGGACGTTATTGCGACTGTTGTCGCGTCAAATGAGTTGAGGAATTGAAACAGCTCAACCATCTCATCGGTGTTACCGCTGTTCGAAATAAGAACGATGATATCGTTATCGGATAGCGCACCCAAGTCGCCATGGAGAGCCTCGACAGGGTGGATAGTATGTGAAGAGATCCCGATGCTGTTGAATGTCGATGAAATCTTCTTTCCAACATCCCCCGATTTACCAATGCCAGTGAAAATAACTCGACCATCTTCCTCGTCAATCACGTTCGCCACTTGCGTGATCTCATCGACGGTCCGACTATCTTGTAGTACCTTGAGTGAATTCTCTTGAACCGACAAAGTACGCTGAACGATACCGCTAACAGCAGTTTGATCCATCTCCGTCTGCTCACTAGTCATGCTTCACCGTTTCATCAATAGCCTTCCACTGCTCAAGGTACGATTCGAACTCATCTAGGGGAAGCTGTGTCGCTGCGTCGCATTTAGCTGATGGTGGGTCAGGATGGACCTCAGCAAAAATACCAGCCACCCCAGCACCGAGTGCGGACCGAGCCAGCGTCGGCGCAAATCGCCGGTCACCACCGCTAGCCTCACCTCGCGCCCCAGGTCGTTGAACAGAGTGTGTTGTGTCGAATACGATGGGCTTGCCGAACTCTTTCATAATGTCGAGATTTCGCATATCGACGACCAAGTTGTTGTACCCAAACGTCGTGCCACGTTCGCAGATCATGACTCGGTCATTTCCCGTTGACTCAATTTTATTGATGACATTGTCCATAGTATCCGCTGCGAGAAACTGCCCTTTCTTAACGTGGATTGGAAGTCCTGTCTCCCCGGCAGCGGTGAGCATATCGGTCTGCCGCGAGAGGAACGCAGGCACTTGCAGAAGGTCAACGACATCTGAAACCGGACTGGCCTGTTCGGGAACATGAAAGTCGGTTATGACAGGAAGGTCATAATCGTCTTTGACGCGCTGCAGTATTTCGAGTCCTCGTTCCATTCCCGGACCACGGTATGAACTGATCGACGAGCGGTTTGCTTTGTCAAATGAATTCTTGAAGATCAGATCGATCTCATGGCGCTCGGTAATGGCTTTCAGTTCTTGTGCCGTTTTCAGGACTTGCTCCTCTGATTCAATCACACACGGTCCAGCGATCAAAAAGAATGAGTCCTCGTTTGAGGCCGATATAGTATCACTGAGTTCCATCATTCACTCCTTGGGTTATTTCCTTCTCAACTATTGAGATATCACTTTCCATGTTGACCTCTTTGGAGTCGTAGTCGGTCTCTACGGTTTGTATCTCGTACCCATTTTCGAGCAGACGAAGTTGCTCTAAGTCTTCGGAAGATTCGAGCGTGGATTCCATCTCGATATAATTGAGTAGCAGTTCTGTCTCGAATCCGTACAGGCCAATGTGTTTATATGTTGCGCCCGTGTCTCCGCCAGACGGGATTTTCGACCGCGAAAAGTAGAGTGCTCTATCCTTTGCATCGACCACTACCTTCACTGTATTCTCGTCATTTAGAAGTTCCTCATTCTCGATGGGAGAGATTGGCGTAGCGACTTTGGGAGGATTATCACGTAGAGCGTTCACGATACCGTCGATGACGTGCGGGTCGATTAGCGGCTCGTCTCCCTGGATATTGATCGTATAGTCTGCACCGACTTTCTCTGCGACTTCTGCAACTCGATCTGTTCCAGTTGGGTGATCCGGGTCGGTCATCATTACGGTCCCGCCGACGTCCTCAACGGCCTCAACGATGCGTTCATCGTCTGTAGCCACGATGAGATCATCAAGTGACGTTGCGTTACTGGCACGCTCGTATACGTGTTGGATCATTGGTTTCCCGGCGATCTCAACCAGTGGTTTACCAGGAAGTCTAGTGGATCCATAGCGAGCGGGAATAACGCCAAGAACCGTCTGCGTCGTGGTTTCTACATGCTTCAAGATGTCTCGAACGGCTCCCTCCCCCCCGCTATACTGGCTAATGTAGGAACACTCGCTTTTGACCACTGGTACGGCGTTGGCTGGGCAACAACCTGTTCCGACAGCATTCATCGCCTCTAAGTCTGTTATATCGTCGCCAATATAGACAGTATCCTCAAGATCGAATCCAAGGCGAGACGCAATTGCCTCAACTTTCCCTTTTTTATCAGAGACACCTTGGTGGACCTCCTCTACACCGAGCTCTGAAGCGCGATGATCAACGGCCTGCGATTCCCGTGAAGTGATAATTACGAACTCGTGACCGTCTTTTTCCCTCCACTGAACAATTCCATACCCGTCCTTCACATCAAATGATTTGAATACTTCTCCATCTTGACCAACGTTGATTTTTGAGTCTGTGAGAACACCATCAACATCTGAAAAAACTAACTGAGCCATTCTAATCGTTCTTAGGCGAGCGAACAACTGAAAACATATAAGCTTTATTTTCACGCCAGCAAGTAATTTCAAACTCGCATGATAGTTGCCGAGACAGTATCCAAGCGTATCTAAAGAAGCGAAAACTCAGCAGTGAGAAAGCATGGTCTCGTTCATTCTTATCACTTGAACGTATACTCGATCTAGTACCGTTCCAAGCGTAAACGGACTAGTTGAGTGGACTGCAAGAACTACCGCCGGCGTTCGTTCGCGGCCGATGTTCACTAGTCAGACGAGACTTGGGACAGTACTAGTGTCGCTTCAGTTCTGAATTGCTAGAATCAACCGGGAAGCGTTGCATACTGTGAATATAGCCTTTCACGGCTGAAGCCGCACTAGCGTGTTCGACTACAACTGTTCCATGCTCGGATAATAAAGCTCCTGAAGAACTAGCCTTCGGAGGGTATTAACGGTTAGTACCCGAAACTGAGTCCGCTTTCTGACCTGCAGTGTAGTGATGAGATAGTAACACATAGCCAACAGTATTATCAGATAAGTAACTTCTATTGACGGTTTCTTTGTCGAGTTAGAGACGACAGACATCAAAGTCAGAGATTATAGCAACCAGGTGCTACCCGATTTTAAATACTCCGAACACCACGTCCCATCCATGGGAGATCATCCGGATATAATTTGGATTACGATGGATATGGTTCGAGCGGATCATACATCTATCAATGACTACAGTCGGGAAACTACACCCAATTTAGAGTCTATCGTCTCTAATTCGGATGTAGTCAACTTTCCCAGATGCTACTCTACCCACATCAAAACATTCGCCTCAGTCCCTTCTATGCTAACGGGTCTCTATCCATCTTGTCACGGGCTCGGAATGGGGAGTGGTTCTCCTGGGCAGGTACCCTCAGAAATGTTGACCGTACCCGATCTACTCGGAGATGAAGGGTATTATACACTCGGCGTTTCGAATGGGTGGGCTGGACCAGGAATCGGAATAGACGAGAGGTTCGACAAATTCGTACAGCCGAATAAGGAGAATTTGTACAAGAATCCCCAGATCCTACTCAAATATTTAACAAAGTTGCGCACGCAAGGTCCAGGAGTATCACTCGATATATCGGACCACAGTGAGCATATGGCCTACTTTAGAACTGAGATTGCAAAAAGAGAGCTGAAAGAAGCGTTTGGAAATAGCAAGCCCGTTTTTTCATATATACATTATTTTGACACTCATGATCCGTTTTATCCACCGAAGTCTCTAGAAAACGAATTCACAGATACACCTGCTGAGGCATATGAAGCCGCGACAAAGCAGTACGAAAACTATTATGAGATCATGTACGATCTGTGGGACGAGGACTCCTATCAACCAAATTCAGAAATAAATCTGATTTTATCGATGTATGATTCGATTATAAAACATATGGATAGGAACATTTCTGAGTTGTTCGATTTTATAAAACAGGAATCGGAAGATGCGATCGTCGTAATTACTTCTGACCATGGTGTTCATTTAGGTGAGCAGGGCTTGATAGGTCACCGGTACGCATTACATGATGCTGCGATTCATGTTCCACTTATCGTTTCTGGGCTTCCGGAGATCGGAGGGAGTTCGGAATCCATTGTGCAACATATAGATATAATGCAGACGATATTATCAACAGTCAATGCCGATGTTTCACAATTCCAAGGGTACGATCTGAGACGTCAGGATCGGGAATATGCAATCAGTCAGTTATACAATCCAGACAGCTACGAAGAGCTAAGAGATAACCATCCTAAATCAAAAGTATGGTTTGATCCGCAGGCAAAGATGACTTCAGTAACAGGATCGGAGTATAAACTGGTCGACTGGCCCGACCGAGATAGGTTCTACAAACTTCCATATGAGAATGAGGACATTTCTGAAAGCGTTCCTGAAATATATTCAGACTATTGTGACCATCTTGAAAAGTGGATGAGTACGTATGGGCAGCCCTTTTCAGAAACACCTGATGAAACGGAGCTCTCCGAAGAAACAGAACGAGAGTTACAGGATCTAGGCTATCTCAATTAACTGTTCCATTTTAATAGCTATTCTTCTGTACTCTCGTAGTGGATGCGCTCGGTGCTGAAAGAGTCTACGGACGTATCTTGCTGAGTTCAGGAAGCGTCGACAAGAACATAGAGTTCGACGTCATCAAGATCAACCCCCTCGTCGATTCATTCCTTGACGCCAATCCAAACATAGGTAGCTTCACAGTCGAAAGGCGACAGTGAACTACGTGGTATATTCGGAGCCCTCCAGGCGCGAATATGGGCCCTTCTGTTGACTCTGAAAGCGGACCGGTACGGCGGGATCGTCGTGGGAACCAGAAACAGAAGCGAGGTCGTCATCGTCTACACAGTCAAACACGGCGACGGATCAGCCGACTGTCACGCGATCGCGAATTTCTACAAACAACAGGTGCGGCAACTTGGCGAGCATCTCGCCATTTCAGAGGATCTGACCACAAAGAACCAATGAGTCACTCGCCGAGCGTCTCAACGGGCAGAGATGTGATGTTCTGCTTGACAAGCGATCGTTTGACGCGATCAATCAATAACTGGTCGATTGAGACAATGGATCAGGTCCTCTGCAACTTCACGGGCGCCGTTCTTCGATGAGAGTTGTGTTTCGATGGCACTTTGCTGTTGAGCAGCCAGTTCTCGCCGCTTCGGCTCGTTGAGGAGATCACGAAGATGTCGGTCGGTCCGCGTGAATACGTCGTCAACGACCGGGTTGATGTCCATATCTCCTGCTCTGTACGTTTGGAGAACGTCATATATCGTACCGATGTCCTGCTCGTCAAGATCGCGCAGCTGTGGCAGTTGTTCGCCAAGTATCGCACCGTCAAACGATCTACCGTTGATCCCATCGTTCAGTCCTCGGTAATTATGCCAGTGACTGTCGTTCTGTTCAGGGAGAAACACGACGGGGATGTCGTAAACGACGGCTTCGTAGGTTGACGTAAGCGATGCGGGACACAATAAGAGTTCCGCCGAATCAAGCACTTTCAAATACTGGTCATGTTCAAGAAACGTAGTTTCGTATTGAATTTCGACTCGGTCAAGGACCTCCTCGTTTCCGAGGACAAGCGGTCGGATGCCTCGGTCAGCGAACGTTTCGAGTGTGTCCCGGAACTGTTCAAGCACTATCTCAGCGTACATCACTGCGTCGTCTATGGACACGACTGGGTTGAGTTGCCCACACAGCGAGACGATGAGCCTAGGTGGCCCGTCGCCTTCGTGCCGATCGTCAACGATAGGTCCAACGGCCTTGAGCGGTTCGAATAACTCCGTGCCGAGAGAGTCAGAGCGCTCGGAGGGGAATCCTTGCACGTAGGATCTATCCGCGACAGCGTGTGCGAGCAGTTCCAACTCCTGATGGTCGAACGATTCTGGGTCGATTGAATCGCTGTCGATTGTAGCAAGGGTCTCCTCAAACGAACTATCGGTAGAGACATCCCAAAACCAGAACAGACTGTCGATAAACCCAACGAGCGGTGGTTCAGGGTGAGAAGTGGCTTCAAGGACCGTCTGTGGTTCCATCCCGCTCAACAAGACATCGATATCCAACTCTGTGAGGATCTCCGAGACGGTGTGTTCGTCGAAGTCGTACACTTCAGTATATAGCTCCTGATTGATCGATGCGAATTTGTGAGCTATACCTCCCCCTAAAAAATAGATTTCACTCTCAGGGACTAAGTTCAGCAACTCTTTCGTGACAGAGGTTGCCTTTGAGACAGGACCGAACCCAAACTCCTCCGCGCAAACAAGCACCTGCATCGTTTAAATGGTGCAATATTTAGTATAAAATCTTGACGATAACGTGGAGTGTTGTCAACCCTATTCTGAAACAGGATAGAATTGTTTGAGGTTGATGCGTGCATCGTCGGTCGTGAACTACTAATCAGCGAATGTTACCCAGTTATATCAATATCTGGAGACTATCACTACCTTAATCTCTTTCTCACGGAACTGCATGCTCCCCTGACGTTCGGTGACCATGGCGCAGAAGTTGTCCGGCACGACAACGGCGACTCCCTTCTCGACGGCAATCTCCTTAACCGTGTCCGAGTGGATACCGTGGGAGTCGTATAATTCGACTAATTCGTCAACCGGAGTCGGCTTGCACTTTCGGACGTAATTCTAATCCGAATATCACGTAGTGGCCGCTCCGCTCTAAGTGTAGCTTCAGACGTAGACTGGCTAGCTTAAGCTCTCTGAGCGCGTATCTACAGGAATGGGAAGGAAACAGCACGTAGTCGAACTCTCTGCAGAGGACCGCAACACGCTTGATTGGTTCGTTTCGACTGGGACACACAAAACCGAGGACATCACGCGAGCCCGAATCCTTCTGAAGGCTGACGAGGGGCTCACAGATGCACAGATCTGTGAGCACCTCGGCTGCTCAATCGGGACACCGTATCGAACGCGAAAAGCGTTCACCGAACGAGGGCTGGCGGCGATTCATCGCCGCAAGCCCGACCGCGAGTACGACCGCAAACTCGACGGCGACGCCGAAGCCCGCCTCATCAAACTCGCCTGCAGCGAACCACCAGAAGGACGTGCTCGCTGGACACTCCATCTCCTTGCCGACGAACTCGTCACCCTCGACGAGATCGACTTCGAGTCGATCTCTCACGAAACCGTTCGACAGCGTCTAAAAAAACATCCTGAAACCGCATCTCTACGACTACTGGGCGATTCCAGCTGAAGACGAAGGCCAGTTCGCCTACCACATGGAGGACGTGCTTGACCTCTATCATGAACCATACGATCAGAACCGTCCAGTCATCTGTTTTGATGAGACCAGCAAGGCACTCCGCGGGCACAAACGCGACCCGCTCCCGGCCCGACCGGGAGCGGTCGCTCGTATCGACACTCACTACAAGCGAAACGGTAAGAAGAACCTCCATCTCGCCACTGAACCATTGACTGGGTGGGTCACTGTCGCACTCACAGAGAAGCGAACAACGGCTGACTGGATTGATCGCATGGTCGAACTCGCGGATGAGCACTACCCGGATGCCGACTGCATCCGGGTTGTGCTCGACAACCTCAATACGCACAATCCGGCAGCTTTCTACCGATTCTTCCCACCAGATATCGCGCATGCGTATCTTGAGCGATTCGAGTTTCACTACACGCCCAAGCACGGCAGTTGGCTGAATATGGCTGAAATCGAGATCGGTGTCCTCAAACGCCAGTGTCTCAACCGCCGAATCTACGACGCAGCGACCCTCCGGTCGGAGGTCGCTGCGTGGCAAAAGCAGCGAAACGCTGCTGACGGACTTATCGACTGGCAGTTCACTACTGACGATGCGCGTACCAAGCTACGCCGACTCTATCCTGTTCCGCTTACGCAGAACTAGCTAGAGCAGAGTTGAAGGGACACTTAGCGACCAATATCTTCTCGCAGTACGTCGCCGAGGATGCGCTCGGACCGCCCGTCGCCATAGACACGTCCGCTGTGTCGAAAAAGTCGACACACGCCTTTGACGTGCGACTCTTCGTCGTCCACAGCCATCCCGAAAACGTCGACCGATACGTGAGCAAAGCCATGTTTTCATCGTAAGTACGTACATGAACGACGCGACACAAATACTCACGGTGGGCCATACCCACAAACAGGCGGCAGTCAACATGGCAAAGTTCAGCCGACATTGATGGGTCGTCAATCCAGGTAGTGTCGGACAGCCCCGAGATAAGAATCCAACCGCCGCTTATGCGATCGTCAATTCAGATCAGCCAATGGCTGGGTTATTTCCAGTAGAATACCCAATTAGTGAGGTTCGACGAGCGCACACAGATGTCTATCTTCCCCGTGAATCGGCGAGTCGACTTGAAACGGGGGGAATAATTTCACATATTATCAATCTTGGCCCGAAATACATGGTCGTGTTTAGTTAAGGCTGAAGAATGAGGCGGAGTGAATTTCGGCTGTCCATGGCTGAAATCACTCGCCTCAGCGGATGTACCGACTGGATTGAATTAGATTTTGTGGAACGAGAGCGGACACCGAGCGAACTGATGAAACTCGGTATTCGATACCATTTGTCTGGACTATCACTTTCGAATACCGTTCGAGAACTTGAGAATTTCGGTGTCAAACGCTCACGGAAAGCAGTTCATGACTGGGTTCAGAAGGCA
>LKMJ01002647.1_pt1 | contig 16529 bp, 10 predicted proteins | sample 643391 | NCBI WGS metagenome assembly LKMJ01 (sample SAMN04112250, study PRJNA286221) | soda lake metagenome | biome: soda lake; feature: Kulunda Steppe; material: water; isolation source: sample PL-Br10 brine of Picturesque Lake | place: Russia: Kulunda steppe | collected 2010-07
ATGGCGGTCGGCTGGTCTATGCGCTCGGCGCGTTGAAAAATGTGGGCGTCGAGGCGATGCGGGCGATCACCGCGGCGCGCGGCGACGCGCCCTTCGCGACGCTTTTCGACTTTGCGCGGCGCGTCGATCTCAAGCGGCTGGGCAAGCGCCAGTTCGAGATGCTCGCCCGCGCCGGCGCCTTCGACCAGCTCGACCGCAACCGCCGCCGCGTGATGGACGGCATCGACGCGCTCACCGCCTACTCCGCCGCGATCCATGAGGCGTGCGCCTCCGATCAGGTGTCGCTGTTCGGCGCGGCCGGCGAGGACATTCCCGAGCCCCGTCTGCCCGACACACAGGACTGGCTGCCCAGCGAACGCCTCGCCGGCGAGCACATGGCGGTGGGGTTCTATCTTTCGGGCCACCCGCTCGACGATTACGCCGCCGCGCTCAAGCGCAAGGGCATCGCGACGCTGCGCGAGGTGGAGCGTCAGGCCGCGGGCGCACCCGTCGTCGCGCGCATCGCCGGCACCGTCTCGAGCCGAAAGGAGCGCAAATCCGCAAAGGGCAACCGCTTCGCCTTCGTGGAGTTGTCGGACCCGTCGGGCCTGTTCGAGGTCACCGTTTTTTCCGACACCCTCGAGGCGGCGCGCGCGCATCTCGAGCCGGGCGCGAATGTCGTGCTCACGGTCGAGGCCACGCTCGAGGCCGATCAGCTCAAGTTTCTCGCCCGCAGCGCGCAGCCGGTCGATACCGTCGTCGCCGATGCCGGCGGCGACGGGCTGCGCATCCATATCGCCGACGCCGGCGCGGTGCAGTCGGTCAAGGCGCTGCTCGGCCAGATCGAGAACGCGCCGGCCAGGGGCCCGATCCTGTTTTGCGTGCGCGATCCCGAGTCGGGCCATGAATACGACATCACCGCAGGCGGCGATTTTCCTGTCGGGCCGCGCATCAAGGGCGCGCTCAAATCCGTGGGCGGGGTGCTCGAGGTCGAGGAGGTCTGAGCGCGCAATTCAGCATACGGATGCTGGCCTTTTGCGCACCTTGCGTTATCCTGCGTAAAACGCATTGGATCACCGAACCCGCATGCCCTTCCGCCTGACCGTCAACGGCACCACCGAGGAGCTCGACCTGCCCGCCGACATGCCGCTCCTGTGGGTGCTGCGCGACGTGCTCGACCTGACCGGGACGAAATACGGCTGCGGAGTGGCCGCCTGCGGGTCGTGCACGGTGCATGTGAACGGGCGCGCGGTGCGGTCGTGCAGCCTGCGCCTCGAGGACGTCGACGGCCCCGTGACCACGATCGAGGGGCTCGGCGACGCGGACAATCTCGCGCCGCTACAGTTGGCCTGGATCACGCATCAGGCCGCGCAATGCGGATATTGCCAGTCGGGCCAGATCATGCAGGCCGCCGCGCTGCTGGCGGACAATCCCGATCCCTCGGACGCCGAGATCGACACCGCGATGGAGGACATCATGTGCCGCTGCGGCAGCTACAGCCAGATCCGCGCCGCGATCCGCGATGCCGCCGGCGCGATGCGCGGGGGCTGAGCATGAGCCGGCTCGGGCGCATCACGCGGCGCACGCTGCTGGTCGGGTCGGTCGCCGTCGCAGGCGGCGTCGCCTTCGGCATCTGGCAGACGCGCCGGCCGGTCGAGAATCCGCTCGTGCCCGCCGAGGGCGTCACCCTCAACCCCTATGTCATCATCGACCGGGCCGGCACGACGATCATCGTGCCGCGCGCCGAGATGGGTCAGGGCGTGCACACTACGCTCGCCGCGCTGGTGGCGGAGGAGCTTGATGTCGCCTTCGAGTCGATCCGGGTGATCCACGGCCCCGCCGCCGACGCCTACTACAACGCCGCACTACTGCGCGGCGGGCTGCCCTTTGCCGAATATGCCCAGACCGGCTGGCAGCAGACCGTCTCGGGCGCGGTCGGCAAGGCCGGCCGGGTGCTCGCGCTGCAGGTCACGGCCGGGTCAACCTCGACGATCGACGCCTATGAGCGGATGCGCCTTGCAGGCGCGGGTGCGCGCGAGACCCTCAAGATGGCGGCGGCGGATCGGCTCGGCGTGCCGCGCGCCGAGCTCGACACCGATGACGGCAATGTCATCGCCCCGGACGGCACTGAGCTGAGTTATCGCGCGCTCGCGGCCGAGGCGGCGGATTTTCCCGTGCCCGAGCCAAACCTGCGCGACCCGTCCGAGTGGCGTTATCTTGGCCGGTCCCTGCCCCGCACCGACATGCAGGCCAAGGCGACCGGCACGGCCACCTATTCGTGCGACGTGCGGCTGCCGGGGATGAAATTCGCGGCGGTGCGGCGCAATCCGCGGCTCGGCGGCGCGATGCGCAGCCTCGATGCCGCCCCGGCCGAAGCGATGGCGGGGGTCGAGCGCGTCATCGAGCTCGAGGACGGCATCGCCGTCGTCGCCGACACCACCTGGACGGCGATGCGCGCCGCCGAGGCCGCCGGGATCGAGTGGGAGTCCGCCCCCTACCCGCCCGACACGGGCGCGATCTTCGAGGCCATCGAGGCGGCCTTCGAGGCGCCCTACAATGCGCGTCTGCGCGATGACGGCGACGCCGAGACGGCGCTTGCCGAGGCCGGGGGGGACGTGCTGGAGGCCGAGTATCGCGTGCCCTTCCTCGCCCACGCCACGATGGAGCCGATGAACGCCACCGCCCATCATACCGGCGACGCGCTCGAGCTCTGGTCGGGCAACCAGGCGCCGATCCTGCACCGGGATGCGGCGGCGGCGGCTGTCGGGCTCGACGCCGGCGATGTCACGATCCACACCACCTTCATGGGCGGCGGCTTCGGCCGGCGCACGGAGACCGACTTCACCGCACTGGCCGCCCGCGTCGCGCAGGCGATGGAGGGCACGCCCGTTCAGGTCGCCTGGTCGCGCGCGGAGGACATGCGCCACGACTTCTACCGCCCCGGTGCCATCGCGCGGATGTGCGGCGCGGTGGCCGATGGCCGCGCCGAGGTCTTCAAGGCCGAGGTCGCCGCCCCGTCCGTCACCCGCCAGACCAGCCAGCGCTTCGTCGGTATCGCGACGCCGGGGCCCGACAAGGGCCATCTCGAGGGCATGTTCGATCAGCCCTACGGCATCGCGAACTACGCCGTCACCGGCCACCTCGCGGAGCTCGACGTGCCGGTAGGCTTCTGGCGCTCCGTCGGCGCGTCCTTCAACGGCTTTTTCCACGAGTGCTTCATCGACGAGCTCGCCCACGCCGCCGGGCGCGACCCGCTGGCCTTCCGGCTCGACCACATCCGCGACGAGCACGCCGCCTCGGCGCATACCCTCGAGACGGTGCGCGATATGGCCGGCTGGACCGGCGGCACCCCCGACGATGTCGGCCGCGGCGTGGCCTTCACCTTCGGCTTCGGCACCGCCGTGGCACAGATCATCGAGGTGGTGCGCGAGGATGGCGGCGTGCGTATCCGCGACGCCTGGATCGCCTGCGATGTCGGCCGCGCTCTCGATCCGGCGATCATCCGCGCGCAGATGGAGTCGGGGCTGGTCTTCGGGCTCACGGCGGCGGTGCATGGCGAGATCACCTTCGCCGACGGCGCCGTCGAGCAGCGCAATTTTCCCGATTACGACATCCTGCGCATGTCCAACACGCCGCGCATCACGGTCGAGATTCTCGAGAATCGCGAGAGTCTCGGCGGCGTCGGCGAAGCCGCCACCCCGGCGGCGGCGCCGGCGCTGGTCAACGCGCTGTTCGACCTTACCGGCGAGCGCTACCGCACGCTGCCGCTGTCGCGGCATCTGCGCTTCGCCTGACCGGCGGCGCGGTTGACCCCCGCGCGCCGATCCTCCTATATCGCCGCAGTCAATCCCGGAGGAGGATACCATGCGCACATACCTGACCCGCACGGCGGGGATCGCGATCGTTGCGGCGCTCGCCGCGAGCCCGGCCGCCGCCGATTTCGCCGACATGGAGCCCGTCACGCTCGACCTTGCGCATGTCGTCAACGAGGAGGACGCCTTTCACGTTGCCGCCGAGCGTTTCAAGGAACTCGTCGAGGAGCGCAGCGAGGGCGCGGTCTCGGTCGAACTGTTCCCCAACGCCGAACTCGGCGACGAGCGCACCCTGCTCGAGGGGATGCAGATCGGCACCGTCGACATGGGCGTGATCACCAACGGCCCGGTCGCCAACTTCGTCGAGGAGATCGCCGTCTTCGAGCTGCCCTTCCTGTTTCCCGACCGCGAGAGCGCCTATGCGGTGCTTGACGGGGAGATCGGCCAGGAGCTGCTCGACGAGCTCGGGCGCGTGCAGCTCAAGGGGCTGGCCTATGCCGAGCGCGGCTTTCGCAACCTCACCAACAGCCAGCGCGAGGTCCGCGAACCCGCCGATATCGACGGGCTGCGCGTGCGTGTGATGGAAAACCCCGTCTATACCGACACCTTCCGCGAACTGGGCGCCAATGCCACGCCGATGGCCTGGACCGAGGCGCTCACCGCGATGCAGCAGGGCACCATCGACGGGCAGGAAAACCCCGTCGGCGTGATCCATTCCTTCAATCTCGACGAGACCCAGACCTACATGACCCTGTCGCGCCACACCTATGCGCCGGCGATCTTCGTGATGGGCGCCGCGGTGTGGGAGGACCTGCCCGAAGCGGCGCAGGAGGTCGTGCTCGAGGCGGCGCGCGAGGCGGGCCAGCACGCGCGCGACTTCAACGCCGAGATGGAGGAGACCCAGCTCGAGGAGCTGCGCGAGCGCGGCATGCAGATCGTCGATGACGCCGATCTCGAGGCCTTCCAGGACGCCGTCCAGCCCGTCTATGACGAGTATGGCGCGCAGTTCGGCGACTATCTCGAGCGCATCGTGGACCAGCTCGACTAGGTGCTTCGGCTGCTCGCAGCCATCGACGGCGCGATCGGCGCCGTCCTTCGCCCCGTGGTCTTCGCGGGGATGGCGGTGCTGATCGGTGTGATCACGCTGCAGGTGGTCTCGCGGGCGTTCTTCACCTCGGTTCCCTGGACCGAGGAGGCGGCACGGTTCCTCGTGATCTGGCTGACCTTCCTCGGCGCCGCGCTAGCCTATCTCGAGCGCCGTCACATCGCGGTGACGGTGCTCGTGGATCGCGGGCCGCCGCGCTGGCGGCGCACGCTGATCGTGGCGGGACTCGTGGTGATCTGCGTCTTCATGCTGAGCATGACGGTGCTCGGCTGGCAGTTCCTGCAGACCCAGGGGGCGCAGCGCGCGCCGGCGCTCGGCTGGCGGATGCTGCATGTGTATCTGGTGCTGCCGCTCAGCGCGGGGCTGATGGCCTGGCTCAGCCTGACGGATCTCGCGCGGCTGCTCATCTCGGGCGCGGAGCCGGTGCAGCGGGACATGCCGCAATGACGCTCATCCTGTTCGGGCTGTTCATCCTGTTCGTCGTGATCGGCGTGCCCATCGCCATCGCCATCGGCGCGAGTACGCTCGCCGCGATCCATGTCGCCGGGGTGCCGCATATCGTTGTGCCCCAGCAGATGTTCTCGGGGATCAATTCCTTCGCGCTCGTGGCGATCCCGATGTTCATCCTCGCGGGTGACATCATGGCCAAGGGCCAGGTCAGCGAGCGCATCGTGGCCTTCGCGGATGCGATCTTCGGCTTCCTGCGCGGCGGGCTGTCGATCGTGGCGGTGCTTGCGGGAATGTTCTTCGCCGCGATCTCGGGTTCGAGTGCGGCGACAACGGCGGCAGTCGGCTCGAGCCTCGTGCCCGAGCTGCGCCGCAAGGGCTACGAGCCCGCCTCGGCGGCGAGCCTGATCGCTGCGAGCGGCACCATCGGCGTGGTGATTCCGCCCTCGGTGCCGATGATCATCTATGCCGTGATCGCGCAGGAATCGATCTCGAAGCTGTTTCTCGCGGGCATCCTGCCGGGGATCTTCATGGGCGGCGCGCTGATGATGATCGCCGTGGTGCAGGGCTACCGGCGCGCCTATCCGCGCGGCACGCCGTTCTCGCCGGTGGTGATCTGGCGGACTTTCCGCTCGGCCTTCTGGGGGCTGATGACGCCGGTGATCATCCTGGGCGGGATCTTTTCGGGGATCTTCACGCCGAGCGAGGCGGCGGTGATGGCCGTCAACTACGCGCTGTTCGTCTCGCTCTTCGTGTACCGCGACCTGCGGCTGCGCGATCTCTACCCGCTGCTGATCCGCTCGGCGATCACCACGGCGGTGATCATGTTCGTGATTGCCGCGTCGGCGGCGCTGAGCTGGGCGCTGTCGCGCTGGCAGGTGCCGGGGCAGATCGCGGGCTTTGTGCTCGGCCTGTCGACGGACCCGTATCTGGTGCTGCTCTTGATCCTCGTGCTGATCCTGCTGACCGGGGTGTTCATCGAGACGGCCTCGGCGCTCATTATCCTCACGCCGATCCTGCTGCCGCTGGCGATCCAGCTCGGGATCGACACAGTGCATTTCGGCATCATCATCGTGGTCGGGCTCGCCATCGGGATGATCACGCCGCCGGTGGCGATCAATCTCTATGTGGCCTCCTCGGTGACGGGGATCGGGCTCGAACGGATCGCATGGTCGGTGCTGCCCTATCTCGCGGCGCTGATCGGGGTGCTGATGCTCGTGGCCTATGTGCCGCTGATGCTCTGACGGCTGGGCTCGGCGAGGTCGGACAGGATCGGGCAATCGGGCCGCTCGTCGCCCGCACATGCCTCGACGAGCGTCGAGAGCGTGCCGCGCATCGCGCGAAGCTCGGCGATCTTGGCGTCGATACGGGCGAGGTGCTCGCTGGCGATGCGACGCACATCGGCGCTGGCGCGGCTCTCATCCTCGTAGAGCGCGAGCAGGCCGCGACAGTCCTCTATGGAGAAGCCGAGCGCGCGCGCGCGACCGATGAAGGCGAGCTTGTGCAGATCGCGCTCTGAAAAGGCGCGGTAGTCGTTGGTATCGCGCGCGGGACGGATCAGCCCGATCTCCTCGTAGTAGCGGATCGTCTTGGCCGGCAGTCCCGCGCGCTGCGCGACGGTTCCGATATTCATCGCATCCTCCTATTCAGCCGGGGCCGGCATGGCGGCATCCGCGCGCGCCGGTCGCGTCTCGGCCATCACCGGGGCCAGCCCCCGCAGCCGAAGCGCATTGGTGAGCACGCACAGGCTCGACAGGGCCATTGCCCCGGCGGCGAGCATCGGCGAGAGCAGCAGCCCCAAGGCCGGGTAGAGCACCCCCGCCGCCACCGGAATCAACGCCGTGTTATAGGCGAACGCCCAGAACAGGTTCTGCCGGATATTGCGCATCGTCGCGCGCGAGGCATGCACCGCATTGACCGCACCGGCAAGGTCGCCCGACATCAGTACCACATCCGCCGCCTCGATGGCGACATCCGTGCCCGACCCGATCGCGATGCCGACATCCGCCTCGGCGAGCGCGGGCGCATCATTGATGCCGTCGCCCACGAAGGCGATGCGCCCGCCCGCCGCCTCGCGCAATTCGCGCAGCGCATCGACCTTGCCCTCGGGCAGCACCTCGGCCACGACACGGTCGATGCCGAGCTCGGCGGCGATGGCGCGCGCGGTGCCCTCGGCATCGCCGGTTATCATCGCGACTTCGAGCCCCTCGGCATGCAGCGCCGCGATTGCCGCGCGCGTCGTCGGCTTGAGCGGGTCGGACACAGCGAGCAGAGCGGCGACCTCCCCGTCGATCGCCGCGAAAAGCGGCGTGCGCCCGCGCCCGGCGAGCGCATCGGCCCGCGCCGCAAGGTCTTGCGGGATCGCAATCCCCTGCCCGCGCATCAGCCGCGCCGCCCCCACGAGCAGATCGCGCCCCTCGGCACGCGCACGCAGCCCGTGCCCGGCGACGGCCTCGAACCCCTCCGCCTGCGGCAGATCGATGCCCTTCACGCGCGCGGCGCGCAGGATGGCTCCGGCTATGGGGTGCTCGGAGTCCGCCTCCACCGCGGCGACGAGGCGCAGCACGGTGTCCGCATCATGGCCCCCGGCCGGCACCAGGTCGGTCAGCTCGGGGCGCCCCTCGGTCAGCGTGCCGGTCTTGTCGAAGGCCGCGACGCGCACGCCCTCGAGCGCCTGCAGTGCATCGCCCTTGCGAAACAGCACGCCCATCTCGGCAGCGCGCCCGGTGCCCACCATGATCGAGGTCGGCGTCGCCAGCCCCATCGCGCAGGGGCAGGCGATGATCAGCACCGACACCCCCGCCACGAGCGCCATGGTCAGCGCGGGCTCCGGCCCCACGGCGACCCACACCAGCACCGCCGCCGCGGCCACCGCCATCACCACGGGCACGAACACCGCCACGACACGGTCCACCAGCGCCTGGATCGGCAGCTTGGCGCCCTGTGCGGCCTCGACCATGCGGATGATCTGGGCGAGCATCGTGTCGGCACCCACGCGCGTTGCGCGAAAGCTCAGCGCGCCCTTGTCGTTGATCGTGCCGCCGATCACCGTGTCACCGGCCCCCTTGCGCACCGGCACGGGCTCGCCCGTGACCATGCTCTCATCGATCCACGAGCCCCCCGAGAGCACCTCACCGTCGACGGCGATCTTCTCGCCCGGGCGCACATGGACGACATCCCCTTCGACGATCTCCTCGACGTCAAGCTCCACCACTTCAGCGCCGCGCTCGACCCGCGCGGTCTTCGCCTGCAGCCCCATGAGCTTGCGGATCGCCGCCCCGGTGCGCCCCTTGGCGCGCGCCTCGAGCCAGCGCCCCACGAGGATCAGCGTGCAGATTACCGCCGCGGCCTCGAAATAGACCGCGCGTGTGCCCTCGGGCAAAAGCCCCGGCCCATAGAGCGCGACCACCGAGTAGGCCCAGGCCGCGCCGGTGCCGAGCGCGACGAGCGAATTCATGTCCGGCGTCCCGCGCGCCAGCAGCGGAAACCCCTTGAGATAGAAGTGCCGCCCCGGCCAGATCATCACCAGCGTGGTGAGCACGAACTGGATCGTCCAGTTCGCCGTCTGCCCGATGGTCATGTGCAGCCAGTGATGGAAGGCCGGGATCAGATGCCCGCCCATCTCCATGATGAAGACCGGCAGCGTCAGCGCCCCCGCGATCGCGGCCTGCCGGGCGACCTGCGCGGCCTCGGCGCTCTTGCGCGCGGCGGGGTCGGGCGCATCGCTGCCGGCGCGGGCGGGATACCCCGCGGCCAAGACCCGGCGGGCAAGATCCGCCGGTGCGACGGCGCCATCGAGATAGCGCACATGCGCGGACTCGCTGGCGAGGTTGACCGACGCCTCGATGACCCCCGGCGCCGCGCGCAGGGCGCGCTCCACATGCCCGACACAGGACGCGCAGGACATCCCCTCGATCTCGAGCCGCAGCTCGGCGATGCGCGCCGGATACCCCGCCACGCGCAGCGCCGCCTCCGCCGCAGTGATATCGAGCGTGGCGTCATGCACGATCTCGACCGTGTCGGCGGCGAGATTCACCCCGGCCGAACGAACCCCCTCAACCTCGCCCAGCGCCCGCTCCACGCGCCCCGCGCAGGACGCGCAGGACATGCCCTCGACCGAAAGCCTGAGTTGCCGCGACTCGCTCATGGTGCCTCTCATCCGTGACGTTGCACGGAGATGGCCCTTCCATCAACTGGAAGGTCAAGGCCTCAAGCGAATGATTGTCACCGGCGCCGCGATCACTCCGGCGGATCGGCAGCGAAGATCGCGTCGAGCATCACCTGGTTGGCGCGCGAGAACTCCAGCGGGCAGGCGAAAGGCACCCCGTCGCGCACCGATTCGCCGAAGGCCTCGATCATGGTGCGGTATTGGTCCGCGGGGACGCGCTCAATGACGGTGCGGCCATCCGAGCCGCGCAGCTCGAGGCGCGCATCGTCGTAATCGCCCGCATTGAAGGGCGCGGTTGCGCGCAGCCAGCCCTCGCTGCCGTGAAACACCATCTCCTGGCGCGCGCCCTGGCGCATGCCGCAGCTGAAGGAAAGGGTGACGCCGGGAAAATCGGCCCAGACGCGCGCGAAGGTGTCGACGCCGCCCTCGCGCCGGATATCGGCGCGCACCCGCTCCGGTTCGGCGCCGGTGACGAGCCGCGTCGCGCAGCACGGATACACCCCGATATCGTAGAGCCCGCCGCCGCCGGTCTCGGGGCGGTTGCGGATATTGTCGGGGTCGGGGTTGTTGTAGCTGAAGACACCATCGACATGGGCGAGCCGCCCGATCGCACCCTTCGCGATCAGTGCCTGCACCCGCTCCCATTGCGGGTGATGGCAGATCATGAAGGCCTCCGCGGCGAGCCGGCCATGCCCGTCGCGCGCCGCGATCAGCCTGTCGATCTCTTGCGCTCGCAGGGCGATGGGCTTTTCGCACAGCACATGCTTGCCTGCGGCGAGCGCGCGCTCGGTCCATTCCACATGGAGATGGTTGGGCAGCGGGATATAGATCGCGTCGATGGAGGCATCCTCCAGCAGCGCCGCGTAATCGTCATGCACCTCCAGCTGCGGCGCCATCGCGCGAAACGGGGCCGCCTTGGCGGGATCGGACGTGGCGAGCGCGGCGAGGCGGGCGCCCCGCGCGGCGTGAATGGCGGGGGCGAGCTTGGTGCGCGCGATCTTCGCCGCGCCCATGATGCCCCAGCGAAGCTCGTCGCGCATTCGTCTCCTCCACGCGGCACCTGGCCGGAAAGCGGCCTGCCGGGCCGCCCCGGCAGGCTCGGTCGGCTCCCTGAGAGAGCCCGGGTTATCGGCCCAGCGCCCACCAGCCGCGGCGGCGGCGCGGCTTCTCCTCGGCCTCGGCGGCGGGCTGTACGGCCTGCGGTTCGGCCTCGGCGGCGAGCTGCTGCGCCGCCGTTTGCTCTGCCGTGGCCGCCGCGTCAGCCGGTTCGGGCTGTGCCGGCGCGAAGAGCTCGGCCGGCGGGGCGGATGGCTGCGGTGCATCGCCGCTGCCGGCGTCGGCGGGCGCATCCGCCCGCGGGTCGTCGCTCGCGGCCGGCTCCGGATCGGTGGCGGGCTGCTCGGCAACGGGCGTTTCGGCGACCGGCTCAGAAGCGGGCGCATCAGAATCGGACCCGCGGTCCTGATCCGAAGTCGCGGCGGCTTCGCCCTGATCGGGCGCCGACTCGCCGTTTTGCGCGCCGCCGCGCGGTTTGCGCCGGCTGCGCCGGGTGCGCTTCGGGGCCGGGACGGGCGCATCCTCGCCGGACTCCGCGCCGCTCGCTGGCTCGGCCGCTACGGTCTCGGCGCGCGCCTCGTCCGCCTGTCCGGGGTCGGGCTGCGGCGTCTGCGGGGTTTCGTCGGATGCGGTCGCGGGCTCCTGCGTCGCGGCGCTCTCATCCTCGGCGGCCGCGGCGCCATTGCCGCCCTGCGCGCCCGCGCCGTTACGGCGGCCACGGCTGCGGCGGCGGCGCTTCTTCTTGGCCGGTCCCTCCGAAGCGGGCGGCCCGGACTCGGCGGCCTCGACCGCCTCGACCGGCGCGGCGGCCTCCTCGGCGGGGGCCTCGGGCTCGGCCACCGCGGTACTGTCGACCGACACCACCGGAGCAGCCTCGCCCACGGGGCGGGTCGCGGTGCGGAACTTCTCGATCTTGAAATCCGGGCTGACAAGCGACGGGTCCGCCTCCATGCGCACCGCCATGCCGTAGCGTGCCTCGATCTGGGCGATATGCTCGCGCTTGGAGTTGACGAGGAAGTTCACCACGCTCACCGGCGCCTTGAGCAGCACCTCGCCGGAGCGCTTGCGCGTGCCCTCTTCCTCGAGCTGGCGGATGATCGACAGCGCGAGGCTGTCATCCGAGCGCAGGATGCCGGTGCCGTGGCAGTGCGGGCAGGGCTGCGTCGTGGCCTCGATCATGCCGGGACGCAGGCGCTGGCGGCTCATCTCGAGAAGGCCGAAGCCCGAGATGCGGCCCACCTGGATGCGCGCGCGATCCGATTTCAGCCGCTCCTTGAGGCGCTTCTCGACGGCGGCGTTGTTCTTGCGCTCTTCCATGTCGATGAAATCGATCACGATGAGCCCCGCGAGATCGCGCAGCCGCAGCTGGCGGGCGATCTCCTCGGCGGCCTCGAGATTGGTCTTGAGCGCGGTCTCCTCGATCGAGCCTTCCTTGGTGGCCTTGCCCGAGTTGATGTCGATGGCCACGAGCGCCTCGGTCACGCCGATGACGATGTAGCCGCCCGATTTGAGCTGCACGGCGGGGCTGAACATCGAGGCGAGATAACTCTCGACCTGGTAGCGCGCGAAGAGCGGCATCTCGTCGGTGTAGTGCTTCACATGGCGCGCATGCGACGGCATGATCATTTTCATGAAGTCCTTGGCGACGCGGTAGCCCTCGACGCCCTCGACCCAGACCTCGTCGATCTCGCGATTATAGAGGTCGCGGATCGCGCGCTTGATGAGGTTGCCCTCCTCGTAGATCGGCGCGGGGGCGATCGACTTGAGGGTGAGCTCGCGGATCTGCTCCCACAGCCGCATCAGGTATTCGTAATCGCGCTTGATCTCGGCCTTGGTGCGCTGCGCGCCGGCGGTCCGGATGATCAGCCCCGCCCCTTCGGGCACGACGAGCGAGCCGGCGATCTCCTTGAGCTTCTTGCGGTCGGGCGCGTTGGTGATCTTGCGCGAGATGCCCCCACCGCGCGCCGTGTTGGGCATCAGCACGCAGTAGCGCCCGGCGAGCGACAGATACGTCGTCAGCGCCGCGCCCTTGTTGCCGCGCTCCTCCTTGACGACCTGCACCAACAGGATCTGGCGCACCTTGATGACTTCCTGGATCTTGTAGCGGCGCGGGCGCGGCTTGCGGGCCCCGCGCACCTCGTCGGCGACATCCTCGTCGGCAACGGACTCGATCTGGTCGTCGAGCTCGGCGGCGTGATCGACCGCGGCATAGGGGGCGGCGCCATTGTCACCGTTGGTCTGTGCCTCGCCCGTGTCAGACGATGGCGCGGCCTCGGACCCGTCGCCCTCGGGCTCCACGACCGTCATGCCGGGCACGTCGTTCGTGCTCTGGGCGTCAGCATCCGACGTTACGGCCGGCTTGGCCCGCGCGGGTTTTCCGCCGCCGTTTTCCTCGGAGGATTGCGCGGCGGCATAGGCCCTTTCTTCCTCGCGCAGCGCCTCGCGATCGGCCATCGGGATCTGGTAGTAGTCGGGGTGGATCTCCGAAAAGGCGAGGAAGCCGTGCCGGTTGCCGCCGTAGTCGACGAAGGCGGCCTGCAGCGACGGCTCCACGCGGGTGACCTTCGCGAGATATATGTTGCCGCTCAGCTGACGGCGGTTCGCCGTCTCGAAATCGAATTCGTCAACCTTGTTTCCATCCACCACCACGACGCGGGTTTCCTCCGCGTGGGTGGCATCGATCAGCATCTTTTTTGCCATGGTCTCTCATCGCACCGGCAGGGCGCCGGAGGGGCCCGCGCAAGGCTGGGGGCCGTTCGCGGCCTGCCGTGTGTCTGGTTGTGGCGAAAGGCATCGCGCGGCGCGCCGGATCGCGGGAGGGATCCCGCCGGTCCTGTTGCGTATCAAGGCCTGCGCGTGTCATCGCGTTTCGTCTCCGATACCGTCGGTGACGGCACCTGCTGGTCTGCGCCCCGCGCCTTGCGCGACCGGGGCGGGGTGGCCATCTGGCCGCTCGGTCCGTCGCCCGACACGCGGCGCAACCTGCGCCCGCGCCATCCGGCGACAGCGAAACTCCTTGGTCAGCCGCGCAGCGCGCGGTCCTTCGAAGACCCTAGCGGCCCGGCAGGGGCGAACACAATCGAATTCTGCCCCTATGGCCGCCCGGCGGCACGCTCAGCCGCGATCGAAGGCACGCAGCCGCTTTATCAGGCTCGACGTGTCCCAGCGGCCGCCGCCCATGGCCTGCACATCGTTGTAGAACTGGTCCACCAGCGCCGTGACAGGTAGCGGCGCGCCGATCTCGTCGCCGGTTTCGAGGCAGATCCCGAGATCCTTGCGCATCCAGTCCACGGCAAAGCCGTGATCGAAATCGTCGTCGAGCATCGTGGCGTGGCGGTTCTGCATCTGCCAGGAACCGGCCGCGCCCTGGCTGATGACCTCGACGACGGCACGCCCGTCCATGCCGGCCTTCTCGCCGAAGGCGATCGCCTCCGACAGCCCCTGCACCAGCCCGGCGATCGCGATCTGGTTCATCATCTTGGCGATCTGGCCGGACCCGCTGTCGCCGAGCCGCTTGCAGATGCGCGCATAGGCCGCCATCGCGGGCTCGGCGCGGGCGAAAGCGTCCGCGTCTCCGCCGCACATGATCGACAGGGCGCCGTTTTCGGCCCCCGCCTGCCCGCCCGAAACCGGCGCATCCACGAAGGCGATGCCGCGGGCATCGGCCTCGCCGTGCATCTCGCGGGTGACCCGCGCCGACACCGTGGTATGGTCGACGAAGATGCTGCCGGGCGCCATGCCCACGAAGGCACCGTCCGTCCCGGTGCAGACCGCGCGCAGATCGTCGTCATTGCCCACGCAGGCCATCACGAATTCCGCCCCCTGCGCGGCGGCCGCCGGGGTCGGTTTGTGGGCGCCGCCATGCGTGCGCACCCAATCCTCGGCCTTCGACGCGGTCCGGTTATAGACCGTGACCTCGTGGCCCGCGCGCGCCAGATGCCCCGCCATCGGCGCGCCCATCACCCCGAGCCCCAGAAACGCAACCTTCGCCATCAGTTCCCCCGCAATTGCATGTCCGATCCGTTGACGATACCTAACCATGCAGGCGTGCACGCAACAACAGGCATTTCATGGTCACCGCCTTTCGCTGGCTCCTGCGCATCTTCGGCGCATTGGTCGCGCTCGCCGCGATTTCGGCTGCCGGGGCCTATTACTTCGCGAGCCGGTCGCTGCCGGATTACTCCGCGACGTACGAGATGGACGGCCTTGACGCCTCGGTCGAGATCGTGCGCGACAATGCCAATGTGCCGCATATTTTCGGCGAGTCGGACGCCGACGTCTTCCACGCGCTCGGCGTCGCCCATGCGCAGGACCGGCTCTGGCAGATGGTGATGCTGCGGCGCACCGCGAAGGGGCGCCTGTCGGAGGTGTTCGGCGAGAGCACCCTGCACACCGACGAGCTGATGCGGCGGCTCGATCTGAGCGGGCATGCGCGTGCGTCGCTCGAAGCACAGGATGACGCCACGCGCGCGGCGCTTTCGGCCTACGCGCGCGGGGTCAATGCCTGGATCGAGACGGTCAACGAGGGGGCGCTCGGGCGCGGGGCGCCCGAATTCTTCCTGTTTCCCGGGGAGGTCAGCCTGTGGGAGCCGGCGGATTCGCTCGCTTTGATCAAGCTGATGGCGTTCCGGCTCTCGGGCCACATGTCCGAGGAGGTGCGCCGGGCGCGGGTGTCGATGCTGCTCGAGGGCGAGCGGGTGCGCGACATCCTGCCCGATGCGCCGGGGTCCGGGCTCGGCGCGCTGCCCGACTATGCCGCGCTCTTCGACGGGCTCGATCGCGATGCGGCCGCGCAGCTCGCCGCGCAGGAGGGTGGCGATGCGCAGGCCCACGACGCGCTGTCGCCGCTGCCCGAGGCCGGGCTCGCCGGCGCCTCCAATGTCTGGGCGGCGTTGCCGGAGCGCTCTGCTGCGGGGGGCACGCTGCTGGCCAATGATCCGCATCTGGGCTTCACGGCGCCGGGGATCTGGTATCTCGCGCGGCTCGAGCTCGAGACCGGCGGGGTCATCGGCGGCACGATACCGGGCATCCCCGCGGTGCTGACGGGGCGCAACGCGGCGCTCGGCTGGGGGCTGACATCGTCCTATCTCGACGACCAGGACGTCTATATCGAGGAGCTCGACCCCGACGATCCGGACCGCTACCGCACGCCCGACGGCTGGGCCGAATTCGAGACCGACCGCACGATCATCCGCGTCGATGGCGGCGACCCGGTCACCATCACGCGGCGCTGGACCGAGAACGGTCCGGTGCTGCCCGGCCACCACGCCGACCTGGCAGCGATCACGCCCTCCGGACACGCGACATCGCTCGCCTGGACGGGGCTTGCCGACGACGACACGACGATGTCGGCGGCGATGGCGGTGATGCGCGCGCAGAGCGTCGAGTCGGCCATCGAGGCGGCGGAGGGCTTCGTGGCCCCGTCGCATGTGCTCGCACTGGCCGATGAGGACAATGTCGCGCTGCAGGTCATCGGACGCAATCCGCGCCGCCACCGCGATCACCAGACCGAGGGCCGCATGCCCAGCCCCGGCTGGCGCGAGGAGAATCGCTGGCAGGGCTTCTTCGATGTCGAGACCAATCCGCGCTTCGTCAATCCGGCGAGCGGGATCGTCGGAAACACCAACAACAAGCTCGTCGATCGCCCCTTCCCCAACCATGTCAGCCATGACTGGGGCGACACGCAGCGCATCCAGCGCTGGCGAAGGCTGATGGAGCGGCGCGAGGTTCACACCCGCGACAGCTTTGTCGAGGCCCAACTCGACACGGTCAGCCCCGCCGCGCGCACGCTGCTGCCGCTCATCGCCGCCGAGCTGTGGCACACCGGCGAGCCCGCCGCAGAGGGCAGCAGCGAGCGGATGCGTCAGCGCGCGCTCGATCTGCTTGCGGACTGGAACGGCGACATGAACGAGCACCTGCCCGAGCCGCTGATCTACGCGACCTGGCTGCGCAAGCTGCAGGA
>LKMJ01002648.1_pt1 | contig 16529 bp, 14 predicted proteins | sample 643391 | NCBI WGS metagenome assembly LKMJ01 (sample SAMN04112250, study PRJNA286221) | soda lake metagenome | biome: soda lake; feature: Kulunda Steppe; material: water; isolation source: sample PL-Br10 brine of Picturesque Lake | place: Russia: Kulunda steppe | collected 2010-07
GTGTGTGTGTGTGTGTGTGTGTGTGTGTGTGTGTGTGTGTGTGTGTGTGTGTGTGTGTGTGTGCATGTGCACAGATGCTCAAGTGTGGGTGCATGCCTGTGCATGTGTGTGGATACCTATGCGCACTGTAGCTGTGTATGCAAACATGTAGAAATTTCTTCGTGATCGTCACGCCATGATGTATCGTGCACATGTTGGGATGCATATTCAAGGTTCAAAGCGGGTGCGTAAGCTGCTGGAGAGAGTCCTCCTCTGTACATGCACGTGTAAGTTTAATTCTTTTTTTCTTCAGTCTCTTAACCTTTATTATTCACAGCAGCCTCTTAAAGGTGCAGTAGCACTTGCAGGTTGCATGTTACCAATTGGAGTAGCATAATTGATGCACAATTTCTTGCAGGCAAGGTGGCAGCAGAGACAAAGCAGACGTCAAGCCAGGGAAAGTAGTCAAAAACAGGTAAACGTGCTCGTGTAGCGGACCATTGCTGCGCATAATTGCTAGAAAGAGCAAAGAAAGATTACAGCCTGTTGTAGCCTGAGCAAGCATGGCACACCCCAAGAGCATCTTGAGCGAATTTGATTGAATCTTTACCTGGCGTTTCCGGTCTTGTCATCATCGTTTACAACTCACTCATCATTGCTGCAATGGCAGATTGCCATGCTTCTTAGCCGTCCCTGCACCACCAGAAAGCCTGAGCTCTGGACATTGCTCTCACAGTCAATACCAAGTCTTTTTAAGGAGAAGTAAAAGCTGCACATCCAGGGGTAGCGTCCCTAGGCCATTTTGGGGATTGATTGTTCCCGAACATTTCCTTAGCCCGATAGTAGCATTTTCCCCAACAATTTTTCATTGGGGATCTACTTGCTGCTCACTCAGTGCAACTCACGAAAAGGAATTGGCAAAGTGCCGTGGCTCAGGGGCAGGAGGGCCCTGGCTGGAGGAAACTGCACAGCTTGCACAAAAGCAAGGCTTTTGGCTGGAGGAAACTGCACAGCTTGCACAAAAGCAAGGCTTGTTGAGCCTAAGCAAATGGCCATCAAGCACCAAAAAAAGGCCAAAATGACGGAAAAATGCCAAATGATGGAAAAATGCATCAGTATTCACAAAAAAAATATTTTTTGATGGGTCTGAGAGGGGGTTTGATGTGCCCCTCTTGATTTTGCCCAAGGTAATTGGCCAAAATCCACATCTACCCCCCCGCTACTCCAGTAAGTGCCATTGTCTAAAACGACAGTTATAAGAATGGTGTCCACAAACCCACAGTACTGACACTAGATCCTTTGCCACACTTCAACTCAACAAAAAAAACGGCTTTATTTGATGAGTCCCAGGATGCAAATGAAATTTTTTTATCCCAAGGGCTGTTCAATGATTTGCTCAGCATCCTGGTACTAATCACCAGGACATGATGATGTGCACCACATGCCACTTGTGCTCCACATCCCTCTCCTTAACATCTTGGGAAGATGAATCATCATGACTTTCATTGTCGGCAATGTACGACTGATAGATCTACATAGGTGACAGATGACCTATCTAGATCAGTCAATGACATGAAGGGCAGCTAGAAAAATCTTCAAAACCTTCAGTTGGCCTTCATTTGGTGCTATTTTGTTGCCTGAACTGATTTATTGGCCCTTCGATGATGACAAGGTGATGAGCATGGAGCACAGTCTGATGCTTGATTAAATAAACATAAACTGGAGCCCAATGGCATGTTTCAGCAGCTTCAATATGCCTTGAACAAGGTTTGAAGTGTTAAAGGGTAAATGTGTATTATGACATTACTAATGTCAACTGCCATCGGGTATTATCCCTATCTAGGGTTAACCAGAGTTGCAGCATTTCATGTAAAGTACGGGAAAGTCTAGGGCTTTTCAGCCATGACTGTCTGTGTCTCTTCATGCTGTTTTTTGCTGCAGGCAGTATCGCAGGAAACTGGAGCTGGATAAAAATGAAGAAAGTGCCATTCAGAGTGTCAGGGCGAGTCAGGTACCCAGCATGCATTCTGAAACTTGCTATGCCTCTTACGTGAATATCAAGTTATGTGTTTATATGCTAATCAAGGCTTTGAGATATGGCATAATTTTGTGTGTGGATGGTGAAGCAAATATCATGCAGACAACCTAGCAGACATCGCAGCCTGAATGCCATGGGAATTCCGAGGGCAAGCAACCAAGCTTCTTGAGAACATATGAAGATAGAGGGCAGCCCACGTGCATGGCAGTTGCATGTACGGGTCATATGGCTTCTAATAAAGTGAAGGTAAAATGAGTGAAAAAGCAGGGTTGGGTCATGCGTCCATTTGCCAAGACCAATGTGCGTATGGTACGGACAATGCGCGTACTAAACGTCAATGCATCCGCATTTAGAGGTCATTTTTGAAGGTAGAGGTTTGGGGGGGTAGAGGGGGACCTGTGGGCCCCCAAATGCCCCCATTATTCTTACATGTATATATATCCAAAATGCCTAGAGAAAAGGGGAATATTGGGATCGTGTTACAATCATTGAGCTGAAAGTTGTTATGAGCATCTATGGCCCCCATCTCAAGCTGGCAGCAGCAGCAGAGCAGCGCCAGCTCGACAGAAGTACAGCAGCAAATGCGAGCACCCCCTCAGCACCTGCAAAGAAGCAGCAGACTCTTGCGGTGTGCAGGGGAGCAGTGAGCAGACTTGGCTGAGCGCACCTAGGTCCTGGAGCAGGGGGCTCGCTCAGTCACCAGCATCAAAAGTCTTCAGCGACGATGAGGAGTGCCAGTGCAGTGATGCAGAGGACAGTAGCAGCAGCGATGAGGACAGCAGCAGCGATGAGGGGTAGATATGTAGTAGACTGCTTTAAACTTCCTTATTTCTCTTAATTTGCTTACGCTGAGTGAGGTTACCAAAAGAGGGAATGAGCAGAAATGAAGGAGTTTCCAGGGGGGGGGGATCGCATTGGAACCTGCATTGGAACCCGCATTGTAAACCGGGATTTTCACCCCTTGTCAATGCGTAAAATGCGAAAAAAATACGCATGACGCAACACTGTGAAAAGCAAAAAGCATGTGTATGCCCCGTAAAAGACTTTTCTCACATTCCTTATAGGCATGATTTGCAAAGAGGATGATTAAAGGGACTAAAAAAAAATTGTTGAGCCTTGCTTTAGCCTGAAGGTCTTTAGCAAGCCTCTAGCGTTGCTTTCTTACATGCTAAATGTGTGCTTCTTGTGCTGGCATGGGTGTCTGTCTATGACTGCACATTTTTCAGCATTAAAAATTGAGAGTTAGGTCATGTGAACTTCAAATCACATTTTACGCATTGCTAGGAGTTTTCTATTTGTGCGAAAAACCACAATGCGTCCAATGCTAGCGCCCCCCCCCCTCTTTTCCCGTGTTTTTGCTCAGCCTTGCTCACTGCTCCATTGCACTATCAAGCGTCCAATGCTTCTCTGCAGATGCTAAGGCGGTGATGACAGTTGCTGCTGTACTTCTGTCGAGCTGGTGCTGGTGCTGCTGCTGCTGCTGCCGCAGCCTCGCTCTGAGCATTGATGGCCCTCATTTCGTACATGAAAGTCTACTGGACTGCTTCACCTGCAGTGTACTTAAATACCCCACAGGCTGGATTAAGGTGCAAGAAGTGCTCCCTGATGCGGGAAGCACCAGCTGCAAAGACATGCTTGCAGCACTCGGCAGTACTTGCACTCCACAATCTGCCGGTACGACTTGTCCTATAGCTCAATGATCTCGACATAATCTCATACCTCCCCCTTTCTTGGCATTTTGATTTATATGCAGGGATGGGTCGTATGTGACTTTGGGACTTTCCGTTCGCGTATATAAGTGTAAATTCGTCAATTATTACGTATGTACGCCGTATTCCAAGCAGTCAAGCACACGCATTAGTCATAGCATACGCACATTGGTCTGGGCAAAAGGACGCATGACCCAACCCTGGTTGAATGAATGCAAATTCAATGCTCAAACATGACCATCAAATGGCTCCGCTCCAGACAATTTGATATTATTGTTTGATGTGATATCATGTATCTTGCAGCTCGCGTCTTTGGAAGAAGAAGTGTTGAAGAATGTTGAAGAGGCCGTCAGAATAAAGGTGAGCATGCAACTCTCATGTTGGTTAAGGTTGTGGGTTGGGACTTTCCCTGTTGTTTGCGCAGTGATTGAGCCTTTGTCTTAAGATAGTCATAGTTAACATTCCCTTGCACCAAACAATACACTGATTGTATTTTGCTTTCTTGCAATGTATATTTTCTTGCAATATATCTTTGGATATACCATCCCGTTGGGTTCCATAAAGCTGCTCACCTGAAAATGCATAGCGACTGTCTTTAGGTCTCATATGAGGTGAATAAAATTCAAGATTGCCGGGAAGATGAAAATCTGTTGAATTGCTGCTGGCATTATACGTATAACAAGTTTCCAGGCATGCTTGGACAAGGACCTCTGCATGTTTTCTGCTGTATCCCTCCCTAACACATCCCTTTGCAAAGGTTATGTGACCCATCTTCTGTCCATGCCTCCTATGAATTGTCTCGAACATTAAGTCGATTGAAGTATCTATGCTTGTCTGGACCCAATATTGCTCAGGTTGAAGAGGCCATGGGCTCGGAGGAAGTCAAGCAACGAATAGCTGTGAGTGTGTCTGCAGTGAAGTATGATCCAGCAGTAGGTTTATCGCACTGCATGCATCAGCATTAGAAATCAAGTGATGATAAGCCGTCATTAACGGCATTATGAATCTGCAAAAACATGTGCTCCAGCACCAGGAGCATTGCACTGCTCGCATTAGATGACGTTTTCACAAGTTTGCCTTTCACTTCTAATAGACCAGCTTCAAGAAAGGATCACCACACCTGTGAGCTATCCTGCTTTTAAGAGGTATGCAAAAAACTATTGCGCACAACATAAGGTTTTTAAGCTTGCACCCTGCGCCCTTTTTCATGCTCTGCCGTTCAAATTGATTGCTTATCTGATTATGATTTGCATGGCACAGTCCGTTTAGGCCATGTGCTCGTTGCCATACTTGTTGCAGGCCCGTTTAAGAGAGGAGCGTTCAAAGCTAGAAGCCGCCGTCAATGCACAGGCAAGGACGTGCTGCGCAAGTTGTTATGAGTGCGGCATAGCTTGTTTGGCATCAGTGCCCTGGTCCCTCTCTGGCAAGCTCTAGTGACAGGCGAAAGAGAATTTGCTCAAGTAACACACATGCACACTCCAAACTTATTAGCAGATTATGACCAACTCAGAGGTCTCGTGTACAAAATAGGCATAGCATGTACTCTTCAGTTGGCAGGTTATGACACACTGTGGCTGCAGGTTGAAGAGGAAAAGGCAGCTTTGATGGAAAGGAAAAGGCGGGAGCAGGTATTTACCGCCCTGTATTTGCAAATCCTCCCATTGAATGATCTTCTATTACTTGAACAAAATGTGCATACCAACCCTGCGCACCTGTTTCCCATGTTCTTTAGCCTTCCCATCTTGGCAGCCAAAATTCTAATGCTTTTAGTCTCTGAAGCCTGTTTTCTTGCTTGGGCGCAGGAAGAGGCAAAGCGCAAGCAAGATGAGCTAGAAAAAATCTTGGCTGAAAATAGACGAAAGGTACGGCTGTGAGAGTTACTTTGAATAGACCTATCAAACCAGATCATTTGTGTCATGCAAAAATGCTGTCACCTCAGCTGCTGCGCGTCATATCTTACCTCGTTCGCCGGCAGCGAATCAGGCATTGTTGCTTCTGAGATATTGAGGGGTATTCTCGGGTGTAATGCAAGCTATGGCCCTGGCTGGAACACACTACTTATGACCCCGCTCCCCCCCCTTTGGAGTGTCCAGAAATTAGATGTGCATGTCTTCACAAGTCAAAGGCATAGGATTTTTTTACCGTTCATGGTCTGCTTAGCTTTGCACTTTAGTTGGAGCAACCTTCTTGCACCAGCTCCTCACGTGGCCTGTTCCAGCCCGTGTCGATGATTTCTTCTTACTTCTCATAACAGAGGGAGCAACATTGGCAATTGTGCTCGGTGCTGTGTGCATTTAAGCAGCAGGTTTAGGCCAAGCCCTACGGTGGTTGTAAGGAAAGACTCTGATGCAACTATCAATGGAGGTGTGTCACTGAATAGAGATGGAGGAGGATTGTACGAGGTAGCATAAGAGCTTTGAGTTGTGAGGTGCTATCCGTCTGGCTTGCAGGTGGAGGAGGCCCAAATGAGAGCTGCTTTGGCTTCAAGCTGAAATGCCGGAGCATCTGCGATATCCTGATGGCTAACTCAGCTGGATGTTTCTTTCTTCTTGAGAAGCATACACAGTTCACATGCTTCCAGACTAAGCCTGCCTTAATCAAGGGTCAGAACTCTTGCGCTAATGCACAGATGCTCAACGCACAAGTCTGTTGCAACGCATTTGAAATGAACAATATTTGGCTTGTGCAGTTTGCAAGGTATACCTCTTTGCTTGCTTGCATTTGCCTCCAGCGTGTGCTTACTAATGAATGGTGATCAGTGTGTACTTTCTGAATGATTTACATCTGTACATAGGTTTTACGGTTTCATGGGTAGCCACTCGTTCCTTACTTTAAGGTATCTAAGCCATTGAAGACAAGTGTAAAGGGCCATGCAAGGGCCATGCAAGTGAGAAGATCGCACCTCCGCAGAATTGTATTTTTAAAGTCGCATAATAAATGTGTTTACAACATTATCGTCGTCCTCCGCTCGCTGTGTTCACCTTGGCTAGGGCTTAAAATTCCTGGGGGTCGAGGGTTGCACAGCAAAATGACTACAGGGTAGCTAATGCAGCAATAAAACGCCCTGGTCTTAGTGGGAGGTGCGTGGGCTTCAAATTGCGTAAGCCAGTTACGCATGCTTCACGGACATGCCCTCACATGTACGCACACGCACGCACTAACACACGCACGCACGCACACACACACACACACACACACAAACACACACACAAAAGCACACAAACACACACACGCGCACACACACACACACACGCACACGCACACACACGCACGCACGCACGCACACACGCGTGTACAAGTGAGTAACCAGGCACGCAAGTGAGTAACCAGGCATGGCTGTATGATACGTGCACGCACGCACGCGCACACGCGTGTACAAGTGAGTAACCAGGCATGGCTGTATGATACGTTCCTTTGTACTGTCGGCATTGATTGCAGAATGGAAGTTTACCTGAATGTGTATGATGTGCCGGGAGGCAATGAGCAGATGGACTCTGTAATCCAGCGCCTGAATGAATGGGGAAGGCTTGCGGGCTTAGGTGGAGTTTTCCACGGGTGAGCTCTTGCTCGCTTGAACGTTTGGGACATACAAGAGCCTGCCATTGTTTTGGTTGCTGATGCGCCGTCCTCGACCAGCTAGCTGCGTTTGCCTGCATGTCATGGCTGATACCTTTCATGGTCTTGTCACACGCTTGCACACGGGGCCTCACATCGCCTACCAGGCTACCTACGCATGTACTATGTAGCGTACACAGTCTGTTGGTTGGGCATTGTGATATCACCTCTTACAGAGGGGCCTGCTGGTGCTCAAATAGCCCCAGCCTCAAAGCAACCTGAGAGTCATGTGCCTCTTTTATTATGCTGTAATCCAGTCAGGGAGGAGGAAAGAAGCGTCAGTCTGCAAAATTTGGTCATGCCTGTGCGCGCGTCCGCTCTTGATAGAAGGCACGGATGCGCACCGCCCCTGGTATTCTTGCGTCCTGGCACCTGACCCGACTGTTGGTGCTCCTCATGCTGTATGCCTGCAGGGCTGTTGAGCTGGATGGAACTGAATGGAGCTTTGGTGGCTGTGCCGCCGGTAGGTACATAGCTCTCAGGGAGCAATAAGAAAGGGACTCTTGCTTTCGGCAGGCATGCAACCTGCGGGCTAGTCACCTGACTGCCCGCTCCTAGGCTTTTGGTGTTAGGCATTGCCCCTGCTCAGACTTAGCTTGCTTGACCTCTTTGGGTCCACTAAATTCCTTGCTTGCCTCTCACTCTAGAGGGCCAGATTCATGATGCCAAGGTATTTAGCTACAAGTGAGCATCTATTTACAAGCGCTTCTTTGCAAAAGGGCCTGCCAACAGGGACTTGGCCAGCTTCTTTGCATGCTAAGTCACAGTGGTTGCAAGGCAGCATGCAGGTACATAATGTGTTCCTTGCAGTGTGTAGGTCCTACTGAGCTCAAAGTGTGGTACACATGGCTCCCATGTTGGCTCACGGATGTGCATACATAACCGCTCATTTGCATGGCTGCGGGCAGGCACCGGGGTCTACGGGTACCAGCCAAGGCAGAACCCCATGTACAAGTTCAGGGAAACAGTTGACTTGGGCACTACGAACAAAAGCAAGCAAGAGGTGAGCGTCCACACACAGCAAGCATCTGGGCAGGGGTGCTCAAGCACAAGGCGATCTTGCGCGCCTGATGCCTGACCTTTGTGTGCATGTGGGCTTGGGTGTGAGCCAGCGTCTTGGCCTCATGCTGTGATTGCATGCCTGTAACAAGAAGAGAGCCTCGTGCTAAGTCCGCCCGTTTATGTATGCGCATGCAAGCTCTCCCAAGTCGAGGCTGGCCAATCTGGCAAGCAGTTTTATGAGGACTGTGCACCATTGTTAACTGCAAGGGATTTGTCTGTCTTTGGGAGCACAAGCAACAAGGTCATGAAGCACAGCCTGTTGTCAAGCCGCCAATACTCATGAAGAATGCCGCTTGCTCTCAAGCGCAATGCGAACGTTCCTACCTGAGTCTGGCTGTGGATGTCTACGGCTGGGCTGCAAGCCAGCTTCAGGTTACAGCCAAAGAGGCATGCTGTGGCATTGCTCCTTGGTAGGCAATGCATCAATGACCCCACTGCTGCTGCAGATTAAGCTCATCCTGAAGCGCCTCAAACGCAAATGGATGGGGGACTCCTACGAGCTGCTCAGTCGGAATTGCTGCCATTTTTGTGAGGTAAAACCATCCCATGGGCCAGCAGCAGTAAAGACTTAGTCGTGACTGCATTCCAGTTTCTACCATTTTCCTTGAGCTCCGAGTCTAGGAACACTGTGTGTTGTTCTTCAAGAATCATGATTGACTTACATGCAAACTAAGAAAACATGGAGACAAGGTAGCTGCAGGGATGCAGGGACACAAGACCATTATAGCCACAACTAAAGTTGCATCTTACAATCATAGTCCAACTTCTCAAACTCTAGCCAGAGACAACATTCCGGAACCCCATGTCCTTCATCTGTGTGCTCAGGCTTTTGCACAAGAGCTGGAAGTCTTGCCAGTGCCAGGTGGGATGTTTAGATTTTATGCATCACAAGCTTCCTCCACTACCATCAGGCATCATGTTGGGAAAAGGCTGTCAGCACCTGTGTCTGGACATCCGACTTTTTGAATCCTTGAAAGCGGCCACTTGGTCCAAAATTCCAGCTTTGCTTGCAAATGCCACTTAATTTGCAATTATTATAGATTTTGTCAAAATAGGTGCATACTTGTGTTTTCCCCCTTGCAGGCTGGCTCAACCGAGCTGCCACAAGTGCAGATGCTGCCATCACTTTCTCCAACAAGGCAAGCTTTTATAAGACACATGACAATTTATGCTTGTGGCACGACTGCCTTTGCCTCTAATCCGTAAACTGATTGGAAATGAAATTAATTCCTTGTGATGACTCAAAATATCTGTCCATTTCTATCTTGTTGCGGCACTTCTCACATTCATGAAGTTAAGTTCGTAGGAGTCTTGCTTTTTCACTGAAGTTGAGCAAACTGCCACTGGAAGATGATGCCTCTACTTGACCTATTCATGCACACAAACAAGGACCAGCTGTGAATAAACCATCTAATGCAAATGGCATGATCATTGGCCATCCTTTTTTATAAATTTCTTTATCTAATCAGGCCAACTGTGCATTCTTAGCTGCTGCCGCTGCATCCTTTGCAAAATAACACACAGGCGTACAGCGTTGGAAGCAGTTTTAGCAGCAATATCTCTCGCACCGCAACTAGCAGCTACGGCTGGCTTTGTAATTCTGTCTCTGGCTTGTTGCAACAGCAGCAGCAGCAGCAGCAGCAGCAGCAGCAGCGCCTACCGGAAGAAGGCTTAGCAGAAGACCAGGTGGGCTGAGCTGCCTGCAGGCTAATGTTTTTGGTGGCTTTTATTTGGTTGCTTGCTGTTTAGAGTCTAAACTTTAGACAGTATGGCAAGGCACGGCGCTTTCAAATTTATCGACCTTTAAAGACAAATAGAGGTGTAACTAGAGATATCCTGTATGCACCTGTCCCTAGGATTTTACACGCATCCCTTAGCTAAATGTCTTGCTTGCTTAAGAAGCATCTGAAGGTTTCAATAAAGGGCAGGCTACCGTCAATATTTCAAAAAATCGTACTGCTCAATCCCATAGCTGGTGCATGAGTGCTCTGCTTTTTGAGGTACAGAAGTAGTGTCAATTTACATGTACAAGTCAGGCCTTGGTCTTCGACGGCATGACTTATGTTCCTTTTTGCAGCAAGTGCAGGGCAGAGGCGAAAGCTTCTTTCGGCATTTCAGCCTGTCTAGTGGAGACAACGACAACACCAATACCAAGCCACCTGCCAAAGATGTAAGCCAACAGGCAGAAAGCTGTGCTTCCAGGCAAAGAGCCTTGTTTTAATGACCCCTGTGGCAATGGTGGCAGCTTTGAGGTCACTTGCCACTCATAGCTGCCAACAAGTTTGATGGCTGATTTACAGTGCCTGGCGCACCACTGCTAATGTGGCTGCTGTCCCCACCCAGGGGGTGATTGCGCCCAACGGTCAGGCCAAAGAACGCCTTATGCTGTGCTGCTTGCAGATCTGGGAGGGCGGCATCACGCAAGGCTCACCCTTGCACGCTGCCCTCAAGCAGACAAAGGATCCAAGCCGTGTGGGCATCGCGCACCTTCCGCCGCTCTACGCCACCGCATCATTGCCCCCAGTGCCCCAGGGCCCTCCAGACCGAGCACCTGCATTTGGGGCCCGTGGAGCAGCAGCAGGGCCCAGTGATGATGACAGTGCAGCAGCAAAGGGGCCCAAAGCTCATCTTCAATTGGCACCCGCTGCTCAGCAGCCTTGCACCAGCAACAGAAGCAGGAGCAGCAGCAGCAGCAGCAGCAGTAGCAGCAGCAGCAGCAGCAAGGAGCCGGAACGCAGCGCCCTGTCTTGGTTTCCTCAGAGGCTGGCTGGGTGGGTGCACGTGCAAAATTGTGGAAGTTGTGAAAAAAGCACGTAAGGTTGACCCCCGTGCCACCTAGTGCATGGTTTGTTGCAAGTTCACAGTGTTGCAAGCTGTGCTTGATCCTAGCCTGATTGTCACTTGATCGTCAAACCGCGGATAGCACCGCTCCACCCAACAACCCGCGACACCACCAACCGCCGCACCCACTTCCGTCGCACCACCCTTGAGAGGATTAGACCCATATTTGTACATTCAGACATGTTCTTCTCTGACTGTGAAGCAAAGGACCTTGATCCAACATGTATTGTACAGTCCTGTCCTTCCCTCCGTCTGTGGCCTGCCTGTCCACAAGGCCATTCCTCGTGTGCTTGTTTACCACTGCGCAGGGGCCTACAAACAGCGTACACAGCAGCTGCTGCTGCAGCAGCATCCGCTCCTGCTGCTTGGTTTGCCAACAGGGCGCCTCGGGGTGGGGGCGATGTGGTAGCCCACCAACACAGAGCAGGCAAAAGCCCCTCCTTACAGAGAGAAAGTATGCAGCCTACCGGGGATGCCAATGCAGCGCAGGGACGCAAGATTGAGCACCCTCTTTCACAAATGAAAAGCATGCGGCACGCTGGATATGCCATTGCAGACCAGAGCAGCCATGACGAGGGTAGTGAACCTTGTGTTAGAAAGCCGCGGGTGGCAGAACTGGGCTCTGAGGTGGGGCAATCCCAGGAAGGGCATGTCAGTCAGATAGACGTGGAGGCGCGTGTCGGAACTCTTGCCTCCTTCTCAGGATCCCAGCAGCAGCAGCTGGACTATGACCTCCTTGGGCTCGAGGTTGCACATGCAGGGACCGAGGATGTTGCCACACACCAGCAGCAAGATGTGCAGCCCCACCAAGGCCCTGTTCTGACAAGTTGGAGCCCAGGAGCGCACAGACAAGCTCTGTGCAACGCCCCTGACAATCTCCTGATCTCCTGGGTGCGCCCTCCATGGTGTTGGTTTGCCCAGATGTGCACAGGGTATTCAAGTACAGATTGCACGAATGCCTTTGGTGTTAGTTCAATTGACTACGTTGTACATGAACCTTCACAATGGTCCCATAAAATGGCTCCACCTATGGCTCCTGCTCTGCTTTGTACAAGGCCCATCTTTGCTGAGGCAGGTAGGGCCCACTCACGTTGCAATACCACTGCAGGAAGATGGTGCCTCCCCATCAACCACCATGGCCATGACCACGGGTTCCGAAGTTGCGATGAAGGCAGACCAAGAGCCATCCCTCATATGACCTGAACTTCGGCTGTCAAGACCACCTCCTGTGCTTTTGCAGGATGTACATTAAGCAATTGACTGCACAAAACATACAAGGCCTTTCTCCTGTGGACACAGTGCTTTTAGGGGACTTTGGGGGACATCCCCTAAAGAGACAGAGATCGGTAGATGTCATATCTGAATGCTTCTTCCATGAAAGACTCAGATGAGGGGCCAAAAACGACGCAGAGTTGCAGCATTTAAGGTGGCCACTTAGCTTTAAATTTACCGGTGGGATAATTATGTAACCAAGATATTATTAAAAGATTACAAGATTAGGGTCAACCGCCAGCCAGGTCGTTAGGCTGGTTGGTTTGTATTTGTCTATATTATGTAATTGGTCGTTTGGCCAGCCAGGTCGTTTGGCTGATTGGCATATATTGGTGTATATTATGTAACCAAGAATATATTTATATTTAGGCTTCTTTGAGCCCGCACAGCAACATGCAAGCTTCAAGACCTCATGCCTTCTGCGCAAGACCAGCCTGCTTTCTGCGCAGGCCGAGATCCAGTCGAGTCCAACAGGTACGTGCCCGGGTAATAAAGGTGGATTTCGCCGAATCGAGGCACGCAGGAGTAGTTGTGCACACGAGAGAAGAGTCGTGTGCGTTTTTCACGCGCGCCTTGTTCCCAATTCTCGTCCTCCTCCTTCCTCTTGTACTTCCTCCGAATTACATACTCCTTGCAAGTTCTTTACATCTTCTTTCTTATCCAGAATCAGTATCAGGAGCAGCAGGAGTTCTGAACACAGTGGCAACTTCCTGCCCAATTTGCAGTTGAGCGCGAGCGCAGCGCTGAGCGAGAATGCATCATCAACTGCCCTTTACAGACGACTCCTCCTTTCTGGGGCTGAATTGGCGTCCGCTGGATGCCAGCATGTGAATTGGCCCACAATTGGTGAGCAAAGATGGGGCTTGATCAAGGCAAGTGCACCTGAACGCAAGTATATAACCTTCTTGCTTCTGCTGTTTTGATCCCTGCCAGTCTTCTGCGGGGACCAGAGCTCAGGAAAGAGCTCTGTTGTCCAGCGCATCTGCAAAATCAATTTACCCCGTTCAGATGGCTCTCCACCCTTTACTTGTGTAGGCGCGAATGGGATGAGAATGGAAACAGGATTGCAAAAAAATACATTTGTGAGAAGCAACTTGGTGATACAATCACTCGCAAGGAAGATGTGGAGGCTCGAGTTGCCGAGGCTCAAAAGACACTTCTGACAACAGGTGCATTTCACACCATTGTGATCAGGTGGAATGAGGCAGACTTCCTCCTCGCATGATAGCTTTGGCCTGAGATCCTTGGGCTCGGGTCACATAGATTGTGATAATCAGTTGAATTTTGTTTGAGGCCAAAATCTTCAAGGCTTGGGCTAAGACTGAATCTGGGACATTTCCAGCACGCAAGGTAGAAGCAGGATGTGGGGCTACTAGACTTGCCATGGCCAGGGGCACAAGCTGGACCCATTCCAAAATTATGATATGATCCAGAATGAGACATGCACTCAATCTATGTGCTGCTTGCCTGCACCGCCTGACCGTCAGGCAGCCAAGCACCTAAGGGCAAAGGGAGGCTCGAGTTTACCAAAAACACAGTGAGCATTTTCAAACGCCTGAAGGAAAAGAAGAAAGGCTTGAGATCAAAAATCATAAAAAAGACAGCGCAACGCCAGCGCTTTGCTTGCTTTCACTTTTTAGGAAATAGTACTCTCATACTGTTTGCTTGCACTGCAGGTGGTTGTTGAGCTACATGGTGAAACAATTAATCTCACGCTTGTAGATTTACCAGGCATTATTCGGAGCACATCCAGTGGGAATGAGGAAATCATAGGCACTATTCGAGACATCAATTACAGCTATATTGGGTAAGTCACGCACTCACGGGCGTGACTGGCATATACTTGTGCAATACACTTTTTGCCTGACAGCTAGGTGCAATGCATGATCTTGCTCTTAAGCTTGGGTCTTACCTTAGGCTTGCACTCTTCCCAACGCAGCAACCCCAAAAATGTCATTGTGGCTGCAATAACATGCAAAAATGACCTCCAAAACCAGGTGCGTAGCTGGGATCAATCACATCATCCCCCTACTCCGCTCTCTCCAGCCATCCCTGCAATGTAAGTTACTGCCTTTGAACCTCAAAAGCCAACATCACTGTAATTTCTGCCAGCTCTTTTTACAGTGCGTTTATTTTGTAAGCATCTATGTTTGTCTCTCTCTCCAGGAGGCCCATCAAATGGCGCTTAACGCACAGGATGGCAGCAAGCGCACAGTAGTAGTGCTAACAAAGCCAGACATGATTGAAGAGCATTGCCATGAGCGCTGGATGGATCTGATGCGCGGCAAGGACCTCCAGCTGGATCTGGTGCGTCAAAAGAGAGACACAGCTTTGTATCTTACATTTGAAATTTCTTGAGCAAAAGGGTCCTAGCAGTCAAGCACTCAGGCAAAATACGTTCATTTGTCGGCCACAAAGAAACACCAACATGGACAACACTTCCCACTTACCTAATGCTTGGCTCAATTGTCTGTTCCAAACATGATATGCATCTTCTAAAGACACATTATTCATTGAGAGATGGCCTGTCCCTGGGAGGAATAGAAATAGGCACAATCGCAAGTGTATGCTTCACACTTTTGCAACAGGACCACGTTGAATTGTACTGTCCTGTTGGGTGCGTAAGATACATCCTTAATGTGTGCCTTTCTACCTGTGACATAGGGAGTTTACATGGTGCGCAACCCACCCCAGAAGGAATTGGACCGAGGAGTGACACCGCAGGTACTTTGCAGGGTTTCCTATCACTTGTGTGCCTATGGTGAACCTGCACAAAAACTACCAAAGAATGCAGGCAGATTTGCCAGAGCAAAAGGTGCACAGAACGTCAAACCCAACGGCGACATATTTTTAATCCGAAGGAAGCTGAAGCGTCAGAGAAGCTCTTCTTTGAGGCATCACCCGCTCTGAAACAGCTAACCCTTGACCCAGTTCTGAACAGGCGTCTGGTGAGAGACAACTTTGCTGCATGCAGAGTCTAAATTATAAATTGTTTCCTTGCACCACTTGAAAAATGACCAAACTGCTCTGCTTCCTGCTGCTTGCCTACTGGTGCAGGGTGTGTCGCCCCTGGTGTCTGACTTGAGCCAGTTACTGACCTCTCTTATTAAAGAGCAGCTGCCGGGGATGCTAGAGAAGGCGTGTAATCATTCTTCTGTTGACGATGCTTGTGCCGTGTGCTTACTTTTGTGCATGCACTTTTGTTCTCGCATGCCTGCCTGCACGGCAAGCGCTCTAAAGTCCTGCTTAAGCATTAAATTTTTGGCCCAAGGATGGCCACTTTTGCAATGGTACTACTGCCTAGTAGGCAAGGAAACCCACTAAAACAATCCTGAAACTCTATCTGTGCTCTACCTGCATGCTCAGGTTGAGCAAAAGCTTGGAGATGTTGAATCAGCATTGGAAAAGCTCCCTCCAGCCATCAAGAAGAGCAGGCGTGCAGCAATGCTGGAGGAAGCTATCCGGAGGCTAGCCCTCATTGCTCATCCAATGTTCACCAACCCCACCCACCTCACCCCCAAGGTGCACCCCCCCCTGCTCACTCACCCCCCGTCACCCAACCTCGGGCATCACGGCAACTGCCACAGCAGCAGCACCTCCCCCCAACCCACTCCCAGGCCCACCCCACCCATGAGCTCACATCCCTTGCCGCCCAGCCTCGGGGAGGCTTGGAGCGCGCAACGCAACAGCTGCCGCAGCAGCAGCACCTCCCCCTAGCCCACTCCCCTACCCACCCCTTCCAAGCGCACACTCCCCCTGCCGCTCAGCCTCAAGGAGGCCTGGAGCGCGCAATGCAACAGCTGCAGCAGCAGCCACTCCTCCCCCCACCCCACTCCCAGGCCCTCCCCTCCCTTGCGCACACTTCCCTTGCCGCCCAGCCTCAGGGTGGCTTGGAGCACGCAGCGCAACAGCTGCCTCAGCAGCAGCACCTCCCCCTAGCCCACTCTCCTACCCACCCCTTCCAAGCGCACACTCTCCCAGCCACTCAGCCTCAAGGAGGCTTGGAGCGCGCA
>LKMJ01002651.1_pt1 | contig 16514 bp, 21 predicted proteins | sample 643391 | NCBI WGS metagenome assembly LKMJ01 (sample SAMN04112250, study PRJNA286221) | soda lake metagenome | biome: soda lake; feature: Kulunda Steppe; material: water; isolation source: sample PL-Br10 brine of Picturesque Lake | place: Russia: Kulunda steppe | collected 2010-07
CGCGAAGTCATCGACGACCTCGTCGAGGAGACCGACATCCGGTCGCTCGGTAGCGTCGTTCAGGGAACCCGACGGGTGACGATTTCGGGTGACCCCGTTTACGACCCCGAGGGGCTGAGCGAGAAGCTCCTCCGTGCAGTCCCGATTCCAATCTACGAGGAGGCTGCCGTTGGACTGGGTGCACAGACGACAGAGGTTGACGCTGCCGAGATAGCCTCGGCGATTGCAACGGGATCCGTCGATGGCCAGGAGAACCCCTATAACATTATCACTGGACTGGGTATTCACGAGCACACGGATTACGTGCTCGAGACGGACCACATGCACACGCCGCTGGCTGTCATCGTCAACGAGGAGCGGTTCCAGGAACTGCCCGAGGACTACCAGGACATCCTCTTCGATGCCGTCAGGGAGATACAGCCCCGGGCGACCGAGCAGATCGAAGCGAGCATTGAGGAGCACCGGGATGCGGTTCGCGACGAGGGCGCGGAGATTATCGGGCCGGACGAACTCGACATGGAGGCGTTCCAGACCCGTACCCGCCAGCACGTCCGTGAGACGTTCCCCGACATGCTCGATACGATCGAGGAGATTGCGTACGAAGACTACCAGTAACACTGTATGTCGACACGTTATCGGGACCTCGTCGTTAGAATACCGTATTGGATTGCCGGTGTCAGTGTCATCGCCCTCGTAGTCGTAATCTCGGCCGCGATTTTGGCCCGAAATACCGGTATCAGTGCACAGGGGTTGCAGACACTTGCACAGCTGATTGGTGTCTGGCTCGCGTTCATCGTCATTTCGGCGGTCGCATACGAGGAACGACATATCGAGATTGATTACTTCACCCAGAATCTCAGTGGACGAGTCGCCCACGCCCACAACGTGGCGGTACTCGTCTGCAATATCACGTTCTGTGTGATCGTCATGTACGGGGCAATTCAGGCGATTGACCGGTTCTGGGACTCAGTCGCTCCAAGTCCACTTGGACTCGGTGGGTTCCAGACGCCGATCCCGATTCCGCTCTACTATCTCGCGACAGTCCTTGGCTTTGCGTTAGCAACGGTCGTCTATGCCGTTGACCTGGCTACAGAGACCCGGCTGCAGGACAGGCTGCCAACAGCCCGGGGTGATGAGTACATCGGGGAGCTCAAAGACGACACGCAGGACATACAAGAGGAGTCAACTGAGATTTTCGACGACCGCCAGGAGCGAGAATCGAACGGTGAGTCAGGGGACGACAGGAAGGGTGATCAGAAGTGATAAATGAAGGTATCCTCGTTATCGTTGCGTTTTTCATCCTCATTTTGCTCCGGGTACCAGCGTACGTCGCACTCGGCCTCCCGGCGATGGTCTATGCGATAGTCATCGCGGGACAGCCACCATCGTTCCCGGCTCAGCGGATGATGCGGACTGTCGACTCGTTCACGCTACTGGCTATTCCGCTGTTCATCTATGTCGGCTCGTTGATGAACCGCGGGGACGTAACTGCCAAGATTTTCGACTTCGCAGACGACGTTGTCGGTCACTTCCAGGGCGGACTCGCACAGGTGAACATCGTGACCAGTCTGATTTTCTCGGGCATCTCTGGCTCCGCACTCGCGGACATAGGTGGCGTTGGTCGGGTGCTGATCGAGACGATGAAAGACTACGGGTACTCGGACAAGTACTCCGCCGCGCTGACGAGCTCTGCGGCGACGATTGGACCGCTGTTTCCCCCGAGCATTCCCCTGATTCTGTTCGGGATTATTGCTGAAGTATCGGTTCTCCAGTTGCTGTTGGCCGGTGCTGTTCCCGCACTCGTCACAGTTCTGTTCATGATGGTGGGGACGGCGATCCTCGCCCGGATTCGAGACTTCCCGAGAAACGCACAGCGGGCCTCACTCCCCGAAATTGCGCGGTCGTTTGTTATTGCGCTTCCCGCGCTTCTTACCCCGGTTGTGCTCATTGCCGGGATGCTCGGTGGCTACTTCAGCCCGACCGAGGCCGCAGCCGTCACGGTTGTTTACATCCTGTTCATCAACACGTTCATCTATCGCATCGTCAACTTCCGGTATACGTGGACCGCGGCGGTCGAAACGGCACAGACCACCGGAGCGATAATCGTCATTCTTGCAGCGGCCGGCCTGTTCTCGTGGGTCCTGTCGGTAGAACGCGTCGATCAACAGTTCGCTGACGTCCTGCTTGGCATCACCGAGGCACCGGCGATCGTCCTCTTCCTCGTCATCGTTCTCCTGCTGTTTTTGGGGCTGTTCCTGGACCCGATTGCTGCTCTCGTGATGGTGACACCGGTCATCTTCCCGGTGCTGGTAGAAGTCGGCTATCACCCCGTCCACATTGGCGTCGTTACGGTTTACGCGCTCATGATCGGTCTGCTGACGCCACCGCTCGGATTATCGGTGTACTTATCAGCGGACATATCGGGGGCAAAACCGATGAGCGTGTTCCGGTCGACAGCCCCGTACTACGTCATGCTGTTGCTCGGCCTGTTCGTCGTGGCGTACGTCCCTGCGCTCTCGCTGTATATTCTCGAATTCACGTAAGGACGTCGCTCGTTCTTCGACGCTATCTACTCCTTTCTCTCATCGATTTTCCCGTCTTCGACGCTTATCTGCCCCTGTCTCTCACCGCTCTTTCTCGTCTTCGACGACCTGCATCGGTGCAATTGTCTTCTCTTCGTCGAGGGTCGCGACGAGCCAATCGAGTCCCTCGTTTGGCCCATCGCTCTCGATACCACGGTCGTGAAGCCGCTCGACAGCCGCCTCGATATCTGGGACCTCGAAGGCGATGTGGAAGAAGCCGTCACCGTGTTCGTTCCAGTGTTCGTATATCCATCCCTCCTCTCGGGTTGGTGAGATCAACTCCAGCAACAGACCGTCGAGCTCGTAGACTGCGACTTCGAGGTGGTAATCACCACTCATGGTCTCTCTCGTGTGAAGGTCTAGCTCGAGTGTCTCCTCGAACTGCTGCATTGATGTCTCGAGATTACCGACGATGAACGCGATATGATGGACTCGTTCAACCATACCCGCTCTTCGTAGTAGAGAGATATAAAAACAACACAACTGGACAAAACGAGAGCCACAGCTCCCAATCCGGAGGACCTTTTGAGAGTGCGACCCAACGATGGGAACATGAACATCCAGCTGGCGGATATCGAGGACAGAATCGAGCGAGAGATTCCAGATGCGGAGGCGACGGTCACCCAGCCCCGTGGTCCCGAGGACGACGACCACCTCGCCGCGACGGTCGTCTCTCCTGCGTTCGAGGGGAAATCACTCGTCGACCAGCACCAGCTGGTCTACGATGCGCTCGAGGAGTACATGACAACCGAGATTCACGCCCTGGAGCTAAAGACGTACACGCCCGAGCAGTACGAGGACTAGCTCCGAAGGACCGCTAGCCCAAAAAGAGGTCGACCATGTCGCTGGTGTTCCCGCCTCTGTACAGCTCTGAATAGCCACAGTTCGTACACGAGATGACACGGAACCGGCGGTTCTGGATGTCGAAGAACTTCGAGAGACCAGTCCCGGTCGTCGCGATGTCGTCGATTTCGGTCTCGGTGTGTCCACACTTCGGACACCCTTCGTCGCTGTGCTCGTCTGTCTGGTGAGACCCGTCGGTCTGCGTGGAGGGCTCCATACCCGACGTGGTGTTGGCTGACCGATAAATACTTTGGTCGGTCCGGTCGATTTCTGGACATGCTCGGAGTTGCCCTCCTCTTTCTCCTCTTTGGGGTGTTGTTTACCGTCGTGCTGTACGTACTCATCGCAGAAGAGCCCGCCTCCACGACGGTGACGGACCGAACAGACGCCGAACGGGACGCCAGGCAGTTCGGCGGTATCGAGAGCCGAAAACACGGTCCCTCTGTCGAAGAGAACGACGTCGACACCGACGGTAGCCGGCGTAAAACCGATACCTGGGGATACAGTCGTCTCGACGACGAGCGCGAGAGCTGAGGGCTCGACGGGTTGTCTCCCGTCCAGAAGTCCTTTTGTGTTCGGACACCAACACCAAGTGATGACCTTCGACCCAAATCAGAGCCTTCCACAGGAGGACGTCGATGACCGCGTCGACACAGCAATCGAGGAGAACGACGTCGTGCTGTTCATCAAGGGCACGAAACATATGCCACAGTGTGGCTACTCCGACCGCGCACTTCGACTCGTTGGCCAGCACCACGAGCAGTTCGAGGTCGTTGACGTCCTCGAATCGCTCGACGAGTTCCGTACTGCCCTCAAGCGACACAGCGGCTGGGAGACCATTCCTCAGGCGTTCGTCGACGGCGAGTTCGTCGGCGGGAGCGACATCCTCGCGGAACTGCACGAGCGTGGTGAACTCGAAGAAACGCTGTCAGCGTAGCTGTTCTGACGACCGGAATCAGTTCGGAAGCAAGTTCGTTCCGGTGTCGTTGCCGCCTTCGAGCACTTCGATCTCGTAGCCAGCGCCTTCGAGCGCGTCGAGTAGTTCCGTGACGTGGCTCTGTCCGCGCATTTCGAGGTCGATTTCGACCTCGGTGGCGGCCATCGAGATGTCTCGAGACGTCCGGTCGTGCTGGATAGCGTAGATATTCGCTTCCTTCTCGGAGACGATGTTCAACAACCCTCCGAGCGCGCCGGGGCGGTCGGGGAGGACCGTTCGGATACGGAGATACCGACCGGTTTCGACGAGCCCTCGCATGATGACGGTCGTGAGCATGTTCATGTCGATGTTCCCGCCACACAGCGTCGGGACAATCGTCTCCTCGTCCTCGTACTCGAACTTCCCGGCGAGCAACGCGGCGAGTGGAACAACCCCGGCTCCTTCCGCGAGCGTCTTGCCGCGCTCGAGCAGCGTCATCAGGGCAACGGCGATTTCGGCATCCGACACTGTTACGACCTCGTCGACCCGCTTCTGGATGACCTGGAACGTCTTGTCGCCGGTCGTCCGTGTGGCGATACCGTCGGCGATGGTCTCGACGCTGTCCAGCTCGACGCGCTCGCCCTTGGTCAGTGACGGCGCGACGCTGGATGCGCCCTCCGCCTGCACGCCGATGACACGAACGTCGGGATTCTTGCCTTTGATTGCCGTCGCAATTCCGGCGATGAGTCCGCCGCCACCGATGGGAACGACGACCGTCTCGACCTCGGGCAGGTCCTCGTAGATTTCGAGGCCAATCGTTCCCTGCCCGGCCATCACCTCCCAGTCGTCGAACGCCGGGAGGAAGTATCGACCCTCCTCCTGTTCGATCTCCCGTGCACGCTCGGCGGCCTCGTCGTAGTCGACCCCGTGCAGAATCACGTCCGCACCGTAGTCTTTCGTTGCGGCAATTTTGGCGATGGGGGCGTCCTCGGGCATCACAACCTTCGAATCGACGCCCATCCGCGTCGCAGCCAGCGCGACGCCCTGGGCGTGATTCCCTGCGCTCGCCGTCACGACGCCGGACTCACGGTCTTCCTCGGGGAGGGTCGCAATCCGGTTCGTCGCGCCGCGTATCTTGAACGCGCCGGTGCGCTGGAGCATCTCCTGTTTCAGGTATACATCCGCGCCGGTCATCTCCGAGAACGTATTGGAGTAGACGAGCGGGGTGTGTCGGGAGGTCTCGACAACCCGCTCCTGTGCTGCGAGTACGTCGTCCAGTTCGAGCATACTCTGTGCTTCCAGCGCGCGGGTGTTAGTGGTATCGGGTCGGAAAGAAAGCGGAACGTGTGACGTGCAGTCGCGACTGCAACTGTAGCGTTGCCCTCCCATTACTTAAATCCTCATGAAGATACCAGGCTCGAAACCGCAGTACTGCAACCGGATATGCCGCTCGTCTGACGGTGAGACGACAGCCGTCTGGTTTAAAAATTGGGGGGTCGCTTCGCCCGCGTGTTCGTCCACGGCACGCCCCGTCTCGGGGGTCTGCAATCAGAGTTTGCTTCTTCATTCTATATCGCGCTATGGAATTTATGGCTGCTGGATGGGCGCCGGTCGCCGCTGTGTTTCCGATCTCCGCAGTCTCTCTGACGGCGTCGGGGCTGCTGTTGTACGGGCACCCCTTCATCGCCGGAGTGGCGCGAAGCTGAACGCCTCTGGGCCACGACATGAGCTCGCCGGTTGCGTTCTTACTGACGCTGCTGGACATTGACGGTGTGTTCGCGCGCGCGAAGAGCGGAATCGAAACGGGTTGCTCGTCGAATACCGTCGCATTCTGGCCGCGTGCTGCTCACCCCCGTGGTATCGACCCGACAGACGGAAGCTCGGGCTGGAAGGTGGGTCTCCTCGTGGACGAGGACTTACGCTCTTGACGGGGTGGATACTCGAGTCTCTCCCGATCTGGTGCCGACAGAGGTTGGCTTTTGTACCGGTCGCGCTTTTCGTCGCGTCTCCGATAGTTCTGGTCACCCATGGTTGCCCGCGGAGCGTTGTTCACGATTTCCCTCGCTCGTGATGCCCCGCGACACTACCGAGATCGCTGTCTACGTTCCCACCTGCGGCCGAGCCCTCTAGCGCTTGCTCGCTGCCGTGCTGAGGTGGACGACACCCTGGCTTGTTTTATAAAACAAATCTTATAATGATATATAGAATATCAATGGTACGCGACAGCTGCGGCTGGTTCGCGTGCGCCGTTTCAGGTGCGTTCTTCCTGAAGGATTCGGGGAACACTCGCCTACCCACCGCTATGTGTCCACTCCAAGCTCGTCCAGCAGCGTCTCGGCAGCGCGGTTGGACGAGCCGGGGCCTCGCGCCGTAATCAGGTCGCCGTCCGTGGTGACGCTGGTCTCCTCGTCGAGTTCGGCGTCCCAGTTGGCTCCCACGGCTTCAAGTTCGTCCTCGACCCAGTAGGGTAGCTTGCGGCCGTCGGGCATCAGGTCATCCTCGTCGACGATGTCCTCCTCCCACTCGTTCGGGAACCCGGTAACTGACCGTCCGTCTGCGATGACCTTCCCGTCGCTATCGCGGGCGAACGCGAGGATGCCGACTGCGTGGCAGACGACCAGCGCTTTTCCATCGCCCTCGATAGCGTCACGGAGCAGTCCACGGGCGTGACTGTCCTGGTTGATGTCCCAGACAGTGCCGTGGCCGCCGGGGAAGACGACGGCGTCGTAGTCGCTCGCGTCGACCTGTGCGATTTTGTGCGGGTCGTTGAGCCCCGGGTGGTTTTCGTCGACCTCCCGGACGTGGCTCGCGGTCTCCTCGCCGACGGTGTCCGGGTCGACTGACCGCTCGTCGACGACAGGCGGGTTGCCGGTCGGGGTCGCCACAGTCACGTCGACGTCGCTCTCCTCGAGCGTTGTCAGGGGTTCGATGCACTCCTCTCCCCAGTAGCCTTCTTCGCTGACGACGAACAGTGCTGAACTCATACGAGTGAATCTACACGTTCGACGCTTAACAATGGTCTGGCGAGCACCGGGCGGAAACCGAGACCGCCACGCTCATAGCTGTCGAGGGCAGCCATTCGAGCATGATTCGAATCGTCTGGGGAACGGGAACCGCCGCCACCGTCAAGGCCTCCTTCGACGATGCGCTCCACGCGGCGAACGTCCACCAGTACAACCTCCGCGAACTCTCTTCGGTGATTCCTGATGCAGTCCCGCTCGACCTGTGCGAAACCGCACCCGACCTCGGCCCGACCGGCAACGGACTCGACGTGGTGCTGGCGAGGAAGACCAGTCGCCCTGGAACCCGAGCTGTTGCCGGGCTCGCGTGGGCCCGCACTGACGAGGGCTCGGGCATCTTCTACGAGGCCGAGGGGACCGACCCAGAGTCCGTCCGCGAGCGACTCACCACTGGTATCGAACACGGCTGCGCTATCAGGGAGATGGACTCCGAGGTCGAGACGAAGATAGTCACTGCGGACCCGGCGTCGGACCAGTACTCGACTGCCGTCGTCGTCGCGGTCTACGGCGACAGCGAGGTGCTGGTGGAACCATGACTGAGACTGGAACGACTGCCACCGAGACGGTCGACACGCACGCGGACGTGATCGTGGTCGGCGTCGGCGGTATGGGCAGCGCGGCGACGTACCACCTCGCGAAACGCGGCCTGGACGTCATCGGACTGGAACGCTACGACGTTCCCCACAGCCAGGGCTCCTCCCACGGCATCACTCGTATCATTCGCCTGCCACAGTACGAAGACCCGGCCTACGTCCCGCTAGTCCAGCGAGCGATGGACCTCTGGCAGGACCTCGATGATGGCTGGAACGCACCCCTCCTTCACCAGGTCGGCTCCGTGGACTTCAGCCATCCCGAGGGGTCTCTCGCCAGCGACTCGAAGACCTCCTGTGACGTCCACGACATCCCACACGAGGTGCTCACGGGCGAGGACCTTTCCCGGCGGTTCCCCGGATACGAGGTTCCCGACGACTACCGTGCTGTCTACCAGTCCGACGGTGGTTTCCTGCACGCAGAGCAGTGCACCGTTGCACACGTCGAGGCTGCCCACCGTCACGGCGCGACGGTCCGGGCGCGAGAATCGGTCCACGACTGGCATGCGACCGAATCGGGTGTGCGAGTGACGACCGACAGGGGGACGTACGCTGCCGGGTCGATGGTCGTCACCGCCGGAGCGTGGACCGGCCAGCTCCTGCCGGAACTCGACCCATATCTCGAACCCGAACGGCAGGTCCTGGGATGGTTCCAGCCGACCATCTCGGCGTTCGACCCCGACCAGTTCCCGGTGTTCGTCGCGGAGGTTCCGGACGGTCACTACTACGGGTTCCCCGTCTACCAGGTTCCCGGGTTCAAACTCGGCAAGTTCAACCATCTCAACGAAACCGGTCGCCCAGCGGAGCTGAAGCGGGAACCGGACCGGGCGGACGAACAGTTACTCCGCGAGTTCGCCGACTCGTACTTCCCGGGCGCGGGTGGGCCGACGATGCGCCTCTCCACGTGCATGTTCACGAATACGCCCGACGAGGACTTCATCCTCGACCGACACCCCGACCACCCGAACGTTGTCGTGGGTGCCGGGTTCTCGGGCCACGGGTTCAAGTTCGCGAGCGTCATCGGCGAGATACTCGCATCGCTCGCGGCGGACGGGCAGACTGACCACGACCTCGACCTGTTCGAACTCTCCCGGTTCTAGCGCGTAATCAACACGGGAACGTCTGCGCGCTCGATAATCGTTTTGGCAATGCTTCCGAGCTGCGGTTCGGGCCGTTTCGACTGCCCACGATGGCCCAGCACTATCATGTCGACGTCTTCTGTCTCGGTGTAGTCGAGTATCTCGGTAACAGGGTTCCCGTAAAGCAACGCTTTCGTGATTTCCTGGCCGTGGTCGTTGGCGATGCTTTCGGCTTGCTTGAGGTATTCTTGTCCTTGCTCTTCGGCCGTATCAATCGTTTTGAGTATCTCCCGGCGATACTCGTCCGGGAAGTTCGAGAGACTCTCACCCCGTGCAGCTTCGTACACGTCGGGCTGGACGGCGTGTACCACCGTTAGCGACCCACCCATCGCGTCTCTGATTTCACACGCATACTCGATTGCTGTTTTGCCCTCGTCGGAGCCGTCGTAGGCTGCCAGAATATCGAGAGTCATGGCGTGCTAGATGCTGCTCTCCGTCTTAATTAGCCAGACGTTATCCGCGGTCGTGACTCACCGGATGGACCGTACCCGTACGTCAGTATCGGCGAGAAACGCCCGGACTCGCTGTTCGAAGCTCCCGTCGCCGGGCCACTCGTCGGGCACGCCCAGCGGGTCGGGGTTGCCGATGTACGTTTCGACGGCCCCACCGGTTCCGTGTGGAACCGACACCCGGACGTACAGCCCACGGTCGACACCCTCGTAGCGGTCCAACCTGTCGACCTCGTCGGATTCGAGGAGGCGACCAGCGACTGAGCCCCCGGGGAGCAGCGTCGGGTACTCCCCGTCGACACGCCGGAGACCCTCCAGTGTCGCGGGCGGTCCGTACTCGAAGCTGTCGAGGACGGTCGTGGCGGTTTCGCTGTCGGTGAGCGTTCCGTAGACGAAAAACTCCATCCTTCCCTATCGCCGGTCGATGGGGGCGTACTCGCGCTCGTCGGGGCCGATGTACCGCCCCCGTGGCCGGATGAGGCGGTTGTCCTCGCGGTATTCGAGCACGTGTGCAATCCAGCCCCCCGCGCGGGACATGGCGAAGATAGCGGTGTACATGTCGACGGGAATGCCGAGCTTGTAGTAGACCGACCCGGAGTAGTAGTCGACGTTCGGCGCGATGTTCTTCTCTGGGAGCCCCATCTCCTCGACGAGATACTGCTCAATAGTGGACGTGTACTCGAGCCAGCGGTCGTCGCCGGTCGATGCAGTCAGGTCTTCGAGCTTCGTCCGGAGAATCTTGGCGCGTGGGTCGGTCACGTTGTAGACGCGGTGACCCCAGCCGGGGATGCGCCCGCCGGCGTCGATGGTGTCTTTGACCCACTGGAGAGGGTCCTTCTCGCTCTCGTCGATTTCGAGTAGCGTGTTCATCACGTCCTGGTTTGCGCCGCCGTGGAGGGGGCCCGAGAGCGCGCCGATTCCGCCGGTGACGGCGCTGTAGAGGTCTGCCTGCGTCGAGGCGATGACCATCGAGGTGAACGTCGAGGCGTTCAGGCCGTGGTCGGCGTGGAGGATGAGCGCCATGTCGAACGTCTCCTCGGCCGTCTCGGTAGGCTCCTCGCCGGTGAGCATATAGAGGAAGTTACCGGCGTAGGAGAGGTCGTCGTGAGGGTCTACCGGTGCTTCGCCGCGGCGGAGTCGGTCGTAGGCCGCGAGCAGCGTCGGTATTTTCGCGACGATACGTCGCCCGCTTCGCCGCGCGGCGTCGAGGTCTGCGGGGTCAGCGTTAGCTTCCGGCTCCGAGGCGGAGAGCATCGAGACACCCGTCCGGAGCGCAGCCATCGGGTGTTCGTCCGCCTCGGCGAGGTCTGCCAGCGTGTCGAGAACCTCGTCCTCGACGGTTCGCTCTCGTTGCAGCGTCTCCACGAACGTCTCGAGCTCTTCCCGCGTCGGGAGGTCGCCGTTCCAGAGGAGATAGAGAATCTCTTCGTAGCTGGCCTCTCGTGCGAGGTCCTCGATACTGTACCCTCGGTAGATGAGTCGGCCAGCATCACCATCGATATAGCTGAGTGCCGACTCGGCCACGAGCACGCCTTCCAGCCCTTTCTTGAGTTCGTCGGACATACTAGTGGATGTAACCGAGGGGCCGGGATAAATCATTATATTGGGTCGCGTCAGGAGGGCTCTCAGTGGTTTGCTCGCCGGCGGTGAATGGAATCTAGCAATATTGTACGGGACCGAACCGCTAAAGAGCGTGCATCTTCCATTACAGGTAATGACACGTCTGGGCACGGCACGTGCCGAACCCGGTGAGATGGACACCGGCGAATTGGACATTGGCGAGACCCGTGGTGGCAGTACTGTTTCGATTCCTGTTGCTGTTCTCAACGGTGCCAGAACGGGGAAGACGCTGTATATCCAGGCCGCCAGCGACGGTGACGAGCTCAACGGCGTCGGCGTCCTTCAGCGGGTCGTTCCGCAGCTTGACCCGGCGGAGCTGTCCGGAACGATTCTCATCGTGGGGGTCGCCAACTACTACGCGTTCCAGCGAGGCGAACACCGCAACCCGATAGACGACACGAAGCTCAACCGGGCCTACCCCGGTGACGAAAACGGAACCTCGACCGAGCGAATCGCTGCGACGACGTTCGAGGCTGCCAGCCGGGCGGACCTCATTCTGGACCTCCATCAGGGGTCGACCTCGCGGATGATAAACGAGGTGCGCGTCAGGTGTGGGCGACGACACCGCCTCCACGAGGAGTGTCTCCATCTCGCCAAGGTGTTCGACTGCGGGTACGTCCTCGACCAGAAAGGGCCGGACGGCCAGCTCGCCCGTGTCGGACCTGACGAAGGAATCCCGACGGTCGACCCGGAGCTCGGCGGCGCCGTCGGCTTCGACGAGGAGAGCATCCAGTACGGCGTCGAGGGCGTGTTCAACGTCCTGCGACACTACGGCTTTCTCGAGGGTGGCGTCGAGTTACAGCCCCAGATGCGTTCGAACGGGTTCGAGCAGTACGGCTCGCCGGTCGGCGGTATCGTCGACTTCAAGACGGAGCTTGGCGAGCGTGTCACCCCTGGAACGACGCTGTTCACCGTGACTGACGTCTTCGGAAACGTCAAAGCCGAAGTCGCGGCCGATACCAGCGGCATCTTCTGGCGAACGCGTCGTCGTCCACCCGTCGCCTCCGGCGAGTACGTCTGTTCTGTCGGCACTGACGTGGATTCGTACTAGCGCCACACGCGGCGGCCGAAGACAGCACGGTTTTAGGCTGTGGGGTGTACGCACGTGTATGGAGACGTGGAAATTGCTGGCGTACACCACTGGGCTGTTGCTCATCTGGGCGTTGCTCGTGTCGCTGCTCGGGTACGAACTCACGCCGTGGACGATTATGTTCGCGGCAGTGTTCGGGTTCGCCGGCTTCTACCTGAGCACCAAACTGGTTCGTCGATGGGTACCGGAACCGGACGAAAACTAGCGACTGCAGAATATCCGCGCGACTCTATTCGACCGTACCGTCGATGTACTTCGCCTTGCTGAAGCTGTACGTGGCGTAGCTGGCGTACAGGACAACCAGCAGCGTCGTGAGCACGCCAGCGACGATGCCGAAAATGACGGTACCTGACGATCCGACGGTCGCGTGAATCGTTCCGGTGACTATCGTCACGAACGCGCCGACGATGAACGCGAGCGGTGCGGACACCGCGAGCGCGACACCGGCGACGATAAGCGTGAACAGGAGTGGCTTCTTGCTGTCGTCGATCATCGTCTGACTCTCGTCGGCACACATTAATAGAACTGTCGAAGATTCTCACCAGAAACGCTAGTAGAACGCGTCCCGGCCGTAGTCGTCCTGCCAGGTGAACGCGAACAGCCGCTGTGCGGGAGCACGCACGAGCTGTCTGCCGTCGTTGCTCTTGCCGGTCACCGGGTCCCATCTTGCCCCATCAGCTCTGAGTTCGCCATTATCGAGTTCGAACTCGTACCCGGGGTTCTCGAAGGCGTGCATTCCTTCGTCGGTCGCCGTGACGACGACAGACTGCCCGCCGACCGTATCGGTCACGACACCATCTTCTTCGCGGACGCGGGGTTCGGGATACCCGACTGCCTCTCCGTCGCGTTCGATACCGAGAACGACGGTCTTGGCGTGGATGTCATCGCGGTCCCACGACCGGCCCGCCCCCTCACGATGGCCCATGAGACCGAACTCGTCGCTCGCGAAGTACTCCTCGTAGGGGTCGTCCATGTAGTCGACGGGTGCCGGGTCGTCGTCGTCGCTCGCCGCCTCGCTCTCGGTGTTCGCCGGCTGGAGGACCACACCGTCGGGGAACTCCGCGGTGAACGCCTCCCACGTCACGATGGCGGCCGGTCGAACCGTCAGCTCGTGGCCCTCGAGCTCGCCCGCAATACACTCGCCGAGGGACTGTTTCCACTCGGACCCGGTTTCGCGGTCGTACATCACGAGGTCGTCGTCGGCGAGCTTTCCGGAGACGCCGAACGTCAACACCTGCCCGTCGACGGCCCGCTCGTAGACGACGGCGCTGGCACACAGTGGACACCACGTTACGGCCACGGGGTCGCCGTCAACACCACCGTCGAAGTCAGTCGCCTCCGACGGGCTCTCGGGAGGGGTGCTCCCGAGGACGTCGTTGACTATCTCGTGAAAGTTGAGAATACGGAACGGGTACGCCTTTGGTACCTCGCCCTCCAGGACGAGCACCTCGTCGTCGCCGTGGCCGATGTACTCCTCTCCGAACTCCGGGTCGTCGATGCTCGGTATGGCGTCCTTGTCGAGGACTTCCCTGACGTTCATGCCCGCCGATTCGACGCTCACCCTTAAGAAACTGGTCTGTGCGTGTGTCGGTCGAAACAGACCGCTGATATGGCTGTATAGCGGTCAGATACGTTCGTTTACCGGCCTGTTTCGTCCATGTTGGCTCGATAAGGTCATCCAACTCTCACCGCTGTAACTGGCACGATTTCTAAGGAATGATTACTTTTTTACGCCGATACCGTTGTCAGGTTCGTCCACAATGTCCGACACGAACAAATCGAACGACACCAGCCTCTCCCGGCGTCGCGTGTTGCAGCTCTCGGGCGGCGCAGTCGCCCTCGCCGGGCTGGGGACGGGGCGGGCCGCGGCAAGCCACGACGGGGAGTACGACCTGGCCGACAACGAGCACTGCTCGGAGACGACGCTCCGGCCGGGAATGGTTCACTACGACCACTCGATTCACGACGTGTGCGATGACGACCATCCCGAGAGCCAGGCGCTACAGGCTGACGTAAAGGAGTCACTGGAGGAGAACTACCCCACGGTCGGGTCGCTCATCGACGCGGGGTTCATCCCGTATCTCGACTTCTTCGCCGACATGGACTGGTCGCACTGGATAAACCCGGAGTTCCTCGGCGACGACTCGATGCTCCACCCCGACCGGCCCGAATCGGTACTCGTCGACCACACGTACTGGCGGCCAATCGGCGTGATGTTCATCGCCACGGACGAGGGCGAGCCCGTGAACCCGCCGCCGAGGGCGTACATGGACGAGGAGGGCGACCAAAACCGTCCGTGTATCCCGTGGCACGCCCACGTCGGCCTTCCGGGTCGGTCCGCCTGGTGGAAGTACTACAACGCGCATCACGGGCCGACGAAGTTCCCCTGCAAAACGCCGTGGATGATGCACGTCTGGAGCTACCCCCATCCCGAGAGCATCTACGCCCACGCGGCCCCCGAGGAGCGCGGCGGCCCACCCGCCGAAGAGCCCGGGTTCGAGACCGACGCCGACCCGAACGAGGAGATGCTCGGCCCCGAACACCTCCCCGACGCGGTCCGGGACAAGGTCAAAGACATGCACTGAGTGGCGTCTGGTGACGGTTCTGCAGAGGGGTTGCTCCCTTCGCTGGAACGGGCTCAGTGCTGTTTGAGTTACTCCCTTCGGCGGAACGGACTCAGTGAAGCTTGAGTTCCACGCGTCGGCCGTCGGGATCGCGGACGTAGGCGGCCCACGCTCGCCCGTAGGCCCCGTATCGTTTTTTCGGCTCGTCGGCTTCGACCTCCACCCCCTGATCACGGAGCTCGTCGAGCAGGTTGTCGAGTTCCTCGCGCGAGTCGACCTCGTCGGACCTGACCAGCAGGCAGAGATGTTCCCCACCGACGTCGATATCGTCGTCGCTCGGGACGAGGTGAATGTGCCGACCGCCCGCGACGACGGCGACGTACGGAACTTCTCCCGCGTCGTAGCGCTCGCGGTCCCGGACTGACAGTCCAAGCAAATCGTGATAGAACGCCAGTGCACGGTCGAGGTCGCTCACCCGAATCGCCACGTGGTCGATGTCGACGATGTCCATACCGAACACTGGGCCGTGACGGCCTTAGCCGTTCGGCACGGTGCTGTTCTCGTTCCGGAAATCGACAGAGCGTGTCCGTTCGCCACGAAGCGAACCGCCATCTGACACGAGACAGATGGTCTTTTGCTACGAGACAGGTAGCCTTCTGCTACAAGACAGATGGCCTCTGCTTCGTAGCGACTGCCCACGTAACTTCGAAACAACAGGTCACCGCATTTCGATGCTCGCGTCCTCAGTCGTCTAATTCGAACGTGTCCATCGCCGCCTGGATGCCCGCGCCGGTGTCGACGCTGGCACCTTGCTTATTCAGTGCCTCACTCAGTCCGGCAAGGAGTGGCAGGATGTTGCGTGGCTGTGCGCTGTAGCCCATACAGCCGATACGCAGAATCTCACCGGCGAGGTCGCCCAGCCCCGACGCAATTTCGATGTCGTAGGCCGAGAGGAGGTGGTCGATGACCGGGCCGTCCTCGACGCCCTCGGGCAGTCGAACGGCGTTCAGGCTCGGCAGCCAGTACTCGGGTTCGGGGTTCAACTCGAGTCCCATGGCCTCCACACCTGCTTTGAGTCCGCTGGCGAGGTGTTCGTGGCGCTCCCAGCGCTCCTCGATTCCTTCCTCGGCGACGAGGCGCAGCGCCTCCCGCAGCGAGTAGACGTTCGTAATCGGCGCAGTGTGGTGGTACGTCCGTTCCTCGCCCCAGTACCCGCCGAGTTCGGTCAGGTCGAGATACCACGACCGGACGGGGCTGTCGCGGTCGAACACGCGGTCGATTGCGTCGTCTGAGAGGGTTAGCGGGCTCGCTCCCGGCGGACAGCTCAGACACTTCTGCGGGCCGGAGTAGGCCACGTCGACGTCCCACTCGTCGACGCGCAACTCGACCCCGCCCAGCGAGGTCACGCAGTCCGCGATGACCAGCGCGTCGTGATCGTGGGCAATTGAGGTGAGGTCGGGGACGTTCGGCTGGAGAACGCCAGTGCTGGTCTCGGCGTGGACGAACCCGAAGAGGTCAGGCTGGTGTTCGTCGAAGGCGTCGGCCACGTCGTCGGGGTCGAGCGGTTCGCCCCACGGCGCGTCGACGAAAACCGGCTCGCCGCCCGCGCGCCGAGCCATCGACGCCATCCGCCCACCGAAGTAGCCATTCGTCGGGACGAGCATCGTGTCGCCCGGCTCGACGACGTTCCCGATCGCCGCC
>LKMJ01002652.1_pt1 | contig 16514 bp, 15 predicted proteins | sample 643391 | NCBI WGS metagenome assembly LKMJ01 (sample SAMN04112250, study PRJNA286221) | soda lake metagenome | biome: soda lake; feature: Kulunda Steppe; material: water; isolation source: sample PL-Br10 brine of Picturesque Lake | place: Russia: Kulunda steppe | collected 2010-07
AAGCAATCCGCTGTGTCGAGGACCTGGACCTCTCGGGGTTCAAGTTCCAGCAGATTGCCCAGGGGTTTGACCCCTCCGAGCCGGAGTACGAACAGCTCTGGGACACAATCGAAGACCTCGGCGTCCCCGTGGTCTTTCACGGCGGAAACTCGACGCTCGGAGCCTGTGCACCCGGCGGCCGCGGACTCCATATCAGGTACGGGAATCCAATGCTTATTGACGACGTAGCGGCTCGCCACCCCGACCTCCAGATACTGATTGCTCACCCCGCGTACCCGTGGGAAAAAGAGCAACTGGCTATCTGCCAGCAGAAAGGTAACGTCTACATGGACCTCTCGGGCTGGATGCCACGATACATCGACGACCAGGTGCTCCACTACGCGAAGACGCTGCTGAAAGACAAGGTGATGTTCGGCACGGACTACCCGATGCTCGAACCGAAACCGTGGCTCGAACAGTTCGCCGAGCTCGACTACGCAGAGGAGATACAGCGCAAAATCCTCTGGGAGAACGCCGAGCAGTTCCTCGGTCTGGACTGAGCAACGGAGCTCCAGTCACACCCCATCTACGGGCGTTGTGTTATCAAAAATGATATTCGGGCAGATTCGAACACCCACTCATCTGACGTGTGTCTGACGCAATTGGCGAGTTGTCGGGCAATTTTTACCGGTCAGTTCCGGTAGGTTTATGTGTTGTTGCTAAATATTAACACACATGGAGCCGGATACTATCGTCCCGGCCGAAGTCGAAACGAGCACGGAAGTGATGGCGTCAGTCGAGGAGGGTCCTGTAGACCGATTTGTCCTCGCTGACATCAGCCAGGACGACGCGTATATCACACTTCGACTCGACGACGCCGCCTCGCTCCCAGCCTGGCGATAGGAACCACACCGGCATTCTATCAGCGTTCTGAATAACAGTCAGAGAGGGGTCTGTATCCCTCCCAGAGAGCTGACAGTCGTCGGCACCATCTGATTTTCACCATTGATACTATACTGGAGTAGCTAGCGTGTTTTCGACCGTCGAACTCAACACAGCGGAATCCGCAGGTTCAAATTCGATGCCGCCCCAGACCCCGACGAATGGCAGATCCCGCCGAGCGCTGGCCCGAGTACTTCGGATTCGAGACACCGTACTCGAACCAGCGTAACGCAATCGAAGCGGCAGTCGAAGTCGGGCGCGAGCAGGGATACCTCGCGATGGAAGGGCCCTGCGGGACTGGCAAGACGATGGCGGCGCTCACTGCAGGTGCAGCACTTGTTCGAGACGGAGACTACGAGAACGTCGTCGTCGTCACGCCGGTCAAACAACAGCGCACGCAGTTCGTCGAGGACCTCCGGACGATGAACGCACGCCTCGACGAACCGCTCTCGGGGATAGCCCTCGACGGGAAGCGCGACCTCTGTCCATACGGTCGTGAGGACGTGTTTCCGGAAGACACCGGCGTTCACGACCGCTGTGAAGACCTGCGAGAGAACACCGCCCACCTGGTCGAGAGCGAAGGAACCAGCGACGATATGCCGGAGGCGGTGACCGAGATTGGCGGCAGTGCAGACGATATCTGGTGGGACCCCAAGCGTGCGAGCGACCTCGTGAAACACGCCAGACCGGGCACCACAGGACAGCAACATATCGCCACCGAGACGCTCGAAACTGCCGGAGCCGAGAGCCCGTACCCTCGCACGCAGCAGTCCGCTCCGTCGTCGATGGTCGAGGGAGAGGAGACACCGCTGTACTGTCCGTTCGAGGCCGACTGGTACGCCCGAAACAAGGGCTCGCCCGTCGGCTTCGACATCGGAGCAGAGCACGTCGTGACCGCCAACGAGTACCTCTCCGCAGCAGTCGAACGCGGTACCTGCCCACATCGCGTGATGAGCGTCCTCCTCGAATCCGCCGATGTTATCGTCGGGAACTACAACCACCTGTTCGACCCCGCGTCCCGGCCGCTGCTGGAGCCCGCTCTCGGCGAGGACACCTTCCTGGTCGTCGACGAGGCACACCGCCTCGAAGAGCGCGTCAGGGACCTGCTCTCGAACCGCGTCGGCCGGAGTACGCTCAAACGTGCTCGGAACGACCTCGCGCAGGTGCTCTCGCGGGCGGGCCAGAGCAGTGAGCACAGGAAACAGGTCCGTGACGAGTTGGCGAGTCACGACGTGCCGCTCCGCGCAGTCGAACACGCCCGCGACTTCTACGACGACCTCCTCGGCTGGTTCGACGAGCGAATCGCCGCGTATCTCGACAGCGAGTTCGGCCGCGAGTGGCGAACCGGCCCCCCGGCGACTGCCGAGACGCTCCCAGAGTACGACCTCGAACTCCCCTTGCGCGACCCCGAGACAGTCGAGCAGGACGAGCTGACGGCGTGGGCGGAGTCGGCTGGCTACACCGGCGAACTGTGGCGCTCGCTGTCTGCCGTTGGCATGGCTGTCGAGCAGACCATCGAGGAGCTTGGACTGACGCGTACCCCGGTCTGTACCGCCGTCGGCGCGCTCATGGGACAGTGGTGGGAGTGCGACCACGCAACTTACCTCCGGGAGATCGAACTGGAGTACGCGCCCAAAGACGAGCGAACGGTGAGCGAGTCCTGGGAGGCGCAGTACACCGCTGGACTGGTGCTGTTCGAGTGTATGCCCGGCGAGACGTTACAGGAGATATTCGACGGTCTCGGCGGCGGCATCCTGATGAGTGCAACGCTGGAGCCCCTCGACGTGTTCGCCGAAGTGGCGGGACTGGAGTCGCTCCGGGAGGCGAACAGACCGGTCGTCGAGCGAACATACACCCTACCGTTCCCCGAGGAGAACCGCGCGTCGTGGCTGGTCGATACGACGCCGTTTACCGCGCACAACCGCGGCGACCCCGAGGAGAACGACAACCCCGAGACGTGGACCCGGACCCGCGATGAGTACGCGCAGGTGCTCCGCGTACTCGCACGGTCACCCGGCAACGTGTTGCTCGCGATGCCGAACTACCGGGAAGCGCGGTGGGCCGGCGAGTATCTGTCGAACGTGGTCGAGAAGCCAGTGCTGGTCGACGAGAGTTCGACGAACGAGGAGACAGAAGCGCTGAAACAGCGATTCTTCGACGGCGAATCGAAAGTGCTCGTTACGAGTACCCGCGGAACACTGACCGAGGGGGTCGATTACGACGGCGACAAACTCCACTGCTGTGGCGTGGTTGGGATTCCGCTCGTCAACATCGGCTCGCCGCGAATTGCCGCGGTCCAGCGCGCGTATGCCGATGCCTTCGGAGAAGAGAACGCCTTCGAGTACGCCCTGACTGTGCCGGCAGTCCGTCGCGCTCGCCAGACCATCGGCCGGGTTATTCGCGGCAGCAGCGAGGTCGGCATTCGCGCACTCGTCGGCCGCCGGTACGTCTCCGGGGCTCGCCACAGCGTCTTCCCCTACCTCTCTGCAGGCGAACAGGAGGAGTTCGTCCGGCTCACCCCGGAGTTTCTCGACGGGCAGATACAGCGGTTCTGGAGCGACCACGGCCCCCCACGGTAACGACCCATCCCACGGAGAATATATAGGGGACCACACCGGAAAACCGGATATGTATCTTGGAGCCGAGACCTGGCCGGACCTCGAGACGTACTTCGAGGAGGAATCGCTCGCGCTGGTGCCCGTCGGGTCGACCGAACAGCACGGTCCGCACTTGCCGGAGGGGACCGACCATCTCATCGCGGAGGCACTCGCCCGCGAGGCAGCAGCACAGACGGGCTATCTCTGCACGCCGACGGTCACGGTCGGCGTCAGCCCTCACCATCGCCAGTTCCACGGGACGATGTGGGTCGACCCACCGGTGTTCCGGAACTACATGGAGTCACTGACGCGAAACCTCACGTATCACGGTATCGACCGAGTTATTTTCGTGAACGCTCACGGCGGCAACGTTCAGCATCTCCGCGAAGTCGGCCGCCGGCTTCACGAGGAGGGAGTCGCCTACGCAATCGAGTGGATGTGGGACGAAAGTATCCCGGACCTGGTCGATAGCCTGTTCGAGGTGAACGGCCCCCACGGCGGCCCGAAGGAGACGGCGATGATTATGCACATCGCTGGCGAGTTGGTCCACGAGGACAGACTGGCCGATGCGCGAGACGGGGGGTTGGTCGAGTGGGGGCATGGGGCCGGCCGGCAGTTCGGTGCGCGGACGTTCTTCGATGCAGTCGAGAACACGGAAAACGGAGTGCTGGGCGACCAGACCGATGCGACACCGGAGAAGGGGGCGCAGTTGTTCGAGGCAGCAACAGAGCAGTTGTGTAGCCTCAGTGAGTGGCTCGCCGACCGGGAAGGCGAAGAGTTGCTTCCGCGCGAGCACGTGTGAGGAAGAGTGATGACAACGGTTATTTCGTGGGAGTAAATACAGGATAGTAAGCGCGGCTAGTTCAGCGGACAGAACGTCTGGTTCCGGACCAGAAGGTCGGGGGTTCAAATCCCTCGCCGCGCGCTTTCTGCGAGGAGCGAAGCGAGTCGTGAAAACGCCACAAGGGGATTTGAATCACGCAAACGCGAACGAACGTGAGCGTTTGCACCGGGTTCAAATCCCTCGCCGCGCGCTTTCTGCGAGGTCATCACGAGCGAAGTGAGTGCTGGCTCGAACGAACTGGTTCGTCCGGTGAACGAGAGTGAGCGATGAACGTCGTCAGCAGCGACGAGAGGGGGAAGCTGTGGTGCTGAGCGATAGCTGACTCCTCAGCAGGTTGTTCTGGTGTGTTAGCAACGTAGGCAGTGGTGTGACATCACGGTCGAATCGAAACTGGCGATGCCGTCGGCTCACCACGGTAGGTTTTTCACTACCCGGGAGTTTCCCTCAACTGTGCTGGCGGTCGAACTCCACACCCACTCGGAAGCCTCCTACGACGGGAGAGACCCCGTCGAGTTGCTCCTCGAACAGGCGGAAGCTGTCGGACTGGACGCGATTGCCGTGACCGACCACGACGAGATTTCGGCGAGTCTCGAAGCCGTCGAGTTGGCCCCCGAGTACGGGCTCACCGGAATTCCGGGCATGGAGGTCTCGACCGCAGCAGGACACGTCCTCTCGCTCGGACTGGACGAGCTGGTTCCGGCCGGAATGCCCTTCGCGGAGACGCTCTCGTACATCCGCGAGCGCGGCGGTCTCGCGGTCGTTCCCCACCCGTATCAGGAGTCTCGCAGCGGCGTGCTCGCGAACATCACGGGCGAGGAGCTAGTGACCGCGGACGCTATCGAGGTGTACAACTCCCGACTGTTGACCGGCTACTCGAACAGGCAAGCCCGGCGGTTCGCACGCACACACGGACTGCCAATGACCGCCGGAAGCGATGCCCACATCTGTGAGATGGTCGGCCAGTCCATTACGTGGGTCGACGCCGAGGAGCCGACCGTGGAGGGGATTCTCGACGGAATCCGGACCGGACGAACGGACATCGACGGGAAACGAACCCCCTGGCGAATCAGCTTCAGGCAGGCTGCCGGTGGCGCAAAACGGCGATTGCAACACCGGTTTGATGATGGGGTCGAGTGAGAACAGCGACAGCAAGAATCAGGCTGTTCAGTTCGTGTTTGCATCGAGGCCGTCGTCCTCATCGGGCAGTTCAACGCCTTCAGCCGCCTCTATCGAAGCGGTCTCCTTCTCAGTGTTGACGTGCCAGCGGTCGACGGTCTGTTCGTAGTCGGCGAGTTTGTTCGAGACGCGTATCTTGAGGTCGTCGTCGTTGACGTTCACCTCGAAGACGTACTCCTTGCGGTCGTTACCACGAGTTCGCTGGATGTTAGCGGCGATGAGGTCGTTGTCGAAGTAGTACGGCGACATCTGGGTCATCACGTTCTCGTAGACCGTGTCCTCGACTTTTCGGATGGCCTTGCGACCGGCCGAGTCCGCGGCGCGCGCGACGTAATCGATGCTCTCCCCCCACTTGTCAACGGCCTCGTTGGGTTCGTCGAGGCTTTCGTACGATTCCGCGAGTTTCTCGCCCGCCGTCTGGAGGTCTTCTTCTGGTTTCTTGCCCTCTTTCTCACCTTTGCCTTTCTCTACGTGGGCTTGTTCGGCGGTTTTCTTGCTCACATCTTCGTCGAGACGCTCGTGGCTCTTGGGTCGCCAGTCGTCGAACTCTTCGAGAGCCCCATCGTCGACATGGTGCTCCTCGGCAAGTTCTTCGAGTGCTCGAGCGATTCGCTCGCCGTGTTCGACAACCTCGACCCAGCCGCCGCGACGTTTGAATCCTGAGACGCTTTCTTCCATGTCTTCCATGTGAAACCTGGGAGTCGTTCGTACTCTCGTGGTACGTAGTCGACGGTGGTAAACTTTGTCGCCGAGTGCTAGATACTGACTAGATGTGAGACCTGGCGGCCTGTTAGGGAAAAGAAAGCGGCGAGCATCGTCGGTAAACAGGTCTAAGTACCGACCACAAGAACCACTCAGCTATGACACTCGAAGAGCGCGAACACGCATCCGTCGTCACACACGCGCTCGCACAGCACGTCCTCAGTGATCTCCGGAGCGTCGCGACGAGCCAGGTCGCGTTCAGGAAGGGGCTGGTCAAGCTCGGCCGACTCTGTGGGTACGAACTCATCGACAGCCGGTTTCCCACCGAGCAGGGGACTGTCCAGACACCACTTGCCGAGACGGCTGCGACCCGCGTGAGTGGGCTGGACGACGTCGTCATCATCAACGTCCTCCGGGCCGCGACGCCGTTCGTCGAGGGGTTGTTGAAGGCGTTCCCCACTGCACGGCAGGGTGTCATCTCCGCGAGCCGCGACGAAGCAGCCGGGATGGGTGACGACGGCGAGTTCCCTATCGCCGTGCAGTACGTCAAACTCCCGGAGATACGAGAGGACGACACTGTCATTGTCGCCGATCCGATGCTCGCCACCGGCAGCACGATGGCCACCGTCCTCGACAGAGTGCTCGCTGACGGAACGCCGGATTCATGTGTCGTCCTCTCCGCAGTCAGTGCTCCACCGGGGCTGAAACGAATCGACGAACAGTTCCCCGAGGTCGAGCTCGTAACCGTCAGCATCGACGAGGAACTCGACGAAGATGGCTACATCGTCCCGGGACTCGGCGACGCAGGTGACAGAGCCTTCCGAACGACGTGAGACAGAAGAACCTTCAGTCTCGGTGAGATATCGACAGCCGTCGTACCCCCCAATTTCGGGTGGAAACCCACACTACAGAGAAACGATACTATCCGACAGAGTAGCACTAGACCCATCAGTTCGCCGCTGATTTCTCGAATAAAACGTCAGACGTCGAACGGGCCGCCTCCAAATGAAACGCGCCCACTCGTTGCGCTCCGGAGGCGGTCACGCAGTCCGGATGCCTCGCGTTTCGGGACCCGGACGGCAAAGCGGACATCGGCTTCGTAGCGGGCCTCGAACTCCACGGACGCGCTCTCCAGAATGCCGCGGACGGTTCCCGAATCGTCGTAGTCGACGGTAATCGTGAACCGCTCGTGGGGGCGACGCTCGGTTATCTCGGCGGCATCGAGAGCGTCCTTGACCGCCCGGGAGTACGACCGCGCAAGTCCGCCGACGCCGAGGTTCGTCCCCCCGTAGTACCGGGTGACGACCGCGACGACGTTCTCGACGGCCTCCTGTTGCAAGACGTTGAGTGCCGGCTTCCCGGCGCTACCGCCGGGCTCCCCATCATCGCTCGAGTACTCCCGGAGTGGGTCCGCACGGACCCGATAGGCCGGAACGTTGTGGGTCGCGTCCTCGTACTCCTCGGTGATGGCGTCGATGAACGTCTCGGCTTCCTCGACCGTCGTCGCAACGTCGACGTGACCGATGAACTCGGAGCCACGTACCTCGAAGCGCGCCTGTCCACGGCCTGCAACGGAGAGATACACCTCACTCACAGCCTCGGGTTGGCCGGGTGCAGTCTTGTGCCTTTCGTCGGTACTCAGATGTCGCCCTTGAGCAGAGTGGCGACGGAGTCGTAGATGAAAAAGAGGACCATCCCGACGACAAAGAGCACCATCAAGACAGCGAAGGCGGTGAACGCCAGGTCGGTCAGTAGCGGTGTCATACACGACCGTTCGAACCCACACAGGTAAAAGATGTAGTTTTCGACCAGCGACGAGAGGCAGTCTTGAAATCTCCGTCTACACGAGCATCACCGGTTTGCAATCGACTGGTCCGCAATCAGGTCGTGGACGTGCTCCGGCGTCCGGTCGAACCAGGCCGCCCCGAAGAGTTCGTTGGTCTGGATGTCGAGTTCGCCGCCCTCGTACTCGGCGTCGAAGACGGCATAGAGGGCGTGTACCTCGTCCATCTCAAACCCGACCTCGTTCGTGTTCGGAACGGCCACCCTGTGCTGGGTTTTCCGCAAACCGGTAATCGAGGCCTCGATACCGGTCTCTTCGGCGAGTTCGCGGTGGGCAGCGTCCTCGAACGACTCCCCCGGCTCCATCCCACCTCCCGGAATCGTCCAGGTGTGGTCGTCCGCGCGGTTGTAGATGAACAACACCCGGGTGCTGGTTGCAGCGGCGGCGTCAGCTACCGCCGCGGGCGGGCTGGGGAACTGGTCTGACGAACGCCTGACCCAGACGTAGCCACTGTGGACCGTCCCCCCACTCGCCGCCTCGACCATCGCACGGAAGAGGTCGGGGGGTGCTTCAAAAGGCGGGTCCTCACGCTCGACGGGAACGTCCCCGTATCTCTGCTGGAGGGCGTCGAGTTCCCGTTGGACGGCGTCCAGATTGCTGACCATACATCCGCTGAAGGGAGCGAGAATATATGTTTAACCCTGGTTGCTGATATTTCCGGGTGCCCAGCGATTGCAACTACGGAGAGATGGGTCGTCGATGGACTCCAGTCCGGCGAGTTACGCCAGCTCGATTCGCCGAACGAACGCCAGCTCGCGGATGTCGTTGATGAGTTCCCCCGGCAGCTCCTCGTCGATGATGACGTAGAGCCGCGGCTCGTCGGTGAACTCGGGGTCTTCGCTGATGACCTGCCGGATGGTGATGTCGTGGGTTGCAATCTCGCCGGTAACCGAGGCGACGATACCCGATTCCTCGGCGTCCCGGACGGCGACGGTGAGCACCGTCAAATCCAGCACGGGAGCGAGGTCCATCAGGCTCGGAATGGCGGAGATGTTCTGGAATATCGGGCGCAGCTCGTCGTCGGCGAGGATGGCGTCGGTCGTCGTGTCCACGACGCGCCGGTCGACACCGACCTCGCGGGCGATACCGGTGTTCGGAATCTCGATGCCGCCGGAGACGACGCGGCCGTCGTCGTTGACCGAGAACCCTCGCTCCAGCAGCAGGCGGATAACCTCCTGCTGGCTCGGCGAGTCCGCGAACTTGTCCATAATCTCGTCGAACATTGGTAACAGCCTCACACGCCGATAGTAAAGGTGTTAGTAAACTTCGCTGAGAGAGCCAAAACGCGGCACTTACAAGCGACAGCAGCGTATCCAGCCTCAATGAGCGGTTCCGGAGAGTTCTGCCCGCGGTGTGGTGACACTATCGAGCGCGACGGTGAGATTCCTCGCGAAGGAGTTGATAGCGCGCTCTGTGACGCCTGTTACATCGGCGAGTACGACCTCGTGGACGCGCCAGAGCGAGTCCAGGTTCGAGTCTGTTCGCAGTGTGGAGCCGTCCACCGCGGCAACCGCTGGGTCGATGTCGGTGCCGAGGATTACACCGACATCGCCATCGAGGCGGTGAGCGAAGCGCTCTCTGTCCACGTGAACGCGACGGGCGTCTCCTGGCAGGTCGCCCCCGAGCAGGTCGACGCGACGACCATCCGGATGCACTGCCAGTTCTCCGGCGTTCTTCGCGGCACGCCTATCAGCGAAGAGTTCCTCGTTCCGGTGAAAATCAGCCGCGAGACCTGCGAGCGCTGTGGCCGCATCGCCGGCGGCTCCTACGCCAGCATCGTGCAGGTCCGAGCGCGAGAGCGCGAACCGACCGACGAGGAACAGGAGCGGGCGACCGAGATTGCACACGAACTGGTCGACGAGCTCGAATCCAAAGGCGACCGCGACGCGTTCGTCACGGAAGTCACCGAGGTCGCTGGAGGGACCGACATCAAGCTCTCGACGAACCGCCTCGGGGAGCAGGTCGCCCGTCGCATCGTCCGTGAGTTCGGTGGCTCCTACAGCGATTACGAGACGCTCGTCACCGAAGACAAGGACGGTAACGAGGTCTACCGCGTCACCTTCGCCGTTCATCTCCCACGCTATCAGCCCGGCGAGGTCATCAACCCCGACGACGACGGGCCGGTGGTCGTCGAGAGCGTCCGTGGGAACCTGAAAGGAACGCGGCTGACGACCGGCGAGCACTACGAGGCCTCCTACGAGGACGGTGATGCGCCGGATGGGCGGCGACTCGGACACGTCGACGACGGCGAGGAGACGACGCTGGTCGCCGTGACCGACGAACACGCTGTCCAGGTGCTTCACCCCACCAGCTACGAGACGGAAACGGTTGCCCGTCCCGACTATCTCGACACCGACGCCGAGACGGTCCGGGTTATCGATACGCGCGATGGGCTGTTCGTTCTGCCCGACGAGGGCGAAAATTCGTCCTGAAGCGGAACAGTCATTTTCTCACCGACTGTCCGCAAGGTATGACAGAACTGGAGCGACGGCGCGACGTTGCTCGCTCTATTGCCGACGACCTGGCGGGGCGAGACGGCGTACAGGCAGTGCTCCTGGTCGGGTCTACCGCAACCGGCCACGCCGACGAACACTCCGACGTTGACCTGCAGGTCGTCGGTCCGGACGAAGCCGGCGAGCGGTCGGTCGACGGCATCCACGTCGAATGGAATCCCGTCACGCGCGAGGAGATAGCGGCGAAGCTCGACGGCTGGGACAACGACGCTGAACTCTACACCTACGCGAACGCGGACCTGCTTTCAGACCGGGCTGGTCTCGCCGACCTGCTCGCCCAGTACGACGAGTACCCCCAGAATGTTCGCCGTGAGAAGCTGTACGCCGGATGGTTCTACGGGACCGGAAGCGCATTCGACGCCCGGAAAGCTGTCGAGCGAGGACACTCGCGTGCGGCCCGCTGTGTCGCCGCCTCCGCCGTCGAGCAGTTCGCCGCGCTCGCGTACGTCCTGGAGGGGCGATTCCCGCCATACAGCAAATGGCTGTTCCGCGACCTGCCCAGGGAGCTACCCGGTATCGACGCGGCGCTCTCGGGAGAAGTCGAGACCCTCGACACGATGCAGGAGGCGCTGGAGGGGGAGTTACGAGAACAGCTCGATGACGAGCGAGTCGAGAAGCCCTACCTGTTCCAGCCGGCCTTTGACCCGCTGGGCTGACCACAGCAATCGCCAGTATCACACCCGACAGTATGGAAGGTATCGTCGATGCGGAAATCGACGGGGCGAGTTCGCCCTTCACCTCGATAGGTTTCGAAAACGTGCCGTTCAGCTCCGTTCGCGCTGGAGTTCGCGGTCGATGCTGTCGAGTTCGTCGTCGACCATCTGGCGTTCGAGCCGCCGTTCGAGTTCAGTCTCCGAAATTTCGCCCTTGGCGTACCGTTCCTGGAGGTCTTCGACCGGGTCCGTCGAACGGCTGTACTCCGTCGAGGTCGCCCCGGTCGAGAGTGAGTCCGACAGCGAGGTATCCGACCTCGACACCGAGTGCTCGTTCGAACTCCCCCCGCTGAGTAGCCCGTACAGCTTGTACCCGCCGTACAGGAGGCCGCCGAGGACTGCGAGCATGATTGCCGTTCTGACGAGCCACCAGACGAATGCGACGGCCGCGAACACCGCCGACACGACCGCGCTGAGAAGGAGCAACCCCACGACGGCGAGAACCAGCCAGAGGACGAGTTTCGGTAAGGCCATACCCGCCGTATGCGGTCCACGAGCAAAAAACGTGCGCCAACGTTTCCATGGAACCCCAGAATCAGGACAGTCCTGCTGGTCGCGAAGTCGGCGTTCGCGTGCTCGAATATGAAGGTTCAAAATTCGAATAGATTTGGTTTGGTTTTCGAATTATTAACTTCGATGATTGATGTTAAATAGTTCAGTAAATGAACAGAAAGGGTTTTAAAATCAAAGTCGTTTCGAATGGCGATGTTACCGTGCTCGGGGTTCAGCCCAGACATCGAACGAGCAGAGTCAGCAGGCCCGAGTCAGGGGGAACGACCGCCCGCACACGAGGATTTAATGAGGATGCCAACGAATGGCGCGCTATGGAGCTTCGGGACGCGGTCGAGGCCGACGCCGAACGGCTGGCGTCGCTGACAGAGACGCCACAGGACGTGATGCGCAATCTGGTCCACGACCGGACGGTCCGCGTCGCCGAGGACGACGGCGATATCTCGGGGTTCGTCAGCTTCGACGCACGCGAGGAGACCGTCTATGTCACGCAGATAGAGGGCCCTCCGGACGTGTACGCCGACCTCCTCGACGAGCCAATCCGGTTTGCCCGTGCCGAAGAGATGGACATCGAGCTGTTCGCACTCGACAGCGAAACGGGTCTGCAGGATGCTGTCGTCGAGGAAGGGTTCGAACGGGTCGGCCCGGGCCCGCGGTTCGAGGGAGAGCCGACGACGCGCTATCGGCTGGAACTGGACTGACGAGAGCAACCCTGGGGAATGTTGAAAAGGGAGTCTCGACTACGGATGAGTATGTCCCGCACCAGTGAGGAGGAGTCTGTCGTCACGAAGGAGATGATAGGCCTGTTCGTCGCCTTCGGCGGCGATATCATCCTGCTGGTCGTGTTGCTCGCAGCGGTCGGTGCGGTGTCCTGGACTGTTGCACTCGGCATCTCCGGCATCATTCTCATCGTCTTCGGCACGTGGGTGGGACACCGATGGTGGCGTCTCCGGCGCGGAACCCAGCGCGAGACGACAGCACAGGAAACAGAGACGCCACTGGACACGCTCAAAGCCCGGTACGCCGCTGGCGAACTCAGCGACGAGGAGTTCGAGGCGAAGCTCGACCAGTTGCTGGAGTCCGAACGAAGAGACACACACAGCGAAGAGCAAAAAGCCGTCGTCACTACTGACGACGAGACTATCGAAGACCGGCACTGAACTGGAGAGAGAAGGCGAGAGGCGCGGTCTATCCCTCTCGATAGCGTCTCGTGAGCAGCGCTATCGCGACGAGTGCGACCAGTCCGAGGAGAGCGACAGTACCCCCGAGTGCGCCGTCATCGTCCGCCTGCTGCTGGCCGGGACTGTCGTCGTCTACCGGACCGTCTTCGACCCCACTGTCGTCAGGTGTCGATTGGTCGTCGTCCTGCTGTTGCCCGGGCTCGTCATCGCTACCTTCCGGGCCATCTCCTGTCCCGTCATCTGCTGGCACCTGGTCGCTCGCCGCCTCGACAACCACTGCAGTTGCCGGTCCGTCGTTGATGCTCACCTCGACCTCGCCAGTCTCGTCGACCGGGTAGGTAAGTCTGACGACGGTTCGCTCTCCGGGACCGACAGTGACGGTTTCGGTCACCAGCTCGTCACCGATACGCAACTCGATCGTCTCTGTCCCCATCGCAGCGCCCGTGTTCTCCAGTTCGACGTCGACCGAGAGCTCGTCGCCGACCGACGCCGTCGACGGGATGTCGTAGTCGATGACCGTGATGTCGGACTGTTTACCGGCGAGAGCGAACCCGGAGAAATGTGGCGTCTCCGCCTCGACCCGGACGTGTTCACCATCTTCGGCGAACTTGGTTTCACGCTCTATCCACTCGCCATCGACGCTGTGGAACAGCGTGATAGCAGACGAGTCGATACCGTGAGCGGCCAGTGCCTCGTGTGGAACGGTGAACTCGAACGTGGCTTTGTCAAGCTCGCGGGTAGCGAGTGAGCTGTCCACGTCGAGGTGTAAGAACGTCACAGCGCCATCTGGTAGCGCATCGACGCCGGCAGGTAGACCACTGGCAGCGGTAATCGCCACATCGAAGTCACCATCCACACCCGGTGTTACGGTCAGTCCATCGAGCGTGCTCTCGCCGACACCGAGAGCGTCGGCGAACGGTATCGCGGTCGGTTCACCTGCCCGGCCGTCCGTAACTGCGGCCGTTACGCCGGTGGCCGTTTGCTCGACGTTGACGGCCGTCTCAGTGCCTGTTGTACTGTCAGGGGGTGAAGACGCCTCCGGCGTCGATTCATCAGGCGGAGCTGTGTCTTCTGGCGGTGTCGACGTGTCGTCCTCGCCCGAAACAGTCACCGTGACTGGATTGCTTTCGAGACCGCCGTAGCTCGCCGTGAGCTCGGTGCTCCCCTCGCCAGTCGCTGTGATACGGCCGTCACTAACGCTCACAACCCCATCGTCGGAGTGCTGCCAGCTGACGTTCTCCGTTACGGCAATTGCGGAACCGTTGTCGAACATCGCAGTCACGGTGACCGACTGCTGGCCGTCGATATCGAGCGTCAGTACGTCCGGGTCCGCGGATAGCATCGACAGCGCTGGCTCCTGTACGGTAACAGCCGTCCGCGACTCCTCTGACAGTGGGACGCCGGCGTAGGACTCGATGAGCTCTCTGACGACCAGTTCGTAGCTTCCGGGCTCGAGCGTCTCGTCGACTTCGAAGCGGACTGTCTGTGCCAGCGTCTCCTCCTCGGATTCCGTGTGTGGGTCCGCCGCGACAGCGTCGAACTGCACCTCACCCTCGACCAGCCGCCCCTCGTCAGTCCGTAGCTGAACGGTGCTCGAGCTGACCGTCGTCTTGGCGACGTGCCGGTTGAACGTGACCTCGACACCGTGCATATCCTCCGTCGCACTCACGTCCTCGACTTCCGGCGGTTCGAGCGACCGGATGGGGACGTTCACGTCGAAATGCGGCGGTGGCACCTCGATTGGGTCCTCGTAATGGTCCTGGCTGTAGGCCGTCTCGTAGCCGTCTTTCTCGTAGACCACGCGCCAGTCACCCGGCGGCACGTCCCAGCCGTACATCCCGCCAGCATCGGTCGTCTGTGGGTTCTGTTCACCCCACCACTCGGCATCCCACTGTCCCCAGCTCTCTGCTTCCTCGTCCCACTGCAGGACCGTCGCGGTCACGTCCTCGACGACGTTGTCCTCGGTGACCTCGTAGACGAAACCGCTCGGGTCGACCTTCCAGGCCGGGTTGGCGACCGGAGAAGAGCTGGGGTCGTCTTCGGGGTCCTCGTCAGGGTCGTCGTCAGGGTCACAGTCCGCCTCACCTTCACAGTCACAGTCCGAGTCTTCGAGCGCCTCGTTAGCGAGTCTCTCAACTTCGTCATAGGACCTGTCGCGCATGTGATCGACGCCCAGCGTCGTAGCCGTGCCAACTGCTGCGAGGGCAGCAGCGGCGGGTAGCCCGACCCCCGATGCTCCAGCCAGCCCGCCAGCAGTCGCGAACGCAGTACCGGTTCCAACCGTTGCCACGGACATCATCGTCGCATCGTCGATGGCCTGTTCCAATTCCGCTGGCATCGGTCCAGCACACTCCTCCGGCCAGTTATCGAGCAGGTTATTGAGCGCGTCCATATCCTTACCAGCGTCCCAGATGTCTGTCCCGACGCCGACGATGTCCATAGCGCCGCCGGCGTCACCGGCGAACTGTGCCGCGGTCCGAACGCCGCTGCCGCCGCTGGCCGAGGTGCTGCGAAGGTGCGCCTGCCACTCCTGCTCGGCAAGGTTGCTCGACAGCTGTACGAACTCGCTCTCCCGGGCGGTGCTCATCACTGCAGCGCTGTCGCCAGCAGTCACCTCTACCGATGGGCCCTGCGTGCTCTCGACCCCGTGTGGGTTGACTGCCTCTATCTCGAACGTATACGACGTACCGGACTCGAGTCCGGCCACCTCCGCTTCGAGCGAATCGCCGAATACCTCACCGACCAGCGTTCGTTCCTGTCCCGCGACGTGATAGAGCCTGTACTCGTCCACCCACAGCGAGTCCTCGGCGGGGTTCCAGGCGAGCGTGACGTTCTCTCCGCTTGCTCCCATCTCGGCGACTTCGAGAGATGCCTCAGCGTCCCACGCCGGTGGCGCGTCCGGTCGTTCGTCCATCTCGAAAAACGCCTCCAGCGGAACCTCGCCAGAGACACTCGTTACGAGCTTGCTGTCGGTCGGCTGCCGAACGTCCACGGTGGCGCGCGAAAACATCGAGTTGGTTGCCGACGACGTCGCGCTAGCGGCAGTCCAGTCGCCCGAGAGTGTCTCCCCCACGTGGCCGATGTACGAGGTCTCGCCGGTCGCCGGGCCAGTCAGGTCGTGCCCCGGCGAGAGTTCGATGCTCACCCAGCCGTCCACGTCACCGGCGGCGAAGTGAACCGGCTCGCTGACCTCCCACGACGGACCGACACCCTCCCCAGTCCCATTGATTTCCAGCTCGCTGGCGGTGCTCAGCTGCGAGGTGGACGACAGTTCCGGCGTGTCAGTTCCCGATTCGGTACTCTCCGAACTCTCACCGAACCGGACGACTTCGTCCCACTCCCACGCCTCGTCCGTGGGGTCGACAGGTGAACTCGCCGTCTCCAGCGCCGCGTCGCCAACCGTCGTGTCCATGACGAGGCTGGGCGGTGCAGTCCTGTCCGTCTCGTAGTCGACGTATATCGGACCCGCGCGCCACTCCGCCATCCGGTCGGTCTCCATCTCCGCCACCCAGGT
>LKMJ01002653.1_pt1 | contig 16512 bp, 20 predicted proteins | sample 643391 | NCBI WGS metagenome assembly LKMJ01 (sample SAMN04112250, study PRJNA286221) | soda lake metagenome | biome: soda lake; feature: Kulunda Steppe; material: water; isolation source: sample PL-Br10 brine of Picturesque Lake | place: Russia: Kulunda steppe | collected 2010-07
CACGGTCGACGCTGTGGCGATGGCGCGGTATCTCGTTGATAGGCTCCCGCCGGCAGCCGACGAAGTCTTCGAACGGGCCGAACAGGGTGCTGACGTCATCGAAGCACCCACTGTAACGGTCAGCGAAGCGATCTGGTCAGTGGTGAACAAATGGGAGGTTGCCGGTATAACCGTCGATACGAGTCCCAACGCGGTACTACGCGGCCTGGTACACGACGGTCCGGTACAGATTGCGCCATCCGACGAACAGGACCTGGCGGTCTGTGGGAGTCTCCTCGATCATCACACGCTGCACGACGCTTTGCTGATAGCGAACCACCGGGTGCGGGGAACCGAGAGCATCGTCACAAAAGACGAAGCGTTCGCCGGGGAGGATACTCTCTGGCGGTAACATCAAAAGTTATCCCCTCCCGGAACGCCCCTTGTGATATGACTGGGTTCTCACGGCGAGTCGAACAGGTCTCGATCAGTGGCATCCGCGAAGTCTTCGAAGCGGCGGGCGAGGACGCGATCAACCTGGGTATCGGACAGCCGGATTTCCCGACGCCCGAGAACGCCAAGGCGGCCGCAATAGACGCCATCGAGGCGGGTGACAGCGACGCCTACACCTCCAACAAGGGGATTCTCCCGCTCCGGGAGGCAATCGCGGACAAACACGCCCGTGACAACGACCTCGATATCGACCCAGAGAACGTGATTGCGACCGCGGGCGGGAGCGAGGCGCTCCATCTCGCCATGGAGGCTCACGTCGACCCTGGCGAGGAGGTCATCTTTCCCGACCCCGGATTCGTCGCCTACGACGCCCTGACCCACATTGCAGGTGGAACGCCGAAACCTGTCGCCCTCCGAGACGACCTGACGCTCGACCCCGCGGCAGTCGAGGAGGCAATCACCGACGACACGGCCGCGTTCGTCGTCAACAGTCCCGGAAACCCGACGGGAGCGGTCCAGTCGGCCGAAGATATGCGCGAGTTCGCGCGTATCGCCGACGAGCACGACGTGCTCTGTATCACCGACGAGGTGTACGAACACATCGTCTTCGAGGGCGAACACCGCTCGCCGATGGAGTTCGCCGAGACGGACAACGTCGTCGTCGTCAACGCCTGCTCGAAGAGCTACTCGATGACTGGCTGGCGACTGGGCTGGGTGACCGGCTCTCACGAGCGAATCGAGCGGATGCTGCGCGTCCACCAGTACGTCCAGGCCTGTGCCAGCGCCCCGGCGCAGTACGCAGCCGAGGCCGCGCTCTCGGGCCCACAGGATTCGGTCGAGGAGATGGTCGCCGCGTTCGAACAGCGCCGTGACGTCGTCCTCGACGGCCTGGAGGATATGGGTCTCTCCGTGCCGACTCCCGAAGGAGCCTTCTACGCGATGCCGGAAGTCCCGGAAGGCTGGGCCGACGAGGTGCTCGACCGCGGGGTCGTCGTCGTTCCTGGCGAGGCCTTCGGCGAACACGGCAAGGGGTACGCCCGACTGTCGTACGCGACGGACATGGAGTCGCTCAAGGAGGCAATCGAAATCATGTCCGAGGCGACGGCTGCGGTGCAGTGACCTTCGTCCGTTTCTGGACGACACTGACGCCTAACTCGTCGCTTCCTCCTCTTCTTTCTCCCTGTAATTTACTCGCCCGACGACGTTCTCCGTGCCCTGCTCCAGTTGTTGCCTGACCTCTTCGAGTTCTATCTCGACACGTTGTTCGGAGGAGAGGCGCTCCAGTTCGCGGTCGATGTCGTCGCCCTCCGAGAGAATGTTATCGAGCGCGCCACTCTCTTCGAGTTCTTCGAGTGCGGCTGCCCGGGCCTCCATCTGTTCGGTTCGCTCGGTGGCGCGTTCGATAGTGCGGTTCACGTCAGCCATCTGTCCACCGACACCGGTGAACGCCTCGGCGGCTCGGGCCGATGCCTGGGCTGCTCCGTGACGGGCTTTCAACACCTCCTTGCGCATCCGGAACCCTTCTATCTCACCGCGAAGCGCAACCTGGCGCTCGATGAGCTGGTCCTGGGTGGCCTGGAGACGGTCTATCTGCTCGTTGATGTCTGCCAGCTGCTCCGCGACGACGTGTTTTTTCTGGAGGGCGCGCCGCGCCAGGTCGTCGCGCTCTTGCTGGATTGCCTGGCGAACCTGCTCGTCGTGGTGCTCGGCGTTGGAGTCGAGACGCCTGCGGTGGATCTCCAGGCGCTTTCGCTGTGTCGCAACGTCTGCAATCGCCTTGTTGACCTTCTGCAGTTCGTCACGCAGTTGCTCGTAGGAGTAGTCGAGTTCGGCTGCGGGGTCGGCGTGGCGGTTTAGCACGGCGTTGATCCACGACCGGATGGCGAACGAGAAACGGCGAAGAAGACTCATAACGACCCCTCCTCGTTTCGCTGGTAGCGTGGCTGGCTAACTGTGTGCTGAGACATGTTGAATGTACATCCGAGAGGGGTATAACTGTTCAGTCAGGTGCGTCACGTCAATTATAGTGCTCCGTCAATCCTCGATTGATGAGTATATGGGCCCGACTCGTCCCAGGGAAAATCTCACTATCTGATAGGAGAGCCGTGCAAGATGGCGGGCGCAGAGACAACGGTAACTCAAAAGCGAAGAAGGCGTGGACAATAGGTTAACCATTACTACGTGGCTCTATCCCCTGTTGACGATGATGAGCGAATCAAAATCACCATCCGAAGAGGAAATAGATGAAACGACCAACTGGCCCGAGCTCGCTGTCGGCCTGTACGATAAATTGACTGGTCGGAAGGCCGAGATTGTTTACGAATTCGAAGACATGGAGGTAGCTGTCCCAAGTAAGGTCGGCGAGGACGCTGATCATGCACACTGGCACATCGACGGAACGGTTAGCATAACGACCAACGAGAGTGACTGAACGTGGCAGCGAGCGGTGACCTACTCGCAACCGTCGACGGTCTCGCTCGCAGTAGTCCCGATATACGTGTCACGGCTAATCTTTCAGTGACCGTCGATAACATCGACCTGGCGATCAGTACTGTTGGCGACCGCATCCGCATCCAGGTTTCTTCGGTGAGGGCCGGATTTCGTCTGCTATGGCGCGAACAGGAACGGCTAAAGACCCTCTCGCGGATGCTCTCCGAGGCTGGTCTGACCGCCGAAATACGGGTCGGGAACTCAGTGATTGCAGTCGCCGGGACAGACGCCGCGCCTGGTACGCTGTCACAACTGCTCTCCATAGGACCGGTCGAGGTTCGTCTCAACGCACTGGTGTCGGCTGTTCTGCGGTTCAGGTGACGCGATCTGTTTCCTAATCAGCTGCCTTTTGTGACGGGGCTGGTCCGGAATGGATGGTAGAATACTGGCTGGTCGAGCCAGCACACCGTCTGCTGACTCTAGGCTCTCCATCTTGCACGCCCGAAACGAATCGTCGGGATCAGATATCTGAATCGAAGGGTAATATAAACATCATTCCGCGGTTGACGGACCACTAGTCAGGTGCGTCACATCCATATTCTTCCGGTCCAACTGGGGGTATGGAACAACTCGTCCCCCAGCACGTCCCCGTCTACGAGAGCGACGCGGAACGCCAGCGACTCTGGAAGCGCTGTGTCGACCGCGAACTGCCCGTCGTCGCCGTCCGAGATGCGCGACGCGGATTCATCGTCAGGTACGACCTCCAGCACCTGAACGTGGAACTGACCGAGCCGGCACTGCGAGGGCTCCGCGAGCACACCGCCGGGTTCCAGGCGTATCCGACGGCCGACACGGCCACGTTTCCGACCGGAACCGACCCGCTCTCACAGGCGGAGAGCGTCGGCGGTGAGGCAGGACCGGTTTCCGGTGACCTGCACACGCCCACGGAAGCGGCGGCGCGAGACCTCGCTGCACAGCTCTCGGCGGTCGTTTTCGACAGCTCGAACTGGGCGTCGGGGTAGACCAGCTCGTCCTGGCCATCTCAGACCAGGTCGGACGAGTGTGACTGTCAGGCGGCAACTGAAACGAGGCACTTAAATGGAATCAAGGGCTGGTTATAACCAGTTCTTAGGTGAGACGGGATGTCAGAACACGATCAACAGACGGAGGCGGAGCCGAGCGCACTTCGGACGCCCATCGTCGCCGTGCTGGGCCACGTCGACCACGGGAAGACGAGTCTGCTCGACAAGATTCGCGGCTCTGCCGTCCACGAGGGTGAGGCAGGGGCGATTACACAGCATATCGGGTCGACAGCGGTTCCACTCGAGACGATTTCGGATATTGCGGGCGACCTCGTCGACCCGGACGATTTCGACCTGCCGGGACTGCTGTTCATCGACACACCCGGACACCACTCGTTTTCGACGCTGCGCTCTCGCGGTGGCGCGCTCGCGGACATCGCTATCCTCGTCGTCGACGTCAACGACGGCTTCCAGCCACAGACACACGAGGCGATGGACATTCTCCAGCGGACGTCGACGCCGTTTATAGTCGCAGCCAACAAGATCGACACCGTCCCCGGCTGGAACCCGGAGGCGAACAGACCCTCGAAAGTCGCTATCGAGTCCCAGAGCGACCGCGTCCAGGGCGACCTGAACGAGAACCTCTACGAGATCATCGGCGAACTCTCCTCGAAGGATATCTCGGCGGATATGTACTGGCGCGTCCAGGACTTCCAGAAGAACGTGGGTGTCGTGCCGGTCTCTGCGGAAACCGGTGAGGGGGTCCCGGACCTCCTCACGGTGCTGATGGGGCTCTCACAGCGCTACATGAAAGCGGAGATGGAAATCGACGCAGGCGGCCCCGCCGCCGGGACGGTCCTCGAAGTCAAGGACACTCAGGGCTTTGGCACGACTATCGACGCCGTCATCTACGACGGGACGATCCGCGAGGACGACACGATTGTCGTCGGTGCGAAACCCAACCCGATCGTGACAGACGTGCGCGCACTGTTGCAGCCCAAACCACTGGCCGAGATTCGCGCCGACGAGGAGTTCGAGCAGGTACCCGAGGTCGTCGCTGCGGAGGGCGTGAAAATCGCTGCACCCGAACTCGACGATGCGATGGCAGGTGCGCCGATACGCGTCGTCCGTGACCAGGACAAGGGGTCGGTCATCGAGGCGGTCCAGGCGGAGCTGGCAGATATCGAGGTTTCGACCGAGGAGCAGGGAGTGACAGTCAAGGCGGATACGCTTGGCAGTCTCGAAGCGCTCGTGAGCACGCTCGAAGAGGACGAGATACCGGTGATGGATGCGGGCGTCGGCGATATCGCCCCGCGTGACGTACGCATGGCCGAGACTGCAGAGACGCCACACCAACAGAGCATCCTCGGGTTCAACGTCGACGTGCTCGACGATGCGCGTCAACTCGCCGACCAGGAGGGCGTCCGGTTGTTCGAACACGACGTCATCTACCGGCTCATCGAGGAGTACGAAGAGTATGTCGAAGAGCTAGAGCAGGCCCAGCAGGAACAGATTATGGAGAACATCACCCGGCCTGCCCGGTTCGAAATTCTTCCCGACCACACCTTCCGCCAGTCCGACCCCGCGGTGGTCGGTGTCGAGATACGTGGCGGACTTCTCCGGCGCAACTCCCGTATCGTCTCGTTCGACGACAGTGAACCCGAGCGCGTCGGCACGCTCAAAGGTATTCAGGACGAGGGCGAAGATGTCGACGAAGCGCGGACCGGCGAGCGCGTCGCCGTGTCCATCGACGGACCGACAGTCGGTCGTCAGATCAAGGAAGGCGACGAACTCTGGGTCGAGATACCCGAGAAACACGCGAAGATTCTCGAACAGGAACTCACCGAGGATATCTCCGCCGACGAGCGAGAAGTCCTCTCGATGTACCTCGACAAACACCGTAACCGCGACCCATTCTGGGGCAAGTGATTCAGAGTAACTCCCAGGCACCGTAGCCCATCAGCCCGATACCGAGTGTGAACAGGACACCGCCAATCAGCGTTGCTATCTTTCTCCCGCTGCCAATCGCTGCGGAGTTGACGAACTGCCGGGAATCCCCGATGACGAGCGAACTCTGTCCGCCAGTCAGGCACGCGTCGATGAATTCGTCGTGACTTACGTCGGGCGGTGCCCGTTGTACTTTCCCATACACGTGGACGGTATCGCCAGGCTCTATTCGGTGTTCGGTGAACCGATGGGCGTATTCGATGGTGGTGCCTGGTAGGCTCTCATAGCGAGTAATCTTGTCACTTTTCTCCGCGAACTCCCTGATGGTCTCCGGAACGTCTGTGGCGTTCCCGTGCAGAACGTGTCGTTCACCCTCTACTTCCAGTGTCGCCTGCTCGGGTTCGACGAGTAGGGCCCCCGTCCCGTCGTCGACGACGAACGGTGTTCGCTCACTACCGCTGTCGATGGTTGTCCAGGCCGAAACCCTCCCGTGTCGCTCTCGCTCGTCGATAGAGTATTCGTAGGCGAGACAGGGCTCGTCACTGAGAGGTGACCGAATCGGTTCCTCTAAAGCGGTCGCGGTTCCCTCTACCCAGGCACTGCCCGAACGAGCGCGCAACTCGCGGCTCGAAACCGGACCGCGTTTCCAGATACGACGGACGCCTCGCAGTTTCCTCACACCAGCAATCAGGAGGGGCGAACCGCAGAGGGTAACGAGGCTGCCGAAGACGAATAGGGCAGCGGGGTTCATGCCACCGGGTACTCACGCAGTTTTTTAAACGATTTTGATCCCCCGGGGGCTATCTCTCTGTGTCTTCGCCACTCGAAGCCCACCCACCTTGTGATTCTCGTACTTGCGTTTCGAAGCGCAACTCTCAGGCCTTGAGACGTACGTCCTGTACGCGGTGAATATCTTCACCAATTCCGTCCCCATCGCAGTCTGTCTCCGGGCATCGGTAATGCCATCCATCCTCTGTGGCTTCTCGCTCCGCAAATCGTGTTCCACAGCAGTCACAGAAGAGTTGGCCTGACTCACAGTTGTCCTGGTGAAGTTCGAGTTCGAGCTCCGAGCTGAAAGTCCGCTTACAATCGCGGCACGTGTAGGGCATATTGCTAATATACTCTGTACTCTCTTAAAATTCCATCGGAACGTTCACGTCTGCTGGTTTTCACCTACTTACCCCCAGATCCTCTCGACGAAAGATTCCCTTAACTGATACGCAGTGCGGCATTATTCGAGGTAATTATTTCGTCCCGATCTCGTCGGTCGATCGCAGTCGTACGGTAGGACAGGTTGCGGGTGACGGATCACGAAATTGATATGTGCGCGGACGGCGCTCGACGCCGAACAGCTCGAACAGTAACACCAGCCGCTGGCCATCGTCGAGCGTCGCCCGACAGGTTGGACCGCGACTCGTCACGACGAAGTACGGCGGTGCAGGAACCGGGTTGGCGGTCGTCTGTCTGCCGGTTGCGTCGACAGCAGTATCCAGTGTGTCTAGCAACCGTTCGGGAAGTGACTCTGCGTCGAGTCTGTCGGCGAGTGGCTCAGTCACCTCTCTGGCCTCGGAAACCGTCTGCCCAGGCCAGGACGCGGCGACAGCGTTGCCGACCGTACACACGTCGACTATCGTCTCGCGGTGAGTTTCGAACACTCGACGCTCGACCTGCTGTTCGACCGTATCGGTCATCACAGTGTCGTAAACACGGATCGGCTAAAATCATCCGGTTCTTGCGATTCCAACTTCGCCGCTAGTGGTTCAGGTCGGGAAACGCGAGATGTACAGCCGAGCTGTCACCGTCGTTGAACGCGAGCTGGCCGTCGAGTCTCGTCATACACCACTTGATTATCCAGAGACCGATACCGCTGCCGTGGAGCAACTGCGTTTCCTCGTCCTGGCGGAGCGGTTCGAGTTCGCTTTCGGGAATACCGGGGCCGTTGTCCTCGACTGTGAGTTCGACGACGTACTCCTCAGCCGTCGCGGGCCCGACGGTTACCGTCACCTCGGGTGCTTCCACCTCATTGTAAAGTATGGCGTTCTGGAGCGCCTCTTCGAGGGCGTTCTGGAACAGGCGTTTGTCGCTTCGAAGTTCGAGTGGCTGTGGCGGTCGGTCGAACGAACACGTTACGTCGTGTCGGCGTTCGTACTGGTCGAGCACGTCGGTGACGGTTTCGGTCACGTCGAACGTCGTCGGCTGCAAGGGGGCATCGATTGCCATCTGCTCGATTTTCTGGGCTTTCTCGACTGTCGTGAGCAACTCGTTTGTCGTCTCCTCGATGGTGTCTGCGGCCTCGTCGGGGTCGTGGCGAAGCGTCTCGGCACTTGCGAGAACGAGGTTGAGTTTGTTCCGCAGGTTGTGTCTGAGCACGCGGTTGAGTATCTCGTAGTACTGGTCACGGAGCTTCTCCGTGGTCGGGTCCGCCGAGAGCAAACCGAGCTGTTCGAGCGTTGCTGTCGGATCGTAGGTCACATCGAGATTCTGTATCTCTCCATCTTCGATTTCGAAAAAGGAAGCCGAGGACTCCTGAAACCGTTCGTGTTCAGGCTCGACCCCATATGCTGTTCCCCTGTGTTCGAACAGCAGCTCGTGCCGAATACCGATCGTTTTCTCTGCTTCCACGGTGATTCGGTAGTTGACGTCGAGTACTTCGAACCGTTCGTCACTCGTCTTGAGACGGTTGATATACTCTTCGCGGGAGTACTCGACCCCGTTGATAGTGAGTATGGCATCATCAGCCAGATAGTTTTCGGCGGCGTGAACCCTGGATTCGTCCACCATCGCTCTCAGGAACTCTCTGGCTACGTCGAGCCCCGAGTTATTAGCCATGAGGAATCCTCTCTCGTCCATCGCCAAAACTCTATGGTAGCGTGATGTGTTCGTCGTTCACGGCTGGCGATCCTATCAGGGGAGCAGTACTCAAGCGGTGGTCATTCTGCCACGGGGCCCGGAACCTGGCTGTCAGATTGAGTGCCTCCGAACCGTACGGGTTTTAAACACGCGCGTCAAACGGACAGCAAAGGTCGATATCTATGGAAATGCCAAGACGGATGAACACCTACTGTCCGCACTGTAACGAACACTACGAACACGAAGTCGAAAAGGTCCGATCGGGTCGCTCCTCGGGCATGAAAAAGGTCAACGACCGGCAGCGCGAGCGCCAGTCCGGTATCGGGAACGACGGTAAGTTCTCGAAGGTGCCGGGTGGGGACAAACCCACCAAGAAGACACAGCTCACCTACCGCTGTAGCGAGTGTGGCCGCGCCCACCAGCGCGAGGGCTGGCGCGCCGGTCGCCTCACGTTCCAGGAGTGATTCCGATGGCAGGAAACTTCAATCTCCTCGGCTGCCCGGACTGTGAGAACGAACAGGTCGTCTTCGAGAAGGTTTCGACCTCCGTCGCGTGTGCGGTCTGTGGCCACACCCTGGCCCGACCCACCGGTGGGAAAGCCGAACTCGAAGGAGAGGTACTCGAAACGGTCGAATCACGATGAAATACAGCGGCTGGCCAGAACCCGGTGAACTCGTCGTCGGACGGGTCGACGACATCGAGGATTTCGGTGTGTTCGTCGACCTGCTGGAGTACGAGGACAAGCGTGGCCTCTGTCACATCAGCGAGGTCGCCTCGGGTTGGATCAAGAACGTCCGCGACCACGTCAGCGAGGACCAGCGCGTCGTCGCCAAAGTCCTCGACGTCGACGAGAGCTCACAGCAGATCGATCTCTCGCTGAAGGACGTCAACAACCACCAGCGCAAAGATAAGATTCAGGAGTGGAAGAACGAACAGAAGGCCGACAACTGGATGGAGATCGCCTTCGGCGAGGACCTCGACGGCGACAGGTACGCCGAAATTGCGAACGCGCTCCTCTCGGAGTTTGGCTCCCTGTACGACGGGTTCGAACAGGCAGCGATTCACGGGGAGGAAGCGCTGTCCGAGACCGGGCTCTCCGAGGAGGACATCTCGGCGCTCGTCGAGACGGCACAGAAGAACGTCTCTGTGCCTTACGTGACGGTAACTGGCTACGTCGACCTCGAGTGCCCCGCCAGCGATGGCGTCGACGTCATCAAGGAAGCGATGCAGGCCGCCGAGGGCAACGGCGAAATCCCCGAAGAGGTCGACCTGAAGGTCACCTACGTCGGCGCGCCGGAGTATCGCATCGAAGTGCAGGCCCCCGACTACAAGACCGCCGAGTCGGAACTGGAAGCCAGTGCCGACCGGGCCGCGAAGGTCGTCCACGACTACGACGGAACCGCCCAGTATCACCGACAGCGACACGAGAAAGAGGAGTAAGGTCTCTCGAACCTCATTCTTCGAGCCGTGAAATCTACAATTCGCGTCTGTGCTGACTGGGAGACCTCCCACGAGCGCCCCGTGTACACGCTCGGCGATACCTGCCCGGAGTGTGGTGCGGAGGCCGTCAATAGCGCTCCTGCTCCCTTCTCACCAGCGGACCCGTACGGAAAGTATCGACGCGCACTTAAGCGCCGCGAGCGCCAGTAACTGGTATGGACGATTTCGACATCGAACGAGTCGCCGAGGTTGACCTCCAGGACCCGGTGTTCATCGAGGGGCTGCCCGGCGTCGGTCACGTCGGCAAACTCGCCGCAGAGCACCTGGTAGAGGAACTCGACAGCGAACTCGTGTGTCGCATCTACTCGACGCATTTCCCACCACAGGTCAGCGTCGAGGAGGGACTCACGCAACTGGCGTGTGCCGAGATTCACGCTGTCTACGCCGGGGACGCCGACCTCCTCGTCCTGACAGGAGACCACCAGGCACAGGATACGGTCGGGCACTACGGATTGACTGATACGCTGCTCGATATCGTCGAGGAGTACGGTGCTTCCCCAGTGTATGCGCTTGGTGGCGTTCCGACTGGCGAACTCATCGAGGAGTACGACGTCATCGGCGCGGCGACTACGGAAGCAATGCGCGACGAACTCGAGGAGTTCGGTGTCGAGTTCCGCGGGAACGAACCGGAGGGCGGTATCGTCGGCATCAGCGGCCTTCTCCTTGGGCTTGGCGAGCGCCGCGACATTCCCGCGGCCTGTATCATGGGTCAGACCAGTGGGTACCTCGTCGATCCAAAGAGCGCGAACGCGGTGCTCGAGGTGCTCGAAGAAGCAATCGGCTTCGAGGTCGACTTTAGCTCGCTGGAGGACCGTGCCGACGAGATGGAGGACGTCGTCCGGAAGATCCAGGAGATGGAGCAGGGAACGCCTACCCCGTCGGACGAGGACCTCCGCTATATCGGTTAGCTATCCCGTCATCCGGGGTGCTCTTTTGCTGGAAGGCAACACTACTCGACCAGTGACAGCACCACTACTCGACCAGAGACAGCACCACTACTCGACCAGAGACAGCACCAGTTCGTCCCCGTCTCGTTCGAAGGTGGTCCCGTAGGGTTCCGACAGCAGTTGTATCCTGTCACGGGCCCACGATGCTGCTTCCCGGTTCGCTTCGTGGACCGACATATCGTATATCTCGATCGGGAGGAGACGCAACTCCCGGAGAGTCTGGTTCTCGTCCAGGCGGACTTCGAAGAGGAAGCTTCGATCGTTACGCAACTCCCGGTCGACGGCGTAGTCATCGACGAAGTCTCCCATGTCGTAACAGATGAGCGCGCCGTCGTAGACCTCGATTCCCTGGAGGACGTGGGCGCTGTGGCCGTGAACGACGTCGACGCCCTGGTCGACGAGCCAGCGGCCAAACTCCTCGAACGCTCTGGGTGGTTCCTCGACCATGTTCGGTCCCCAGTGCAGTGACGCGACGAGCAGGTCGGGGTCGTGGCGCTTTGCTCGTGATAGCGCGTCTGTCACCAGTTCTCGGGACCTATCGTCCTCGACGTCGAACTCCACGCGGGCGACGCCCGGTGATGTTTCGCTCGCTGCGAACTCGGGTGTGTTGTCGGTAAACGAGACGACTGCAACGCGGAGGTCTCCCGTGGTGAACGTCGCCGGTTCCAGCGCCTCGTCCAGATTTTCTCCCGCGCCAGCGTGTGCGATGTCGGCGTCGTCGAGATGCGAGAGCGTGTCGCGCAGGGCAGTTTCGCCGAAATCCAGCAGGTGGTTGTTGGCGAGCGAGCAACAATCGACGCCAGCGCGTTCGAGCGCTGGAATCGCCCATTCGGGGTCGGCCCGTAAGTGAAACGGACGGTGGGTTCGTGTCCAGCGCTCTCCCCGCGTCGAGAGACAGCACTCCAGGTTGATTAGCAGGCCATCGAGGCCGGCGAGTCGCTCTCGGAGGTTTCCCCAGACTGCCTCGGGATGGCGGCGCTGCTGGTATTCGTCGACCTTGCGTCCGAGCATCACGTCCCCCGTCATGCCCAGTCGGACTGTCTCGGACATTGTACGGAAACTTGGCTACTCAGGTAGAAAAGGGCTGTCCGGGGTGGTATTTAAAATAAGCATTTCGAAAGGTATTGTGTACAGCAAGAAAGCCCCGGCCAGTTACACTCCCGGGACTCGCTGCGCGCGCTCCCACCGGTCGCGTGCTTACATCGTCCGGGTTCGTGTAACTGGCCGCCCCTTTCAATCCCACCTGTGTCGGCGGGACGGGCAAGCTACCGGGTGGGACTGAAAGGGGCGAGACGCTCGATAGGCGAGACGAAGTAAGCACCGCAACAACGTGAGGAGCGCAGCGAGTCGCAGCCAGCGAGCGTCTCGGGGCTTTCTTGCTGTTTTCAGAGGTAGAATCAGCACCAAATACAATTACTAGCAGGCGAATCCTTTTATCCGATTCCGACCAACCAAGAGATATGGCGAGTTCGACTGCGGACGGTGACGACGACGAGCCAGAACAGGAGATTCGGCTCGTCGACGAGGGGGAAATGTGGGTCGCCACGGATATCGAGACCGGCGTCGCAAGCCAGGGAGAGACTCGCGAGGAGGCCCTGGCGAATCTGGACGAGGCTGTCGCACTTTATGGTGGGGAGATTGGACGGCCGCCAACTGACGAGGAACTCCGTGAGATGGGAATTCAACCGGAGGATAACGTCACTGGTGAGCAAGAACCACCGGACGTCCTCAAGTGACCACATGGCACGACGGACGTTTTCAGGGTACGAGGTCTGTCAGGTACTCGTTAACGTAGGGGGGTTCGAGTGGCGGCGGACCACTGGCGACCACGCTCAACTTTACTATCGACATCCAACCAACGAGAGAGACAGACGACACGTTACGGTCCCCCTCCACGATGAACTACGAACTGGGACGCTCCGGACAATTGCCAAGAACGCAGGTGCAGAGGATTTCGACGCCTTCTGCGACTGGATCGACCGACACAGTTGACAACCTGTCCCCTCTTTCTCCCCGGTCCGGTGCCACCTGATTTATGTAGCTCCTGGGCGCACACCCTCCTATGCTGAAATACGTCAGCTTGAACGAACCCGGACTTCCAGAATTCGTCGCACTGCTTTTGGCACTCGCTGGACTGTTGCTCATCGGGCGAGTCTCGATTACGGCGTCGTGGGGTGCAGTCAGCCTGTGGTTCGCGCTCGTGATCATCGTCCAGAGCCAGATCGAGAAGGCGACAACTGCCAAGTAGCGTCGGGATCAACAACGTCCGTGTATCGGCATCCCGAGAGAGGTACCGAAACATTTCAACTGTTTAGTTAGACCTTTGAGGTTTCTGGACGAACGTTCTCTCATGGGAACAGAACACGCTTCAGAGTCACTCTCAGTCGAGGACGACCCAAGTGAGATCTGGCGCGAGTATCAGGGAGCACGGACGGGGACGGAGGTCGAGTGCGAGGGCTGGCGACAAGAGGCTGCCCTCCGGATGCTCAACAACAACCTCGACCCCGAGGTCGCCGAGAAACCGGAGGAACTGGTCGTCTATGGCGGTACTGGTCGCGCCGCACGGTCGTGGGATGACTACGAGGCCATCGTGAAGGAACTCCGCGAGTTGCCTGACGACGAGACGTTGCTCGTCCAAAGCGGCCGGGCGGTCGGCCGGTTCCAGACGCATGAGCGCGCACCACGGGTTCTGATTGCGAACTCGAACCTCGTCGGCAAGTGGGATAACTGGGAGCACTTCCACGAACTCGAAGCCGAGGGGAAGATCATGTACGGCCAGATGACCGCTGGCTCGTGGGCGTACATCGGGACGCAGGGAATCTTGCAGGGAACCTACGAGACGCTCGCAGAACTCGGTCGCCAGGAGTTCGACGGGACTTTATCCGGGAAAATCGTCGTCACGGCCGGTCTCGGCGGGATGGGTGGTGCACAGCCACTCGCAGTCACGATGAACGACGGCGTCTGTATCGCAGCAGAAGTCGACGAGAAACGCATCGATCGGCGTATCGAGACCGGTTACTGCATGGAGAAGACCGCCGATCTCGACGAGGCGCTGGACCGGGCGAAAGAGGCAGCCGAGGCCGGCGAACGCTACAGCGTCGGCGTCCACATGAACGCCGCCGATTTCCTCGAAGGGCTGGCCGAACGCGGGTTCGTGCCGGATGTCGTCACCGACCAGACGAGTGCCCACGACGAACTCGAGGGGTACTACCCAAGCGGTTACACGGTCGAGGAGGCCGACGAACTCCGCGAGGAAGACCCAGAGACGTACCGAGAGGAGAGTCTGGAGACGATGGAGCGTCACGTCGACGGCATCCTCGCGCTGCAAGAGCAGGGTGCAATCGCCTTCGAGTACGGGAACAACATCCGCGGCCAGGTCAAGCAGGCGTTCGACCGCGAAGATGCGTTCGATTTCCCCGGCTTCGTTCCGGCGTACATCCGACCGATGTTCTGTCGCGGCAAGGGACCGTTCCGATGGGCCGCGCTCTCTGGCAACCCCGAGGATATCCACCGAACGGACGAGGCGATTCGCGAACTGTTTCCCGAGAAGGAGGGGCTGCTGCGCTGGATAGACCTCGCTCAGGAGCGCATCGAGTTCCAGGGGCTCCCGAGCCGGGTCTGCTGGCTCGGATTCGATACCGACGAGGATGGACTGACCGAGCGCGCCCGGTTTGCACTCCGAATCAACGAGTTCGTCGCCGAGGGCCAAATCGAGGCTCCGGTCGTCGTGACGCGTGACCACCTCGACGCCGGGTCGGTCGCGAGTCCGAACCGCGAAACAGAGGCGATGAAAGACGGGACTGACGCTGTCGCCGACTGGCCGATCCTGAACGCGCTCGTGAACTGCGCCGCCGGGGCAGACATCGTCAGCGTCCACGACGGCGGTGGTGTCGGCATCGGCAACTCGCTACACACCAACAACCACGTCGTGCTCGACGGATCCGAGCAGGCAGCAGAAACGGCCCGCCGTGTCTTCACGACCGACCCGGGAATGGGCGTCATCAGGCACGCCGACGCGGGCTACGAGGAGGCACTCGACGCCGCAGACGAGTCCGGCGTGGCAATCCCCACGCGTGATCGCCAGTGACTCGTGAACCGTCGCTTCACCCTCCGGAAGCATGGGACGGTCCCTCCAGTGACCCCAACGACGAGCAGTTTGGGAATATCGTCGAAGGGGCGACCCTGGAGACAGCAGGTGAGTACGATGCCGTTCTCATCGGCGAACCCTACGACGGAGCAGTTATTGGCCGCCGAGGCGCACGCGAGGGACCGGCCGCAATCCGCGAATCGCTCGCAGGCGTGAAGACCCATCATTTCGATGCCGGGCCGGTCAAGTCCGTCGGTGACGTTGGAACTGTCGAAATGCCCGCAGACGCACCTGTGAGTGAGGTTCAGGCGGCAGTGCGGGAGGTGACAGCCGAAATTCACCAGCAGGATACTGTCCCCGTTTTCCTGGGTGGCGATAACTCACTTACCTATCCAAACGCCGCGCCACTGTTCGACCGCGAGGGAACTGTCGGCGTCATCAGCCTCGATACGCATCTGGATTGTCGGACAGTCCAGGGCGAACCGACCAGTGGCTCTCCCTACCGGCAGTTACAGGAGGCCGGACTCGACGCGATGGCCGTCCTCGGGGCGCGACACTTCGAAACCTCGACCACGTACGCCGAGTACCTCCGCCAGCAGGGTGGCGAGATTATCACTGCAGAGGAGGTGGGAGACGATCCCGTCGAGGCCGCAGACCGCGCACTCTCTGCTGTGTCGGTCGACCACCTGTACGTCAGCGTCGATATCGACGTACTCGACGCAACGGCAGGGCCGGGCGTCTCTGCACCGACACCGGGTGGGATAACGACGCGTGAACTGTTCCGACTCGTTCGACTGCTCGCCAGTCCCGATTCGATCGCCGGATTCGAGGTCGTCGAAACCGCGCCGTCGCTGTGTCCCGACGGCCGAACCGCCGACGCGGCAGCGCGGACTGTCGCACACGCGCTCTCGGTGATGGGGGAGTCTCCGCAATCGAAACGGGGTGAGCTTGTATGACTGACTTGTTAATCCATGACGCAGCACAAGTCGTAGTGGGTCCCGAAAATGGTCAACTCCGGACCATCGAGAACAGTGCAGTCGCCGTCGAGGACGGTACTGTCGTCGCGCTCGGTCAGACCGACGCGGTCACACAGGAGTATCCGTCTGAAAACGCAGATAGGAGCATCGACGCGAATGGACAGACAGTCCTCCCCGGATTTGTCGACCCGCACACACACGCGCTGTTTGCGGGCGACCGCTCGGACGAGTTCGTCGCCCGAATCGAAGGCAAGACCTACACCGAAATCATGAACGCGGGCGGCGGGATTCCGGTGACCGTCGAGTCCATCCGCGAGGCG
>LKMJ01002654.1_pt1 | contig 16508 bp, 32 predicted proteins | sample 643391 | NCBI WGS metagenome assembly LKMJ01 (sample SAMN04112250, study PRJNA286221) | soda lake metagenome | biome: soda lake; feature: Kulunda Steppe; material: water; isolation source: sample PL-Br10 brine of Picturesque Lake | place: Russia: Kulunda steppe | collected 2010-07
CCCTAACGCCTCAAACGCCTGCTCAGGGCAACTGCCCGTGTTGTGATGCCCCTCCCCACCCCCTGAGCTCCACATGCTTGGGTGTGCACACCTGTGCGGGGTCCTTGCGCGCCATGAGCTGCACTAGCGCGTCGCGCACACGTGCGCCGATGGTGCGGTGGGGGTTGCGCGCGCCCGCGATGGCGGCGGCGTGCAAGCGGCGGCGCGCGTCCGCTTTCACGTGCCCGTCCTTCATGCGCACCGCGTGGCCGCGCCACAGCGCCTGCGTGATTGCGGTGAGGCAGGCATGCAGGCTTTGCAATGCACAAGCTGTCTCTGATCCAGGCGGCATGCACAAACACACACACAATGCGCAAGCGTGAGGATGTGCACTGAAGCGGCGGCCTTCAATGATGCATCCACCCCCTGATGCAGGCGCAATTCCATTCGAGCCCTCCATTTTAGCCCTCCAAGGCCTACGCACATGTGTCTGAATCGTGGGCAGCCAAGGGCAATGGCCCGCAGCGATGCCACGCACCCTGAAATGCGGCTGGGGTGCAACACACGTGGCGCTTGGCTGCGTCACTACTCCAGCCCCTTACTTGGGCGCTGGCGCATGGCCCGGATCCCTTCCACTCCACGGCCCCCCCCTTCATGAGCGTTGCCAGCCATCCTGTCTGTATTGGCTCTAAACAGTTGGTTCCCCCCCCTGCCCTGGCACATCCTGTTAACCCCCCTCACTCACCTGCAAGCGCGTGACGCCCTGCACCCTTGCCGCCATCTGCCTTTGCGCTAGCCACATGCGCACGCCACTCTGCAGGACCACCGCGGCTGCCTGCTGCTGCGCAGCCTGCCGGCGAGCACGCAGCACCACCAAGCGCGCGCGCATGACGGGCACGTGCGCGGCGATGGTGACCAGCGCGGCGCGTCGGCGCTCGAGGCTGCGGCGGGCTGCCCATGCGCGGATCGCCTGGGCAGGCACATCAGATCAGGTGCTTGATCTATCAGATTGTGCCTCATCACAGTGCGCAAGAGCAATCGGGGTGTACACGTGTCCGCGCACATGCATGTGATTGCATTTGCCCACCAATGGTGTCGCGGCTGTGCATCCACTCCATACCAGTCCATCGCAAGGTGGTCCCCGAGCAGGCCCCGTTGCCTGCAACCCCGCACTTTTGCACTGGCAGCTTGTACTGGCTGCAAGCGTAGGCCTCGCCACCTGCGCCACCAGGCCTCCCCGTCTGCATGCATGTCCCACCCGTTTGCGCCACCAAGCCTCCCCGTCTGCATGCATGCCCCACCCGTTTGCGCCACCAGGCCTCCCCGTCTGCATGCATGTCCCACCCGTTTGCGCCACCAAGCCTCCCCGTCTGCATGCATGTCCCACCCGTTTGCGCCACCAGGCCTCCCCGTCTGCATGCATGCGCCACCCGTTTGCGCCACCAAGCCTCCCCGTCTGCATGCATGTCCCACCTGTTATCGCCACAAGGCCTCACCGTTTGCATTACCAGCGCTGCTTTGGCGGTGCGCACACGTGCAATAACAGCCTGCACACTCGGCCCCGTACGCTGCCGCTGCAAGAAGCCCCGCACAAGAGCCTGGATGCGGCTGGCCGATTGATACCTGCATCGTACATGGGTACCATTGCCAGCGCAACACGCGTGGAGGTACACTGACATGGTTAGCATCCATCGACCACTGCATTGAAAACTTATGCATGGGCGCCATTGGAGATGCAGCACCTGTGGACTTGCCCTTTCTACAGTACCGATCAATCGGTGCCTTATTAGAGCCTGCACGGCGCGTGCATTCTGATGACCCGCGCGCGCATGCGCTGTGTGCGTGTTACACGTGCTCAAGCGGTGTTTGTGTGGGCATACCTACACGACACCTGTGCGTGTGCGGAGGCGGGCAGAGGCCTGCGGCACAGGCGGTGCCTGCCCCTGACTGTATTGACTGTATTGACTGTATTGACTGTGTATTTGGCACACGCGGTGCCTGCCCCTGACTGTGTATTTGGCACACACGGTGCCTGCCCCTGACTGTGTATTTGGCACACGCGGTGCCTGCCCCTGACTGTGTATTTGGCACACGCGGTGCCTGCCCCTGACTGTGTATTTGGTGCCCAGGTGCGCAACATGCATACGGAGCCCAGGTGCGCCACATGCCGTGCATTGCACTGCCGCTGTCCTGCGTGATGGTGCTCATGTCCACATGCACCGCCGCTGCCCTGGGCGCCTCTTCTGACTGAGCATGGTGCCCACCCAGGCGCACGGCATGCCCTGCATGGCCACCGTCCTGTGTGGTTCGTTCGAAATGTTGTCATCGGTGTTGTTTTTTTAATAAGCATCCATCAGCAGCAGCGGTTGACACCAGCACCATGCCACCGCCACCACCAGGCGCACCTGCACCAGCAGCGCACCTGTGCATGTAGGCCTTGGCAGTGGCCTCAAACTCACGAATGGCACGCTCGCGCGCCAGGTGCCGCCTACGCAAGACGGGCAGACATAAGGGCTCAGAGGGTAGCCAAAGGGTAGCAGAGTGGGAGGATGGCACAGACATGCACGCGCACGATAAGGGGCAGTGCTGTGATCCAATGCAAGAGGGCGGCTGCATGCACGGGGGGTTGCCCTGCCGCAGCCAATGCGCAAAAGAGCGCTTTAACTCTCTGTGCTGCACCCTGGGGAGGGGGGGAGGGGGGTACGGGGTAGACCTCTGCCGCCATTTTGCAAAACACAGGTGGAGCGTTGCACTGTGCAGCACATCAACAGGCGGAGCGTTGCACTGTGCAGCACATCAACAGGTGGAGCGTGGCACTGTGCAGCACATCAACAGGTGGAGCGTGGCACTGTGCAGCACATCAAACAGGTGGGATGCAGGTGAGGTCAGCTGGCCTTGACGGATCCAGGGCCCATGCCTGTCAAGGCCATCGCCAGCGGGCAACACACCTGCACCCGCTGCCGGTGCAACGCACATCTGGGGCGAGCTTCTTGATTGTCAAATCCACCAGGCAGACCACCGCACCTCCTGGCCCCCCCGCCCCAACCCTTTAACCCTTTTTCCTACCCATTTCAACCCCCCCCACACCTGCATGCAAGGCCGCGCGTCCAGGCCTGCAGGACCAAAACCGCGCGCTGCCGTGCGTGCGCTTCTTTCTGAGCCAAGTGGCGCCGCACAAAGGCTTGCAGGATGGTGGCAGCAGCCCGCTGTGCACGCAGCTGCTGCAGCTGCTGCTGTGCCGTGCACACGCGCCATGCATCCTGTGGGCAGGGCAGCAAGGCAGAGCGCGCTGGTTGGCCTGAGCCACAGGCAGCGCTGACACGGGCAGAGCTGACACAGGCAGAGCCAACAAAGGCAGAGCTGACACAGGCAGAGCCAACACAGGCAGAGCTGACACAGGCACAGCCAACACAGGCAGAGCTGACACAGGCACAGCCAACACAGGCAGAGCCAACACAGGCAGAGCCAACACAGGCAGAGCTGACACAGGCAGAGCCGACACAGGCAGAGCCAACACAGGCAGAGCCAACACAGGCAGAGCCGACACAGGCAGAGCCGACACAGACAGAGCTGACACAGGCACAGCCAACACAGGCAGAGCCAACACAGGCAGAGCCGACACAGGCAGAGCCGACACATGCATGCGGTGGTAGGGAAGTGCGCGCGTGAATTTGACCGAGGTGCGGGGCAGCCCAAGAAGCTAGGGCAGTACCTCAATCCAATGCATACACCTTTTGTTATCAGGTTCGTCCAAAGCCACTCTATACGTGTCTATCTGGCCACAGAGGCAGAGGCAACAAGCGAGTGAGTCAAGCACTGACCTACTCCCCAACATTGGCACACCTGCCTTGCTGCTGGACTGCCCAACTGTATTCTGTTGCAAGCTAATTGATCCTGCTCTCCCCAGTAGCGCGTGCCCCCACCCTCTGCGCACCTGGACGGCCTGGATGGCTGCGCGCCTCTCTCCTGCCCGCCTGCGCGCGGCCTTGCCCCGCACCAACGCCTGCAGCACCACAACCTGACCACGTGCTGCGCAAAACGCCTGCCGCTGCGCATACGCACGCCAGGCCGCCTGGACTACCACGCATGCCGACCGCTGCTGCTGCAAGTGCTGGCGGGCAGCCTGGGCAGGGGAAGGGGAGAGGGGGGATAGCAAAGCAGGCTGGACTCAGCAAAGAGGTGCGGCAGGAGTGGATGGGGAGCAGGTGGAACAGGGTCGGAGCTGGCAGGGGCATTCAAGAGTGGTCAGGCGAGAGGGAGGGCACAGTGAACAAGTGAGGCAGGGTCAGAGCTGGCAGGGGCACTCAAGAGTGGCCAGGCGGGAGGGAGGGCACAGTGAACAGGTGAGGCAGGGTTGCCCCAAAGTGGTGGGCCTGGGGGTGTGACTGAGCTGGTGAGGCGGGTGCAACTGGGGTGCGCGTAAGTTGTGGGGCAGAAAGGCGGTTTGTGTCAAGCACAAGCGGAGGGCGAGATATGGCACAGAGATTCAGTGATACAGGGATCTTCACAAGGCGGCGCTTCTGGGAACACACAGGCTCTCATTGGGAGAGAGGAAGCGACAGGGGGGGGAGGAGAGAGCTGGAGAGCGTAGGAGATCACCCCCACTCTTTTCTTGTCTCCCGTACCTTGGCTCGATGTGCTGCCTGGAGTACGCACGCCGCGTGCTTCAGCGCGGCATAGCGCGCGCCCGCCGCCCTCCGCCGCCATGCCGCCGCGACGCGGTCCGCTGCAGCGCGCACGGCGCACAGCCTGGCATGCTGTGCCCGCGCGCGTGCGCAGGCTTGCAGCGCGATGGCAGCCCACTGCACGGACAGGTAGCAGCGGCGCTGCACCGCCATTCGCCACGCGGCCTGCATCCACAAAAGAGAGACGCCGCAGCTTGCGCACAGGCACGTGAGGCACAGGGATGGCCCGTCACACAGCCTTGCACGTTCAGGTGTGGAGGCCGGCATGCACACCCTCTGTTTGATGGGTCGTGGCAATGATGGGCCAGACACCAGGGGGGGCAAAGCATGTGTGTCAGGCTTGCATCGGCTCCAGCTGGCATATTCAATGCGTCAGGCTTGCCTATTTCATGTGTCAGGCTTGCCTATTTCATGCGTCAGGCTTGCATCAGCTCCAGCTAGCATATTCAATGTGTCAGGCTTGCCTATTTCATGTGTCAGGCTTGCATCGGCTCCAGCTGGCCACTTCCCCCTCCCAAGGCACCCAAGGCACCAGACCTGGGCTTTCATACACGTGCAGCATCAGGTCTCACAGCGGCCGGCTTGGCGTGTGATCACCTCCAAGGAGGCCAGGTGCACATGAGAGCCTCTGTGGGCCGCGCATCCCATGCGCACGTGAATCACCTGCATGCTGACAAGGGCACCTCAAGTCCACGCCTTGCCGCAATGCCCCCCCCAGCAGCGCAGTGCGGCCCATCAGCGCAGCTGCACGGAGTCGCGCGGGTGCGCACCGGGCCTTGCATGCGCGCCTGCAAGGTATGCGCCTGAAGCCGCGCTTGGGCAGCTGTATAAAGGCGCATTGGTGCGCACCGGGCCTTGCATGCGCGCCTGCAAGGCATGTGCCTGAAGCCACACTTGCAACCTGCTGGGCCAGGACATGGGCCTGGGCACTGGCAACACCCATGGCACATGCCAATGTCCACATACACGCACGTGCCCAGCAAGGCACGCCTCGACAAGCTCCTGCGCGCGTGCACACCTGTATCCGCACGGCTGCAGCGCGCCTGCGCTGAAGCTCCAAGCGCACGGCCTGGCCCCTCCATGCGGCCTGCACACAAACTGCTGCCTCAAGCCTCCGCCGCTGCTGCCATGCCTGGTAGCTGCGCCAGGCTGCCTGCAGGCATGAAAGGACGCGCATGCAGCACGCGGCTGTGGGTTTGGGCAGGAGGGCACACACGAGGTGTGGTTGTGTATAAAGCCCGACATCTGCAAATGTTTGACCCACTCCCATGCCATGCCACTGTTAGACAAGCCTGCGTGCATGCAGTCCAAAGGCTGGCAAGGCACACACACACACACACACACACACACACACACAGGGCCTGGTCCCAGACGCTGGGTGCACCATTCAAGCCAAATAAGTTGTTTGATGCCCACCCAGCTGGCAAGGGGCAGCACGTAAAGCATAAGTGTTCTTCCCAGCCTGAACGTGCTCACACACACCCCAAGGCAACACACACAGGCATAATAAACAAGCACAAACACAAGCAGCAGGCGCAGTGCACACTACCACCTCAACACTCCCAACCTCCCAAGAGAGAGTCTGATGCCAGCCAACTGCGCCCCATCCCCCCCATGCTCACCTGCATCTGGATTGCAGCCCGCCTCTGGCTGCAGTACGCCCGCCGTGCGAGCCACATGCGCACACCGGCCTGGATGGTGATGGCGGCCTTGCGTGCCCAGCCCCAGTGGCGGCGCGCCTGGCAGGTGGCGGAGCAGGTGGTATGTGTGTGAGAGAGAGTGCGTGAGAAAGTGCACACATGTGCATGAGGGCATTGTTTCACCCGACGCTCGTGCGATCAACCCTGGGTGTGTGTGTCAGTGGGTGTTGGGTCTCCCGTAAGGTTTTTGAATGCTTGGGTGTGTGTGTCAAAGGGTGATGGTCCAGGGTATGCATCTGGGGATGATAGGCCACATTAGATTCGAATGCATGGGTGTGTTTCGGGGGGGGAGTGATGGGCCTCCCAAGGTTTGGATCCTTGAAGAATCAAATGGCGTGAACAGGTGGTGACGCACAAAGCTTGTGTTTTCAAGGTAGCAGCCCCGTCGAAAACAACAAGGTAGCAGCACCACCCAAAGCAACGAGGTTACAGCACCGCCCAAAGCGACGGTCTCAGGTGCACAGGCTTGAGCAGCAAATCGCATTGTCATTTGGATCGCGACATGCAAGGTGAACTAGTGCAGGCAAGCAATGGTCTGAGTGCATTGGCGAGCTGCCCACTTCCTATGTTTGTGGCCATACGACAGGCAGCGTGCCAAGACAGCACGCGCACCAAGGTGGCAATATCAGTGCTTACCAAAGCTCAACGCAGCCCATATCACATGCCCACCCAGCAGACAAAAGAGCATACATTTCGAACTACATGTCACCCATCAACTGGACAGCATGTGGCACACTCGCAACCGTCAGATGGAACAGCGAAAAATGCGCAGAGCAACACACCATGAAGCCCCTCCACGCGCGAGCAATGCTGGTGGCGGCTTGATGCTGCGCCGCGATTTCTGTCCTCACTTTTCGGCCACGCCATGAACTCTGCAGGCATGCCAGCAAATAGGACACAGATTGCTAAGGGCACAGGTGGGGGGGGCTCTGGTTGCAGGGGGTTCAGAATGCGGGGGGCTCAGATTGCAGGGGGCACAGGTAAGGGGGAAGAGGGGTGCCCGCGGCTTATCACACACAGCAGCAGCAACGGCAGCCGCCTCCGGTGTTTGCTGCAGCAGCAAGCGTGCACAGCCACAGAGCCTCTGGCTATCGTAACACAAAAGTCTCAGACGGCACCAGAGACCTGAGGAGAGCGAGATAAGTGTGTGCAAGGGCGAGTCAAGCCATCTGTGTCCATGTGCACGTGGGCACAAAGCAACATCAATGCCACAAAAAGCATACATTTCCAAAGGCACCAATGCTATCAAACACATCTCTCAAGGGCTTTATGTCAGTCATCACGAAACGAACTGGTGGCTGGGTGTGCGGCCTGCCTTGCCACGGCACTCGCGCAGACTTGACGCACCTGCACAACCCAGTTGCATGCATGACGCGCCATGCATCCTGCCTCTGCCCAGGGACTCAAACAGCAGAAAAACATGAGTGGGACCTTCCCTCCCTGAAATGGAGCCCCAACGCCTTCATGCGAAAAGGCTCTCATTCCCTCACATTGTGTCTCCTTTCCCACACTCAGCTACTCCCTAGCCTGACCTTCCCTCCCCACTTACACAGGGGCCCCACAGGCATCCCACGTCCAATCACACATCACATTGCCCCTCTGTGGCTTTGTCATCACCCCAGGGCCCTGCAACCACACCCACACCTACACCCAAATCCACAGGTGAGCAGGCACACCTGCAAGCTCACTGCTGCTGCGCACAGCCGCGCATGCTTCCGCCTGGCAAGGAGCCCTCGTGCAGCCGCTTGCATGCATGAGGCGGCGTGCTGCGCAGCTTCCAGCTGCGCACGCGCAGCGTGCTGCCTCCAGGCGCACTGCACAAGGGTTGCTGCACGCACCACAGCCTGCAGCTGGCTCTGGGCGACATGGCGCCTCCAAGCCGCCTGCGTGGTCACGCGGCAAATGCAAGTAATCAATGCAAGTAATCAGTAATCAATGCCAGTAATCAATACGTCAGGTCGCCCATGGGGACTGACTGCACTGTCATGCTGCCATTGTCATTGGCTAGATTGCACGCAGAGGGACAGCTCTGCTTCTCAATCACTGTCGAAATTGGTGAGGCAATGAAAAGGGTGCCCCTCGCACAGACAGCGTATCATGCCCAGGAACCACAAGCAGATGGGACCTCCAGGCGCAACATTAGATGCCCAGCACACGCGCTCAGCTCACCTGCAACGCAACAGCCGCCTCCAGCTGCTGCATGTAGTGCAGCCGCTCCTGCCGCCCCCGCCATGCGGCCTGCAGGGTCACCACAGCTCCCCGCGCGCGAGCGTACGCCTGGCGCTGGGCCCGCGCCCTCCACGCCGCCTGCATCGCGACCACTGCTTGTTTGACCTTGCGTAGCCGCTGTTGCGCGACCCGCGCCCTCCACACCGCCTGCGCCAGGACCACGCCGCGCTGCACAGCAGCATACGCGCGCCTGGCAGCTGCACCGCGCACCCAGGCCTGCACCAGGGTTGCTGCGGCAGCTGTGGCTTGGAGGCGCTGCCTGGCGGCATGCATGCGCCACGCAGCTTGCAGTACCACTGCAGCGCTGCGCTGCTGGTGGAGCTGCAGACAGCCCTCGCGCGCACGCCAAGCGGCCTGCAGCGCTGTGGCCGAGGCACGCAGCTGCGCCCACCTGCAGGGTGCACGAGTACAGCAAGTGCGATGGAGCCCCCCAAACATTTGATGCTGGGGTCCCGATGAGCAGGCACCAGGCGTTTCCCACACCATGCTACACGAGCAGTGGTCGCCTCAGGACCCGATCCCCCGCCCACATTCACACGCTCTTAACGCGTCCAGCGTGCGTGGGTTCACCAGCACAGCCATGCACAGGAGCAGCTTTAATGGGCTGGGGGTGCGCACTGCCCCTGTCCTCGTTCGGCAGATACAGCCTTGAAAACCTTAGACCTAAGACCTGCCCCTGTCCTCCAGGCATGCAGGGCCTGGCAGGCAGGCCAGATGTGCATAGGCTGCTGTTGGCTGAAGCAGCCTGTTCAGCCCCAGGTGCAGCAGAGAGGGTCACGTCCACCAGCCACCAAAGGAGGTGTCAACAAAACCGGCCCAGCCCCCCCACAAGATAGGGATCCGGCAATGCAAGCCAGTTCCACACAGCAAGCAAATACTGCTGTACAACACAGGCACACCCAACAAGTACAGGCCGCAGCACAATGTTGCAAGGTTGGCCCATTTCAGCCTCAGCCAACCACTGGCTTCTGCCCTTCCTGCCCCAGGCCAAAACATAGGCGCACCCGACAAGAACAGGCCTCAGCACAAGGGTGCAAGGCTTTGACGATTCACGCCACACCCACCTACACCCTCTGAACTGCGCCCTTCCTGCCCCAAGGAACAGCAGCACCAGCGCACCCCAGGCAGGCATCTTCATTGCACACCCTCCCGCAAAAGCACACCTGGCTAGTGCCGTTCATACCTGAAGAAGCATCGGCACAACCCCAGGCAAGCATGTCCGTTGCACACCCACTCAATACAACGTTAATACACCTGGCTAGTGCCATCCATGCCCAAATAAGCACCAGCAAAACCCCAGGCGTCCCCTGGCCATGTCGCACACGTCCTCAAACAAGCACACATGCACACGCAAACACACCTGGCGTGCTCCCTCTTGCTGCGGAGCGCTGCCTGGACGTGGGTGGCGGCCGCCGTGCGCGCGCGCTCGTGTGCCGCGGCTGCCCGGGCAATGGCCCGCACATGCGCCGCCCGCCAAGTGCGCTGCGCAAGCACCGTTGCCCCACGCAGCTCCAGGAACGCGAGCCGCCCGGCGTGCATGCGCAGCAGCGACTGCGCCCGTGCAGCGGTGGTGCAAGGAATGGAGGTGTGGGTGGGCGCGTGTGCACGCTTTGAAAGAAGGCGCGTGTGCGCGTGCACACTGGGGATGAGGGGCTGCAGCCGCTGCCCCTGCCTAACCTCCTGGAGATCCCTCCCTCTCTGTAGACCCACCCTAGTGCCGGGCACGCCCAGTGCACCTGAGCTGCTGCTCCTTGCCAACTGCCAAGCCTCAGGCCACAGCCTTGTGCCAGGCCTTGCGAGGCTGCCTCTGTCCATGCGAGGCTGCCTCTGCCCATGCCTCTGTCCATGCGTAAGGCCTTGCGAGGCTGCCTCTTTCCATATGCTTCGAGCTGAACACCGAGCGCCAAAGACCAAGCGCCAAGAGCCGCATGAGACAGGAGCCCCAGCCCCACAGCGTCGGTTGCTGGCAGTGAGACACAAACATGCCCACACCCGAGCACTTGTATGATCAATTCTAGGGCACACTCAGATCATAGAGGCGCTCAAAGCACGGTGCCTGCACGCGTCGCCCGAGGCAGTGCCTGCACGCATCTGCCACCCATCAGAGGCGGATGCTGATGGCCACATGGGGCGTGCCACGCTGGAGGGGCACGAATCTTTGCAGGCACCCATAGGAAGACTGATCCCGTTGCAACGCATGCAGCACAGGATTAAAAACCCATGGCTGCCGTCCAAAGCCCCACACCCCACGTGTGTGCGTGCATCCGCTGGCCCCGCACACCTGTAGCCATACAATTTGCTGGCGGCGGTGGAGGAACGCAGAGCGGCATACGTGCATGCGCCAGGCTGCTTGAATCACCACGGCTGCGCGCGCGGCGCGCGCAGCAAACCTGCGCCGTGCAAGCGAAAGCATGGGTATGCCAAAGCTGCAGCAGGCAAGCCAAATCACTGTGAGCCTTGGTGAGTGTGTACCAGGGCCTTGTCATGCAGGCCAATCCCCCCAGCCACACAGACGTGGGTGTCCCGCTGAGCAGGTGACGAAAGGCGAGTGATATGACAGGGTGGTGACGAGGCAGGTGGTGACAGGAGGAAAGGAGGCTGCAGGGTTGTGCAAAGCTTGGCATGCACGCACGTGCCAAGCGCAAGCATGCAGGCGCACACAGACACACACAGGCGCAAATACAGACACACAGGCACAAACACACGCAGGCAAGCGGTTGCGCTGGCGCGTAAAGCTCCTGCTTGGGCATACAGGAAGGCCGCAGACTCCAAGCAATAACCATGATAGCGGCAGCCGCTCTGGGCTGGACTAGAAGCAGCAGCGCCTTGCCTGGTGTTCACGAGCTCTTGGTGCTTCACCAGCACACGCCTGATGAGGCGCGGCAGCGGGCCATGCACGCGCTGGACGCAGAAGCCGCGGCAAGCCGCCTGCGCAGAGTGGGCAAACGCGCAGGAGTCGTCGCGCGCAGGGCACCGGGCATGGGGCGTGCGCCAGAGCCTGTGGTGGGTCTGCAGGGCCTGGGGAGCAGGTGGCTGCGCAGATGGCTGGCCTCCTGAGGCACAAGCCCTGTGTGGCCTGCTCTGGCTCAGCGCCACCTGAGCAGTTCTGTGGCACTGTGCTGCCTGAGGCTCTGGATCCTGCGGAGGCTATGTGCCCGCCGATCCTTTGTAGCTCCGGCTGATGTTCTCTTTGCGTCCTGTAATTCTGCGCCACCTGAAGTTTTGTGCATGCTGGCGTTCATAACCACTGAAAGCCCTGTGCCTGCTGACGCTTGATCACACGTAGGAGGTTTGTGTTGCTTAGACCCCAAGGCAACCTGAGGCTTTGTGCTTGGTTCAGGGCCTGCAGAGGCTATGGTGCATGGGCACCCTTTGCAGGTGCATGGATTTCACGATGCACAGGGGTGCACAGATGCACTGTGTAGGTGAATAAAGGTCCAGCACTCATGCTGCTCTGCCCCTTCCCCCAGCACACGCCACACCACCAGCGCACATGCAGCAATGCTCCTCCAGCGCAGGCACACCCCAGGCAGGGCAAGGAGGCCTCTGCAGATCAACATTAAAGATTTTAAAAAGGCCACAGTGTGGGGGGCTCAGACGCTCAGGCCCACCTGGATGCAGGTGGCGGCCGCATTCCGGGCCAGCTCATGAGCGCGCGCTGCCTCTGCCGCTGCACGCGCTCTCTCCTCCGCCTCTGTAGCCGCCACCCGCTGCCGCTCCTGCTCTGCAGCACGTGCCACACGCGCTGCCTCCGCTGCTGCCTCCGCCTCAGCGCGCGCGCGCTCGGCGGCAGCCGCCGCCATTGCCCGCTGCCGCGCCTCCTCCTCTGCGATCGCAATGCGCTGTCGCTCCTTAGCTTCTGCTATGGCCTGCTGCTCGCGCTCGTGCGCAGCCTCCGCCTCTGCACGCTCACGCGCCCTGGCAGCAGCGGCAGCAGCGCGTTCGGCTTCCTCGGCCGCCCGCCGCCTCAGGCATGCCACCTCTCGACACGCCAGCTGCTTGCGCCAGTTCTTTTGAAGCACGATGGCGGCGGGTACGACGAAGGGCCCTGCATGATGAGCACACGGTGTGCTGAAAGTGTGCTCATACTATATGTATGTATTATTATCCACAGCAAGCTCAAAAACCAATCGCTTTGAGTGCCTGGCTTCACCCAAACTTCACGGAAGCACCTCTTGGGTATCGCCCTCTTGGTGGCGGCCATGTGGGGTCCCAAACACTGTTAGTAACAGCCAGCCATTTGCAGGCCTCGGCAGCAGAGCGCACCCACTTAAGGAGGGGGGGCGTTGCTCAAATCCACAAGGCCTTGCTTGCACTGCCAGGCATCTGCACAACAGGAAACCGTTCATGTGCCAGTGCTCTCTGTGGGGAAGCGCGCCCAAAGCCTCCAAGGACCCCAACCCTTGGTACCTAGCCGCCATGTTGCGGCAGCTGTCCAATCCACCCCGACCCCAACTCCGTCTCAACCCAAAACTGGCCCCTGACGCTCGCGCAAGCATGGCGTGCAGGACGCACATCCACCGGCTGCGCATTGCTAGTGCCTGCCTGCAGCAGCAAAGTGACATTACCTATGTGCTTGTGTGGGCACATTTTACAGAGCACCTCCCTATAGTGGGCTAGGGGCACACGCTGCATGTTTGTGAAGGAATCCCTGGCATCCAGGCAAGCAGGACTGCACGCACCACATTTCTTTTGCCACACGTGCTGCCGCAACGCTCGTGTGATGAGGTGGGCTGCGCGATCCTCCTTGCTGATCTCCAGCAGCCGGTTGGCCAGGTGCGCCAGGTACAGGTGCACCGCGCCCGCCTGCGGGCAACGGTGCAGCACAGCAATTTCATCTCGGGGGCAACTAGCACAAGTAACGGGCACCGAGCTCCAGCAGCCGGTCGGCATGGTGTGCAAGGCATGGTGTGCAAGGCCATGGTGTCGGCATGGTGTGCAAGGCATGGTGTGCAAGGCATGGTGTGCAAGGCCATGGTGTCGGCATGGTGTGCAAGGCCATGGTGTGCAAGGTACAGGCGCACGGCCTAAATGACAGATGATGACAGGAGCAAGTTGTGATTTACAAGATTGACGCACAGTGGCAAAAGGGTGGGTCGCAGGGGTGCAGGTGCAGCACATGAACGCCCCCATGCGTACAAACACATGTGCACATTCACACGCATGCACGCAGCCACGTACAGCACCCACCTCCACTCCTCCATCAATAAAATCATCGGGGGACAGCATCTGAGGCACCCGACCTAAGCGGCCAGCGCAGTCGTGCAGCAGCCCAAAGTTGTGGCGGATGCCTTCCCTGCAGCAGCAACAGCGGCAGCGATAGGAACAGGCCTGCTCAGTGTACAAAGCAATTGTTTGTGAGAGCCTCACAGGGGAGCAGCGCCAGCTTGACGGAGAGCATGTGGGTGAATGGGAGCAGCGGGAAATACGAGACTACTTCTAGGGGAGGAGGTGGGGGGCTTCCTCAAGCGCACTCTGAAGACCCAGCTGGCTGGCCAGGCATGAAGATCCCCATGTGATGCTTGCTCCTTTGGCTGAGGCCAAGGGTGCCTCTTGGCCAGGGACAGATGGCAAGTGTACACGCGCACACACGCACACACACACCCCGGAAGCCAAGCCGAGGAAGCTGGCAAGCAGGATCAATGTACCTTTAGGTGGCTGCAGCAAGCAGGCGTGCAACAAATCCAGGCTCTCCCTGTGCAAGCCTTGACTTACCTCCAAGCCCAAGAAACCTCCAGGCTTTGGCAGGCGCTTTCATTTGGCCAGGGAATCTCTTGCTCCAGTCCTTCCCAAAAAGCTTCTGGCATTAGAACAGTCCCTTACAACAATACTTCCCAGCTGGCAAACCGTGCTATGTTCAAGGATTTAAAGCCCTAAAAACTTTTGCACCACGCGCACCGCACATGCTTGGGCACCGACGCCCTGCCTGCATTCTGGTGGAGGGCGCACACGCACAGTGGCCGGCTACAAGCGCTCCCACACTCATGGCAGAGCTTTGTGTCTGGTGCACAATGACGCGAAGCACACAGGCCTGAGGCCCTCCAGCAACGCGCAGGCCATAACAAAGGGGCCAGCATTCTGGGGGAACCAGGGCCCAGGCACGCCTGCAATTATCAGTGTGCAAAAGCAGCCGCTTGCCTCACCTGTACTCTTGCAGCTGGCCCTGGTCGTCTATGCAGCCGCCCGCCTCGTACACAGCACACCAGCCTGCGCAAGCAGTAGCGGGAGTGGCGGTGGCAGCGGGAGCGGTAATCTGTGCCCTGGCTGGCCCCTTTAGTCAGCCGCAGTGGTGCATTGCACTCCCTGGTAAGCAGCAACAGCAGCAGCCTGTGTGCTGCCTGGCCACTTTGTTCAATCTGCTGCGGTGCTGACCTGGGCTGCCAGCTTGGCAGCAACAGCGGCAGCACGTGCGCTGCCCAATCACCTTTTCACTGTGCTGTCTGTTTTTTGGGTCAATGAACCAGCAATGTGTAGTGCGCAAAGTGGGGCAAGTGCAAGCAAGCTTGTGGCATGCAGTGAGCACGTGGCCTCTGCTCTAGATGTCCAAACCAAGCTGCTCCTGTATACAATGGCCGTCTTATTGCGGCTGCGCACAGGCACATGAATGAGGCACCACCAGCGCTGTACACCCTCTGTGCTTCCATGCACTGCAAACCATGCACACTCCGGTGAACTTGAACCATAGTGGCACTCATGCAAACAAACACACAAAACAATGCAGGCACAGACACGCGCCTTTGCTCTGCTGTGCCTTGATGTCCGCCTTTTCATCAGCCCACACACACACACTGACAAGACGCACACAGAACCAGGCAGTCGCACACGCACACACACACACATGCGCGCGCGCACCTTTGCTCCTCAGGACTTCGATGTCTGCATCCTCATCCCCATCCATCAGCACGGCCAGGTCCTCAGTTTGGGGCACAGACGGCTGGTAGACGGCTTGCGCAGGGAGCCAGTCTGGCAAGTACGTGGACACCTGCAAGCGTGCGAGAACAACACTGTGTGCTCTGACTGAACCCTGCGTCAGGCAGCCGCTGGCAGGCATGGGCGGCATGCCAGAGCAGCAGGCTGATGCCCTGTTAGCGCTAGCAGATAGGGTAGCGCACGACCTGGCGTGAGCAGGCTTTGATCGGGGACAGCAGGGGTGTGCCAGGCACAGCCATCGCCCTCCTCACAGGGATTAAGCAAATTCAACAAAGTTCAACAATGGGGGCTGCACATGGGCTCAAGGGATCACTGGCGCCCTTCCAGCGTTTGCCTGACGAGCAGCTCCCATGAGCCAACACCAACACATGCCATGCCCTTAAGCAGAGTGACCGCGCTGAGAGTTGCACCAACCTCTCCCCCATCACCACTGGGTGAGGGAACGACACAGGCGCATGCCCTGGCATGCTGCCAGAGTGTGCACACACACACACACAAGGCATCAGCACACCCGGGCCACAACCCCCCAAGCCAGCACCAAGCCAGTCAAATACACAAACTCCTGGAAGGCGTACAACCCCAAGCAAGCCTAGACAAACAGCAGCACACAAGCATGCACAGACACGAGCGCGCATGCCCACCAGGTAGCAGAGCGCGCGGCCATCCCCGAAAGACGTCGTGACGTCGTGGATGCGCATGCCGTGCAGGCCGCACGCTGCCTGCGACCACTTCAGCAGCAGGTTGGCGCGCTTGTCCTTGGGGCACAGGTCCACGGGCTCAGGCGCAGGCCGCCGAGTGCGCGCCTGCTGCAGCCGCAGCAGCCGCCGCACTTCCACAGCCAGCTCGGCAGTGCTCAGCAGGCGGGGCACCTGCACACAGGCAGGGAGGCAGGGGGCCTTGACCCTGGCAGCTTGGGGGGCAGGGAGGTGGACAAAGTGCTGCTGGATGGAGGGTGGGGCAACTTATGCAGTATGTGCACACCCAC
>LKMJ01002655.1_pt1 | contig 16502 bp, 18 predicted proteins | sample 643391 | NCBI WGS metagenome assembly LKMJ01 (sample SAMN04112250, study PRJNA286221) | soda lake metagenome | biome: soda lake; feature: Kulunda Steppe; material: water; isolation source: sample PL-Br10 brine of Picturesque Lake | place: Russia: Kulunda steppe | collected 2010-07
AGCCAGGGCAGTGGTCCTCGTTATCTGAATTTGGTCAATGGAGTCAGTGAAATGAGCTCCACATGTGCTTCTTTAGCCCGTTATGCAGGGAAGAAGTCCTAGCCAAGAAATCAAAGGAGCAATCTTGTGGGCATTTAACTCCCTGCCTCTGCCTAGTGCGAATGGTGGTCATTATTTTACGTTTTTCGTGTTTTTTCCTAGTGCGAATGGTCCGAATAAAACTTTTAATCTTATATAAACTTTAAATAAACTTTTAAAAGTTTTTCAGAAGTTACAATCCGACCGGTATTTCGAGAGAGAGGGAGAGAGTTCTTAATTATAGCAATTTTGAGCTAGCCCGTACCTAATGCTAGTATGTTGGTTTGCACTTCGTCTATAGCCCTTGCAGCCATTAGCTGCTTCTCTCTCTCCTGTTAGCTTTTCATGAAATTCTTCAATAAGTCTTTTCAAACTCAAAACATATTAACCAACTCATTGTTGATCATCTTTTTAGTTGGCAACCCCAATTAACGAACATTTCGTTAACGAAGAGGCTGGCTGTTATAACCCCACACATATTCAGCAGATAGTTACTTATACCTCAAACTACGCATACGAATCCATTATGCAGTAATCATGTACTAAGCTGCCATGCTGACCATAGATCTACATTCATAAATGCATGAAACAATCACTCTACCACCCACATGGTGCATCCTTCTTCGGGCTGCCAACCAAGTGCCTAAAGATCTGCATCTCTAATCTTAGTTGGACGATCCATCGAATTAACCATCACGCCCTGCCACGATGCTGGTGTTGGTAGTGTTGTCGCTCCGTTGATGCAGACCATGGGGAAGCTGCATCTCCCGGGCTGCCGAGAGGGAATTGCCAATCTGCATTTATGTAGCAATGGAGGCATGTGAATACCCATGCTGTGCAGTGACCCATCTGGCCAAACATGATCATGCAGGGAGAGGTAGAAATCTGCAGGGCGCGCTGCTCAGTACCTTGACAGCAATGTGCACACCATGACCAGCAGACTGTCCCAGTGGGAATGGGGCTTTTGCTCCTGCCTGTCTCCCTGTGGAAGGAAGACAGATCTAACTCAATGAGCCTTCCTTACTTAGAAACTTGGCGGGTGTGCAGGAGTAATCGGTATCTTTCCTGCTCACCCATCATGCTGTCAAGAGAGCTCTGCACAGGGGAATGAGCCCTGGGCACGAGCCCATGCGAGCCCATAGCCCAAGGTAAGCCCCTGTCACATTGCATTCCCGAGGGCCTTTACTTTAGCTCAGATAAAGATCAGCTGGTGGGAAAGCATTTCTGGCAGGTCTATGTTTCTGGCAAGGACTGGGCTCTGGAGCACTTTGGAGCACTTAGGAGCACTTTGGAGCACATAGGAGCACAGCGGAGCAGATAGGAGAGGGAGCGGGGCCTGAGGGCTGGAGGCTTAGGGCTGTGTGAGGCGCAGGAGCAATTAGGGGACTTAATAGGGCAGCCGAGGACCCACGCCTGCTGGTGGCGCAATGGGCTCTGCCGCACTGCCCTCAGGTTGCAAGTCACTTGAGGGAAACAGTGACTCATGCAGCCCAAAAGCATGTGCTTAGTGCTTGGTGACCTAAAAGTACAAATGCATGCAATCATAATTCGATTCGCAAGCGCGGTACGCCCCCACGCACTGTTAGGTCACCTACCTTCTGGTGCCAGGCCAGCAGCTGGCGTCGTGCGCTCAACGCCCGCCGCAGCTGCAGCCGCTGCTGCAATGGCGGCAGAGGCAGCCGCTGGGGAGGCATGGGTGTTGATGGGGAGCATGCCCAGGGCGGATGAGCTGGACGGGAACAGCAACGCAGCCAGGCGCGTCGTCAGGTCCCCGAGTGGCACCAGCTCATCCAACTTGACACCCGCGCCGGGAGCGCTTTTGACCTGCGCGCTCAGCAGGACAGCGTAGCGCGTTGTGGCCTGCCGTTGGACTCCATTCCCCGCGTCATGAACGGTTTGGCATGGGGTCCACATGCCAGGCCTGTCACAGCCACAAAGCCATGTATGCCGTGCAAATGCCACAACAGCACGGAAACCGTGTCACAGTCACAAAGCCAAATGCCGTGCAGGTGCCAACAGCGCGGCCGCCATGTCACAGACGCCCCGTCACGCGCCCCCCTTCTGTCTGTGCAGGCAGGCATACTTAATACCCAATGGGCAGCATGCATGCAGTGGGGCACAGAAGCAGAGACGTTGCGTCGCTCCTAAGGGCCCCTGAGCTTTCTGACGCCGGCAGCCAGGATCTCAGAGCAGGACATGCTGCACATGGTCCAGGTTACTTAAATCAGGCGCCGGAGCAGGGCATTGCTGTGCTTGACTGGCCACGGCCCCACCTTCAGCACTGTTCCGTAAGTATGTGCAACCAAGTATTTGCCGTACCACATAGCAGAAAGGCATCATTAAGGACCGAGGCCCATCTTGAGCATGTGTCATTGGCGTGTGCGACTGACTGACTTTCCATCATGCCACAGTGTGCAACAGCGTCATGCAAGATAATAGGAAGGCTCACCGTGGCCAAAGGTGGCCATATGGGGAGCAAATGGCACATGATGAAAGACAACAGAAGGGCCCACCTTGACAACCTGCTGGCCGTCCAACCCCCTCAACGCGCAGGCTGAGTGCCGCTGCCCCGTGTCGGTGGTTGCAAACTTGCTTGACACGCTGCTGGCGCCGCTGCTGAGCGCGCCCTTGCCGAGCTTTGCCGGGTCTAGGATGACCAGCCAGCGGATACCGCGCGACGCTGCCCACTCGTACTGCTCTGTCAAGCTGCAGACAGGAAGGAGGCAGCAGGCAAGCTCTGCGTGTGTGTGTGTGCGCGCGTGTGTGTATACGTGTACGCAAGTGTATGTGTGTACATACATCGTGCACACACAACTCATTATCAGGCTGATTGGACCTGCCCATGCCCTGAGGTTGCATTAACATGGCCCACATTTCCTCTTGGATGCATTCTCATGGGCTTGTGTGTGTGTGCGCAGATACAGCAGATGCAGACAGGTCACAAGAAAAATAGTGCAGGGACACAGACACCAGCACAGACACATTGAGTGCCGGAAGGTGGCTGAGGAAGCTGTTCACGACAATGATGTGTGCCTAGCTGTGGGCAACCTGGTCTGCAATAGCCTTTGGAACACATGCCAACTGCCTGGTGACCCCTGGCTTGCACTGTCAACCAATCGGCCATATCATAAGAGGATGTCCACTTGCACTTGGGCAGAACGTCTGCTGGAGGCTTGCCTGCTACTCAACCAGAGAGACAATCTCCTTGCGTGAAGGCAAACAGTCTGGTGAAGGCATGCATGCCTACGAACCTCCCGAGGTCACTAATTGCATTGAAGCAGCATGCTGAAGGCTGCATGCTACTCAACCCCAAGGGAAACCCCGCTGCATGGAAATATTCCGCTGAAGGCATGTATGGGTACCAACCTTGGAGCCGCTCGCGGCATGAGCTCTGCGCACAAGCCTGCTGCCCAGCACATGGATACCACCTGCAGCGGAGGAGAAGGCACAATATATATATCAGCATCTCCGCCCAGTGCATGGGAGGCCACCTGTAGCAGAGGAGATGGCACAAAATATATCAGCACCTCCGCCCAACGCATGGGAGGCCACCTGCAGCTGGAGAAGGGACACGAGTTTAAAGGGGGCGCACAAAGCTGGCCCTGGCAAGCAGCGCCGCCTGCCCTCACAGGACGCACACACGGCACCATGATTCATGACAGGAAGCCAAGTGTGCCTGAAGTCACGCCTCCCGCATGCAAATACGGCATCATGCCAGGAGATCTGCTCGCGCACCTGCAGCCTTGCCTCCAGCATGCCTGTGCTATCTTGCAGTCCGCCACGGCTGCGGCTGGCGATGAGCACTTGAGCGGTGCTGTGCTGAGAAACGCTGTGGTGCCTGAGGAGGGAGCCCGGTGCACTGAAGGGGGGGGTGAGGCCTATGGCGTGGTGTGCTGCTGCCATGCCTGAGCAGCGAGACGTGCAGCGCAATACAGTGCACATTTGTGGCGGCGGCAGCAGCAGCGGCAGTGCAAGGAGTGTAACATGGATTTAAGTGCCTCGTGCAGCATTTTTCCGGAGTCTGTTGAGTTTTTTGTTGTGAGCTTGTCAGGGATGAAACAATTTGTCTGTAAGAGGGTTGCCCTGTGATATAATCAGGCGCATCAGGCTTTCCACATGTGCATGAGATGGGCATGCCTTGGTCTTGGTGGGTCCACACCAACGACAAACATGGACTCAGCGATCAGAGGCCAAGCGGAGGCGCCTGTTGCAACTGAAAAGTTTTGTCACATGAGTCGTGTGACATGGCTTATGTGACACGGGCACAAATCGGAATGGCTTTCACAGAGCTCTGTCCTGTGTGGTCCTCTAATGAAATTTGCACACACTATGGCACACACTATGGCTTTCACAGCTCTGTCCTGTGTGGTCCTCAAATGCATTTGCACACACTGTGAAGCAGGGCATCCGCCGCAATTGCCTTTCACAGAGAAAGTGTGCACAAACATTGGGGCCAGAAGGTCGAGAAGTGCCTGTGCGTACCTGCTGGAGTCTCCAACGAAGGAAGGGCCCTGCCGCTCGAGGCATCCAGGCTTAACCGATTCTGAGAATAGGCAATGGCACATGCGCACAGTCACAGAGCATGACGCATGTGCTGCTCTGGTGTGTGGTGCCCCGCCCGTGCATTTTCTGGCTTCATCTGCCGATGCATTCGAGCCTTCAACCGCTAGCACATGCCCGGTGCAACAGAGGAGTCCAGGGATGCCTCATTGTCTGAGACTTGAGAGCACCACTTGGAGGTGAGCACCACTTGGAGGTGACTCCTCATTGTTTGAGACTCGAGAGCACCACTTGGAGGTGACTCGAGAGCACCACTTGGAGGTGGCGAGTCTTGGTGCAATCAAGCTGACACAGGGGATGGAATGGCACCAAGCCCCCGTCCTGCTGTCTTGATTGATGTGCCATGGGTCATTGATCCCCCATATCTTGTGGCACAGAGACCCCGTCCTGTGGTCTTGATGCGCCATATTGGACATGGCTGCAAGTCATGAGTCTCAACCCACACCAAAGCTTGCACGCTTGAATATCGAGCATGTGTTTTGTACGGTCTAGTGAGAGCCAAATGGTCATGAAGCAGCGAACACAGGACAAGGCCTAGGCACCCCTCTTAGTTACTCCAACAGCCCATATGACATTCACATGAGGCATGTGTGAGTGTGGCAAGTGGGTTGCGAGTGCGGTGCATGTGCTTGTACTGCATGCGGTGCTGGGTGCGCAAAACTGGCGAGCCTACACTCAGGGGCAGTCTAAAAGTACGTGCTCTTCATCATCTTGCACGCAATGTCAAGTGTTGTTGTACGTGCAGGCGCATTGCCTGGGGCATCAGCATCGCCTGTGTGCGTGCTTGCATTTAGGCTTGCATGTACACACAAATGCGCAGCCCTTCCCCTTGGCCACGCCCCCATCCGCCAGCGGACACCGACGAGGAGCCCTGACACCCACGAGGAGCCCTGTCTCTCACTGAGCTGAGTCGTTGAGCTCCTGAGTGCTGAGCTGTGCCTCCGTATGCCGACGGAGCGACCTTTGTGCCGTGCAAGCACAACCCGCCTTCCATGAAATTATGCCACGCTGCTTGCGTGTGCGTGTGCGCGTATGTGCGCGCGTGCGCGTGCGTGTGCGTGTGTGTGTGTCACGAGGCATCAAGTCACTGCCCGCCAGCGCCGCTGGCCTGCCCCCTCCCCTGCACGCCATTGTTGATATTGACGGCTGTATCACGCAATGCGGGGGGTGCGCTGTGTGCGGCAAGGGGCGCCTTGCCGAAAAGGGGGGCAGACCGACCGGCGTCAATCAATTGCAAGCACGCGCGTCAAGGTCCGCGGAGCACCGCGACCCCCACCCCCCCTCCTGCGCTCGCCACTGTCACAAAAACGCCAACACAAACAAACTTGGCACCAAACCACAAACGCGGGGCCCAGGAAGAGGCGCAGCGCAGCACCTGGGGGCAGCCGGGGACACTGTGCCAGAGTGCATCGTTCGTCAAGCCGCGGCCACCGGCGGTGTCCCCGCGAAGTGCTTTCCCCAGTCAACATTGCCTTATGACACGCTGCTGTGAATCCATATTAAATGGGCTGGCGCAGAAACGGCGCAATTACACACACAAATTGGCTCTGGCATATGGCTAACCCAAATTGGCTCCGACATATGGCTAACCCAAATTGGCTCTGGCATATGGCTTAAACAAGCCATAGTGCAAAACATGCGCTCCTGAACACTGCTCTGCCCTCAGGGCGTGCACATATTGCCAGCCAGCAAAGCGCAGCCAGCCACGCCTGCAGGCAGCCAGCAAGGTACACTCCATGGTGCTTACAAGCTGCCAGCATGGTGCGCTTGCACTCGTGCTTGAGCTACGAGCATTGTGTCCCCCCCCCCCCTCGGCATGAGTAGTCAACCCTAAGGCCGCCTCACCGCCTGCAGGATGCCCAGCGCATCGGCCAGCTTGTCAACATTTAGGGTCACGCCCACACCACCAGGTGGAGCGGCCGTGCCGTGCTGACCGCAAGCATCCACGTGGGCATGTGAAGCACCGGGGGAGTCCGCATCCATCGTTGCTGCTGCTGTGGCCGCTCCTGCTGCTGCTGGCCCAGCTGGTGGAGACACCAGGCTGGCTGCTGACAGCCAGGTGGAGCGGATCATGTTGTCGTACCGGCCACCAGCAGCAACCAGCATTTGCGTGCTGTGGGTGCGCAGGGGGAGTTGGGCTGCAGGGCAGGGCAGGGCAGGGCAGGGCAGACAAGGTCAAAGAAACACCACAAAAACCAGGACTGTCAAACATGTAGGGCACTGTAACGAAACCAGGCTTTCCTTGATCACCATCTCACCTCCAACTACCTAACCAACCACCAGACTCAGGCTTTGGGCTGGACTGGGGTCAGGCCAGTTCATTAACCGGGATCGTTCCCCGGCCAGCCCATAAACGACCTTCTTTATAGCGTTCCTTACAAGCACATCATAACGTTGCAGTTGAGCAAGTGTACACACACATGCACACACATGCACATGCATGCGCAAGGCGAGGCAAGCTAGGCCACATATCAGCGCATAGGCATGCTCCGTTTGAACACGGATCCACCTCATCAAATTACATTGACCGCCACAAGCAAGTCACCCAGAATGCATGGCATTGAGCACACTGTAAGGAATGGCCTCAGTGCATGAGGCTGCGCAGGAGGTGCTGTTGCATGCAGGTATGCTTGACTCACCTGTGTGCACGTGTGGCAGGTAGATGTGTACCGTAAAATACGTGTGGGAGAAGTAGGCTTCAGGCATGGGCATCAGAGGATCCAGCACCAAGCAGGAGGGGGGGATGGCTAGGATGGCTAGGTAGCGCGCAAGCATCTGCACAAGAGCAAGGCCAAATCGCGAGCTGCATCAGTGCAAAAGAATTTGCTGGGGATGCACAGAAAAAAGCTGCTCCAGTGCAAAAAGAACATGTTGGGGATGCACAAAACAGCTGCATCAAAATCTGGGGATGCAGAAATCAGGGCTGGATGGTCTTTCGCACCTGCACACCCTTTGCAACACACTGGGTTGCCTTAAGGTGCAATCACACAGCAACGGGCAGCCACTGGCAGGTTGCTTGGCACTTACGCAGATTGCTAGGCAGGTTGGTAGGCTGCCAATAAGGCAGGTTGCAACATTAAGAGGCAAGCATGCGCACTCAGTGATCTCTTACGGTGAAGAGACCCTCCTCAAGTGTACACATTGGTGTGTGTGTGGTGTGTGTGCACGTGCGTGCCAGTGTGTGTATGTTAACGTGTGTATGGCAAGTGTGTGTGAATGCATGTGTGTGGTAATCCGCAGTGATTAGTTGTTATGCGCGCCCCACTGAAGCATCTTGGTAAAGATGTGTACTGAGGTAGTTGCAACTTAATGCGGCAACACATGTGCATGGCAACACACGATGGCCCTATGGCCCTGCGCATGGCCTGGTGCACAGAAACACGTGACGGCGTTATCTGCACTCACTTGAAGCTCAGCCAGCGCCGCCGCTGCCCTGGATGCTGCAGACATCGATGCAGGGTGGTGTGACACCTTCCCTTGCCAGTCCTTGACAAACCTGTGAAGCATGCAAGGGACATCAAGTGCATCATTTGGCAGCATGCTTAACGGAGACATGCTTGCAGTTTTAAGCTACTTCAAAAGCAGCGGCATTGGCCCCGGAGGATCTGTCTTTGAGGTCCTGCACACGCTGAAAGTAAGGCTTAGGAACAGATTTAGCGACATGTTCTGGGAAACGTTCGAGGTTGTGGGGGCATGTACAGCGTGCCCCTGCTAAAGAACACAGTATGCATTATGATTTCTCCTGGTGTGTCAGAGGCCTTAATGCCAAGAAGGGAGGTTCATTGTGATACATCAACCTTAAAATTCGCATGTGGGGAGCACACACTTGAGCGTAGAGGAAACGCATGGTTGTGTCAGCATAAAAGCCGAGCACACACATTGGCAGACGGTGCAATGAATGGATGACAATGTGGACAGGTGCTCTTGCATCACAGGGGCCTTGAGCAGCTCCATGGGACGATGAATAGCAGACAGTGCGAACGCGTATCATTCGTTTTAAAGCGGGCGTGGTCAAGGCATGATTTTACACAGCAAAAACTTTTACTGGGCTGTCCATTACGCACGCAGACACACACGCATACCCATAGTACATAGCATACTCACGCCATGGTGCGGTCAAGTGAGGGCAGGAGGGGTCCAGGCAGCTCCAGCAGTGCAGTGCGTATGCGGCTGACAGCATCAGGCCGCATACCCATCCCATCCAAGGCCTTCTGGATGCTGCCCCACTTCGCAGTCCTGCCTGCAAGCTCAACAATGGGGAAGTTGGTGTCCATTCAAAGCTCGGAAGCCGTGCTCCATGCAGGGCTACTTGCTTGCTTTGCATATGCATACATAAGCTTAAAAAAAATCCCTAAGCTTGCCATCTAGGCATTGCTGCTGCTGTTCACTCCATAGCCCCTGATCTTGCTTCCAACCCACCTTTGCCGCCACTTGAAACATTGCCGCTATGTGTGTTACTACTGCTGCTGCCTCTGACGTCAAGCGGGCTAATGGAGAGGGCTGTCCGCAACTGGGCCAGCACCTGGAGCGAGTTTGTGACATTTTTTTGGCAAAATGCATGCACAAAAGCTAAAAAAGGAATTTTAAGGGAACAGGTCTTAAGTATCACCCTGACTAGCATAAAAGTATCACCCTGACTAGCATAATAAAAATGAAGCGCTAGCATGAAGCATCTATGTGGCAGATGAATACTTTCAAAGTCTTCGCTTTGATGGATTGCAAATGAGTCACAATCAGTTTGGCTTGAATTTTAGGAAAACAACAGTAACTCATGCGGCCGAGGAGCCCATCTAGAGCTGGATCAAAACAAGGAAATATTGCAGGTGTCAGGCTGCAGCAATTAGGTTGCGCATCAAGCACATCTCAATGACTGTTAGCACAATGTACATGTGCATTGAACCCTTAGACACAGACCTGCTCCGTGGCATTGCCTGGTGCCACTCCACAGCTTGCCATCAGGGACGCCAACAGCACACGGTGACTGATGCGGACCTATAGACAATGGTTTGTTTGACTCATTTGCCTCATATCCAAAAGGGCCAGAGATGAGCCTAAGCAGCTCGGCGTGGCAGGTGTCCAAGGTCTGCTTGGCTGCCCTGGTTTACCCGCATGCATGAGGGTGCGCAGCCATGCCGCAGCTTGGCATCCGCACAGCGCACTGCAAGCACTGGATTCAAACTAACAAAAAGGCATGCACATATGGTGCCTGAGGAACCTGACAGCCTTCGCTGGAAGCTGCAAGTAGCAGCATACAAAGCAAAGACAGACATATGCTCCAGAGCCGCACACCTCGGGCAGTTTTTCATGCCATTCCATCCAAGCTAACCCATATGCCTACACAGGAGCCTGCGCCCGCAGCTCTGCACCGCCATCCCCAGGCACGCTTCTCAGGCACTCACTAGCCATCTCATGGCAACACGTGCGCATTCTCGACACCACAAAGCAACCCTTATCAGCCTCAGGCCCACACTCACGCAGTTATTCACCTAAGTTTTGTGGATTTGGTGGCCCACACCACCTGCTCACCTCGTAATGCGGATCAGCACTGGGCTGCGTTTGTATTGCTGGCCTGCCACTGTGTGAGATGGCAGGGCCGCCAAGCGCAAGCACGGCATCCAGGATCTGCAGGAATCAGGGGTGCTTGGGCATATGTACGCGTTTTTGCATGCGCGCGAGGTCTACGCTTGTGCACACGCGAGCACGAGCGCAGAGCGCAGACGCGCCAAACATACGTAAATGAACAAGTATGGAGAAGCGCACGCGTGTGACTGTGTTTGTGTGGCCGCAGTGAGAATGGGCACCTTGGCCCTGTGTTTGCAAACCTGCAAACGCACGCCAGCTAAACAACTGCTAGCTAAGCACCTGAACACAGACGCTCACTTCAGGATCCCCCTGCGGGCCCACCTGGGCAACTGCAGTGATGACCTGACCCTCTGCTAGCAGCCTCTCCCCAGAGGCAGCTGCCGCGGCAGCCACGGCTGCTGAAGGCCCCGGCACTTGACCTGGAGTGGCAGCTCCTGTCCTTGCTTCTGCTGCGCCTGCTAGCCCCCACCCTGCGCTGCTGCCCGTGCTAGCTCCACCCCTTGCGCTTGACTGCAGGATGTCAAAGTCGGCTATGCACACCGCAGAGGGAAGCTCCTGATCCCGGGCCTGGGAATGGCAGGTCAAGTTGTTTGTACGCGTGTTGTGTGATGGAATTGAGTATGAGCGGCGCATGATATGTCATGCAGGTAATGTTGACAATAGGAACTGGGCAGGCATTTCTTCATGTTGTAAATTTATGAATGGAGGGCAGGCTTGGGCATGAAGACAGGAAGCCAGGGGTGTAGGGAGACATGAGACGACGCATGCCGAGATGGTTGGTGCCATCAAGGCAAGTCCCAAAGGATACAAGAGTCCTGTGCCGCAGCTCGCATGGGCTTGCATGGCAGGCACTGCAACTTGCAAACGCACAGGAAGTCACACAGACAACATATCATCCCGATCGCAAGATGGCCCCTTAATGGCCCCTTTGGAAAGCACCTGCTTGTGTATGGTGGCCACCTCATAGCGCCGTAAGCAATCGATGGGCAGTCGCGCACTCAGAGTGCCCTCGGTAGAACTGCTGCCCATGCCCCACGCCTGCTGGGCTTCTCCAGGCAAGCCTGCATTGGCATGTGTGCGTGCATGCATGTGCATGTGCGCACTTCACATGCTGTCCCTTGCAGAGGCCGGCAATACTAGTGTGGAAAGGGAAACCTCTGGGGAGTTTTGGGGATGACCTGGAGGGGCAATCGTTGCCACAAATGCATGCATTAAACTGTCCATTTTGGACAGTGTGGGTGGAAGTGTGGGTGGGTGAGTGTGTGAGCTTGTAATTATGAGCACAGATGGGTGGACAGATGGATGGCGAGAGTTCAACATTTTAAACATCTGCTGTGCTGCAAGGACTGCCAGCTTTTGCCTGAAAAAGGATGTAAAACAAGCAGCTGTACATTCTAAGTTCCAACATCTGTATGCAGCAAATTAAGGTCAAGAAAGCTCGAGACCAGTCAGCCTTAACCAACATGTGTGGAGCCACAGGCAGAAGATCAAAGGAACTTGAAGTCACCAGGACTAAGACACTAATGATTCCCACCACAACCAGCACATCAATTTTCTTCTTCTTCTTCCAACGCCACCGATAATGCTAACCCCAAAGAATTTAAAAGCAATTGCCCTGTTGAAGGCCAGCTCAGGGATCAAACCTATGACCAGCCTACCACAGCCTACTACAGCCTGACAGGATGCCTGATCAACAGCACTCAGCAGTTTATTGGACATGCTTGGTGGCACATGCGCTGCTGACAAGTGGCCTGAACAGGCATCATAGTACAAAACACATGCCTCACCTGCAGCGGCTTGCTGTGCAATCCAGGCCACAAAGGGCGTGCGTAAGTCCCGTCTGAGGGACAGCAAGGCCCCGCCTTTAGTCATCAGGTGCACGGCATCTGGGTGGGGATCAGGAGTGTGGGCATACCCAACCTACACCCGCACATAGCCCACAGTGCGGTAAGGTTTTTAAAAAAGCCTAAAGCCTTGTGGTAAACTCCAAAGCAGCTCTTCAGACTGGCCAGGTAGTACATTAGGACTGCGACAGGCAGTTGGGATGGGTTGATGTACCTGACACCATGATAATCTCCTGCCCACTAATTTCATACTAGAATCAGCGGAGTTAATCTTAGCCTTGGCTTTGCCACTTTTGCTTATTGCATGCTGGCTGTGACCTTGCTTCAAAAGGTGCATCTGCCGTTGATGTGTTGCTTCAAAAGGTGTCGAGTGACATGCGTGTCACATCTTCTGCCTGCTTGCTGTTGCTCTTAAACTTCTCTACCTGTGCCCAATAAAACCACAGGACATATCACTCCGGCAATGTTGAGGTGCACGCTGCATAGCACCAGCCTCCTGCAGCCTTTCTCGACATGCAATCCCAGCATTTGATGCGGAGTTTGGTCAGAGCGCCTGGGTGCATGCTGTCTTGCATGTGCACGCTGTCAGGCATGTCTTTTTGACACCCAAGCAAAAAGAGTGGTGTTCCTGCAAGAGTGATGTCTCTGCCATGCTGAGGGGCTGAACATGGAAGAACATCATCACAGGTAGTGAAGGTACTAACTTGCACTGAACCCCGCCCTGCCCTAAACCCCGCCTTATAAGCCCAGCAAGCCCCAAAACACGCATCTTGAAGAACCTCAACATTTTACCTGCATGCTTGACATTGCTACAGCCCCGTGTCGACCGCCAAATATGGTCTTCACCACCGCATTCACTGCATCCTTTGCAGCTACAGCATCAGGCTTGGGGCATCCAGCACCTGTGCAGATTGAGGTGCAGCATAAAAAGCATGGGTTCATGGTTATTGAGCTGTCTGACTACTGTTAGTGTGTCTACCACGACTGGAATCAGCTGTCTTAGCCCAAGTGATCTTGCTTGGAAGACCTTGTTGATTAGACCTGTGGCTGTTTCAGGGTCAGCCTTGTCCTCAACTTTATTCAAGCCAGTCTTAACTCCATGGTTGGTGAAGGATTGGCATAACACCTTATCATTGCGCGTGTTCTTTATTCCTATTTGAATTTGCTGGAGCAGCTGGTGCCTCGGCTATAGCTCACCATGCAGCCTTTGTGCACCAACGCCAATGCTAGGACGCATGGAGGAACCCTCAGGTCACCCTTCTCCTGCCTCCTGTCCAAATGAATTGGGCATTCAATGATGAAACACAAATACTAGGCGCTTGCATGCCTGTGCAAAGCACGTAGGCAGGCATACCTGCAGTGTCCTTGTGGCCGGCTGCACGCAAGGCGCCTAGCTCAAACACGCCACCCAGGACGCGTATGGCAGTCTCTGGCGCTTCTGGTAGTGACCTCAGCAGGTCTCCAACCTGTAGGCAGCCGTGCCCCATTGCAGGAGCGACGCTGATGCCAGCCAGAGGCATGCAAAAGATGCGTCAATGCTGACAGACCTGGGCACGTCGTCATGTTGACAGACCTGGGCATGTCGTCATGCTGACCAGTCGGCACGACTGGGGGCGCACCAGCGTTCACAGGCCTTGGCACATTACTTCAAAATATTGGGTTGTTCCTTGGTGTGCCAATGCTTCCAATGCTTTCTGGTTCCATGGTGTGCCCATGCTTTCTGGTTCCATGGTGTGCCCATGCTTTCTGGTTCCATGGTGTGCCACCGCTAAGTTATGGGCACATTACCACAGGAGCGTTCCGTATGCCTTAGAATGTGCTAACACTTGATGAATATGAGCAACACGGCAAGGCAGCAACGCCACACAGCCCCACACCCATGCATCGACAGAGGCTCACTGTTACGGGCGCATTGGTACAAAATATGATGCTGCAGGCAAGCAGGGCCCTTGTCCTGCAAAAGCAATGGCCACGGAACTTTCTGAAAAGTTCACGGAAGTTTCTCACCAGCTGCTCATCTTGGCGCGGAGGCAGCACCCCAGGGGTGCTCAACACCTCCTCCGCAGAGGGCCTCTCACGAGGACTGCGACGCATGAGCCACGACACAAGATGTGCGATGCCTGCGTTCTTGGCCTGCGAGGTGGCAGCATCCAGATCGAGCTTTGGAACAAAGTGGAGGCCACCACATGAACCCCAACATTGTACATGCATTGGAAGAGCAGTTCTTGACAAAAATGGTGTGCATTGCAACGTCAAAGCATGTGAACGGTGCACTTTATAGTGGAGTTGATTTTTGAACCGAGTTCACACTTATAAGCAGAAAACCTCTTGCCACTAACAAAATACCACTGAAAAGCATTAAGATGAAAACAGCAGATTCAAAAGGTAAGATATATAAACGGAAGGCTCAGGTTGAAAATGTGGCTAGGCTAGGTACAGAGAACACAAGCAGCTCATTTTGTGCTCAAGCTGCCAGCGCTGTGTCATCAGGTTAGACAGCAGCACAGTGGTGTACACACAAAATCCAACCATCCATGGCCATGCCATGTATGAGTGCAGCTTCAAGCCTGTGTGGTCAAGCGCCCTGGAAGCAAAGCCATCTTCCGCCATGCACATATGCACGTGCCATGCTCACACCTTCCACGCCTCAGGCATGTGACCAGACTCTCGTAAGGCTCGCAAGATGACCACCCTCTCCATTTCAGTGGAAAATGGATGCCACAGCTCAAAAATCACCACGCCCAGTGAGAAAAGATCGACCTACAAGGTGCATCAAAATTTAATCTTTGTCCAGCCAAGACCAGGGATTGGAGACATCTCATGGCAGCCAACAAGCAAGACCCCTGTTGGTAGTTTTCACGTGTCTTTGCCTATTGCTGCTCCGTCCACTGACAGCGCTCTATGGATATTAAGCAAGTGGAAAATCACAGAATCTGAGCAGCTTATATATGAAAACTAAGAGGCTAATCTACACAAAAGGTGCACTTCCCAAAACAATGTCATTAAAGGAAAAATTCATAAAAGCATCTTTTTTGGAAAGGAGTCACGTACATCATTTACCTTTTCATCATAGTAGGCCCAGCCTTCTGCAATCTCAGGGGCGATGTAATAGCTGCAGGCAAGGGGGTTCATCCAATTTGATAAAACTAGTTCACAACTCTCAGGGCGTATTTCAGCCAATGCACCGAGTAATTTCCCCATTAGCTTATTGCCAACTTGCCTTTGCCCCTGCCAGCAGCCTTAACTGACTTCATTCAGGCTTGTGTTACCTACCTGGTCCCAATCACGCCTGTGTGCTCGCTAAATAGAGAGCTGTGGCCTCTGTGACCTGGGCCCCCTGCCACTTTTTTGCTGGGTGGATGCCCCTCTCCAGTTCCAGTAGCAGCCTCTCTGCCCATGTTTGTAACTACATTTTCTGCTTCTGTTTGTAGAGGTGGTGTTGTGGTGTGTGCTGGGGCTGCAGCGCCCTCCAGGGGAACTTGTTGAAGCTCATGCTGCTGCTGTTGCTGCTGGAAGTCTGTTGTCAGCTGCTTACTAAGCCTGCAATGACCATGTCATGGGCATGGGCTTAGAATTTGTGTGTGTGATTTGAAGTGTGTGTATTTATGCACAGTTTTTTACTGTGTCAGGTAGAGCTTAACTTCTCAAGTGCAGTTTGGTACTGCGCCAGTTCAGGGAAATTGATTTTCCCATCATTTTAAATGCTGTGCAAGCATGATGCTCCAACCTCTCACAACTGCAAACCAAAATGCCACTCACCCGAAATCCCCGAGTTTGATTTGGTTCTGCAAGCAAAAAGTAGACATTACCATCTGAACGACCTGCCCAGGGAAACAAATGGTTTTCTCAACACCGCTGCTGTATCTACAGCCTCTATAATGACCTTTCACCATATCACAACAATCCATCTAAAAACCTGTATGTGACATACCTTGGCATCATAGAAAATGTTGTCAGGCTTTAGATCACGGTGAATAATGCCCGCCGTGTGCAAGTGCATAAGGCCCTGCAGCAGAACGTGTAATTGAGGCGCCTGTAGAACGAACAGATCCTTTCTCAAGGCTTGAACCACAGCAAAGTGTATGAGATTCTGCAAAGGCTCCCTCAAGGCTCCCATAATGAAGGTTATCCAATGCATGGCAAGTGTGTAGACCTGCTGCAGAGCAGCATACCTGCAGTACACCCCTCAGCACGTGCCAGCGCTCTTCCTCAGGCAGCGGACCTGCTTTCAATGCTTGCGCAAGTGTTGAGCGGCAGAACTCCATCCTGCAGGCCAATTGCAAACAGTGGAACTATTGCTCTACCACCAAATTTACTTGTGCACGACCCAATAGAGTACCAATTCTTCACAGTGTCAGGCTTAACCAAGTCAGAACAGCAAAATATCAACCAAATATTTTGCGAAGGCATGCATTCTCTCCCCCTCCCTCCCTCCCT
>LKMJ01002656.1_pt1 | contig 16490 bp, 21 predicted proteins | sample 643391 | NCBI WGS metagenome assembly LKMJ01 (sample SAMN04112250, study PRJNA286221) | soda lake metagenome | biome: soda lake; feature: Kulunda Steppe; material: water; isolation source: sample PL-Br10 brine of Picturesque Lake | place: Russia: Kulunda steppe | collected 2010-07
GCCTAAGACGTGTGGGATGAATCCATTTTGTTTCTCACATATTGAGTAATCGAGCTCTGGAACTCTGGAATTGTTACAGCAACTGCAGTTAACCGTCTCTGGACTGATATTTTTGTTGACCATGATGTTCGGGAAAAGCGAGGCGAAATCCATTTCATGCACATCTTCATAGACCTCAGGCCTCGGGTTGAATATGAATCCGCCTCTATCGGCTTTCCGCATTGTATCTGCTTTTTTCGGTGTTTCCGGACTCCAGTTCTTCCAAGGCGTTAAGATATTGTTTTTGTAGGCTTGCCGGATTTCGATCGCTGTCAAGATATTTCCAATGCTTGCCCATGTTACTTCCTGCAACGGCTTCCAAGTACGGCCGACCAAATCATAGAGGCCTTTCATCCCCGCCTCAGAAAGCATAAAGCTCGAAGACTCATCAATCACAGCACGTCCAGAAACGCTGTAACGGCTAGGAGAATGCACAGTCTTACCATACGAAGAAACAGTATTCTCACCAGCCAACTTTTCCATGCCTGAACTTCTTCCCAGCTCAAAACTAGTTTTCTCATCGACCAAAATCAAAACCTGAGCCCTATTAATCCTCAAAACGTCAGGGCCTTCACCTGAAAACATTTGCTCTAAAACATTCAAAGCCTCAGACTCAGAACCATATTTTTCTCCATCAATTTTCAATCCTTTCAAACTCATCTTCGAGATTTGAGGCCTTGAAAGACCCAAACTCAGAGATTTTAACTCTTCTTCAATTTCCGGGCTTCTACCTTCCTCCACACAGTATTTGAATTGTGGCGACAAACCCGCATGGAAAAACCTGACCTCAGGCCTCGGATACTCTCTTCTCAAGTAGTTTCTGAAAGATTTGAAATCCTCCTGTTTCTCCAAATCAATCCTCAAAACTTTTTCAGGCCTTTTTCCCGGTGAAGTCCTCCATTTCTCAAAACAGGAAGCATAAGTCTTACTGATAGTCTCTGCACGGATTTTCTTCAACAAACTTTTATTTCCGGCGATATAGAGTGTAGGCCTGTAAATTCTTTCTTCTCTATGAAGTTCTCCATTTTTTCTGCTCCATTCAACTGCTTTCTCCTCTTGAAAGTCTACCTTGAACATTCTATTTCTTCTTCCAGTTCATCCATTCTCTTCTCTAATCTATGGATTTCCTTTTCCTGTTCTACTTGGATAGAAATTAACGCGGTCTCCGCAGGATTCCGCGGGTTCATGTAGCTTGATGCGGATGCATGGTAGAAGGCTTTCTCCCACAGAGAATCTAGGTATTTCTTATCTTCTTTTCTTAACGCTTTCTTGAAGGGTTTGAAGTTTTCCTTCAGTTTTTCTAACCGGTTTCTGTAAGTTTGATTGGTTCTTCCCACTTTTCTCTCACCTCCTCGTAGAACGGTACAGTAGTCTGGACACCCGTATTATCTGAGTAAACTTGAGTCTGGCGATCTTTCTGGGAAAATTTCAGGCCTTGACCAGTCTCTTCAACTTTAATTTTGTTTTCTGCTTTTTGTTCAGCTCTAAACCCGATTTCTCCTGAAGTAGAGTACAGGATTTTCTCTTTTAGGCCTTCCAACATGTCCTCAAATAATTCGATTGCTTCGGTTCTGTAGAGTGAGCTCTCTTCATAGAGTCTATCAATTTCTGGCGCGACTATTAGTTCGTACTCTCCAAGGTTTTTGCATAGCTGTTGATGCTGGAGCGCTGTGAATGCTCTTGCTATATAGATTTTTTCCAGTAGTTCAGGCCTTGACTCGAAGTAATGTGTGTTTGCCTGGTTTGATGAGTCGATCCAGAGAATCTTTCCGTGATTATCGGCCGCATATTTGATTAGTGCGGGAAATGCTAGCACTGTGTCTGTCTCGACAAAGTTCCATCCATCTACTACTTTTGGCGTCTGAACACCTCTGATTTTTTGAGAAATAAGGGCATCCCCTCCCCCAAGTGTTAGGCCTCCGGGAAATCTTTCAAGCTAATATTATCGCTGAGGCCTATTTAAACCGATTTAGAGCTGTCCGAATGTCCAGAAATAGAACGTGTTTTACAGTTCAGACGCATTTTCTTTTCCCCATTCAAATCTTGAAAGAACCAATTAAAAGATAAGAAGCCAATGTTTAACAAACTTCTAGAGTATACCAAGATTGTGGAAGTAAGAAAAACATTTCAAAAATTAAAGAATCTAGATATTCAGACGTTAATACTATCTCTTCTAATACCTGTTATATGGGTAATCTTGGGTCTTACAGTTAACAGAAGCTTGGAAATTGATTTATTAGAAGCCATCACAGTTCTATCAGGATTGGTTCTAGGATTAACTCTCTATTACTGGAACTCATTAAGCAGTCCTGTAGGCAGAACTTGGAAAAATATACTGATTTCAGGCCTATTCATCAATGGCGCGGCGGTACTGCTCGTATTCCTCGAAGCTTACACAATTTCGTTAGCCCAGTTTTCGCTGATTTACTGGTTAGCAGCACCAGGCTACGGATTCATGGTGAATGCAAACTTTTTACCTTATAAGAAAAAGAAATTTGCGCTACTGGCTCAAGCATCTTCAATTTTAACAATTATCTATATTGTAGGATTTTTCCAAACCTGGGACACTTTAGTCACTATTTCAACTTTAGGAATCGGATTAACTCAAAGTATAGCAGTCTATACAGCATTTACCAATAAGTAATACTACTAATCCCTCCTCTACAAGTATATCCCGTCAATAACCGAGAACAGATCCTAGATGGACCCATAAAATCCTCAGACCTGCAACCAATATCAAAACTAACGTAAGATATTCCAGATATTTTTCAGATAACTTATGACTTATTTTAGCCGCAACCTCTGCAACTGCAACACCTACAAATGAAGCTAAGAAAGAAATAACCAGTAATTCTAAAGTGTAAAGGCCTGTACCTAGGGAAAGGGAAGCCCTCAAAACTGTGGCAGAGAAAATAAGCAGGGATAACAGGCCTACAAAAGTTCTCCTATCGACTTCTAAACGGTCAAGATAACTTACAAACATTAAACCAATGTTGGAGGTTCCAAAGACAAGGCCTGAAAAAAGCCCTAAACCGGTTTGACTATACCATTTTTCAGTGAAGCATTTTGAGACATGTGCTTCAGGCCTGTAAATTAAACCTTGTTTAAAGTAAACGTAGAAAACTGCTAGAACCCCTACAAACACTGCTAAAATATTTACCGGCAGCAAATCCACTAATAGGACTCCTAATACTGAGCCTGTCAGCCCTGTCAAGAGGAAATACTTGAAGTTCTTGACGCAGCTTTTCAAGGCTGAAAACTCTGCCTCCAAAATTAAGGGAATATTTACTGCCAGCATAGGTAAAATCATAACCGTGACAGCCGTGCCAGGATCAACAAAGTTCATCAATAATGCTGTGCCAAGAATACCGAAACCGAAACCGGCAAGGCCTTTAATCAAAGCTCCGGTTGTGACAAAAAGAATCACTAATGCCAGTAAATGCAGGTCCATTGAATAATAGTTTGAGTCTTTGATTAAAATAAAAAAAGCTGGTTACTGCTTCAAACTATATTTTCGGTCACGGGTAGAGCCTTTGGCTTCAACCAGTCCGTAGGCCTCCATTTTCTTCATGTAACGCCTCAAGGTCCTGTCAGTAGGCCCATCCTCAACGTTTTCCCTGTAGGCCTGGAAGAGTTCTCCTGATTTAAGCTCCTTCTCTTCCTTCAATAAGTCGTAAAGTTCTCTCTGATCCTCATTCAATTTCTTCAGTGAAATAGATCTATTATCTTTAACTGCATCTGAGAAGCTTTCCTTAGCGACTTCACGAGTAATTTGTTCTAAGCCCTCTCTTTCAGCTTTCTGAGCCGCCTTCCGCAAAGTAGATATTGCCACTCTTGCATCCCCCCCAGATTTAGACGCTATCAGCTTTAAAGTAGATTCCTCTATAGAATCAGGTCTTAAACCATATTCAACTCTATCCTTCAGTATATCCATAATCTCCTGATCATTATAGGCCTTAAACCTGATTTCATCAATCGATGAGAAAGAAGATCTTATCCTATCATCCATATCCACAAAAACATCCTCTCTATTAGCTATCAATATGATCGCAGCGTTCTGAAAACGCGAAAGATCATAGAGAACTTTTTCATCCTTTATCTGATCAGCCTCATCAATAACCAACACCATAGGACTATTGTAGGCCTTCTGCTCAAACTTATCAACCAATTCCTCTGTACTTGTACCTCCACGAGTTACGAACTCATTCATATCCCGCAAAAGCTTGTAATATACTTCGAAACGGCTTGGCTGGCCGAATCCATCGACAAAACCCGATAAAACATTCGGAGAATGCTTCTCCAACTCATCAACAACATATTCCGCCATCGCAGTCTTCCCTGTTCCAGGAGGCCCATAAATCAACATATCTATAGGCGGCTGATCATCAAGAATAGGTCTAAGATTTGAAGCAATGACTTCGCGCTCGTTATCCCGATGCACCATTCTGTTCGGCAAATAGTCTGCTGTCAGAACCCTGGCATCGTCTATTACAGTATTCTCCATCCCCCAAACAACTATTTGAAAATAAGAGTTAAATCAGTTTTTTCAACCGATATAATCCTGCGAGTCCTCAACTTCTGAGGCCTCAGTATCCTCCGATGGACCCGATTTTCTTTGCTCAGGAAGCTCTATTTCCCCGAATTTCTCCTCATAATTCTCAATATTCTTCTCAAGTAATCTCTTGAACATTTTTGCTTTTTCAGGCCTCATAACCACCGGATTGTGTTCTGAGACTACAGTCTGGATTTTGTCGCTTGAGGACTGATCTAGTCTTGGTGCTGTCTTTCTGAAGTCCATTACAAGCTGGCCTTCACGGAATATCACTGCTAGAGAATCGGGTTTGAAGCTTTCGCCTGTGCGGGACTCGAAGTTAGTTGAATCTGCCATACCTATAACTTTTTTATCGAGTTTTTTATCTATCTATTACCTCACGAATTATAGAGTCATCTCTTAATGGTGCGGGTCTTCCAGGTGCGAAGACTGCAAGACCAACTGTTTCAGCCTCTTCTATTTCGAAGCTGCGTTCAAATAACCGGGTATCTCCTGGCGCCATAAAGACCGTTTCACCTTTTGTGTCAAGTACGTTACCTTGAGAATCTAAAGTTCTAAATTCAACTCTTACCTCTCCTTCTCCACCATTGTTTCTGATAGAAGCATTAACATTTGTTATAAGCATATCTCCTGTATCATTGGAGTTGACTGAGAAAGATTCTGCTTCAGGGTTCGGAAATCCGGAAAACAAATAAACGAATGCTCCTGCAGCTGAAGCCACAAGAGTGAAAGCCATTATAATTCCTAGAGTTATTCCCCGGATAACACTCATAACAAAGTAATTAGATAAGCTAGAATAAAAAAGACGGAAAAGATTTTTTGGTTTAGAAGTCGAAGCTTCCTCGACTAACTACTTCATCCATGCTTTTTCTACCGTTAGGCTCTACCTGTGCATCTTCATGGAGCTTAGATTCATCTTCCTTACTTCCTACAGCAATCATTGCTTCAACTTCAAACTCTTCCGGAATATCTAGGGCTTCCTTTGCTTCCTCATAGTCGAATCCTTGCATTCCGTGCGCTACTAGGCCTCTACGTGCTGCTTCTAACGCAAGGTTTTCCCATGCTGATCCCGTGTCAAATGAATGAGTAATTGATTTTTCTCCGTTGTGGTCGAAAGTTGTCTTTGAAGCTAGAACTATTAGTGCGTAACCGGGTTCTGCCCAGCTTTCATTAAATTCATCTAGCAGGCCTACAAACTCTTCAAACTCTTCATCTTCATAGGTGGCATAAATAAATCTCCAGCTTTGGTTGTTGTAACTTGAAGGAGCCCAGCGTGCTGCTTCAAATAAGGCCTTTAACTCGTCTTCTTCCATGTCTCTGCCTAATGCTCTTGGGCTCCAGCGATGGATAAACATCGGTGAGATGTCGTAATTTGGTTGTCGGTTTTCTTCAGCTTCTCTCTGTAATTCGTTCAGTTCGCCTGATTTCATAATGTTATCTGGTTCATAAACGAACCATTATATAAGAGGAAGATACAGAAGTGTAACCTATGGAACCAGGACCCTGCTCAGTCATAGAAAGCTTTGATATGATCGGAAGCAAATGGAAACTAATCATAATCAACGACCTCCAGAACGGCGAAAAAAGATTCAACGAACTCAAAAGATCAACTGAGGCCTCATCAAGAACACTTTCAAGAGTCCTACAAGACTTAAACGAAGACAACATAGTGGAAAAAAGAATAGAAGACGGAAACCCTGTAGCCAGCTACTACTCTTTAACCGATAAAGGCCTCGCACTGTTCCCTGTATTCGAAGAAATCAATGACTGGGCTGAAGAATGGCTCGAATAGAAAATTCATATAATTAACTTCCCAACGTTTTGATATGGTAGAATTCGAGACAATTGAGAAAGAAAGACGCGACTACGGAAACTTTCCAGGAGAAAAATTCATCGAAGTAAGTCGGAACAAAGCAATTCAAGACGACGGCAGCGAAAACAGCTTTATCCAAATCGCAACCGGATATTATCAGGATGAGGAGCCTAAATACAAGAAAAGATTCACAGTTCCAACCGACAAAAAAGCAGTCGAACACATCAAAGAAAAACTTCCCGAAATGTTCGAAAAAGAGAAAGAAGCTTCAGAAGAATAGATGAAGAAGTGATGGTTTTCGGGTTTAACTGCCAGGACGATAAAATTTCTCTCCAAATTTTTAATTTATTACTTTACAGATACAACAATTTATTAGTTTTAGGTTAACAAATTACAATTTATAGGTGAATTCAAAAAATGGTAAACGAACCCAGATTAGAATCTCTAACAGAAGCATTCAGAAGACACAACAAAGGAAAATACCGGCCGCATAGAGGGCCTTCCGGAATGGAATTCGAAAAGTACAAAGAAGGCGGCCAAAGTAGAGATAAACCCTCACACAATCAACCTACACAAAGTTTTGGCACCACACAAAACATGAAAAATATTTACGATGAAGGTCTAATAGGCAGCTTCAAAAAAATTATTTTTGGCTCCCAAAGTCAGTCATCAGAAGACTACTTAGATTTATCTGAGGAAATATCCGGAGAACATGGAGTTATTGATCCAAGCGAATACAATGTTCCCCAAGTCCAAGACTGGATGGATAGACAGTTAGAAATGGGAGACTACAAAATGGTTGGGAGAATGCTTGCCGCTGAAGAATCAGGAAATCAACGAGTTGGGGTCCTCGATTATTTAGAAGAAGACGATCTCAGAGATATAAATCCTGAAGAAGAACTAGAAGATTTAACATTCTTCAACGATAAATCAGAATTTGAACCTTGAATGAGTTTAAACCAAAGAAAATTAAATTTTTACTTTATCTCCACATTTTCTGATTTTTCATTCTTAGACCATTCTACCTCTACTTCAATAGAGATATCCCCATCATTTTCTTCTTCAACTTCTAACTCGAACTCAACCTGCTCTGAAGGCCTCAACTCGATCGAATCACTCCCTGTTTTGAGTTCTACCTTGCCCTTGCCTATCTTATCAGCAAGCTCCCTCATTTTTTCGGCGGCGTCTTCACGACTCATAACCGTTTCCGTACTCAACAATTTCTCTGTCATAACCACATTATTAGAGAATAAAAGATATATCTCTTACCTATACAGTCAATAAGTCAGGTAGGCCTCAATTTCATCCTTTAAGTCGTGAATATCATCAGGTAATTCTGTCGGATCAATGAATACTATATCTTCAACTGCTCGGCCAAAATCAGTTTCCGGATCCAAGTAACGTTTTAACTTACTTCTACGAGTCTTTTTCGCTAAATTTGTCTCAATCTCATAAATTAAAGCAGTCTCTGCGTCGAGCACATCGACTTTGTAACCATCATGTATCTCAACCTCGGTTAGAATCTCGTGGCCTTGATCACTTAAGAACTGAAAAACCGCGGCCTTAACCAAAAAATGTTTCCATCTGTCTCCGTGTCTCTTAACCCCTCTCTGCTCTCTCCAATAACCGTTTCCACGGTTTTCAGGGCTTACAGCTGACTTAATCTTCTGCCTTCTTCTTTCTATGTCTTTCTTATTCAAAATTAAATTACCTCAAAATTTGGAAAATTAGACTCATTAGGAGCCAGGATCAACAGTCCCGGGTCTCCGAGGAAATTAGATTTCCTTGAGCAGGCCTTCCTGTACGTCTCACAAACGCACTGGCGGCCTATAAAATCAATATTATAATGGAAGTATTAAATAAGAGAGACCTGGAAGAGCTCAATTCTTAAAATATGAGAAATTTCTGTATCTGCGGAAAATCAAGGCCTTTAATATAGTTAAATTTCCTGTACCTTCCAATTAGCAGTCTGCTCATTCTCCACTACTGCTTGGGCCTCATATTCTCTTCCAGAGTTCTTGTCATGAATATAGAACCTGTATTTCTTGAAGCCTTCATCAGTAATATCAATTCTTGTAACCTCACAACGCCACCTCGAACCATTCCTCGACATATCAAGGCTCTTAGCCGTCTCACGACAAATAGAAGTAATATCATTCCTAGAAGCCTCCCCATTAAAATCAACTTGACCCATAATTACTACTAAATAGTAAATGTTTTATCTATTGTGTATTCGCACGAAAAATTGACAGCCTCACAAAATGCAGAAGAAAATTTTCCCAGACAATTTTATATACGAAATAAGCACACAAGATTGCGGACAGAAAATCAAAAGCCCCTTTCTGAGTGTTGGCAGCTGACTTCAACCGCCAAATGATTTGTGAAAATGCTCCTGAAGAGTTATATCTGTCTGTATAGGCCTACACTCTTTTATGGATTATTTAAGGGATAATTATTTTGGCCTGTTCTACTTTACTTGAGGCCTCCAGTTTGTTGTAAAGTTCTTTGACTTTTTCTGCGTTGCCGTGTAGCATAAAGACTTCCAGGCATTTGTGATCGCTCATATGGTTGTGTAGCTGGGTTGTGATCGTTTCCTGATAGTCATGTTGTATTTTATCGATTTCTGCTGAGTCTTCATCTTTATGAGTTACTATGACTACGGCGTTTACTGTTCCTTCCAGGTCTGCTACATCTTTTCTGTCTCTAAGTAAAGCTCTGACAGCTGTACGCATCACCTCGCTTCTGCCTGAAAAACCCTGTTCATCCATAAATTCGTCTATATCCTCAAGTAGTGTGTCATTTAGTGATACGCTTATTACACTCATATTATTACTTATACAAGATAATCTTAATAAAAATTGTTAACTTGGCACCCATCTTGTTAGAAATATGATAATATCTAAATAAGATATATTAAAGATTATAGTTTTTCTTAACAAGCATGAGTGATTTTGAATATGCAATAATTGGCGGCGGCGTCCACGGAACACATATAGCTAACAAACTGGTTAATGATGGAGATCTGAATACCAGCCAATTAGCGGTTTTTGACCCTGAAGGCTACGGAGAGGTGTTCGACCAGAGAACATCTGACTCAGGAACAGATTACCTTAGGTCGCCAGAGGTTCATCACACAGGTCGAGACCCTTTTGACCTCAAAAGCTATGCCGAAGCCAGAAACAGGAGAGAGGAGCTAACTTCAGATGGAACTAATCCTTTAAGGCCATCAACCGACCTTTTTCTCGACCATTTAGACTATGTAGTAGAATCAAACAATCTGGACGAATCACTAATTGAAGATTATGTAACAGATTTACGAGAAGATGACAGTCTCGTATTTGAGACCGATGATGATATTTATACTGCTGAAAACGGCGTTTTAGCCATAGGCAATGGCAGACCTAACTATCCTGATTTTGCTGGACAAATATCTGAATCTGCTCCTGTATCGCACATTTTCGATAGTGGTTTCAGCAGCGAAGATGCTCAAAGATATGATGGTGAAATCGTGATACTGGGAGGTTCTATAACTGCAGGACAGTTATCAGGTCTTCTAAGCAGGAAGTGTGAAGGAGGAGTCACTATGATGTCGAGAAGTCCTATAGAACTGGAGCTTGTCGAAGCAGAACCAGAATGGATAAACTGGAGTTATATAGAAGACGAACTCCACGACCTTGAAACAGAGGAAAGACACCAAAGAGTTCAAGAAGGGCGTTATGACGGTTCTATGCCAGAGTATGTTTGGGAGGACTTGAAAGACTGTCTGGATGAAGGAAATCTGCGAATCTGGCACGATGAAGTATCCGAACTTGAATACGAGGGAGAAGCTCTTGATGTAAGGACAGAGAAAGACAGACAGATTGAAGACGCTCAAATCGTACTTGCAACAGGATTTGAACCCATCTACGAACACCCGTTCGTTGAAAAAACTGCAGAAAACCTAAATCTTGCCAGGACTGAAAACATCGGTATGCCTGAACTAAATGACAGCAATCTCAGATGGGAGCACGAAGACGGCAGGGATTCTCGATTACAGGTTTCTGGCAATTTAGCAGAGGGAACAGTAGGGCCTTTCGCAGGAAATATCGCAGGAGCAAGAAGAGCAGCAGAAAGAATTACAGATGAAAAAAGGAACTTAAATAGAAAAATTCCAAACAGTTAATTATTCAGAAATCGTGTGTTTAGATGTTTTTGGAGGGAAAAGCTCTCCGCTTAAACCTTTCTCTATCACTTCTTCCTTTGTAACATCTCCGTTCTGATGTGGTTCGACAGTTATATCCTCCGAACTGTAGTCAACAAGTTTGCAGGGAATTTCTTTCAGTCCAAGTAGAGAAAATGCTTTAGCCCTGTGATGTCCGTCAAGGATGACTTTAGTTTCTTCATCGACTATTATCGGTTCTTTCAATCTTTTTTCAACTTTTAGCAATGTAAGGAGTTTCTTCAGGTTTTCTTCGATTACCTGTTCGTGTGGATTAAGTTTTCTGATTTCTATCTTCTGTATTTGATTTTTGGTTTGCATTTTGTTCTACCTCGAATAATCTGTGGTTGGCGTTGATATTTTGCAGGTCGAGATTTGTCATCAAGTATTAAGATTATACTTTTGTCTTAACTTATATTATTAAAAAACTTAAGTTTCTTTAACAATAATATGTCTCTGATGCTCAACACACAGAATGAAGAAGATTCGGTAAAGTCGCCGCAGATCGAACCTGTTGAAACGATTACCTTGACAGGCCTCTATGGCTCAGGTAAATCGACCTGGACATCTGAAATAATAGAAGACTCCGATGAAGATCATGTCTTTGTTGGTTCTGAAACAGCTGACATTGGAATGGATGGTGGCTCGATACCCCTAGATGACGAAGATATAGTCGAACTACAGAATGTCTGTATGGCGTGTAATACTGAAGGAGAGTTTGATCAAGCAATAGAAGGAGTAATAGACAAACTGGAAGAATCAGACAGAGTTTTCGTTGAAGGCCCTGGAAACGCAGGAACAAGAGACATGGCAGGCACAGTAAGCTCTCTACCCGAACTAGACCAGCAATATGTTGGACGAATGATAAACCTGGAAAACTGGGAAGGCGAAAAATCAGAGCTCACAGAACAGGATCTCCAGACAGCGAACTTTATCGCAGTAAACAGGCCTACATCAGAATATGATGCAGAAACTGTTGAGAACTATCTCGAGGAACGAGGGATAGATACAGAAGTATTTGAAACCAGTCTTGAAAATCCATTAACTCTCGAAAATCTTGAACAAGTAGATGAATGGAGCACAGAAATGCTTGCCAAGTCGATGGGGCCATCCCACCTGATGATAGATCGGATTGGAGACGACAATCTCTCAGCCAACAATTCTGGCCACACCCACAAAGATACTGAATACGGCCGAATAAAGGCCGATGCAGAGCTTCAGGACATAAACGAGGCCCTGCTGGAACTTGATGAAGAAGACTTGGAAGGCCTTAGGATCAAGGCAAATATCGGAAACCACTTCGTCAATATTGTTAATGGAGATATGCAGGTTGAGGAATACGATAACGCAGTTCCAGGATATCTTGTAGCAAGTAACTTTGGAGAAGTACCCGAAAATGTGACAGAGGCCTTCTCAGATCTGGAGTCTTTGACAGGCACATCTATCAGTCCCGGTGCGTCAAAGGAATCAGTTAAACAGAACCTTAATTACAAGCTGGAGAACGCTAGAAAAGCCGATTATTCTGGAGCTTCTTCGATGCCTGACATTCATAGCTCAGCTCTCAAGACCGTAGAGGAAGCCACCGAAATCTGGGACGACGATGAAATCCACGAGCTATCTAAAGAAGTAGCCGGTGAGTACGTTGAAACTGCGATGGATCTTATGTACAGAAACCAAGACGATCCAATGTCTAAGGCAGAACTTGCCACAGAGCTTCACTGGACTTCTGAAATAGCCGACATGAATACTAAGAAAGGAAAAGAGGTTGCATACCGACAACTTGTCTCAGGCCTCCAAGATATGTCAAAAGATGATTATCAGGAAATTGCTAGCTACTCAGATGGAGATGACTTCTTCGAGTACTTTTCCACGATGCTGGATGAAGCCGTGGAATCCGGATCTATAACAGAAACCGATTATTTTGAGGCACGAGAGACTATGACCGAGAACACAGAGAGAATAGATGATTCTGAAATATACGAAGAGGTGGTGGCATGAGAACAGCATTTGTAGGAAAAGGTGGAAGCGGAAAGTCAACACTCGCTGCATTATTCATAGATTACTTGAAAGAGCAGGAAAAGCAGTTCTTGGCAGTAGATGCTGACATTAACCAGCATCTGGCAGAACTGATAGACGCCGAGTTCAAAGACGAGCTTGCAATATCCAAAGTCGAGAACTCAAAGAAAATCAGAGAGTATGTCAAAGGAGATAACCCTCTGATTGAAGACCAGTCGAATGTTGTGAAAAGCACTCCGCCAGGCACAGGCTCAAACTTTATCGAACTGAATGGTGAAAACAAGATTCTCAAAGGATTAGCGACTGAATATGGCGATAACTGGTTTATGCACATCGGAACATACGAAAAAGAAGTAATTGGGGCAAGCTGCTATCATACATCGCTGACATCCTTCGAAAACATACTATCACACCTCAAACTGGAAGAAGATGAATGGCTTGTATCCGATATGGTGGCAGGGACGGATGCATTCGCCAACACGCTCCACTTACAGTTCGACCTCATAGTTCTCGTAGTAGAACCAACTCCCGAAGGAGTCAAAGTCTATGAGCAATACAGAGAGCTTTCACAGGAGGCAGAAGTTTTCGAGAATGTGGCTGTAGTTGGCAACAAAGTAGACTGCAAACACGACAGAGAATACCTGGAAGAAAACATCGACTCAGAAATAATCGGTTACCTGCCGAGAAAATCTGAAATCAAGATGGCAAGACAACAGCACAAACCTATCAGATTGGAACTTCTGAACTCTGATGAAAAAGAGTTGTTCAAGAAAATAGCAGAAATCACGGAGAACCGCAAGGTAGAATCTGATGAACGGCTTGAGAAGTTGAAAGAAATTCATCGCAAGGTCTCTGAGAAGCAGTATATCAAGGATGCCTGTGGAGATGTCAAAACCCAGATAGATGAAGAGTTCTCCTGGAGTGAAGTATAGAATGCTGAAACTAACTCCGAAAACCAACGAAGTAGTAGACAAACTTGTTCAAGATGAAGAAACCCTGAAACAACTGGCGGACGGTTTCGGCTCCCCGCTGAACATAATGCTGCCAGAAAACTTCTCAAAAAATATTCAAGCATTCAGAGATGTTTTCAATGAACACGGTATAGAAGGCAAAATATTCTTTGCCCACAAAGCCAACAAATCAGAATCTCTGATAGCCCAGGGCAGAAAAGAAAATATCGGGATAGATGTGGCATCGGAAAACGAACTCAAAAACGCATTATCTAAAGGGTTCAAGGGAGAAGAAATACTTGCCACAGGGCCGAAAAACAGAGAGTTCCTCCACTTAGCAGTTCATCACGGATGCACGCTACACATCGATAGTTTTGATGAACTCAGAAAAGTCCAAAAATTTAGCCAAAAGCTTGGAATAGAAACAGATGCCCTGATTCGGTTAAACAACTTTGTTCCGAGGGACAGGAAAGCCATACAGAAGCATTCAAGGTTTGGAATACCTGTAGACAAGAAAGAAGAGATAATCCAGAAGCTCGATGAATACAACTCTGTAAACTTTCAGGGCTTTGCTTTTCATCTGGACACAGCGAATATGAGGAAGAAGGCTATCGCACTCCAGAATATCTTCGACCTTGTGAAAGAGTTCCACTCAGCAGGATACCAGACACAGATACTGGATATTGGAGGAGGAATGAAAGTAAATTACCTGGAGAGTGGAGAGGAATGGAGCGAATACCTTGAAGCAATCCAAGAATCTGTGGCAGGTAAGAGAGAAGGAATTACCTGGAATAGCCATAGTTTCGGACTGCGTTCTGAGAACCAGAGTGTGAAAGGCTCGGTCGACTTATACAGCTACTATAACGAAACAGCCAAAGACGACTACCTGTGCAAACTTCTGTCCAGAGAGATACCAGGCTACGAAAGAACACTCAGAGACCTTCTCAGAGACTATATGATAGAGCTTTACATAGAGCCTGGAAGGGCATTACTCGATTTAGCGGGCATAACAGTCGGGAAAGTAAACTTCGTGAAAGAAGACGCCTGCGGAGAAAAACTGGTCGGACTCGATATGAACAAATCAAATATCAACCCGCAAAACTGGGAACTGATGGTAGACCCATACATCATCCACAGAGACGAAGAAAGAGAAGAACTCGATGATGGAGTATTCTTCATCGGTAATCTATGTCTGGAATCGGACTTCATCTACAAACACAAGACATTTCTCGACAAAAAACCAGAAAAAGGCGACCTCGTAGTTTTTGTAAACACTGCAGCTTACCATATGGACTTCGGAGAATCAAGAACGATTCAACACGATACCGCCGATAAAGTAGCAGTTTACGGTGACAACAACTGGAAGAAGGACAAAATCTATACGGGTGAAGAAAAGTGAAAGTTGATTCAATAACAGAGCTAATAGGCGACACGCCGCTACTGAAAATCGATGAAGAAGTTACAGACCTGGAAAATGTAGATGTCTATGTCAAGCTTGAATACCAGAGTCCTTTTGGTTCAATCAAGGATCGTGTAGCCTGGGAACTAATCAGAGGTGATATAGAAGAAATCAAAGAAAAGAATCAGACGCTTCTGGAGTCTTCAAGCGGGAATACTGCCAAGGCAATTCAGGGAATCGCTGGAGCAAATGGACTCGATTTCAAGACTATCACCAATCGTATCAAAGTCGATGAAGTGAAGGATATTCTCATCACGATGGGGACGGAGATAGAGGAGCTTCCAGGGAAAAGTGAATGTCCTGACCCGAACGACCCAGATGACCCACTAACACATCTTGACAGATTGATGGCGAGAGAAGGCGACAAATACTTCCGCACAGGACAGTATACCAACGAGAAAAACACACAAGTTCACAGAGAACAGACAGGACAGGAAATATTGGACGACCTTGGAAAAGTAGATTACCTATTCGGCGGATTGGGAACAACAGGAAGCACAAAAGGAACAGCAGAGAAGCTCAGGGAAGAAAATCCTGAACTCGAAGTTACAGGCATAGTATCGTCACAGGATGATTTTATACCAGGAATTAGAACCGCGAACGAAATGTGGGAGGTAGGACTGTACGAAAAAGATCTCTACAAAGACAGAGCAGTAATCGACTCAAAAGATGCTCTTGAAGGAATGCTAACTCTTATCAGAGAATGCGGTGTCTTGGCGGGACCAACAACAGGAGCAAATTTTGTGGCACTTACGAGGAAGCTTTCTGAAATCGACCAAGAACTGGAGGAACAGAAAACAGCAGTATTCTTTGCCTGCGACCGTTTTGAACACTACCGCTCCTACATCAAAGAACGAAAACCAGAAATCTACGGCGGAAAAGAAAGAGAAGGAACAGAAACACTGACCGAAGAAGAACTCAAACAAGTCCCAGAACTATCGGTAAAAGACGCAGAAGAATGGATAGAAGAGGAAAATCCCGTTATCGTAGATTCACGCTCCAACCCAGCCTACCAAATAGCACACATACCAAACTCGATAAACATACCAGAAGAAAAACTCAAAGAGATGATAGAAACTGGCAAACCATTCTCCCAGAACCAAAAAATACTCTTAGTCTGCCCAGGAGGCAGAAAATCCAAGAAATTTGCCGCCCTACTGCAGAGAGAAGGTTTTGAAGCATACAGTCTAGAGGAAGGAGTTACAGGATGGAGGAACCAAGGGCTGGATTTAATCGACAATTAGGCTTTGAAACATCTTCATTTAGATATTTATCAGGTGAATCCCTATTGGTTAATAAAAGAAAATTAGCTCCATATGTTTGGCTCTAAGGTTAGAGCCCCGAGAGAGCAGGATATTAGCCATACAGAGTATGTCGCTGAATTAAGTTTTCTTAATCGTTATTTCCTTTGAACTAATATACCTTCTTTCATATGATGGACTTTAAACGCTTAGTAGTAAGCC
>LKMJ01002659.1_pt1 | contig 16484 bp, 13 predicted proteins | sample 643391 | NCBI WGS metagenome assembly LKMJ01 (sample SAMN04112250, study PRJNA286221) | soda lake metagenome | biome: soda lake; feature: Kulunda Steppe; material: water; isolation source: sample PL-Br10 brine of Picturesque Lake | place: Russia: Kulunda steppe | collected 2010-07
GCCGGAGGTTGCAGCCCTGCATGCGGCCTACCGCGCCGCCCTACACCTGACCGCCGCCGGCGCGGCGGTACCCTGGCTACTGACCATCGACCGGGGCGGCACCAGCGTCCTGTGGATGCCAGCGAGCTTGGATCCGCAGGTCGATACACTCCTGCGTAGCCTTGCTGCGGGCACCCCGGAAGGGGTCATCCGCCTGGACGAGTCCGGGGCCGACCAGGGCCTCGACCGCCGGACGCGGGCCCGTCTGCTCTGCGGCCTGTTCATTGATTACTGGATCCGGGAGTGGAGCGAGCTTGCCGGTAACGCGGCCACGGACCCGGTGGCCGACCTGCTTTTCGGCGGTGGCTGCGCCTGGCTGTCGGATCCCGGCCAGGGCGGCACCGCCGCCAGCCTGCACCATTGGCTGCGCCGTTTGCACCTGGCCGAAGCGGCGCAGACCCTGATCCTGCGTGTTGACGAGCCGCAGCCCGAATCCTTCGAACTCTCCATCGAGGTCGGCGAAGAGCCGGGCGGCAACGGCGCGGGCGCCCATCGCCCGCTCGCCGACGCCCTCGCTGAGCGCGGCGACGGGCACAGCGAGCTGCTGCGCACCACGGCGATGCTCGCCGATGCCTACGACCCGCTGCGCGACTACCTGCGTGGCAGGGGCCGCACACCGCTGTCACTCACCCTCGACGAGCTGCCGGAACTGCTCTTCAACGTCTTCCCGACACTGCAGCTGCTCGGCGTCCGCACGCTGCTGCCCCGGTCGCTGGAGCGACTGGGCCGACCACCGAGCGCAACGATGAGGCTTACCGCCAGCAGTAGCGACAGCGACGGCCACCTCAACGCCAACGATCTGTTCCGCTTCGACTGGCAGGTGGCAGTGGGCGATGACGTGATCGACCCGGGAACCTTTGAGGACTTGGTGGAAGGGGCGACCGGGCTGGTCCGCTTCCGCGGACAATATGTTTACCTCGACCCGCAGGAGATCGAACGTGTCCGCCGCAACCTGGCCAACCCGCCGAAGGTTGACGGCGCGGAGCTGACCCGAGTCGCGCTCACGGGGGAGTACGCTGGGACGCCAGTGCAGTTGGACGAGAGCGCCCGGGAACGGGTCGCAGCTCTGCACCGGGACCTTGAGCGCGCGCCCCCCCGATCACTGGCTGCGCAGCTGCGCCCCTACCAGCAACGCGGCTTTCAGTGGCTCTACGGCAATGTCCGCGCCGGTCTGGGCTGCGTGATCGCCGACGACATGGGCCTGGGCAAGACCGTGCAGATTCTGGCCCTGCTCGCGCAGCTCCGCGACGACGGGGAACTGGCCGGGCGGCCGGCGCTGGTCGTGGTCCCGACCAGCCTGCTCAGCAACTGGATGCGCGAAATCCAGCAATTCGCCCCCGAGCTGGGTGCCACCACTTACCACGGCGGCCGGCGCGCCCTGCCGGACGATGCGCAGGAAACCGTCGTCGTGCTCACGACCTACGGCGTGGCGCGAACCGACGCCGCACGGCTGCGGCGGCAGTCCTGGCGCGCGCTGGTGGTCGACGAGGCACACAACCTCAAGAACCCCCAGGCGGCCCAGACCAAGGCGATCAAATCCATCCCCGCCGGCGCCCGGGTAGCCATGAGCGGCACCCCGGTGGAGAACCGACTCACCGAGTACTGGAGCCTGATGGACTTTTGCAATCCGGGCCTGCTCGGCACCCTGAAGCGCTTCACGCGCGAGTACGTCACCCCGATCCAGACCCACGGTGACCAGGAGACGGCCACGCGCTTTCGCCGGGTCACGGCCCCTTTCCTGCTGCGACGGCTGAAGACCGACCGAAGCATCATCACCGACCTGCCGGAGAAGATCGAGCAGGATCAGTACTGTCAGCTCACTCCCGAACAGAGTGCGCTGTACGAATCGGTGGTGCGCGAGGGCCTGGAGGTCATCCAGGGAACCTCCGATACGTTCCGGCGCCAGGGTCTGGTGCTACAGATGATCCTGGCGCTCAAGCAGATCTGTAACCACCCGCGCCAGTACCTTAAGGAGGGCGAAGACGGGAGCGAGGCGTCGGGCAAGATGCAGCGCCTGCTCGAACTCCTCGAACCGATCCAGCGCCGGCACGAGAAGGCGATCGTGTTCACGCAGTTCCGCGAGGCCGGCAGCTTGCTCCAGGAGGCCGTCGCCGAGGCCACCGGCCGCACACCGGCGTTCCTGCATGGCGGGCTCTCGAGAAACCAGCGCGACGCAGTCGTCCACCGCTTCCAGAATGATCGCACCGAACGGGTACTGGTGCTGTCCCTGAAGGCCGCCGGCACCGGACTCAACCTGACTGCGGCCTCCCACGTCATCCACTTCGACCTGTGGTGGAACCCGGCCGTGGAGGCCCAGGCCACGGACCGCGCCTACCGCATCGGGCAAACGCAGACGGTTCAGGTCCACCGCCTGCTGACCCAGGGCACCTTCGAGGAGCGGATCAACGACATGATCCAGTCCAAGCGCGCACTGACGGAGATGACGGTGGAAAGCGGCGAGCAGTGGATCGGCAATCTGGACGATGCCCAACTCAGCCAGGTTTTCAGCCTGGGTCAGAACCACACCGAGCCGGCGTGACAGCCCCCCACGACCGTGACGAGGGGCGCGCGCGCATGTCCGCGCGGTACCTGGATCCGATGACGATCTTCTTCGCGGTGCTGGCGCTGGGCGCCGGGGCCGCGGTCTACGTGCTCCATGGTCCGGCGGCCTGGTGGGACGCACTCAGCCGGGCCGGCGAGTTGATGCTGCAGGTGGCACCGATCTTGGTGGCCGCGCTGCTCATGTCCGGCTATGTGCAGACACTGATCCCGCGCCACGCCATTGAACGCTGGCTGGGCGAGCGCAGCGGCGTGCGTGGCCTCGCCCTGGCCACGGCTGCCGGCGCCCTCACCCCGGGCGGCCCGTTCGCGGCCTTCCCGCTGGTGGTGGCCCTGCTGCGCTCGGGGGCCGCGTTCGAGGTGTGCGTCGCCTACCTCACCGCCTGGTCGGTCCTCGGCCTGAACCGCGCCCTGGTCTGGGAGATCCCGTTCTTCGGCCTCGAGTTCGTTGCGCTGAAGATGCTCGTCTCCCTGCCCCTGCCCTTTCTGGCCGCACTCCTGGCCCGCCCGTTGGGCCGTCGCATGAGACGTTGGGCATGCTGAGTGCTTTTGTGACCATCCTCATCCTGCTGGGGATCTGCGCGGCGATCGCGCAGTTCCAGCCCCACGGCAGCCATCGTGCCGCCGCCCGGGAGGGCTGGCGGCAGCTACAGCCGCTGCTCACGCGCCTGCCGGTAGCGCTCATCGCGGCAGCCTTCCTGGCCGTGCTGATTCCGGCCGAGGCGGTCGGCTCGCTGTTCGGCGAGGACTCGGGCGGCGCAGGGATCCTGATCGCATCGTTGCTCGGCGGCTTCCTGCCCGGCGGACCGGTGGTCGCCTTCCCTCTAGTCGTGGTGCTGAGCGACGCCGGCGCCGGCATGGCTCAGCTCATCGCACTGATCACCGCCTGGTCGGTGCTCGCCTTCCACCGCGTCGCCGCTTTCGAGCTGCCGATGCTCGGCGTGCGCACCACTGCGGCCCGGCTGCTGGTCTCGCTGCCACTGCCAGTACTCGCCGGGGTAGCGGCCGGTGCGCTGACCGGCGCGCTGGCGCCCTGAAGCCCCGTGCCCGACCGGTGATCAGACCGGGCGCAGCGCCAACCCGAAGATGATCAGGGCCACAATGAGCACCAGGGTCACCGCCAGCAGGGGGTGCCGACGAAACCCGCCCGGGCTGGCGAGCTCGCGGAGCAACCTGCGTAGTCGGTCAATCCTCATCCGATAGCGCCCCTTATCCGCCGCCGCTGTCTAGCTGCACAGCCGGTTGCCCGAGCGGACATTCCGGACTAGAATCGCATTCGCGAATCATTCGCATCCGCGGCCTGGGCAGGCGGACGCCCCGGGCACGGGCAGAGGCACGGCACAATCAGAGGGAGCAGCCATGACCAGACGGAACCAGGAGCCGACGACCGCCGCCCACAGCCAGGAGGTTCCCACTCCGAGCGATCATCAGCGCGAACAGACCTCCAGGACCCCGCACATGGACAGCGCTGCCCTCTTCAACGGCGCGAATCGTGTCTTCATCCACCACCGCGGTGAAGCGTACCAGCTCCGGGAGACAAGACAAGGCAAACTCATCCTGACCAAATGACCCGGGCCGTTCCCCCCCGGCTCTACGCCCTACATTCCATCGTTTTTTATTCCATTTTCGCGAGCCAGGTGCTGCCCCCTGCACCCAGCCAGCCACTGCGTAAACCGTGATCCACCCGGGGCCTACCCGGGGATCGCACTTTGGACTGGCCATCAGGAGGCTTTGCACGATGCATCCGAAACGAACGCAGACGCCGCTTCTCACCTGCACCAGCCTGGCGGTGCTCGGTGCCCTCAGCACCACCGCCGGGGCCGATGAGGCCCCGACCGCGCTCCCCGAAGTCCTCGTCGAGCCGCCCGAGGAGACCGAAGGCAGCGGCACCGAGCGGATCAGCCGGCAACAGTCCCACCGGTTGCAGGACCTGTTCCGGGGCGACTCGGAATCCCACGTGGGCGGTCCACGCCAGGCGCGACGTCTCTATCTGCGCGGCATCGAGGGGAGCCAGACCCGGGTCACGGTCGACGGGGCCCGGCAGGGCCGGGATCTGCACAACCACCGGGGCGGCCTCGCCGGGATCGATCCCGCCTTCCTCCGCTACGCCGAGGCCGAACCCGGACCGCCGGCGGCGGACGACGGCCACGGCGCCACCGGCGGCTCGGTGCGCTTCGAGACCATCGACGCAGGCGACCTCGTCGACCCCGAGACCGGCTACGGCGGCTTCGCGCGGGGCGTCCGGGGCAGCGCGGCCGACTCCCTGGCCACCAGTGCAGCCGGCGCCATCTACCCCACCGAACGGATCGGACTGCTCGTGGGGGGCAGTTACACGACCACCGAGGACTATCGCCTCGGTGGTGGAGAGATCAGGGATTACACGGCGTACGATGACCGCAATCTGCTGCTTCGGCTCAACGCCGATGGCGAACAGCAGCGGGTCCGACTTGGCTATGAGGAGAACGAGAACCTGGGGGAATTGCCTCTCAGCGGCGGCGATCGTCCGCCCTTTGAAGAGGACGACCTTGCCGATCAGCGTATGGTGAGGGAGACGACCAGCCTCAACTACGAGTTCCACCCAGAGACGCGGTGGGTCGACCTGGGGTTCGACCTTTACCGCAATCAGAGCGAGTGGGAGGACCGCGATGAGGGGGTCGGCTTTCTCAGCGACGGCGTCGGCGGCCGCCTGGCCAACACCGCCACCCTGGCGCGGGGTTCCCTGGGGCCGCTGGGCCATGGGGAGAACCACCTGACCATCGGCGGCGATATCGAACGGGACACCGGGGAAGGCGACCATCCGAGCCGGGGCGGCGACATCCTGACCTACGAGTCCCAGGGGGCGTTTATCCAGAACCGCCTCGAGAGCGAGCGACTGGATCTCTCGCTGGGGGTTCGGGGCGACTGGATGGAGACCGACTATGAACAACTAGGGGAGTCAGTGGACTTCTCGGAGGTCTCCACCAACGCTCGGATCGGCTACTGGGCCACCCCCTCGACCGAGCTCTTCGTGGGCTACGGCGAGTCCGCCCAGGGCCGCTCGGGGACGACGACGCTGCACCTGGACCGGAACATCGGCAGCCGCGACCAGTTCGATGAAAACGAGGTACCTGACGGTTTCAACCTCGACGAGTTCGAGGCGACCCAAATCGATTATGACAAGCCGCAGACCAGCGCTACGACCGAGGCCGGGGTCCGGTCCGAACAGCCGCTGGCCGGCGGCTGGCTGGAGCTTTCCGGCACCCTGTTCCGGACCGATATCGACGACCTGATCCTCTACGGGTTCGAGGAACCCACAGGCCTCGGGCGGCAACCGGTCCAGAGCATCGATAACCTCGACGATCAGATCAACACCGAGGGGTACACGCTCAAGGCCGCGTGGCGCGGGGAAACCCTTTACAGCTCCGTGAGCTTCACCCACGACAAGGTGCGCGGCCTCGGGGACGGGGATACCCTGACCCCCGGCGAGCCCTCCGGACGCCAGCAGCTGGTCCGTGCCGTCGGCCCGCAGGGGGATCGCCTAGTCTGGGACAGCGTCTACCAGTTCCACCATGCATTCCAGGTCGGCTACACGCTGAAGGCGGTCGCGGACCTGGAGCGGGTGATCCCGGGCGACGGCGAACGCGACGGCTACACCACCCATGATGTGCAGATGCGCTGGCAGCCCGGGGGCGACGAGGACGTCACCCTCTATTTCGTCGTGCACAACCTCTTCGACGAGGAGTATGCAAGCCACACCGCCATCCCGCGGTACGAGGCCGGCGAGACCGTCGAGGATAGCGATTACGCCCGCGAGCCGGGGCGCGACATGCGGCTGGGTGCCAAGGTCCGATTCTAAACGTGGATCCGCCCGGGGGACCGGGGGGGAGCGCGCCCTCGGGCGCCCCTCGGCTCTTCCGGGCCGCCTGCTCTTTGCCGCCCGTGCGCGATTCCGCTAGATTCCTCCAAGGGTTGGGAACCACGCGTGCAATCGTGAGCCGTGGAGGCATGGGGCATTGGCTTTTGAATTCTTGACGCTGGTCGGGCTGGCACTGGCGGCTCTGGTGGTCGCCGTCATCATCCAGCGCCGTCGTGATGGGCGCCCGCCGGGCGGTCGTGACGACCCACTGGTCCGCGCCTGCCACGGCGACACGGAACAGGCCGATCGCCTGGAAGCCGCTGAGCAGGAACGCGCGGCAGGCCAGCTCTCCCGCACCGAGGCGCGGCGGCGGGCCGCCGAACGCCTGAAACGGGATCGCACCTAAGCCATGCTCTTGTGGCTGCTGATCGCTGCGGTCCTGGCCGCCATCGACCTCGGCGCCCGGCCGTCGAGCCTGCAGGGCGGCTATCTGCTGGCCGCGGCCATCGGTGCCCTGGCAGCGGCGCTCGCCAGCCTGGCCCTCGGCGATGCCCACCAGTTCGTAATCGCACTGCTCGTCGGGGGCGCTGCTGCCCGTTTTCTGCCGCCGGCGATCCAGCGCCGGGAACGGCACCGGCTCAAGCAGGAAGCACGGGACTACACGCTCGCCGAAGTTGACGTCGATGAAGACGGCATCCCCTGCGTCCAGCCTCCAGACGAAGACGCCCCCCTGCCTGCCATGCTCGAGGATCGCGGTGAGTTGACCGCCGGTGACACGGTCTGGGTGCTACGCGTTGACCAGGGTGTGGCCATCGTGCGTTCGGCCAGCGGACGGCGGGGACGAGTCCCGCCGCCGCTGAGCCGTTGCCGGTGGATGCGCTAGGCGACCCTTACGACGCCTCCTCCGCCAAGGCTTTCTCGACCGGAATCAGGATCTCGTTGCGGCGCAGGAAACCCGGTGTCATGGGGTCATCGTAGTAGGCGTAGACCGGCTCGCCGGCGGCCTCTAGCCCCTGATCCGTCATCCACTCGCGGAGCCTGCGCTCATGCTCCTCGACCATCGAATCACTGGCACGGCCCGAGAAGCGGATGGCCACCATGCGCTGCGGGTCGAGTTCGCGCAGGGTGATCTCCTCGGTCGCCGGCCGGGGCAGATCGTCCAGGGCGTAGTGCGCCGGCATGATGAAACGCACCAGCTAGCGTCCCTCGCCTTCCGGCGTCTGGGTCACCGGGGCCGTCATGGCGATGGAATCGCCCTCGCGCTCACGCGCAAAGATGTAGCCAGCCAACGGCCGGAATCCGGCACTGACCGCATCACCCCGGCTGCCGCTGCGCTCGACCTCGGCCACCCGGAGTGCCGGGTAATCCCGCACCTCCAGGTCGCCGTCCTGCTGGGCCACCGTGTAATCCGGCGTTTCGACACCGCGGACCACGACCCACCAGGCCACCACCGCGCCCACCACCAGAACGAGCACGAGCCCCAGTCCCCAATAGATCAATTTCATCGTGCCTCCCGAGCACAGGCGATGCCTTGACTATACCTCTAGCTTGGCACCCCCTGCGCCGCCGCGTCACTGTCGGTGCGCGGGAAGAGGAACGATACGAGCGCCACGGCCAGAATGATCGCGGCGAAGACGGCGAACGCCTCCAGGTAGCCAGCCTGACCGATCAACCAACCGACGCCCGTTGAACCCACCGCCTGGCCAACGGTGATGGCGAGGAAGGGGACGACCGGGCCGAGCGAGGGCCGATCACGCAGCAGCCGAACGCCGGTCACCAGGTAGAGGCCGGTCAGACTCATGAACATCCAGCCGAACACCGCCGCCGAGGCCAGCGCCAACCACGGCTCCCCGGGGGCGATCGCCACGAGGATGGTCGCCATGCATAGCCCGAGCAGGGCGAGCGCCTGGGTCGCCGGCGCGCCGATTCGGTCCGCCAGATCACTGACCCATGCGCCGGCGAGACCGGCCACGCCGACCACCAACCACAGCCACGCCGTGAACCGGTCCGAACCGCCACCGATCTCCACCACGAGGTCCGGAGCAAAGATCCAGTACGCCGATGACCCAAGCCCCATGGCAAAACTGAACAGCGAGAGCGAGATCACCGCCGCCCGGCGCCCGGCCGGGACCGGGGCCTGCGCACTGGTCATCGTATCCCGCACCCGGGAGACCGACGGCAGCAGCGCCAGCGCGGCCACCACGCCCACGGCGGCGAACACGGCAAACGAGCCGTAGGCCAGGCGCCAGGCCCCGCTGATTAGGAGTACGACCGGTACGCAAAGCACCAGACCGAAGCTTGTGCCGGCATTCATCACGGCGTTGACCCGCCCGCGCAGATGCGGCCGCACGGCGGTCTGCGCGCCGGCGGAGAGGGCCGGCATCATCAACCCGGTGGAGATCCCGCACAGGAAGACCCCGGTGCCGAGGGCGATGGCGTCACCGGCCGCACCGATCAGGGTCAGTCCGGCCACTGCGAACACACCCGCCAGGACTGCACCGTACCGGGACCCGAGCCGATCGACGGTCAGCGGTGCGACGACGCTGGCCAGACAGAAGCTGATGAAGGCCAGCGAGCCGACCATACCCATGACCTCGGACGACAGCCCGAGCTCGTCGCGGATGGATGGCACGAACAACCCGTAGGCGTAGCGGGCCAGTCCGTAGGCGATGGCGATAAGCACCGCACCGAGGACCGCAAAACCGGTGGCGCTGATCGGCTTCATGGTCCGGCCCCCGCCGGCAGCGCGGGCCGATTCCCGGCCGTCCCCCATTCGAGCATCGCCGTGCCCCCCAGCTCCCCTATCTCTGCTGCTTGTGCGCGCAACGAATCCCCCTCCTGCCTATATAGACCGATTGGTCTATTTTTATCCCCCTGATGGGCCGGTGTCAAAGAAGGAAGCCCTGACCACCCCGGCACCGCCCGCCCGCGACGGCATAAGGACATGACGGATCGTTCGTTGGGCACTCCTGCGGGTCTTGCTAGCCTCAAACCCTCTACAACCGGAGCCGGCGCAGGGAGTCGAACCATGACCGAGACCACGGAAACCCCGCCGCGCACCCCCGCCAACCGCGGGCTGGGGCGCGGCGGGCCGGACGAGCGCTTGGGCGCCCGCATCGAGGAGACCCTGGCCCTGCTCCGCCGGATCGAACGTGCGCACACCCCGGCGGCACTGGCGTCAAGCTTCAGTGCCGAGGACATGGTCCTGACCGATCTGATCCGGCAGCACACCCCGGGCATCGGGATCTTCACCCTGGATACGGGCCGCCTCAACGCAGAGACCTACGATCTGCAGCACCGAGTGCGCGCCCGGTACGGGGCGGTGGTGCAGGTCTTCTTCCCGGACCCGGCGGATGTCGAGGCGTACGTCGAGCGATACGGGCCAAACGGCTTCTACGACTCGGTCCCGGCGCGGCAGGCCTGCTGCCAGGCGCGCAAGGTGGCCCCGCTAGAGCGGGCGCTGAAAGGTCTTGAGGCCTGGCTGACCGGCATGCGCCGAGAGCAGGCCGTAACCCGTGACGCACTCCCGCTGGAAGAACACGACAGCGAGCGTGGAATCCTCAAATTCAACCCGCTGGCGGGCTGGCGCGAGGCGGACGTCTGGCACTACCTGAAGAGCCACGACGTGCCCTACAACGAACTCTACGAGCAGGGCTACCGGAGCATCGGCTGCGCGCCTTGCACCCGCCCGGTGACCGTCGGGGAGGACCTCCGCGCCGGTCGCTGGTGGTGGGAGGCGGCGGATCAGAAGGAGTGCGGCCTGCACACCCGCCGGCGCAGCCCCTGAGCTTGAACCGCGACGATCAGCCTTTGGCATTCCGCCAGCAGCCGGCTCAGCGCCTGCAGACCTCGCGCAGGGCAGCGCGATCCTGCGCCGAGAGGCCGCCAGAGTCGCGGTTTTGCGGATTCATGGCCGGGTACATGACCGAGTGCTCACCATCGACATGCCCGATACCGAGGGCGTAGCCCAGCTCATGAGCGAGGATCGTGCGCAACTCAGCACGATTGCCCCTGTCAACTTCAAAAATGTTGGCACACCGATGACGGTTGGCAGGTCCCGCTCACGCGAGGCGTACAGGCAGCAACGACAACTTCTGCCCCTGACGGCCCCAACCAGCCGGCGCACCATCCTGGCCAACGCGATCAAACCCGATTGCACCAACCCGGTGCACGAGGGAAACCATGCTGCGCGGCGCCCCCGAGAACGCCCAGTCATGTTCTGGAATGAAGCTTGCTTAAGACGGGCCCAGACCGAACGGATGGAGACGTACTCATGGCCTGGATCTCGACCTTCAGCCCGCGCAGCAACACCCGCGACCGGCTGGCAAGCCTGCTTGAGCAGCAGACCGAACGGGACTGGGATCTGACGCTGAGCTTCTGCGACCAGGGGGTGGACCCAGTGGTGGCCGACCCGCTGGACCGGTTCGTCGGCAAGCTGCAGCAGGAGATCGGCCGCGCCAGCGAAGCAACCATTGCCATGTACGCGGCAGTCCCGAGACTCGCCGAAACCGCCCGGGGCACCCGCGAACACAGCGGCACCCTGGCGACAACGGCCGGGAGCATTGCCAGCGCCAGCGAGCAAATGGCCTCGACCCTGGAGCGGGATCTGGCACCGAACAGCCAGCAGATCGCCGAGCTGGGCGAGACCGTGCATCGCGCCACCGCGGAGTGCGACCAATACGGCGACGCCGCGCACCAGCACGTGGAGGCCATCGGCCACAGCGTGGGCGAGCTCGCCGAGACCACTGAGACCTTGAGCAGCCAGGCGCAGGAGATCAGTGAGGTCGTCGAGATCATCGACTCCATTGCCAAACGCACCAACCTTCTGGCGTTGAATGCGGCCATCGAGGCGGCCCGAGCCGGGGAGAGCGGGGCCGGCTTTGCCGTGGTCGCGGAGGAGGTGCGCAGCCTTGCCGAGCAAACCACGGACGCCACCGGCCGGGTCCAGGGGCTGCTCGACCAGGTTCAGGGCAGTGTCCGGCAGACCGTGGATCAGGTCGGGCAGGTGCGCTCGGCAATGGGAGACGGACTTGAGCAGGTGCGCGCCACCCGGGACCGCCTCAAAGAAGCCCGCGAGGCCTCAGGACAACTGGGCGACGGGGTGCGGGCGGTGGCAAGCGCAACCGAACAGATGACGACCACGGCCCAATCGGTCAGCGGCGAAATACAGCAAGTCGCGCAGATCGCTCAGGATCTGGATCACCGGGCCGAGGAGGTGCAAACACTCAGTGACCGCCTGGAATCGCTCAGTGGCGGCGCCCTGGATGCCATTGGTGTCTTTCGCCTTGAGACCCACCGCGGCGCACGCGAGGCGGTCGAAGCGACGGCCGAGCCCTTCCAGGAACAGGAGCAGCTTCGGCGCGATGCCCTGGAGCAGGCCATGCGGCAGGCGTTACGCGGATCCAGCACCCTGGAGCTGTTCTATGCCACGGATCGCCAGGGGCGGCAGATCACGGAGAACGTCGCCGGCGAAGGCTTCGACATCGCGTACGAAGAGAGCGGTGTCGGCCAGGACTGGTCCGCCCGCGATTGGTTCCAACGCGCAGCCCAGGATGGACAGACCTACGTGACCCCGCTGTATCGCTCCGCAGCGAGCAGTGACTACTGCTTTACGGTCGCCGTGCCGCTGGTGGATCCATTCGGCGAGGTTCTGGGGGTGATGGCTGCCGATGGGTCGCTGAATGCCTTACAGTAGTGCACTTTCGCGGACTCGGCGCCCAATCCAGCCAGGCCAGGCAGAGGCTGTCGCTGCATCAACGCAGGGAGGTGTGCCGGATAACCACCGCCGCCGAGTCGTGGCCCAAGCCGGCAGGGACTCCCTGATGACCAACTCTTCGCAACTGACCCCTGGCGCCGAGCTCAACAGCGCCTTCCAGCCGATTCTAAGCCTCAGTCACCAGCGCCACGTCGGCTACGAGGCCCTGCTCAGAACGGCGCCGGCAGACCGCAGCAATGCGCAGTCCCCGGGAGAGGTCTTCGCCCAAGCCACCAGCGAGGCCGAGCTCCACGCCCTGGAGCAGCTGACCCAGCGTATGCACGCGCAGGCGTTCAGCGCCCTGCCCTCCCCGGACGGGAATCCGGCATGGCTGTTCCTGAACCTGAACCAGCGCCTGATCGCCTCCGGCGGCTACAAAGAGACTCTACCGAAAGCCCTGGAAGCCGCCGGCGTCCCGCCCCACCAGGTCGTGGTGGAGATGCTCGAGACGCCCGGGGACAATAAGCGGCTGGCCGAGGCCGTCCATTGGTTCCGGGAGTTTGGATGCCTGGTAGCCTTGGATGATTTCGGCACCGGCTACTCCAACTTCGAGCGGCTTCTGGAACTGACCCCGGACCTGGTGAAACTCGACCGCTCACTGATCCAGCGTGCTGTCGAGGAGCATGCCGAGGGCCGGCGGCGGATCCTCAACAACCTGGTGGCCCTGATCCAGGAAGCCGGGAGCCTGGTGGTACTTGAAGGCGTCGAGACCGAGCGTCAGGCACTCACCGCGCTGGATGCCGACGTGGATTTCGTACAGGGATTCTTCTTTGCTCACCCGACGCAGGTTGGACCGGACTCGAACCCGGACCCGGGACTAGCGCCAATGCGTCGGGTCACGGAGAAGTTCACGGAGCATGCACTGGAGGAACTCACCCGTGAGCGCTCGCTCCTGCGCCCCTACGCCCAGGCATTTCTGCGCGCCGCCGCCCGCCTCGAGGCGGGCTCCGGCCTGCGCGACAGCTGCACGGACCTGCTCAAGATGCCCTACGTCCAGCGCTGCTACGTGCTCAACGGACGCGGCGAGCAGATCGACGAACACGTGCTGCCTCAACAGCGTGAAGCCACCGGCGAGCCGACTGCCATGGGAGGGGCGCCCGTTGCAGCGCCCCCGGACCGTCGCTACAGCCCGCTGATCGACACCCGGGGTGGCAACTGGCTGCGCCGCCACTATTATCGGGATGCCTGCATGGAGCGGCGGCGCCTGAAGATCTCGCGCCCCTACCGGTCGAGCACCGGCAGCCACGTCTGCGTAACGCTCTCGATCGCCGAGACTCCCACTGGTGAGGCCAGCCCTTACGTGTTCTGCTGTGACCTGCTCTGGCGTCCGGCCAATGGCTAGGTGCCTTAGTACCCCGCTCTACCGGCAGTGACCGAAGGGTCAGGGGGCGTTACCTGCCCGCCAATCGCCAGGACAGCATCAACGCTCATGGCCCGAATCGAGCGCAACCGTCGACCCAAGGCCATCTGCCATCTATTTGCATCCGCAAGAAGCAGCCTATCCACAAAGCCTGTGGAAAACCCTGTGAAGAATAACGGGCCGCTAGCGGCGTGCCGCGGCCTCCAGGTCGATTGAGCAGAGATTGGCCAGCCGCTGTCCGCCCCAGAATCAGCTAGTTACGAGCACCCCACAGGCATCAGGCAGTTAGCGGCGCCAACAAGTGGGCTTGTGCACAAGTCGCATCTTTGGGGCGAACCCCGATCGCGGCTGTCAATCCTGGCACCTCTTCCCGCGCCTAGAAGTTGTAGCTCGCCCCCAGGGTGTAGTTGCGGCCGAGGATCGGCGCCGAGCTCTTGAAGAAGCTCTCGTGGCGTCGGCCGTCCTCGTCGAGGAGGTTCCGGCCGCGGAAGAACACGCGCAGCTCCTCGACGTCCTGCGGCTCCCAGCCGATATCGAAGCCGACCAGGTTGTAGCTGCCGGTCCCGGTCTCCGCCGGGCCGGTATCCGTCTGCCGGAAGACGTGGCGCCAGTCCACGGCGAAGTCCAGGGTCCGCCAGGCGGTGTCCACGCCGATCCCCAGCCGCGGCGCCGTCATCCGCGGCAGGCTCCCGCCGTCGCGGAAGCGCCCGCGCAGGTAGTCGCCGCTGGCCCGGGCGGTCACCGGCCAGTCGGCCACGGTGAGATCGTGCTCCGCCTCGAACTCCAGGCCGTAGAGATGGACGTCGGCGGCGGTGTTGTAGACCAGCTGATCGCCCTCTTCATCGTAATCTGCATCCCTGTCAACGCGCAGAGGCTCGCCGTTGTCGTCGAAGCTCTGGAAGTAGATGTAGTCATCCACCCGGTTGTAGAAGACCGCGGCGTCGTAGCGGACCGCCCCCTGGTGGCGCTCTAGGGCGATGTCCAGGTTGAGGTACTGCTCCTCGCCGAGATCCGGATCCCCCACCTCCCAGGTGCCGGCGGCGCCGTGGCGGCCGAAGGCGTAGAGCTGCTCGGCCGAGGGGGCGCGCTCGGCGTAGGTCACCGAGGTGCGCAGGCGGTGGGCGTCGTCGAGCTCGAAGCGGGCGCCGGCGGAGGCGCTGCCGGTGGTGAAGGTGCGGCTGCCGGGTTCCTCTTCGAAGGTCCGAGTGGGCACACCAGCCAGATCATCCCCAACCGAGTCATTCACCTGGTCATCGACATCCGCCGGCCGTGAGCGCTCGTGGTTGAGCCGGGCGCCGAACTCCACGGCGCCGAAGCCGGAGGGCAGCTCCTCGACCACGAAGACCCCGGTGGAGGTGGTCTCGTTGGGCCGGATGAGGTCGTCCCGACCCTCGCGGGGATCCGCGCCGACGTAGTCCACATCGTGGAAATCGATGCCGATGGTCCCGCGTAGCCCGCCGAGGGCGTCCAGGGGATCGTGGGTCAGCTCCAGCCGGGCGTCGAGCTCGTCCTGCTCGAAGGCGGCCTCGGTCACCCGCTCGTCCAGTCGTCCGGTGTCCGTGTCGTATTTGTACTCGATCTCATCCTGGACGAACTCGGTGTAGGAGAGATTGAAACGGGCGGCCGAGAAGCCGTCGAACGGGTCGTAGAACTCACTGCGCAGATCGAAGCGGTCGTGCTCGGCGTAGATCCGCTCGTACTCGTCGGAGAGGTCGATATCGCCTGTGTTGTGCACCGGGAAGAAAGCCTCCGGCACGCCGTACTCGATCTCCCAGCGGTCGTAGCCGACGCCGATGTAGCCCCAGTCCTCGGACCACATCCCGGTCAGCGACCAGCTGTCGTCCCTGACGTCGCTGTTGACCAGCGTATCGCGGATCAGGTGATCGCCGTCGCTGCCCTGCTCAAGCTGGAAGCCGGCGATCTCAGCGTCGTCGCTGCGACTGAGGCTGTAGTCGGTGCGCAGGGCGAACCCCTCGGTCAGGGGCACTTCGACACCGGCGTAGCCCTGGCGCTTGTTGGCATTGTCGGTGTAGGCACCGTAAAGGCGGCCTGAGACCTGGTCCCCGATGAACGGGTCAAAGCGGCTGGTGACCATGTTCACGGCCCCGCCGGCGGCCCCGGAGCCGTACATCAGTGTCGCCGGCCCACGGATGAACTCCACCGACTGCGCCCGCCGCGAGTCCCCGCCGACGGCGTGATCGACGCCCTCGTCCGAGACATCGCTGATGCGCATGCCGTCCTGCAGCTCCTCGACCCGGGACCCCTGCAGGCCACGGATTGTGGGCCGGCCCACGCCGGGCCCGAAGTCCGCGTTGCTGATCCCCGGCAGCCCGTCGAGGACCTCGCCGATGGTCCCGCCACCGCGACGGCGCTCCAGCGCCTCACCCTCCACCACCGAGATCGGGCGCACGAGCTCGCTCTCCGTGCGGCTACCCAGGGGATCGCCGGTCACGGTCACCTGAGGCAGGACCTCGGCCCCCGAGCCCCCAAGCACCGCCGCCGGTGCCGCCAGCCCCGCCAGACCGGCCATCGGCAATGTGCGTTTCCAGGATACCGCGAGGGCCCGAGCCCGAAGAGTCATGCCGCCTCCTTTTAGCACATGCGAATCGTTCGTATTCACGTTGGCCGTGTAACCTTACCTGCGCGCCCCACCGCGGGGCAAGGAGCGAAAAACTGTTGCAAATAGGAAGCGTTCTCAGTAACAATAAGCCTAGCGGCTTCACGGTCGCTTGGGTGCTCACGTCAGCGTCACTTCGGGCCGGACGCCGCAAGGGGTCCGGTCCTTTTTTTTGAGTCCGAGTTGCGCTAGTGATCTTCGATTCTGCGGGCTCGCGGATGCGGGTCTGGCAGCGGCCGGAGGGGTGCGGGCGGGCCGCGTCAGCCCGCCCGGGGAAGGGGCCTTAAGAGCGGAAACGGTTCAGCGCATCACGGAAGGC
>LKMJ01002660.1_pt1 | contig 16476 bp, 20 predicted proteins | sample 643391 | NCBI WGS metagenome assembly LKMJ01 (sample SAMN04112250, study PRJNA286221) | soda lake metagenome | biome: soda lake; feature: Kulunda Steppe; material: water; isolation source: sample PL-Br10 brine of Picturesque Lake | place: Russia: Kulunda steppe | collected 2010-07
CCTCGTTTCTGTGAGGATGAGAAGAATGGCTTTGCAACTTGATGAGATTGACACAGCTGGGTCATGCTCTATGGATGATGGTTTGGCTGAGAATCTGGCCTCATGAACACTAAGCAATTGATGTCTTCCTTCCTGATAGTCTGGTTACGTCATGCCAAAATATTTTGGCAAAAATCCAACAGGAAAAAGTTCAAGTTGCAGGTGCCAAGCAAAAACACTAAATGCATGAAATCATACTGATATTGGATGCACATTCAAGGCATATGCACAGCACATGCTGGTGTGCGTGCGTGCCTGTGCAAATTCAAGGATTGAAGGCCAGTGCATGCTTATGATTAAAGGCTTGTGTCTGGTATACCCACATATATGCCTACGTAAGCAAGGGGCTGAAGCACAGAGTGTGACAGCAGGTCATGGTGCATTTCATCCGCATATATATATACAATCACATGAAGTTCAGGATTTCAAGGTGACTTCTCATGTAAAGAGCCAGGCATTATATTCTCATATAAAGAGCCAGACGTTATGCTTTTCATTCGGGGGGGGGGCCACAGCGCTGTTGTTGGGATGAAAGTCTCGTCCACGTGTACGAAAGAAAAGTGAATTTTTTATGCATCTTGCCCTGTAACGCTCGCTTCTTCTGCGCACACAGTGGTCGGAGCTGCTACAAAGTCGGCGGCTAGCCGATAAGGTCCCGGATAAGGTATTCGATTCGAGGCTTACACGACTTATTTTTGCACAATAAGTAATCTACTTGATCTGAACTTCTTCTACGATTTAATTTACTTCTTCCAGTCTTTCTTTCCTTCGTCGAATGAAGTAACTGCGATTATTCCAGATCAACCTTCCATCAACACATGCATTTCCCAAAAAATAAATGATGAGCAGCCTCGTACGCCTCCAACCTCGTCTTGTGCCTCGTTCCGTTCAACCTAGGCAAGGCCGAGGCAAGAATTCTCGTTCGAACCCTTGCGTGCCTGAAGCGCGGTCCTTGGCAGGAAGGTTTGAGGGCCAACAAACAGTAAGGGGGCATGGTTGCAGCAGCCCATGCGCATTAGCAATTGCTTTTGTGCGTTCCAGAGAAATTTATTCAGGCTGTACTGGCAATGTTGTGTCTGAGCCTTTCAAAGCAAGTTGCATGCGGTGATCTGTGGAGGTCTGAGGTAAAACTCACACAGGGACGCAACTGTGTAACTGACCTTAGGAGCTCCGGCGCACATTGAGCCTACCGTGGGGAAAGGTCAGCATCCTATCAATACACACTGATGCCGAGGGCAAGCTGCTCCCCCACGACCTTGAGGAGGTGAGCCGATGAAACCCTTGATGCTCAATGAGATCTCTAACTGGGCGCAAGCATTACCTTTTGCATCAACCTTTTTACTTGTGGATAACTATTGCAAGTCCTTAGCAAGCCAACTGGAGCTAAATGTAGTCAAAAACAGTGCCATACGCACGTTGGCAGAGCTGAAAAAGACTGGACAAAACTGAGCATTCACTAAGAGGCCCCAAGATAATGAGCCTCTGAGCACAACCGTGGCCTGCTCTCTTCACACAGGGGCTGATGCTCATTGATGGCTTGGCCAGCCTCGATCAGGTCAGGCAGGTGGCTAGCCAGTTGGAGCGCACATCTGTCACGCGCACCAAGATGCCAAATGGCCAGGCAGGCAAGGCGGAGCTGCATGTCATCGCTGCCCGCTGCACAGACATGGTCGAGGCAGTGGCCCCTGACTTGTTCCGCTTCCAAAGCAAACGAGCCAGGTGTGGAGCAAATCTTGATAGTTGTATCCATTTGCATCTCTGCAGGAATAAATTACACTTTACGGGTGTGCTTGATATCAAAGAGACCAGCCACAGTGGGATATTGCATCAGGTTCATTAAATCACTTACACCTACAGAACCCTGCTGGCTCTACCAACAGAATCATCCCTGATTGTTTATCTCCACGTCACTTCCCTACTAAGCAGATAATCAATGCCAGTTGTCCAAACGCTAGACTAGGTATGGAAATGATTCCTAAATAAAGAGGTGCACCAGGTGTCCACCCTAGGTATGCATAGAGAAGAAAGGGCAGAGTGCAGAGGGAATAAGGAGCTGTCAGCAACAGCACCGGCCAATCGGCCTCGTTGAGGGTCTGAAACTCCAGTCAGCTCGCACCCAATCAGCAGCACATCCATTTCCTGGAAGCAAAGTATTGCACAGATACCAGGCCTAGGAGCCAGCTCAAGGCCGCAAACCGACAGCACAGTTTGCTCTGCAAATACCTTACACAGAATGCAGCCAAACTTTGCCTGCACACTATCCTTCTGGGAGTGGGCGGAACCATTTACAAACCCTGCAATATGAAGCCTCTTACGAATCTCGGTCTTGATCCTTAGAAAGCTCCATAAAAATCTCCTTGATGCTGCCTGCTCATCCGGTTCAGAACGCTTATGAACTTAGTTTAGTACCAGACGTACTCTTGAAAAGACGAATGCTACCTTTTATCATCAGGGCCAGGGGTGGGGCACTACTAGTCATCCTCCTGATCCCCATTGATTTCTCTGGTTTCTGTTTCTGTTGTGGAGGGGTCATGTAGTGCCTTGGCGATGGATGGACCCTTTCCTCTATCGATGTACGGAATGTTTTCACTGCCTGCATAGTTTTCATAATTTTCAGAATTAGTTGTAGAGGCAAGATATGAAAACCTTGCAGCAAGCATGCAATCTTAGGCACAGCTGTGTATTGAATTTGAGGCGGAAGCTTAAGGGCTGCTTACAGCCAGGGAAAATCTTCAAGAGCGATGCTTTCCATGATCTGGCTGCTATGGCAAAGTAACAGCAAGGTTGCTCGGAGCTTGAACACAAGTACAGCTTGCAGATCAAAGTGGTGCAGCACTTTCGCCAGTGAATACATAAACTTTTTTAGGCACCTGCCTTAGGATCTAGCAAACCCAAGCACCATGAGTTGTTTGTAGTCATTTTTGTTTGTTGTTGTTTGCAAAGATATGTGGATCAGACCAAAAGTTTGATGTCTATGGTGCTGTAGTGCACTGGCTTCGTCAAGAACAACCTCGTGCCTTCAAGAATGTGCTTGCCACCATACAGTACACGTCTCTCAGACACAGCAGCTTCAGTATGCAAGTATGGAGTGCACAAGACTGATTTGTGGAAGTGTGATTGATGTACAAATTGCTTTACTAACTCATAGTTGTGCATTGCCAAATTTAATGCTCTTGGACCACAAGGCAACAAGGCGACAACACAAGGCCAATTTTCCATTTTGATGGGCCAAAGGGGGAGCACACGTATGACTTGCGCCTTTGTACGCGCTTCCCTCACCCTGATGAGCCGCAGGTAAAGCATGTTTCAGGTCTATGTGGCTCATTTTGACATAATGACCTTCCTGTGGCCTATCTGAATCTAAAATCGAAATCGTTCTGTGCCGTTTGTTTAAATGTAATTTTTACTTTCAGTTGTCCATGATTACATTTAAAGACAGCCGGACAAGTATGACTTACCCTATCAAAATCCAGCCTGGGCAGTTGAGTAGCTGCAGAATTCATCTTGGCTCAAGCGGCAGATGTGGTGTGCTTGCTTGCTCGAGTGCCTTGAGCAGGACCTATTTAAACTTGAGCATAACAATTTGGGGGCCTTTAGTTTATATGATTAGCACTGCTAACCCCTGCTACTTTTCAAAATGATAAGTCTGCTGTTGTAATCGTCACTGAGTAAGCAAATTGATATGTCTGATGCATCTCCTATCAAGCAAATGACCACGAATCATACCGCTTCAGGGTATACTATACTGGCAGGTTGCCAATGGCAACACTAAAAATGGGTGCGTTCAAACAACGTGTGCGCACAATGGCGACCTGTTCTTCTTACAGACCTACGCCATTCCTGCGGAGATTGGCTTGAAGAAGTTCCAGCCAAATGCGGTTTGGAGGCACTCTGTCAGCAGCCTAGACAGCGGGCTCATATGGATAGTTGATTTCAAATACATTCTGTAGCCTGGAATCCCTACAGTTTCTTCTCAAATTTATATTCTGTGGTCTATTGCACCGCTGCACTACTGCAGCTACGCATGTGATCAATGATTGCTATTTAGCAGCCAGTACATCAAGACCTGGACATATATTGCTTTATACTTAAGTTTATTTTGTAGGGGTCGAACCTGCCCCTTGAAAACTATCTGCCATCTCACTTGTACTTTACAGACAAGACACAGGTACCCCTCTTGATTATCTTAGAGAGGCCCCTTTTGACTACTGTAAACACAAGACACGTATATCCCACTGATAATGTCTAGATTATTGCAGAGATGAGATTATTGCCAGAAAAGAAACAACATTGTAAAAATAGGTCCTCCAAATCCTTGTAATAATGAAAATTATGTTGCCTGTTTTAGAAGTTCAGAAAGCGCATCCAAGCTAGGGAGGAATTGTATCACTTTTGACACTGCACGTGCACATTAATGTACAATATTGTACATGTGCGTACATACGCCCCACACTTATTGGTGTCATTGCCGAATCAGTGTCACTGTCCATTTGCGGTTAGATGGTTGGTTAACATTTGTTGTTGTGACTGGATCTCTCTCTTGGATTAATTGTAACCGTCCTCCCTGGGGACTGAAGCACTCCTCAAAGGCGCTGGCCGCCCGGCCAGGGGCCTGGCGTCCCCATGCAACACGAGCCTGGTTGGGTCTGAGTTAGGATGAGAGCAGAGAGGCAGAGGCGCCTGAGGGATATGGAAGGGTGGCAGCAGCATCATATGCCCTGGCGCAGATCCAGATCGTGCGTACATTGTTGTGTCTAGGTCCTTTGTAGCATGGTTTTAGGCTACTCTGGACGGGCGAGACCGCCTCTCTTCGCCGTCCCCTCATTCCTATGGTGCACCATCCGAGAGGCGTGTGGGGCAGGCATGATTCTCGCTCAGACCCAGTGCGCAAGCGTCCATTTTCAGGGAGCTGCACGCAAAACCGGCGTGCAGCTGGGGGAGAAAGGCCCAGCGGGCAGCGGCACGGAGATTGTTGTGGATGTGACAGATTTGGTGAGCGGGACCCAGATTTTCGTTTGCTTGCCGCTGCTGCCCCCTGGCGGGATCCCATGGCGATTGATGTGCTGAACTCTTACATGCTGAGCAGGGGGAATAACAGAGCGACTTTGTTGCAGAGATCAGATGGACGCAGACAGACAAGCCAGACGTAAGATGCGACATTGCTTATGAAGTGCAGTTTAGATGTCATGCCTTGTAGATGCATGCTGAGATGAGCATGGACCTGAAGCAGCAGTCAGAGGCCAAGAGGGCCTAGACCGAGCACCGGAGTGTGCTGCCTTGAGGCATGAGATTATGCCTGCTTTTGTGGCTCCGGCCAAGAGGGCCCAGTCTGAGATCTGAGATGAGCACCAGAATGTGCTGCCTAGAGGCATCAGAGAATGCCTGCTTTGTGGCTGAGGTCAAGAGGGCCCAGTCTGAGATGCGCACCTGAGTGTGCTGCTGTGAGGTGCATAGAGACGTGCCTGCTGCTGAAAGTTGCCGAGGGCGAGAGGGCCCAGATCATGAGAAACAGAGTTGCCAAGAGGGCCAAGATACTGAGCTGAGACTGAGACTGAGACATGCTTGCTGTGCCCACAAGAGGTGAAGATCCCTTTTTCCGGAATCCCATTTCCAAATAGGTTGAGACTTATTGCTACACCCAGCGCGAGGACTGGGGAGAAGAGGATGCTGCTGATTTTGCTGTGTGCTTCAGGCCTTACCACTCCAGTATGTATTCTTGTAAGGTACTGCATTTTTGCTGTATTTGTAAGCTGCGTTGCTTGAACAACTTGTTCCCTTATTTGGAGTAAATATTTGCTTTGTGTCCATGCTTCATTTTTTCCTTGGAACATGATATATCTGACATTCAGCATCTCATGCTTGCATTTCACTGCTGAATGGGGGGGATGTAGATGTCATGTTCCTCAGACGCTGAACTGTTCATGGCAGTGATTCGGCATGACAAGCAACTTCAGCCTTGCGGTTTTACACCTTCCAGCCTGATATTTGTGCGCAGACAGGATAAGGTTACTGATATGTCCAGCCAAATTCAGAATTGGGTGTTTCTTGTAGTGCAAATTGCACTCTGTGCACCAAGCGCTGTGTAGGCAAGATGCTGGGAAGGGCATGCGGCAGTGCGCTGGGCATGCCAGATCCTTGAGCCTTGGCAGAAACTCCAAAGTGAGTTTGATCACGGTGATTTGGGGTCCACACTTTTAACAACTTTAACAAATACATGTTTGTTTTATCATCTGGATTGGTTCCTTTTGATTATCTGCTTCGGATCGGTCCTATTCCGACCCTCTTTTTCACGAACTCACGATTTATCTCGATCAAATTAACATATCCAAACCTTGATGTGTCTGAAAATCCCACGTGATGTTAAACAAGGCGTAATGAGGGCGATGTGCTTAAGCCATCACAACCAGATCAGCATGAGAGGGCTCAGCACGCCTAGCAACATTGGCAATATAGCACGTCAATCTCACAGGTTTGCATAAGAGAAACAGGAGGTGCTATACCTCTCATCGCAGCCTTAGCACGCACCCCAAGGCGACCCCTGACCCTCCCTGGCCCTGCGTGCTTTCTCCTGTGGCAGGGGCAAATGCCTAGAAGGCCTGGGTATGAACAAAGTAAGATAGGATATGCACTTGTGCGGCTGAGAATTTGGAAGGCTGACATCTGTGGCATGATCATCATGATCATGGCAACAATTGAGTTGTGCATGTAAGATTCCAGTTCAAAAGTATCGCGATAGTATTGCACATCCTTAAAGTGCACATCAACTTGCTTTGAGATGTAATAATCGTAAACCTTGTGTGATCAACCGTGCAGCTCCTTGTGTTTCTGAATTCCAGGACTTGGATCAGATCGCACAGCAAATCAGGTGGCTCCAGGATAGAAGCCTGCAGGTACAATTTGATTCTGCTTTTGTCTGGCCTGGAATGCTTCATGCACCCTTGCACATTCTTGTGTAATCAAACAGGTTTAACAAGCTTTTCTATTCTTAAGAAGCGGTGCCTGCTCTTGACAAGACCAGTTGCAAGGATGAGCTCAGCAAGGACGCTGCCCTGGCTTACCCCTCACTGCTTGCAGCCCGTTCACTGCCTGTCGTCTGGCCGCCTGTCTGATCTCCAGCAGACCTTGGCTTGGGCAGCCAGCACAAATGATGGAAAGAATGACTGCGATCTAAGCTGCACAGTTGACCTATGTGGCTGCACGTTCTCTGGGTCCCTCAATGGTAGCCTCCTCCTGAGCAACGTTGTGCTGAGCAATGGTACCATAGAAGTGCCACCGGGATGCCTGGTGAGGGCACATGAGGACACATAAGGCCAAAGAGGTGCACAAAGATGCATGGCACGCACAATGAGGCACGTCTCAAGAGTATTGTGTTTGATTCAGTACAGGAAATTATTTGGGAACACGCCTGTGAGACGCGATGAAAAGTGATTGTATTCTTGCTGATCTTGGCTTGCATAGGAGATTTCAAGCTGTGCCAGCATGCGCACCCGCCCGCACCTCCTACACCTGATGTACACACAAACACACATGCGCACACACATACAAACACGGACTTGCACACAAGAGCACATACTTTGTCTTCTTGCAGAATGATAGCAACCAAACAGACATGCAAAAAACAAACAAATGACACACACTCTCACGCAGGTAGCAGTCACTGCTCAGAAGACTGCATGCCTGCAGAAGATGCATTTCAAAGGGCCACCCTTCATCGTGGAGGTTCTGGATGGAGGAATGTTGTACATACTGGACAGTCAGTTTGATGATGGGGCAGCTGATGGAGCAGTGCAGTGGTCGCATGATAAAGTTTGGCCTACCAGAACCTTAGTGATTGGAGGGCCGAGCAGCGCTCTGGAAAGAGCGAGGGAGGAACGAGGGTGGGGGCTCTGGGTTGTATCTCGTCAGTGAGGGTGGGCATGTGTTATGCACTGACTTGGCTTGCGTGCAGGTCCTTGTTTCTGGGTCGAGTTTGTTTGTGGTGGTACCACCTCATCCTGGCAAACTGCTGTGTCACGCTGTGTCACATTGACACGAAAAGCAAGATTTAGAAAGCTTGAGGACCAGAATCCGCTGCACACACCCCATCGTTTTTTAATTTATAGGATTTTCACTTCAGTCACACTGCCCTGCTGACACAGACACATTCTTACACAGTGTACAAGCCAGGGAAAAATTGCACACACTCCATGAATACTTCCACTTGAGCTTTGATGTTCAAACACACAAAAAAAGCTTACAAGCATCATCGGCTAGGGGGGCAAAAATCAGAAATTTGCATCATTACCTTAAAATGTAGTACAAAAGTGGAACTTCAAAAAAGTGAACGGATGCAGTCGGAAAAGCTTTGCCTGCATTGCCATAGGTTTGGCCACAAGATGTATCTTTATGGACTGAAGAAAGGATGGAAGACTAAGAGGGGTTAAGTGAGGTATGGTGCAAAGCATAACTGCCTTGAGCTCTTGATTCTATCACAGCAACTGCCTTGTGCTGTTGATTTAATCACAGCAGTCAAATGGCAGTTCAAAAAATCCAGCAAATAAATCTAAGGAACATTTTTGTCTGCCCCAACCCTTCGGACCATGCGATAACGTTCACAGTCCATGTGGACAGAAATGGCCATGTCTTTCACTTGGTAGATTTTGGAAAGTCTATGGGATATATGTGTCCTGTATTTACAGTAGTCAAAAGGGGCCTTTCTAAGATAATCAAGAGGGGTACCTGTGTCTTGTCTGTAAAGTACAAGTGAGATGGCAGTAAGTTTCCAAGAGGTAGGTTCAACCCCTACCAAATTGAACTTAAAACAATACAACAATAAATGTCCAGATCTTGACTTACTGGCTGCTAAATAGCAATCATTGATCACATGCGTTGCTGCAGTAGTGCAGCGGTGCAATAGACCACAAAGTATTAACTTGAGAAGAATCAATTCGACGAGGCAATAGACGAGGGAAATGTGGATTTAGCTTACGCACGCAGCCCCGCCTCATTCAGACCACTGCAACTCGTGCAAACATGACCTCTAGAAGCAGACCTGCCCGAGCAAAACTGAACCTTCCAATGCCACCATGGTTTGATAGCACATGCAGAGCCCTGAAAGCTCACATGGGATGTCTTGCAAAATTTAGGCAATCCACGTGCACTCTAAAAGAGGAATACAAAAGGAAATCAATTTGCAGGAGGAAATGCCACCCACACAAGAAAACCATCGCAAACAAAGTGACCAATTTGATTGAAGCCCGCGACGTGCAAGTTTTTGTGTTGGGGCAACGGCATATGCACAACATGTGACCATGCTTGAAGGCATCAGGCGTGTGTGCTGCGAATCCAGCCGCGCCATGGCTGTTTTCTGTCTGCGCAAATAATGGCCAAACACCTATCCCGGCACATGTATGGACAAACTACTTAAAAGAGCGCTTCGCCAAATCAGGCAAGTGCTCCAAGAGGTCTGGTCCCTAGAATCTCTTGTGTGCACCGGGCTCTGAGCAACAGGTTACGTACTAGGCAGGTCACTCTTGCAGATGCAGCCATTCCACAAGGTACAGAAGGAAGGTACAGAAAGTGAACCAATATCAACATCATTTTGCGGCAAAGCCCTAATCATCCTCCCTTATACGACATCCCACTTGAATCCCTACTGAGCACATACATTGAGCAGATTATTGCCCATATGAACGCTAGCTCCTCATCTGGGTTTGACCCCTTTCCAACCTTACAATCAAACAAGCAGAGACAGAATTTTGGATGGGCAAGGAAAAGTACGGAGGGCAAATGTGCTCCTCCCATTGCTCACAGATCTTTTCAACTCTCTCTTATGTGATAGTCTGCACCTAAGGCCTGGAAAAAGACAGAAATTACACCCATGCACAAGAAAGCTGAGAGTTATCTTCCACAGAACTACAAGCTAATAGCCATCAATGTATGCATATACAGATTGTACGCTAACGGGGTGAGAGACTTGCTGACCAAATGGGCATTGGCTGAGAATCAAATCTCTGACACACAGTTTGGGTTCCGCCCCACAGGAACACAAATCAGCTGATCTACATCCTACAACACGGTAGCACAACTTGACAAGAAGAGCTTTTCACTGCCTTTCTTGATCTGGATGCTGCCTATGACAGCGTCCAAAGACAGAAACTATGGGCTCACCTTCAAAACATTCATGCTCTTAAGTACTTGCTCTCAGCATTAAGGACGTTGTACCAAGAAGGTGTGTCTATCCTCGTTGACGGAGACAAGGTGTTGGATGAAATGGCAACTCAAGGACTGAAGCAGGGATGCCCACTGAGCTCCCTACTCTACTCTCTCTTCACAAAAGGCTTGGGCAAGTTCTTGAATACGTTGGACCATGGGGCAATGACAGCCTTGCAAACAGCCTAAGTTTCTTACTGTGAATACACAGATGACATTGCATTTACTTCCGATACTGCCCATCACTTCCAGTTCCAACTCAACCGATTCCATACCTTCATGACTTTGAAAGGGCTGACTGACGCTGAATGCGCACAAGACCAAATCCATGGCCTTTTGCTCCAACCCACCGGTGTTATGCTACAGTGGCACTCCGCTTGAGAACGTGCAACAATTGAAATACCTGGGCACGAACCTCAGCCACAATGGGAAGATGACAAATGCCTCTAACCAGATGGCACACAATTTTTCTGGTGCATAGGATTTGCTCAGAGTTGGGTATCAAGAACAGGAATCATGCCATGCTCTGAATCTTTTAAGTCTTTGCAATCTCTGCAGGCCTTTATGAATATCAAGTTTCGGCTACAAATACTCTCACATTCAAATATTCTGCAACAACCAAAGCCCACATCCACCACAATTGCTTTCTAAAGATGCTCTTGGGTGTGAAGCGAACACAAATACACATCGCCTGCTAAGAGAGGCAGGTCAGCTGCCCCTATATTTCTGCTTGTTCCGCTGTGTTGCTCGCTTCTAAAACAGCTTTCTGACAACCAACAATGCCTTGCTGAGCAAGATCAATGAGGCCGATTTAAGGCTGGCACTTAGACAAGGAAGTAGGGCATTTGAGGTCTTATCTGCTCTGCTCTCGTTGACTTTGCCCTTTTCCCCCCACATTGCGCAAAGGTGGAGACAGGCGTCACTGGGGGGTTCTCTAGAGGTGGTGCATGCTTGCAGGCCCAAGCCTCAGTACGCGCGGCAGCCTTTGACCTCTCCCGCGCACCACTGATGCAGCACAGGTTGCAACTGTCACACCAAAAGCTTCTGTTCATCCAGACAAAGCTGCAATGGCTGCATTGGGCGCATCCTTATCATGCAACAAAGGATTGCAAGTTAATGCATCTGAAACCACATCTTCCCTGTGAGTTATTGATAAGAAATGGAAACCTGGAGAAAAAGTCCATCCACCTAGTTGGTCTTCTGGACAGTGTGGTCTAGGTTTGAAAATGTATCAAGGGATTGTGGTCTGTGAGCAGTTGCGTGTACGTGTTCATTTCCAGATAACACCACCGTTGTTGCAAAGCGCGTCCTAATGGCAACTGCTCCTGCTCTTTAGTTCTATAGTTGTAATCAGCTGTTGTGAACTTGCGACTGGTATGCAACGACACGTCCCTCTTGCAAGAGTAAACCACTTGTGCCCGCTACGGACGCATCAGATTGTACTTGAAATGGCCTGTCTTGGCCAGGAACAGCAAGAACAGGAGCTGTTGTTAAGGCTACCTTGCGTTGTTTAAACACTGCGAGCTCTGCCGACCCCACTTATCCCAGTTGAAGGCTTGGGCACGACTGGTGCCAGAAATTGCTGTCAACGGTGCCACCATTGTTCTGAAATGGTGAACAAACTTGAGGAAGTAGTTCCCAAGTCCCAAAAATGCCTGGACTTCCAACAAGTTCCTAGGGTTGGGCCACTGCTTAATTACTGCAATCTTAATGGGGTTCACCTTGACTCCATACCTGCCCACTACATGCCCCAAGAAATGAAGATCCAGCTTATTGAAGTCTCACTTGCTCAGCTGGGCGCACATTTGATGCTTCTCCAAGATGCCTATCACAATCCTCAGGTGCCTCACATGCTCACCCGCTGAGCGAGACATGACCAGTATGTCATCCAGGTAAACCAGCACAAACTTGCCTATGTGCTCATTGAATATCCTAGGATATTAGGCCTGTTCATGACTCTCTAGAATGTAGCTGGTGCACTGGTCAGACCAAACACAACTCCTTGAATTGGTACTGACCATTTGGCGTCACAAAGGCTGTCTTAGGCTTATCCTCATCAGAAATTACGATCTGATGGTAATCAGCCTGCAAATGATGAGATGTGTATCTCCTCTTCCTTGTGCTTAGACATCCTATACCCTCTCTTAAATCAACAAGAAGTTGATGCACTGAGGTCCAGCCGTATGGTGTGATCCTCTCCCTCTATAGCGGGAGGACAGCTCGTGAGTGGCTCAAAGACTTGCTTAAACTCATCATGGACTGCCTTAACGCTATCACTGATTGTATCAGGGTTCACTCAGCCCTCATATTTCTGGGCCTGGGCTTCTGGTCCCTCAGCCTCAGCCATGCTAGCACACATCCTGTGTGTCTCCTGGTCTTTGTCCTCCTGGACAAGCATTAGCCAACTGGAAGCTCCCAGCTTCAATAGCTTAGCTGCCTGCTTGGCTGATGAGCTTAGCCTTTTGCAAATGTGCCACTGTGCACTTCTCAGTGTGCCCATCTCCTGAAAACTCCCGTGCTGTGCGAATTGTGCGCGTCTTGCCATCCACGGTGAGAACCAATGCTTAGGTGAGCATCAAACTCTAGCAGTCGTTCCATGCCGATGATCAAAAGCCGATGAATGCCGATGATCAAAAGCCGATGAATGCCCTTGAGGGTCTGACTCATGACTTTGGCCTTGACAGGCAACCTAGCTTGCTGGATAACTGCGAGTCCGTGGAACTCTTTGTCCGCTCTTATCAGGGTATCATTGGCTGCTGATTTTAGCATGGACCTGTCCATGCTTTGGATGTTGAGCATGTCTTTCTTATGGAACCAGCCATTGTTGCGTTCCAACCATGGTCAGCCGTCATCTACGAAGCTGAAAGTGGCACCTGTATCTATTAACATGGTGCATGGCTTCCCAGCAAATATACCCTTAAATAGATGTGTCAAACCAGCGGTGTGCTGCGCTGCACCCAAATATCCCGCAACATGCGGCGGCACTTTGTGCCAACCATATTGTGCAGTGCGCGGCGGAGGCGAGGGTAATGGGTTAACATGGGGTCTGGATGCCATAGCATGACCACAAGGGTTTGCAAAATGGTAGCACCTTTGTGCACGGCTACCTAGGGGAGGCCCAATGAGCTCTAAACAAGGCATGCATGCGCCTTTCACTACTGGGGTCGGAATGCTAGTTCCTTCCCACTCATACCCATCTGCCTATGTCACTCACATCCATTTGGTGAGGGTGGTCCCAAGCCGGCCCTTTGCATCTCCATGGGCCACGCCCTACTACTGCCTGGCTGCCTCATTGGCTGCCGCGCCATCGTGCCTCTCCTGGCAATTACCTGCAAGAAACCCCTGCACCTAGCGTACTGGTTGGGCCTCAAGCTGTTATACCGCGGAGGCTGCTGCTCAGCACGCTCTGCTGGCGCTCTGCCACGGCCCTGCGCATCATTCAAAAAGCTGCAACCTGAAAATTGGCGCGTGCATTCTGGCCTGACATAAAGCTGAAAGCGGCCAACCCCTCTGGGGGTATGACCCTGTTTCCCATATGCCACACTTGCAGAGTACACAAGCGGCCTGGGGAACTGCTTATTGTTAGCCTGCGCGCATGCGATCAGCTTGTTCAGTTCCTCCCAAACTTCTCCCTGATCTGTTGTCTGGCGCATGCACATCAGCTCTGGCCTGAGGCCCTTTAGGAAAGCATCACAGATGACTGTGCCGGGCAAGGGAACTGCAAAGTGTGCTGCAACACGCATCTGCATGCCATATTGCACTACAGATTGGTCTCCCTTCTGCATGGCCCCCCATGTGATCCGTACGGTGGCCTTATGCTCAGGATTGATAATAATGTAAAAATAAATCACAGACCCTAGCCCTTCTCACCGCCATGTCTGCGCTTGGCGCCAACTGCGCCATGATCTGGCGGACTGCCCCCTGCATGGGCTTGTCAACCGCGTCCTGCAGCACCATGACGGCGTCCTTTCCAGTCAACACCCCAAAGCAAAACACATCCCTTAGGAATGGAACTGGATCACGCACTTCCGCATCAATGATCTTCTGTCTTTGCAGAGTTTGGAGCACCGGCGTAGCTGATGCAGGCTTGTAAAAGGCCATGACCTCCTCTGGGATAGCACTTGCCTGGTCAAGAGCATTCTAATGCCTAGTGCCTACCTGGTGCTCTGCACTGGCGTCTCCCCACATCTTGACTTGGCCAGCTGGGCCCCATGTATTCTCTCCTGATTGCTTGCACCTCACTCAGCCTCCTTAACAGTCTTGTCTGCCAGGTCCGGCTTTGCGGCTACCTCAACGGCCCGTGCGCGTGCGCTGCTGACACTCATGGAGCTCCACCCCTGAGCTGGCTACCTGCCCCACATTGTACAACGCTTGCCTCTGCACCTCTGGCCTAGGCCTTGCTGGTGCCTTACCTGTGGTCTTGCTAGGAACAAAAATAGTGACTATGGTGTAATCCATCCAGGATCACTCTGATAGGCTTAGGTCCCTGCCTGTGTAATAGAACTCGTCCAAGCTGCATACAGCCTTGATTGAATCCAAACAGGCTTTTGACATTTTCCCCAGAAAGGCTCTCTGGTCTCACTTACGCCGTACAAGCATGCCTGTATCACTTCTCTCTGCCCTTCAAAGCCTGTATGCTAGCAACCAGCACGTCCTTGAAGATCAGCATAAATCCGCTAAGGTTGAGCCTGCTATGGGTGTGAAATAAGGGTGCCCTTTGCCACCATTGCTCTTCTCCTTGTATAATTACAGGCATTGCTCTTCTCCTGGTATAATAATGACATTGATATGGCTGCTGAGGGAGTGCAAGGTTCAGACACTGGGTCAGAGGTTATCCAGGTCACGCATATGTTGCGTGCGGATGACTTGACTCTGCTAGCTTATGCCCTGGGTGCCTTGCAAACCATTTTTACCAAGCTTGCGATCTGTGCACACTCCAAACACCTCATCATCAACACTGCAAAGTCACAGGTGTCCCATTTCAAGTCAAAGCGTGTTACTAAGGTGCCCGTTATTAAGGAAGCAGGGGATGCTTTAAAGTGCTCAGACTCGTTTCGGTACCTTGGTGTGACTTTTCATCAGACACACTGATAGCATCTTCTGAGCATAAAACCAAACTCAGGCTTGCAGCAGCTCATCATGTGCGCAATTTTGCGCGGGACTGTCCTGTGTGTGACACTGCATGACACTGCCCTCTGCAACAGGCCTTCTGGTTCCCTTTGGCTAGCTAAGACAGCTGATTAGCTGATTTGTAGTTCCGGCTGATTTGTATGGCAGTCAGATCTGGAGCTTCAGAGCTCATGGTTTTGCGCAAAGGTGATAAACTCAGGTCTTCCCTAGACGTTATATTTGAATTTCTTCAGACTTTGTGCCCACACCCTACGAATTGAAACTGTGACCTGGACTCACAATACCTCCCCTACTCTCGACTTGCGCAATGCTAATGATGTACAAGATGAGGAGTACGTCCTTTTTCACTGCACCCATCCACACGTGGTCCCTCTCTGAAGGACTAATGCGTCCCTATCTCCTCCAGCGGGCTTCAACAATGTGTCTGCTTTCCTGGGCCAGGAGGACAATAAGGTTCATTTCCGAAATGAGTCTTCCTTCATGCACTAATTGTTTTTTCCATGAGCAGGCTAGCAGCACTTCTTGACTGAAGGCCTTTATCTTGTTACCCTTTTTTAACGGCACCGTGCCGTTTGTTGTGACAATAAACTTTGCTATCATAGCAAAGAAGATCTCATCTCAGACAGTAAGTGTTATGGTCTCACAGACCTGGCTAAAAGGGTCTGACCAACTCCGGTGCCGCCAGTGGTGGATGCCACTTTGCACCTTCCCACTGGCAGTGGCAATTCTTAAAAGGAGCGGGGGGATTTCCACCCCAACCCTTTTGGCCCTTAGCAGCTGGCAGCGGTCAGCAATTGCTAACTCTTGTTGCAATGATAATTCCCTCTCATTATTCGGTGCGTTGGAGATGGCCCGTGTGACAAGTTTGTTTGTTTGTTTGTTACAAGACGCGAGCGGACACAGAAACGTCCTTAAGGCAGGCAAGGCAGAAGAGCTGGAAAACGCTAGGAAAAGGAGAACAGCCAGAAAAGCCAACTAGCCAAGATGAGGCCCCCAAGGCTACGAGGACAGCTCAGGCTTGGGCTACCAGTTGGCCCGCGGGCAGGCCGGCTCAGGCTCAGCTACCACTACGGCTAAGAGCTCGCACCAAGGAAAGCAAAGAGAAGGGACCTCCTA
>LKMJ01002661.1_pt1 | contig 16476 bp, 14 predicted proteins | sample 643391 | NCBI WGS metagenome assembly LKMJ01 (sample SAMN04112250, study PRJNA286221) | soda lake metagenome | biome: soda lake; feature: Kulunda Steppe; material: water; isolation source: sample PL-Br10 brine of Picturesque Lake | place: Russia: Kulunda steppe | collected 2010-07
CGTCCTCGGTCGTTCTCGTTCGCGTGTGTGTGTGTTCACTCATGCTACGTGGCGGGGGCTGCCAGGTAGGGAATTACCCCGAAAAGACCCGGTCAGTTGTCGTACATTAAACACGGGCGAAAGGTATTTAAATACTTTGGTGCTATCCTCGGATTTCCGCCATCTATCGACCGGTTCGCTCGCACATTTGCCGCCGTACGCTGGCGGTCGCTTCGCGCTTCCACGCACCGTCGATCGACCTCCACTTCGATCCCCGTCTATCGCCGGTCGAGGCTACGTCTCGATCTCGAATCGCGCGCCGCCCTCGCGGCCCTCGGTCACGCGGATCGTCCAGCCGTGGGCGTCGACGATCTCCTCGACGATCGCGAGGCCGAATCCGGTCCCCTCCTCGTTCGTGGTAAAGCCCGATCCGAAGACGTCCTCGCGGATCGCCTCGGGGATCCCCGGCCCGTCGTCCTCCACGTAGAAGCCGCCGTCCGTTCCGCCGACGGTGACGGTCACGTCCGAGCTGCCGTGTTCGACCGAGTTACGGAACAGGTTCTCGAACAGCTGTCGAAGCCGCTCGGGGTCGGCATCGATCGTCGGGGCCTCCGCCACGACCAGCGTCGCGTCGTCGGCTTCGATCATCTCCCAGCTCCGTTCGGCGGTTTCGCCGATGTCGACCGGCTCGCTCTCGTCGATCGGACGGCCCTGTCGGGCGAGCTGGAGGACGTCCTCGATGAGTTCGTCCATCCGGTCGAGCGCCCGGTCGACGGCCTCGAGATCGCGGCTGTCGTGCTCTTCGCGGGCGAGGTCGAGGTTCCCCATGGCGACGGCAAGCGGGTTCCGGAGGTCGTGTGAAACCATGCTCGCGAACGTCTCGAGGCGCTCGTTCTGTCGCTCGAGCTCCTGTCGGTACGTCTCGCTGTCGGTGACGTCGGTGAACGTCAGAACGCGACCGATCTCAGTTCCCCCGGCCGTAAACGGGTTCGAGGACACCTGATAATACCGCTTTTCGCTTCCGACCCGTCGTTCGACGATCGGATGCTCCTCGACGGTGGCCTCGGCGATCCCCGGCAACACCGTCCGCAACGGCTCGCCGATCACGTTCTGTTCGTCGAGCTGTGGGAACAGTTCGCGGGCGCTTTCGTTCACCTCTCTGACGGTGTCGTCGTCGTCGAGGACGACGACCGGATCCTCCCCCTCTCCCGCGACCTGTAACGTCCGGAACTGCTCGAAGTAAACGAACATGACACCCGCGGCGAAGGCGGCGACCCCGAGAGGCGAGTACGTGAGTTCGAGCACCAGCGGGCTCACGTACCCCGCGACGTCCAGGCCGATCGGCAACGCGGTGATTCCGACCAGTCCCGCGAGCGGTTTCACGTCGTAATCCGTCTTGTAAAAGAGTTCGAACAGCATGAAAAAGCCGATCGAGGCGAGCGCGTACGCAAAGCCCATCACGATCCAGTGGAGCGGCTGGTGGACGATCTGGAGGTGCTCGAACGGTATCTCGACCGGTTCGACGATGTAGTACAGCTGGTGGTAGTGGTTCGTGAGCTTGATCGAGACGATCCCGAGATACGTCAAAACAGCGATCAGACGGATCCGTCGGTCCTGATGGAGCGACCGCCCCGTGTACGCCGAACAGAAGTACAGCCACGGTCCGACCGCGCTGAACCCGATGACGAGACCGAAGAGATAGAACCCGTGTCGCAGGATCTCCGTCGGCGCGGCGAGGTAGCCGAAGTGACTTACCGACCAGCTACCGCTGATTATCAGGAGTGCCGCCAGTCCGATCCGCGTATCCCGGCTTTCGATCTGTTTGACTCTGGGTAGACTGACGAAACAGAGCAGCGCTGCGACGGCGAACAACAACAGGTACGCGACGTACAGCACGCTCCCCGTCTCTGTCATACTCCCCTCCGGCCGGCCCCCCGGCCGTCGGACGGACGGTTCGACATATGAACGGCCGGGAGTTGCCACCGCTCGGGTATAGTTTCCCCTGTTTCGCTCGCCGCTTCGCCGCCAACGGACACAACGGATTTGTTCGACCGCCGTGAACCGGTCTCTCATGACCGACACGCTGGTACTCGCCGCCGCCGTTACGCTCGCCGTTCTCGTCGCGCTGGGTTTGCTCGTCCGCCGGCGCCGGGGACGTCCCAGCACCGATGCACAGCGCGACCGCGACCGCGCCCACAGGGAGGCACAGAAGCGCCCGCCGGAAGAGGCCGCAAAAAAGGGTGAGACGTACGAACTCGTCGTCAAGGAGACCCAGTACGACCGCGTCCCGCCGGAGGTCCGGGGAACGATAAACGGCCTCCAGACGTTCGTCCGGGAGATCCCGGACCCGGACGGCCGGAAAGCGCTCGACACCGGGGAGACGATCCGCGTCCAGGTCACCGACTACGGGACCAAGGGGACGACGGCGCAGGCGTCGTTCATAGAGCGTACCTGAAAGACGATCCGTTGGGCGTGAACTGTCGGACCGGTGGATCGGAACGCATGCGTTTTTGTTCACGCCCGCCCGGGACCAGATATGGGACTTCCGTTCGACGAGTTCACGCTCGCGGCCTCGGGCGCGACGCTTTCGGATGCGGCCACCGCCCGCGAGGACGCCGACTGTATCGAGTTCCGGATGGACCTCGCCGAGGAACCGCTCGTCGCCCTCGGAACCTACGACGGCGAACTCCCGTTGCTCGTGACGAACCGGGCCGACTGGGAGGGCGGCGAGGCGAGCGAGGACGGCCGCATTGAAACACTTGGGCGTGCGATCGAATACGACGCCGTGAGCGCCGTCGACATCGAACTCGCGGCGCTCTCCGGCGAGCACGGCGACCGCGAGGCCGCACGCGAACTCCTCGACCGGGCGCGGGAGGCCGGCGTTTCCGTCGTCGTCTCGACACACGACTTCGAGCGGACGCCGCCGAAGGAGGATCTGAAGCGGCTCCTCCGGCGGGCGTGTGAGTACGGCGACGTCGGAAAACTGGCCGTCACCGCGGCCGATCGGGGCGACTCGCTATCGCTCCTGTCGGTGACGCATGAACTCACAGCCGACGGGTGTTCCGTCGCCACCATGGCGATGGGCGAGGCCGGAAGCCACACCCGGGCGGTCGCGCCCGTCTACGGCTCGAAGATCGGGTACGCGCCGGTCGACCCGAAGCGGGCGACGGCCCCCGGACAGTACGACCTCCGGACGCTCCGCCGGCTGGTCGAGGATCTGCTGTACTAACAGCGGACGGAATAGACACACGACTCACCGAGACGGAGCCGTTCGACGGAGCGAACGGCGGCGTTGCGGTGAGCCGGTTTCATCCGGTTTCCTCGATCAGTATCACTTCTCGATGATCGACTCCTCGACGGCCTCGCCGAAGTGTCGGGCGACGTCCTCGTAGTAGACGAGCATCTCGTCGCCGGTCTCGAGGTCGGTGACCGACTTCCGCCCGCCGTCGGTGGCGATCTTGATCGTCTCGGCGTTCTGCAACAGCGTCTCGATCCGGTCGCCGTTCTCGAGTTCGGCCTCGACGCGGAACATCGGGCGTTTCTCGATTTTCGCACGGCCGACGATCGCCTCCCGGGTGTTGCCGTCCGTGTCGACGATCTGTACCTCGTCGCCGGATTTCAGCTCCGCGAGGTATTTCGTCCCGCCGTCCGGCGTTCTGACGTAGGCGTGGACGGCGCCCGCGTTGACCCGGAACGGTCGGGAGGCGACGTACGGCGAGTCCGCCGTCTCCGCGTGGACGAAAAACAGTCCCCGGCTCATCGAGCCGACCAACATCCCCTCATCGTGCTCGAGCATCGAGGCCGTGTCGACACAGACCCGATCGGCCGATCCGGCCTCCTCGATCTCGGTCACCGTTGCGCGCTGGAGTTCGAGGCGTTCGCGCTCGGTGGCGTCTCTCGCCTCGACGGTCGCTCGGATCTCGCCGGGGTCGTCGCTGTCCAGCAGGACGGCGTCGGCACCGATCTCGAGCGTCTCGAATGCCGTCCTCGCCTCGTCGGCGGATCGGACGCCGGCGACGAGATCGGTCTCCTCGCCGATCCGGGCGATGAGGTTCTCTAGCGGGATGATCTGCCAGTCGTCGCCGATCACGATCGTGTACTCGGCGTCCTCGGCGGCCGCCTCGGCGAAGGACTCGTAGTCCGGATCGAGGATCCGAACGTACGCGCCGCCGGGGACGTCGTTGCGGCGGAGCGTCGTCAGGTCGGCCGAGCCCGAGAGATCCGACGGCAGTTCGACGGTCCCGTCCCCTTCGCCGTTCTTGCCGACGACGATCGCGTCGGGTTCGGCGGTCTCGTCGGGTTCGGCGTCCATCACGTGGACGTCGTCGCCCGCGAAGGCGGCGACGTTGACCCGGCCGAGTTCGCGGACGCGTCCGACGTCGCGTTGATCGACCAGTACCCAGTCGACGCCGGCCTCGAGGCCGGCGGTGATGCGGCGCTTTCTCGTTTCCCAGTCGCCGACCTCGTCGTCGGCTTTGAGCCACACGGAGCGTGTCATACGTTTTCGGTTGCGGGGGCGGCTATTGAACGTGGCGGGAGCGTTCCGATTTCACAACTCGGGCCGACACGTCTCCGGCGCAAAAAGGACGATCCATCGAGCGCACCCTCGGACGGTATACGCTCCGATACCGGATCGGCGGTACGTACGGCGTCTATAACTAACTGTTCCGTCTCCCGATTCGGTGATCAATGCATACTGTCGTCCTCGCTCACCGTTCGGATGGTCTCCGGAACGTCGCTGTCGGAGCTTTCGACGGCCCGTCGTGGAAAACCGCTGAACCCCACGCGATCCGCCCGACGAGAGATCGACGATCGGGGGTTCGATGAACCGATCGCGAACCGTGTCGCTCGGGCTCGCGCTTCTATGTATCACCTCCATCGCGGTCGTCGGGACCACGCTGGATTCGTCCCTGACGACCGATCCCGCCGACGAGATCGACCTGAACTACGATCGGTTGCCGATCGGAACGAGCGATGCGGCTACCTTCCGAGAGGAAGTGGAGGGCGAAGCGGACGAGGACTCGGCGATGGAACAACAGCAACAGGAGGCGGCCTCGGGGGGGTCGCAGTCGACGCCACCGACCCTCCTCGAGCGACTGTTGGCGCTTTTGGGAGCGATCGTTCGCGTCCTGGTTCCGCTCGGGGCTGTGATCGGGTTGATCGCGGTAATCTATCATTACCGCCAGCGGCTTTCGGCGCTACTCCGGACGGCTATGGAGACCGACGACGGGGAGACCGATGCGGCCTCGACGGCTGACGCCTGGCCCGGGACGGAGCCGTCGCATGCGGTCGATCAGGCCTGGCTGTGGATGGTCCGTTCCGCCGATCCCGAGCGTCCGGAGACGAAAACGCCCGGCGAGTGCGCAACGATCGCTCGCGAGGCGGGGATCGATCCCTCGACCGTCGACACCGTCACCGATGCGTTCGAGCGCGTCCACTACGGCGGAGCCTCCGTCGAACACGAGACCTCCCAGGCCCGGGCAGCACTCGAGCAGTTACATAGCAACGGCAGACAGAAATCGGACGACGACCGACAGCGCCACCAGGGGAGTCACGACGGATGACGGTGAAACCGCTTCTCGCTCGACTCGCACGGGGGCTGCTCGTGGGGGTCGGTCTCTCGGTGTTCGCCGTCGGGCTCTTTGTCGTGTTCGTCCCCGGGGTGGATGCGTACCTGCCGATGGAGGCGCTGATCGAAGCCCTCGGCAGCGATTACGTCGTCGTCGCCGCTCTCGGTATCGCCGCGATCGGCTTCGCGCTGTTCGCCGCACTGTTCCGGCGTCTGACCGGCGTCGACGAGGCGGTAACACCGATCGTGGAGGGGATCCAGTCGGCGCCGTCTCCGGGCGCGTCGTTCGATCGGTCGACGGGACGGCTGTTCGGTCTCTGGATCTCCGGCTCGACCCGCGATCGGCTCCGTGAGGCGGCGATACGGACGCTCATGCGGTCGGAGAGCTGTTCACGGTCGGCGGCCGAACGTCGCGTCGAAGCGGGGCTCTGGACTGACGACGCCGTCGCCGCATCCCTCCTCGAAGGGACGGATTCGGACGGTAGGTTCGGTTTCGGCAGCCGGATCGAACGGACCGTCGATGCCATCGAGGCGGTCGGGTCCGGAAAGGCGCGATCGACTGCCGGCGGACACAGCGAGGGGAGTCCTTCCCGTGATGAGCGCCGGGTTCGCGACGATGCAACCGGATCAGCGCTCGGTACCGGCGACGGACGGACCGAACGGGGACGTGGTACCGCCCCGATGAGGGGGAACTGACCGTGGCGAGTGCGACTCGGGAACCCAGCGAGGACGGATCCGGAGGCGAGCGGGAGCGGACTGTTCGACGAACGAGCCGGTGGCGGGGCATCGTCGCTGTCGTCCTCGTCGCCATCGCGGCCGGACTGTTGGCGAAACGGCCGTCGCTGCTCATGCTGGCGGCGGTCGCCGTCGCGTTCGCCGCCTACCCACAGCTCACCGATCCGCCGGACCCGGTGCTGGAAATAGAGCGACGGATCGATCCCGAATCGCCGGACGCAGGCGATCCGATCGAGGTGACGACGACGCTCCGTAACGCCGGCGACGGAACGCTATACGATCTCCGACTCGTCGACGGCGTTCCGCCGATGCTTCCCGTCGAAGACGGCTCCCCACGGCGCGGGACGGCGTTGCGACCTGGCGACGAAACGACGATCGAGTACTCGCTTCGAGCCGGACACGGCACCCACCGGTTCCGTCCCACGATGGTGCTCGCACGGGACGCAAGCGGCGCGGTCGAAACCGAGACGACCGTCGTCGAGGAGACGGTCATCGAGTGTGCCAGCCGCGTTCCCGAGGTACCGCTCCGGCCGCTGAGCCGACACCGGTCCGGTCAGCTGGTCACCGACGACGGCGGTAGCGGCCTCGAGTTTCATCGCGTCAAGCAGTACGAACGCGGCGATCCCACGAGTCGGATCGACTGGCGCCGGTACGCCCGGACCGGGGAGCTCGTCTCCATGGAGTTCCGAACGGAACAGCTCGCCGACGTGGTTCTCTGCGTCGACGCCCGCGAGGCCGCCTACCGCGCCGGCTCGGCGGACGAGCCGCACGCGGTAGCCCGGGCGACCGACGCGGCCGAGCGGATCGCAGACACGCTCTTCGGGGCCGATCACCGCGTCGGACTGGCGGCCTTCGGCCGTGAGCTGTGCTGGCTCCCGCCCGGGACCGGTCGCGATCACGCCTTCCGGTTTCGTCGACTCGTATCGACCCACGGAGGACTTTCCCTGATCCCGCCAAGAGAGCCGGGGACAGCCAGTCTCGCCGACGGTCTCACGACCGGCGACACCGATACCTCCGAAGCCGATGAACTGGATCGACAGCTGTCGACGATCCTGACACACCTCCACAGTAAAACACAGGTGTTCTTTTTCACGCCACTCTGTGACGACGAAGCAGCCCGGATCGCCCAGCGGATCGAGAGCGGTGGCTGTGCCGTGACGGTCGTCAGTCCCGACGTTATCACGTCGGAAACTGTCGGTGACCGACTCGCCCGCATCGAACGACAGAACAGACTGACGTCGCTCCGACACACCGGCGTGGCCGCCGTCGACTGGGATCCAGGCGAGCGGATCGGGACAGCACTGGCCGATCTCGGGCGGTGGGTCACGTGACGTCGACCCCGGCGGCGCTCGTGCGTCACCCCGCCCGGACGAGCAGTGGGCTGGCGTTCGCTGCCGGCGTTCTCGCCGTCTCATTGATCGCCGATACGACCGTACAGCGGTGGATACTCGCCGTCGCTGTCGTCGGTGTCCTCACGTTCGGTGTCGGTGGTCTCCTCTGGCGATCTGGACGCCCCGGTATCGGTGTCGCCGTTGCGATCGGCGGGACGGTCCTCGTCGTCTACGCGCTCGGACTCGCCGCCACACGACCGGCGTTTCTCACTCACCGGATCGAACTCCTCCCAGGACTGATCGGCCTGTGGCTTCTCGCTGCCGCCGTCCTTCCGGCCCGCCTCGGATGGGAGCGATCGCTCGTGGACGCTGGAACGGGGTTTCTGTTCCTCGCTGTGTTGACGAGCGGGGTCGTTCAGGGAGCGTCCTTCACGGTGCTTCTCGCGGCCGGCGTCCTGACGATACTGGCGTGGGACGCCGCCGAAAACGCCGTTTCGATCGGCGGCCAGCTCGGTGTACGTGCCCCGACGACCCGCGGCGAACTCGTCCACAGCGCCGCGAGCATCGCCGTCGCGGTCGGCGCCATCGGGATCGTCTCTCTCGTCGGCGAACTCGGCGTCGACGATCTCCCGTTCACCGCGCTCGTCGCATTGCTCGTCGCGGGCGTCGCGATAGCATTAGCTTACCACCGGTAATCGCTCGTTTGGCTCCGCTGAAATCCGATTCTTCGGACCCATTCGCGCGGAGACGGCCGGTACTGAAGACTGCATACGACTCCTCCGTCCGTGTTTTCTTCACGCTGTAATAAGTATCACATAACTTTGCCAATCTGGAGTGTAGACCCCATATGGCCGGCATTACTCGAAACACTGCTTCGGTGGGGACCAGAACCACGTGTGACGGTTGCAATGAACGGATCACCTTATTCCACGTTAATGGAAGATACCTGACGGCCGGCGCAGTGATCGTCCCTTTGCTCTTGAGTCTCGTTGGTCGTCTGTTGGGTAACTCGATCAGTAGGGTTGCACCCGAAACGGCGAAAAACACGGGCCGGTCCCTGGCAGTCCTCGGAGTGGTAATCGGTGGATTCAGCGTCTATCTCACCGGCGATCCGGAGGATTCGATCCAGTGTCCTCTGTGTAAACGAACCGTTGTTGTGGAGGGGAGCCGAAATCGATTGAGAACGATTAGCCCCCACAGCGGACGAACTGATTCGCGTTTCAGGACGGAACGGTCTCCCGATAGCGCTCCCGTCTCGACAGACCCGTGAACGCCCGATATCGATCGACGGTCGTCACGATCCGATCTGGGGAACCTCGACCGTGTCCAGTATGCCGTCGATGATCTCCTCGGGATCGATCCGATCCACGCGGGCGTCAGTCGACAGAACGAGCCGGTGTGTGAGAACGTTCGGTGCGATCGCCTTGACGTCGTCCGGGGTCGCGTACGATCGCCCCTCGACGACTGCCTGTGTCCGGACGGCCTCGAAGAGTCGCTGGACGCCCCGCGGTGAGACGCCGGCACTGACGCGTCGGTCGCGGCGCGTCTCGCGGGCGACCTCGACGAGGTATCGACGCACCCCCGCTTCGACGTCGACTTCCTCGGGGGCAGCCCGGAGCCGGTCGACAGTCTCCGGCGTACAGACCTGCTCGACCGTCGGGGCCTGCGTCCGACGATCGGCGCGGCGATCGATCAGCCGCAGTTCCCCCTCCAGATCGGGGTATCCGATGCTGGTTTTGATCATGAACCGGTCTTTCTGTGCCGCCGGCAGTTCGAACGTGCCGTCCATCTCGATCGGGTTCTGCGTCGCGATAACGACGAACGGCTCCGGGAGTTCGTGGGTCTCGCCGTCGACCGTCACCTGCCCTTCGCCCATCGCCTCGAGCAGTGCGGCCTGCGTTTTCGGCGGTGCGCGATTGATCTCGTCGGCCAGTACGATGTTTCCGAAGACCGGGCCGGGCTGGAACTCGAACTCGCGGGCCTCCTCGTCGAAGACGTTCGCTCCGATCACGTCCGAAGGCAGTAGATCGGGTGTGAACTGAACCCGTGAAAACGACAGCCCCAGCGTGTCCGCAACCGAGCGAGCCGTCAGTGTCTTTCCCGTTCCGGGGACGTCCTCCAGCAGGACGTGGCCGTCGGCCAGTAGACCGACCAGTATCGTTCCCAGTACGTCCCGATCGGAGACGACGGCGCGTTCGATCTCGTCGAGAATAGCGTTGTAGTTCGTGCTGACTTCGGCCGGTTCCATGGTGGTTCCCCACGGCAGGTCGGCTTTATTATGACCGGGCTACCGCCCGGTAATCCCCTTCAAACGGGTGGAAACATGGAGATATCCCGCTTGAGTGATCGATCGATGGGAGCCATCCGAGATCGACGTTTCGATCTAAGGTCACGGGGACGATGACCCTCCTCTGTTTTATGAGGTCTCATCCGAACTGGTTGCCATGGCGCTTCAGATCGACGAGGCACGTTTCGAACGGACCTTCGAGGAGTACTCCGAAATCGGCGGAACGGAGAACGGCGGGCTGAACCGACTCGCGCTCACGGACGCGGACAGGGAGGCCAGAGACCGGTTCGTGGCGGACCTTCGAGCGCTTGATCTCGATGTGAGTGTCGACGAAGTCGGTAACGTGTTCGGAAGACGGGACGGGACCGGGGATCTCGATCCTGTATTGATCGGATCACATCTGGACTCACAGCCGTACGGCGGGCGATTCGACGGACAGCTCGGTGTCCTCACGGCCCTCGAGACGGTTCGAACGCTCGACGATCACGGCGTCGCCACCGATCGCCCGATCGTCGTGGTGAACTGGACCAACGAGGAGGGGGCCCGATTCGCGCCGGCCCTGATGGGGAGTTCCGCGTTCACGGGGCGTGCGACGGTCGAAGAGACACTGGAGACGCCCGACGAATACGAGGGGACGGTGACCGTCCGCGAGGAGCTCGAACGGATCGGATACGACGGTGATCGACCCTGTGAGCCGGGTGATATCCACTCGTATCTCGAACTCCACGTCGAATGCGGACCCGAACTCGATGCGAACGGCAATCGGATCGGCGTCGTCGACGCGATCTACGCGAGCACGTGGCTGGAGGTGACGGTTCGCGGGGAATCGAAACACGCCGGTCCGACGCCGATGGGCGAGCGACGGGACGCCTTCGCCGCGGCGAGTGAGGCCGTTCAGGATGTCCTCTCGATCCCCGAGCGCATCGACGACGAAAGCGTCGTTACCGTCGGTGAAGTGCACGTCTCCCCGAACAAACGCAACATCATCCCCGGCGAGGTGACGTTCTCGGTCGACTTCCGCAGTGCGACCGGCGAGGTCGTCACACGGGCGAAGGCGGCGGTCGAACGGGCGCTCGAATCGGCGTGTCGAACCCACGGGACGAGCTACGAGATCGAGGAAATCATGGCGAAAGGTCGGACCGACTTCTCGCCAGCGGTCACCGACGCCGTCGAGAAGGCGGCGGAATCGTTCGGGTACCCCTCTCAGTACATCGAAAGCGTCGCCGGTCACGACGCGATGCCGATGAACGAAATCGCCCAATCAGCGATGGTGATGGTGCCGAGCGTCGACGGCGAGTGTCACAGCGAGAGCGAGTTCACTCGACCGGAGGACTGTCTCGCCGGTGTGAACGTGTTCGCGAACGCGACGTACACCTTGGCGACCGAACCATAGTTCGACGCCTCCTGGGTCACACCTTTTATTTTCCGTGGTGCTGACCGTGTGATATGACGTGGCACGTCACGATGCCCACCGAGAGCTACCAGCGCGCCCGCGAGACGTTCACCTGGGATCTTCCCGACGATTACAACGCTGCCTACGACCTGGTCGGGAAACACGACGACCTCGATCGACCCGCGCTCTATCAGGCGTATCCGGACGGCCGCCAGGAGACGTACACGTTCGGCGATCTCGATCGACGCTCCGATCGGCTCGCGTCGGCGCTTGCGGACCGGGGGATCGGCGAGGGCGACCGCGTCGGTGTCGTGTTGCCGCAGGTGCCCGCGAACCCGGTGACACACCTCGCGTGCTGGAAGCTCGGCGCGATATCGATGCCGCTGTCGGTGCTTTTCGGGCCGGACGGACTGGCGTATCGGCTCGACGACAGCGGTGCGGTCGCCGTCGTCACCGACACCGACAACTACGAGACTGTCACGGAGGCACGGCGGGAGTGCCCGGCGCTGGAAACGGTGCTCGAAGTCGACTGGAAAGGCGTCGGTCACCACGCCGAGGCGACGGCCTTCGCTCCGACAGTTGCGTCGGCCTCACCCGATTTTGACCCCGTCGAAACCACCCCCGACACGCCCGGGATCATCCTCTACACGAGCGGCTCGACCGGACCGCCCAAGGGGGCGTTACACACCCACTCGATCTGGGTCGGGCACTGTCCCACCTTCCGGATGTACTTCGAACTCGACGTCTCGGAGGCGGTCTGCTGGACGCCGGCGGACTGGGCGTGGATCGGTTCGCTCGGCGATCTGCTCTTTCCGGCCTGGCATTACGGCCGACCGGTCGTCGGCTATCCGATGGAAGGCTTCGAGGCCGGAACGGCTCTCGATCTCATGGCCGAGTTCGACGTCACGTCGGCGTTTCTGCCCCCGACGGCGATCCGGATGCTCATGGACGGCGACGTCTCCGGATACGATCTGTCGCTGTCGGAGATCTGTTCCGGCGGCGAACCGCTGACCTCCGAGATCCTCGAGTGGGCCGACGACGCGCTCGACGGCGTCGTCGTCAACGAGTTCTACGGACAGACCGAGGCCAACGTGCTCGTCGCCAACTGCCAGTCGTGGTTTCCTGCCCGTCCGGGGAGCATGGGCAAGCCGGTTCCCGGTCACGACGTCGCGATCGTCGACGGAGAGACGGGCGCGGAACTCGACACCGGCGAGGTCGGCGAGATCGGCGTCCGACACGGCGACGATCCGGTCATCTTCGAGCGGTACTGGAACAAACCGGAGCGAACCGAGGCGGTCCGGGCCGGCGAGTATCACTGTACCGGCGACCTCGGGAAACGGGACGAAGACGGCTACTTCTGGTTCAAATCGCGCGATGACGACCTCATCATCACCAGCGGGTATCGGGTCGGACCCGGCGAGGTCGAGGACGCGATCCTCGAACATCCCGAGATCCAACAGAGCGGCGTCATCGGTGTCCCTGATGGGATTCGCGGCGAGACCATCAAGGCGTTCTGTCAGCCGACCGACCACGCCACCCTGGACGACGAGCTCCGGGAATCGGTCCGGTCTTTGGTCAGAGAGAACCTCGCGAAACACGAGTACCCCCGCGAGATCGAGTTCGTCGAGGAGTTGCCGACGACCACGACGGGCAAGATCCGTCGAACCGAGCTGCGTGAACGCGAAAACGGGTGACGCAGCCGGCGCTGCTCGGTGGTATAAAAACGATTGATACGCGAAACCGCGAACGCGGTTCCGGTGTGTCGCTACGAAGCGAGAGTCGGTTAGTTGCGGACGACGTTCGTCGCGCGGGGACCCTTGGGGGCGTCCTCGATCTCGAACTCTATTTCCGTCCCTTCCGTCAGATCCTCTCCGCCAACGTCCTCCATGTGAAAGAACACGTCCTCGTCGGAATCCTCAGTCGAAATGAAACCGTAGCCGCCAGTGTCGTTGAAGAAGTCAACTTTGCCGTTTGACATTGCAAATAAACGTACCGTCGACGCGGGTATAACCCTTGCGAGGGTCGCGGTACCACGGGGCGACGCTGCCCACCAGTCCTCGATTTGTCCTCGCTCTATCCGACGACCGGGGCGCGTGTCTCATAACCGTTCGAGACCCGGGCGTCCCCGATGACAGGCCCGATCTCCGGACCGCACGACCCCGAGGCAGTTTAACCGACGTCCGCAAGCTAATATAGGGGGCGGCCGATCACCCGACAAAATGGGGCGGTCGAGGGATTCGGGATGATGCGCGCACTGTTCGTAGCCTGCTGTCTCGTCGGACTCGTGTTGGGTGGTGCCTTTGCTCCCGCCGTCGGGATCCAGGCACCGATCCCGGAGATCGGCGGCGACGAGGGCGGCTCCGTGAGCGGGGCGAGTGACGACGCTGAGGGCGATGGGGCCGAGGAGCGCGACGGTTCTGAGGGCGATGAGGCCAGCGGCGAGGGAGGCGACGCCGAGGGCGACGAACCGCCCGACGGGAACTCCGGGGCCGACAGTTACGGCGGCGTCTCAGCCGGCGGCTACCCCGAGGAAACGACTGTCGGGGGTGAACTCCAGCTGTCGGACCACCGGGAGCTCCTGATCAACGCCCCCGAACAGTCCCGTTGGCGCCTCGGGGCGTACGCGACGTACACCGGTTCCGGGTTCGCGCGCGACGGGCGGGACCGGGAGCCGGTCACTGGCGGGATCCCGACCGCTACCGACGATCGTCCGTCGCCGGAGTACGACATCCTCGTCCGACCGCAGCGTCCGGTGAACACTCTCGCCGCCGTCTGGCGCCCCGCGTTCGCCGACGCCGAAAACCACGAGGTGTTCGTCTCCGAAGAGCGAGCGCTGACGGTCGATGAGTCGATCGAACGCGGTGAGACGTACGTCACCGTGACCTACGGCCCGCCGTCGCGGGAGGCGGCGGCCGAGCGGAGTGGGCAGGGATCGTACCCGACGGAGATCGAGCGCCGGTACACACAGTTGCCCGAGGAGACGCCACAGCGTCTGACGGAAAAGACCCGTTCCATCGCCGACGACGCCGACGCCGAAACGCCGTTCGAGACGGCACAGGCCGTCGACGCGTGGCTCAAAACGAACAAGGAGTACTCGCTGAACGCGACACACGACCGGGACAACGACGTCGCCGACGAGTTCGTCTTCGAGATGGATGCTGGCTACTGTCAGTATTTCGCCACCGCGATGACGGCGATGCTTCGGACACAGGGTATCCCGGCACGGTACGTCACCGGATACGGCGGCGGTGAACGGGTCGGTGACGATGAGTACCTTGTTCGTGGCAAACACGCCCACGGGTGGGTCGAGGTGTACATCGCCGACGTTGGCTGGGTGACGTTCGATCCGACCCCGGCCGGCGGGCGTCTCGACGCCGACCGCGACGAAGCGCCGGTCGACGACCTCGGCGATACCCCCGGAGAAGCTGAGGACGAGGACGATCCCGAAGGGACGGAAGACGAGGAAGACGATTCCGAAGAAGAGACGGAGGACGACGAGGACGTGACCGATTCGGTCGACGTTACACTGACGCCGGATCCCGTTCCGGGACGAGACGTGACCGTGACCGTAACACACGAGGGATCGCCGGTTTCGGGCGCGACGGTTCGCTTCAACGGCGAACCGGTCGGTGAAACCGACGAGTCGGGCAACGTCACCGCGGAGGTACCGTACGATAGCACCCTCGAGATCGAAGTCCTGATCGACGGGGATACCTCACAGCTCGATACGGCGGACGGATCGACGACCCGGTCGCTGTCGGACTCGCTGCGGACGCTCGATAGCCGGTCGGGTTCCGAGCGGTCCGAAACTCGGACCCATGAGGCCCCGGTACCGACGCGGCTTGCCAGCCAGAACGCGACGTTTTCCTTCGACGTTCCGACGGAGATAACGATCGAACCGACGGACGAACCGGTTGCGGGCTCCGCTGTCGGTATCGAAGCGACCATCGACGACGAACCGGTTCGCGACGGCGAGGTGTCCCTCGACGGCGAATCGGTCGCCCGGACCGACGAAGACGGTCTCGCGACCGTCCAACTCCCGGACGCCGAAACGGTAGACGTCGTCGTCGAACGCGACGGGGCCCGTGGAAACCGGACGCTGAATCTGATACAGCCGACGCTCGATCTCTCGGCCGAGCCGTCACTCTTCGTCGCGCTTCCCGGGACGGCGGTGGCGGTCGAGGTCACCCACGAGGGATCGCCGGTATCGAACGCGACGGTCGCCCTTGAGGGTGACGTAATCGCCGAGACCGCGGACGACGGGACGACGGACGTTTCACTGCCGCTCGCCGACTCGGCGACGCTGACCGCGACAGCGACGATCGAGGGTCAACGAACGACCGCGACGACCACAATCGACGGGATGTATCGCCGCCTCGCCGGCGTGGCCGGGGCCGCGTTCGTCGGGCTCCTCGCGCTGTTCGCCACCGGGTACCGTCGCGGTGTGACGCCACGAGGGGTCGTGGGATCGCTGGGGTCGATCCTGACCGGTGTCGGACGAGTCCTCGTCGCGAGCGTCGTCGCGTTCGGACAGACGCTCGAGGCGGCTGTCGGGACCGTGCGTCGGCTGGCGAAACGTGCTGTCGAACTGTTGGGCGACGGGGTCGAGGGTGCGATCGCGCTCTTCGACGCGATCAAGGCCGGCGCCGACTCGGCGGCTCGCCGATCCGCGGCGGCGATTCGATCGCTTCCGAGACGGCTCCATCCGGACGCTATCCTCGCCTTTCTGAGATCGCTTCGACGGTCGGCGGCCGAATCAGTGACGAATGCCCGGGACGGTTCGTCCGGCCCGGACGGTATCGCGGCGGTCGACGAGCGGATGACTGTCCGAGAGGCCTGGAGCGAGTTCAGACGGTACGTCACGGTCAGATCGTGGCAAACCTCGACGCCGGGTGAAGTCGCTCGGTGGGCAGTAAAAAACGACGGGCTGCCCGCCGACGCCGTTCGGACGCTACGTGACGCGTTTCGTGCCGTCGAGTACGGCGACCGCCCACCGGATAGCCACGCGTCCGAAGCCGAGGCGGCGATCGAGGAGATCCGTACGAACCGATCCGACGAGGAGGGGGGCGAGGGGTCGTGAACCGAGTTCTCAACGCGGTCGTCGGATCGATCGGACTGATCGCGGTCGGGTTCGCGGTCGTCGTCGCAGTCGCTCCGGGCGAGGTCGAATCGACCCTGCCGA